>JGI24023J19991_10000162_pt1 | contig 47865 bp, 46 predicted proteins | sample Cruoilmetagenom1_FD_19991 | JGI IMG/M metagenome (IMG submission 19991)
TAGCGACGCGTCTCAAACACACTATTAGCAAAACCCTTACCCTGCCATCGCAACATTTTTTTTAGTAAAAAATCAAACCACAAAGGATTATAACGTCGCACTTCACGTAATACGGATGACTGCTCCTCACTGACAAGCCCCATGCGCACGATTTGCTTCATTGGAATGACAGGCAAGATACCTGGCAAGGGATAATCCGAACCATTAATTAAGCGTGTATGCCACTCTTCTTTCAATAACAATTGTTTGATTGGCTGGTCCAGTCTGTTCATTTGCAACATGGCCGAGATATCGCCATACAAAAGACCTTCATATTTCGATTCTCCCATCATTCGAACAAACAAATCAAAACAAGGGCGGGCACTGCTATTATCACCTTTATCCAGGTCAGTGGCGGAACCTAATGAAGCACAATGGGCAACAATCACCTTGACCCCTTGATCCAGCGCTGACCTTAATAGCAAAGGATTACCAGACTCCTTACTGCCTTCCGTACCAACTGCCGTTTCATGCCCGGCATGGCTCAGTAACGGTAGATTCAGGCGTTGCATGGCCTGATAAAAGGGCACACATCTTTTTGAAGCGGGATCGATACCCATGGCCTCGGGTAACCACTTTATGGCACGCGCACCCGCCTGTGCCGCCTGTTCAAGTAGTTCGATACCATTGGTGCGATAGGGATGTACGGATGCTATCCATTCAAATCTTTCAGGGTATGCTTGCGCTACACTGGCAGTATAGTCATTCGACGTATGAAAAAAGGATTTCTGTTTAACGGGATTACCCTGCTCATCATGAAAATAGTCAAACGCCAGCAACATGGCTTTCATACCGACGGGCAAATCGGATGTCAATTGCTGCACACGATTGACAAACTTACCATCCACATCGACATCGCCGGTACAGGAACCATCGAGATAGAAATTAAATTGCAGATGTTTCAAAGGATGAGCCCAGCTCAACATATCCGGGTTCACCCAGAGACCATCGGAGCGATCTCCGAGACCAATCAGATGCACATGGCAATCCCATACTTGCGCAAAGTCCAACCCCTCAATGGCCTCCCTGATCAAAGGATGTTGCTGCACAGACACGGGAATCGCATCCCCCCTGCATTCGTTATAAAAGCCATCCTCAGGCCAGTAGCGCCAACCTAAAGCGCCCACTCCCATTAGACCTGCACCGAAAATAAATGATCTACGTCGCATTCATATCCCTCGCCAAACGCATACCTTCTTTAATGTCAACCGAACGTAATAAAAAACCACCCGCTACAAACAATATGATAATAGACAACATGGCGATACGATGGCTACCTGTCAGCAGAGCGATACCACCCACCAGGAATGGTCCCAGCACGGCAGCGAATTTTCCCAGCATATTATAAAACCCAAAAAATTCTGCCGAGCGATTTTTCGGTATGATACGTGCGAACAATGAACGGCTCAACGACTGTACACCGCCTTGCACCAGCCCGATCAATATCGCCAGCGTATAGAACTCCCACGCTGATTCAATTTGTGATGCCCAGATAACAACAAAAATATACACCGACAGCGCGATCATGATCCCGGCCTTCGGGCCTATTTTTTCGCCCAGATAACCGAAAAAAATAGCCGAAGGAAAACCGATGAACTGGGTAATCAAAATAGCAATGATCAGGCTGCTGCTTTCAATATTCAATGACAAACCGTAATCGACTGCCATCCTGACAATGGTATCGACACCATCAATATAAAGCCAGTAGGCCAATAAAAACGTAAACACGACTTTTAATTGCCTTATTTCATGAAAGGTACTGATCAACTGCTGAATACCGGCCCTGATGGCTGATATGGGTGATGGCTGAACACACCGAGCCACTGGCTCTTTAACCCAGATAAACACCGGAATCGAGAACAATAGCCACCAGATGGATACCAACAGGAATGATAAGCTGATCGCCTCTGAGGCATCGTTTAATGCAAAAGTTTGTGGCGATTGCACCATCCACACACATAACGCAAATAGCAATCCCCCGCCAATGTAACCCAGGGCATAACCCAGGGCGGAAATCGAATCGACTTTGTTTTCTGGCGCCACATAAACAAGTAGTGAGTCTGAAAAACTGACACCACCCATAAATCCAATACATGCCAGGACATAGACTATAACCGCGATAGACCAACTACCTTGACTGACAAAGAACAGTCCTGCGCACATGCTGACACCCAGAAAGGTGAACAGAAATAAAAATCGCTTTCTCGCCGCAGACTGATCGGCAATCGAACCCAGCACAGGCGCGAGTACTACAATCGCCAGACTGGCAACTGAATTGGACAAACCCAGATAATAGGTGCTTTCCTCGGAAGTTAATGATGAGGCCCAGTATTGTTTAAAAAATAGCGGGAAGAAAACACTCATGACCGTAACGGCATAAGCGGAGTTGGCCCAGTCGTACAAGGCCCAGGAAATGATTTGCCTTTTTTTTTCGCGGGGAATCACTTTTTGGCGTTATTCTCATCCATAAGCGTCACATAGTCTATTTTACCACTGGGTAGAATCGGAAGCACCTCAATAAGCTCTATCTTTTTAGGTATCAGTAATTCACTCAAGCCTTCTTTTTTTACTTGAGCCACCAGTGCCTTACGGTTGGCCTCGGCATACTCGGTAAATAACACAAGCTGCTCCCCTTTCGATCGATCCGGGATGCTAATAACGGCATGTCGACTGTCTGGCCAGGCATTACCAATCATATTTTCTACCGCTGTCAGGGAGATCATTTCACCACCAATCTTGGCAAAACGTTTGGCACGCCCGCGGATAAACACGTAACCATCAGAATCAACATGGACTATATCACCGGTATCATACCAGCCTTCACCCCACTCTTCTGTCGCCGGCGGCACTATCTTTCCTGGCTGGCCGGGCACCAGATACCCCTTCATAATATTAAGCCCCTTGACCTGCAGCCTTTTTCCTTGCGTGATACCAGGCACATCAATGAGTCGATAGTCTACACCAGGCACAAACCTCCCTACCGATCCTCTACGATTGGTCAGTACGGTATTTGCCGCCAGCACCGGAGAGGTCTCGGTCACACCATAACCCTGCAAGATCCTGATGCCAAATTTCTCCATCCATAATTTTTCTGTTTGTTCCGTCAAAGGTTCAGCACCGGCAAAGACATATCGCAACGTATGAAAATCGTAGGGATGCGCCTGATGACCATAACCGCTAAGGAAGGTGTTGGTGGAAAATACAATCGTCGCATCCGTATCGTATGCCAGTTCCGGTATGATCTTGTAATGAAGGGGGGAGGGATATTGAAAACAGCGCAAGCCCCCCACCAAGGGTATTACAGAACCCACAGTCAAGCCAAAAGAATGGAATACAGGCAAGAAATTCAACAACACGTCTTTTCGAGTAAAATCGATAACACAGGCGATTTGCCAGCAATTAACTAACAGATTTTTATGACTCAGGACAACGCCTTTAGGCAAGCCCTCAGAGCCTGAAGTAAACAATACGACCGCTATATCCTCTGCCGTGCTTTTACGCTCACGCCCCCTGTAGAGACGATCGACAAATAAATAATGAATGTATGCGCCAAACTTGGTCGCCAGAGTGAGTTGTGTAGCCATATCCTCGACATAGCGTATTTCGACATAATGACTAATCGCCTCCAGCAGGTCTTCCAACCCTCCTTCCTTGATGAAGGTGCGCGAGGTATACACATGCTGTATATCGGCATTCGTCAAGCAACTCAGCAGGGCCTTCTTACCCGCACCATAATTCAACATAGCCGGATAGCGCCCTTGAGAATGCAAGGCGTATATCATCAAGGTAGCAATCATACTAGTCGGCAAAAACATCCCTACCGGCTGATCTTCTACTGTTTCATTTCTGAGATAACGCCCCAGTAAAACGGCGCGATAAATAAACTGGTTATAGCTTAAGGGCTTTCTTTTTATATCCTCCATGATCAAATACCGTCCACCATGGACTTTTCTTGCCCTGAGCAATGCCCTGAAAATTGTTGTATTAAATTGACCCGCCTCGAAACGGGCCTCCCGCATCAGGTTTGTCAGATAATCTACTGATGCCTGCCGCCGCTTTTGCCCCGATAAATCATCAGACAGCTGCATTTTTCTTGGCGGTAATACCGTGAGTGTAATCTTCGGAAATATTTGTCTACGAACCAGCCCCTTAATTCGGGTAAAGAAACTGTAACAGGAACCATCGATATAGACGGGCACTATATTGGCATCTGTCTTGTCGAGCACCAGACCGGTCGACTGGTAAATCTTCATGAGTGAGCTTGTATTGGATAAACGGTGCTCTGGAAATATCAGAATCTTGTTACCTTTAAGCAAAAAATCGACAAGCTTTTTTATCGACAAGGGATTATGTGTATCAATAACACAAAAATTCAACACGCGGACAAAGGGTCTGGACCACCAGCGAGAGGCCGCTTTCTCATCGATCGCATAGAATAAATCATCCGACAGAAATAATTTAATCACCAACGAGTCCAACAAGGAAACGTGATTGGATATCACCATAACTTTGTCGCCAGCCGACACAAAGTTTTCTTTTCCTCTCACCTCCACTCGGAAGAGTATTTTAAATAAATATTTTGCGGTGATTTTCAGCATGCTTATATAATTTCTTAAAACCTCTACAAAGCGGATTCAAGTGATTTTTTATGACTATTATAAATAGCAGACTATCAAGAATTATGTTATTTGGAAACTAATTCTGGCCAAATAAGATTGGATTAGCACTTTTTTCTTAGCAGATGCACCCCTCCTCCCTGAGCAGGGGTCATGAATCTAAAATCATCGATACTGGAATACCTCTCGGGTGCGCAATGCCTGGCCCAAAAAGGTAGATTCAGGATGGAAAGTGGTATTAACTGGGTATGCCATGCTCCCGCGTAGCATGAAACTCTATTTCTGGCCAACGTTCCATAGTTAGCTCGAGATTGACTCGTGTCGGGGCGATATACGCCAGACTGCCGCCGCTATCAATCGCCAGGTTATCAGCGACCTTGAGGCGAAATTCTTCGAATTTTTTCTGATCCTCACTGCTCACCCATCGCGTAGTGACAACATTAACATTTTCGAAAGTACATTCAACATTGTATTCCTGCTTAAGCCGAAAGGAAACGACATCAAACTGCAGTACACCCACCGCACCTAAGATCAAATCGTTTTTATTCACTGGTCTGAATAACTGCGAAGCACCTTCCTCACACAATTCGATCAGGCCTTTTTGCAAGGCCTTCATTCGCAATGGGTCCTTGAGAATAACGCGCCGAAATAACTCCGGGGCAAAATTAGGTATACCGGTAAACTGCAATTCCTCACCCAGTGTGAAGGTATCGCCGATCTGGATCGTGCCATGGTTATGTAAACCAATAATATCACCGGCATAGGCTTCCTCAACCTGACCGCGTTCACTAGCCATGAAGGTGATAGCATTGCTGATTTTTACCTCACGACCAATACGCACATGATGTAATTTCATGCCATTGGTGAAGTGACCGGAACAAAGCCGCATAAAAGCGATACGGTCACGGTGTTGCGGATCCATATTCGCCTGAATTTTAAATATGAAACCAGTCAGTTTATCTTCATTGGCATTGACTGTTCTCGTCACCGTTGAACGACCCTGTGGAGGGGGTGCATAATCGGAAAATGCTTCGAGCAATTCCTGCACACCAAAATTATTGATCGCGGACCCGAAAAAAACCGGTGTTAGTTCACCTGCAAGATAGGCATCCAGATCAAATTCATGACTGGCTCCTTGCACCAACTCAATCTCATCGCGCAATTCCTGCGCATGATCGCCGAGTACTTCATCCAGCCTGGGATTATCGAGTCCATCAACCACCTCGCCTTCCTGTATCTTTCCACCATGGGTGGCACTGTACAGGTGAACCCTATTTTCCTTGAGATTAAATACACCCTTGAATGCCTTACCCATGCCGATCGGCCAGGTAATCGGTGCACACTTGATATCAAGAATATCTTCAACCTCGTCGAGTAACTCGATCGGATCCCGGCCTTCACGGTCAAGTTTATTAATAAAGGTAATAATCGGTGTGGTGCGTAAACGACAGACACCCATCAACTTGATGGTGCGTTCCTCGACACCTTTGGCGCAGTCAATCACCATCAGCGCAGAATCAACGGCCGTTAGCGTACGATAGGTATCCTCGGAAAAGTCCTCATGTCCAGGTGTATCAAGCAGATTCATGATCTTGCCATGAAAGGGAAACTGCATCACTGACGAGGTCACCGATATACCACGCTCCTTTTCCATTTCCATCCAGTCCGAAGTCGCATGACGGTCGGATTTGCGACCCTTTACCGTTCCGGACTGCTGGATGGCGCGCCCAAAAAGGAGTAATTTTTCGGTCAATGTGGTCTTACCTGCATCCGGATGAGAAATGATGGCAAAGGTGCGACGTTGGCTAACAGATTCCTGCGTGGGCATAATTTAAAATTCTTTATTTAAAAAACAGATTTTACAACAGACAAGGATTAATTACAGGTCATCAAGAGAAAACAATGCCGATCCCTATTATAAATTCAAGGCCAGTATCAGCGCGTCTTCCCGGCCATTATGACTGGGATAGTAATTTTTACGGGTACCGACCTCACAAAAACCCATATTGTGATACAGGGAAAGGGCTGTCTTATTTGACGGTCTGACTTCCAGCAATACGATTTCGGCACGCATGCGCCTGGCAGAATCCAGTAAATACTCGACCAACACCTTCCCCAGGCCTGTACCCTGACACTCGGGATGCACGCAAACGTTCAAGATATGAGCCTCACCCACAGCTTCCGACATGACCGCATAACCTTGAATATCCCCATCCATCTCCAACACCTGACAATGGTATCCGACCCGCAGGCAATCGCGAAAGATACCCAGCGTCCAGGGATGTGTGTAGGATGCCTCCTCAATTTTAATGACATACTGCAGATCTTCATCCAGCATTGCCCTTAGTTTTACGCTACCGGGGCTCAGTATGGCACTCATGTGCTCTCTCCAGACTGTAGACACTCCATCACTCTATGTAAATCATGCCATGTCTTGCGTTTTTCCAATGGCTTTCGTAACAGATAGGCAGGATGGTAGGTGACCAGGACCGGGATATCAAAACCCTGACAGGTATGTAACTGCCCGCGCAACTGCCCAAGGCTAGCATCTGTTTTGAGTAAATTCTGCGCGGCAAAGCGCCCAAGGGCAACGATCAATGTGGGCTGAATCCATTGAATCTGTTGGCGTAAAAAAGACTCACAGGCAGCCACCTCGTCCACCCTTGGGTCTCTATTATTGGGTGGTCGACACTTGATCAGATTAGTAATATAGACCTGTTGTCGACTGTAACCCATAGACAACAACATCTCGTTGAGTAATTGTCCTGCCCTGCCGACAAATGGCTCGCCCTTGCGATCCTCTTCGGCTCCGGGTGCTTCACCCACCAGCATGAGCCTCGCCGACGTATCTCCCACACCAGGCACCGGAAAAACTCGGCTCTCATGCAAGGCACACTGTTGACAGTTTTCTACGGACGTTTGAAAGGCAGACCAGTCTGGTAAAACAGGATGATCCCGCAACATGTCCCCGGAAGGGATTGAGACAGGACCCGGCTCGGTCTGCGGTGCAGCGATCAACTCGACTTCATCATCAGGCAGGGTGTGCACTTCGACGACCTGAGGCTGGACCCTGCTTTCCCAAAGCTGGATACCCATGGCCTGCAAGTATTGTTGTCGAAGTGCTTCACGCATTAAAACATACCCGCCTTATACATCGCCTGTTTGAGGATGTTCACGCGATGAAGGCAGCTCAAACTTGTTGAGTGCATTAATGTAGGCCTTGACCGAAGCAACAACGATATCGGTATCTGAACCCTGGCCATTGACAATACGCCCGGCCTTTTCCAAGCGCACGGTCACTTCACCTTGTGAATCAGTACCACTGGTAATGTTGTTAACCGAGTATAATTGCAGCTCGGTATTACTTTTAGCGATTTCTTCAATGGCTTTATATGAGGCATCTACCGGCCCGCCACCACTTGCATTGCTATGGTACTCCTTGCCATCGATACTTAGGGCAATCGTCGACGTTGGGGTCTCACCTGTTTCAGAACAAACCTTGAGTGAGACCAATTTGTAGTGTTCGTTCCCTGCCTCCAGTTTACTTTCTGTCACCAGTGCCTGCAGATCCTCATCAAAGATCTCATGCTTCTTGTCAGCAAGATCCTTGAATCGGGAGAAGGCATCATTGAGTTCTTCTTCAGATAAAAACTCAACGCCTAACTCTGCCAGACGCGTCTTGAATGCATTACGCCCTGAATGCTTGCCCATCACCATACGATTGGCAGACCAGCCCACATCTTCAGCACGCATGATTTCGTAAGTCTCACGGCTCTTCAGCACGCCATCCTGATGTATGCCTGACTCGTGGGCAAAGGCATTGGCACCGACAATCGATTTATTCGGCTGTACAGGAAAACCGGTGATATTCGAGACCAATCGTGAAGTGGATACAATCTGGGTAGCATCCAGATGACTGTCGCAACTAAATAAATCCTGTCGGGTACGTACAGCCATGACGATCTCTTCAAGCGCGGCATTGCCCGCGCGCTCACCCAGGCCATTGATCGTGCATTCCACCTGACGGGCCCCATTCAATACCGCAGACAAGGAATTGGATACAGCCAGGCCAAGATCATTGTGACAGTGCACAGAAAATATCGCCTTGTCGGAATTAGGCACCTGCTCGATCAGGTATTTGATCAAATCGCCAAATTGCTGCGGCAAATTGTAGCCGACAGTATCCGGTATATTAACCGTCGTAGCGCCGGCATCAATAACCGCCTCAAGCACCCGGCACAAAAACTCCGGGTCGGAACGCCCGGCATCCTCGGGGGAAAATTCCACATTATCCGTGTACTTCCGCGCGCGTTTGACTGCTCGCACTGCCTGCTCGACGACCTGGTCAGGCGTCATTCTCAGTTTCATTTCCATATGAATGGGCGATGTCGCAAGAAACGTATGAATACGTGAAGAGTTGGCAGGCTTCAGCGCCTCACCAGCCCTGTCAATATCCTTGTCAAGCGCCCGCGCCAATCCACAGACTGTACTGTCTTTTACCGTTTGCGCAACACGCGATACGGCTTCAAAATCGCCTTGACTGGCGATGGGAAAACCTGCCTCGATAACATCGACCCGCATACGCTCCAACGCCTTGGCAATGCGTACTTTTTCGTCACGCGTCATCGAGGCCCCTGGACTTTGCTCTCCGTCTCTCAAGGTGGTATCAAATATAATGAGTGTGTCTTGCTTGCTCATGTTCATAGCTCCCGTTATAAGGGCATTTTACCCCAGGCTAGCGCCTTTGGGTATTGGATAATCAATAATTTGGAATACGCTGTAACCCTCGCCAGGGGATCTGATAGCTGCCTTACGGCAGTAGTAGCAGGAGAGATAAAGCAGACAGGACTGTAGTGTCATTGGCCTCGGGAAGAGCCAAATGCATAAAGACATCTACATTGTGTGAATTTGCAACCATGGATAAACTATAGCCCGAAATTCAGGATTTGCCAAGCCCCTCGTTATCTGTAGCATTATTTTCCGAACTGGTGCTATTTCTTTTTCTTTTCCTGCGAACCAGCATCATCGCCGGGCCGGATAAGGCATAAAGCAAAAATACGCCAAAAAAGACCTTGGGGGGATCTATGGTAACCAGGATAAATATAAGCACAACCGCCAGGATACCGACAAAGGGTATTCTCTCCTTACGATTTTGATCTTTAAAACTATTATACAGGATAGGACTGACCATCAGAACGCCAGCGAGAATAGTCAGCAATAGTGATGGCACTAACAGGTAGCTTTCACTTCCCTTGAGATCAAGGTCATCAAACATCCAGATAAAAGAAACCAGCAGAGTAGCGGCAGACGGACTGGCCAGACCCATAAAATATTTTTTATCGAGCTTACCGATTTGCACATTAAAACGCGCCAGCCGAAGTGCCGCCATAGCCGAATAAAAGAAGGCAGCCAACCAACCGAACTTGCCCCATTGCTCGCCCAGTTCGACAAAATAAACCAGCGACCATTGATACATGATAAGGGCGGGCGCGATGCCAAACGAAACCATATCAGCGATGCTGTCGTATTGCGCACCAAACTCACTTTGGGTATTGGTCATACGGGCTACACGACCGTCGATACCATCCAGCAGCATGGCCACGATAACCGAAATGGCAGCTGCGGTAAAACGACCTTGCATGGCCAGTATGATGGCATAAAATCCGGCGAACAGGCCTGCCGTGGTAAACAGGTTGGGCAGTAAATAAATAACCTTTCTGGGTTTCTTTTCGTCTACTGCTTCCTGTCTGTTTTCACTATATTCATCAGTCATAAAAAACACCCGAAAAATTCTGAATACTCAGCCAGACTCATGGCGGAGATAAGCAAGAACATCACTCCCCGCCGTCAAACAAGCACCTGGCTCATGCTTCATTTTTGCGTTAACCGGCAGATAAACCGCCACTTGTGAGCCCAAAGGGATCATACCACATCTCTGGCCCTGACCTATTCTCTCTCCTACCTGTATAGCACAATGTGGCTGAAAGAACCTCGAATTTTTGCGCATCGACACCACCACATCATCACCTTCATCGGTCTGGATCCTGTGACTGAGATGAAGCCTGCCCACGGCCCCATGCAATTTAGGCAAGGGATCGCCTGGCAATAAAAACCATTGCTGAACAACCTTGCCTTCAAGCGGACTGCGTAGTCGATAGGCGCCGGTTTTATTCATTTGCAGCAACACGCGCATGGACTCACCATCCAGGTAGGGATTGGAAACGGTTTCGATGGAGACAATACAGCCATCCACCGGAGATACAATGGCAAGCGGCTCGGAAGTTATCGTGCGGCGCGGGTCCCTGAAGACATAAGCCAGAGAAATAAATATAAACCAGGCAGGCAGCGAGAAGATCGGGCCAGAAAAATATTGCAACACAAAGGCAATACTGGCAATGACTGTCAGATGAGGCCAGATTTCTCTTGAAACAATTGAATAATCAGCGTCCGACAATTTTTTCTCCACAAAAAAATGGAGGCATGGACCAAGTCCAATGTGCCTCCAACATTTTTCAATCGGCAAAAATCCTAGTTCTTGCTTTTATCTACCAGCTGGTTGGCCGTTATCCAGGGCATCATGCTGCGCAGATCTTCGCCAACCTTCTCGATTGGGTGGGCTGCATTCAAACGACGACGCGCCGTCATTTCGGGATAATGACTCTGGCCTTCGAGAATAAAGCGTTTTGCGTATTCACCAGTCTGAATATTTCTCAAGGCATTTTTCATCGCCTTGCGACTCTCTTCATTAATGACCTTCTCACCCGTCACATATTCCCCATACTCCGCATTATTGGATATGGAGTAGTTCATGTTGGCGATACCCCCCTGATACATCAGGTCGACGATCAGCTTGAGCTCATGCAGGCATTCAAAATAGGCCATTTCCGGGGCATAACCGGCTTCTGTTAACGTTTCGAATCCCGCCTTTACCAGCTCAACGGCACCGCCACACAACACAGCCTGTTCACCGAACAGATCGGTTTCAGTTTCATCCTTAAAGGTGGTTTCGATGATACCGGTACGACCGCCGCCAATAGCTGAGGCATAGGATAAAGCAATGTCCCGCGCCTTGCCTGATGCATCCTGATACATGGCGATCAGATCAGGGATACCACCGCCATTAACAAATTCATTGCGAACGGTATGTCCAGGCGCCTTGGGTGCTATCATTATGACGTCCAGGTCTTCGCGCGGAACAATCTGGTTATAGTGGATCGCGAAACCATGAGCAAAAGCCAGCACAGCCCCTTTTTTCAGATTAGGTTGTATTTCGTTTTTATACAGATCGGACTGAAACTCGTCAGGCGTTAATACCATCACCAGGTCAGCGCTGGCAACCGCATCGGCAACATTTTTCACCGCCAGTCCCGCCGCTTCAGCCTTGGCAGCAGACGCAGAACCTTCGCGCAGACCCACGGTAACATCGACCCCTGAGTCTTTCAGGTTATTGGCATGTGCATGCCCTTGTGAACCATAACCGAGTATGGATACCTTCATACCCTTGATAATACTGATGTCTGCATCTTTGTCGTAATAAAGTTTCATTGGAGTTACCTGTCAGATTTCTAAATTTAATTCTATAAACTCAAGATTTTTTCACCACGTGCGATACCGATAATACCGGAACGCACCAGTTCCATGACCTGAATTTTGTAAAGGTTCTGGATAAATGAATCCAGTTTGCTACTGGCGCCCGTGACTTCGATAGTATAGGTCTCTTCGCTCACATCAATTATCCTGCCGCGAAAAATATCGACGTAACGCGTGACTTCTTCGCGTTCCTGATGATTGGCCACGCGCACCTTGACCAGCATCATCTCACGTTCAAGATGAACACCTTCGGTCATGTCCTGAAGTTTGACAATATCGATGAGTTTATTCAGCTGCTTGGTGATTTGCTCGATAATCTCATCAGTACCGCGCGTGACCAGGGTCATCCTGGACAAAGAAGCGTCATTTGTCGGCGCCACCGTCAGCGATTCAATATTGTAACCGCGGGCCGAAAACAGGCCTGCTACACGAGACAGCGCCCCCGCTTCATTTTCTATTAGTATGGATATGATGTGTCGCATAAATTATACCAGGATCATTTCGTTTTGACCTGCGCCGGCAGGAATCATCGGGTAAACATTTTCGTCCTTGTCTGTAATGAAATCCATAAACACGACACGATCCCTGACCTTCATCGCTTCGATTAATGCGCCTTCAACGTCACCCGGTTTTTCAACACGAATACCGGCATGCCCGTAACTTTCAGCGAGTTTAACAAAATCAGGCAATGATTCCATATAGGACATGGCATAACGTTTGTCATAGAAAAACTCCTGCCACTGGCGAACCATACCCAGGTAGCCATTATTCAGGGTAATGACCTTGATCGGCAAGCCGTACTGTTTGAGTGTCGACAACTCCTGAATATTCATCTGGATACTGCCTTCACCCGTGATACAGGCCACGGTCGCATCCGGATAGGCCAGTTGCACACCCATCGCCGCAGGCATGCCAAAGCCCATCGTGCCCAAACCGCCTGAATTGATCCAGCGCCTGGGTTGATCAAATTTGTAATACTGTGCCGCCCACATCTGGTGCTGGCCGACATCGGAAGTGACATAGGCATCACCACCTGTCACTTCATAAAGTTTTTCAACCACCATTTGTGGCTTGATGATCTTGCCGCTGGTGTCATATTTCAGACAATCCATGGCACGCCATTCCTCGATCTGCTTCCACCACTCAGCCACGGCATCCTGATCCGTCTTGAAGCTCTTTGCCTTGATTAACTTGATCATATCTGTCAGCACGGCCTTCACGCCGCCCACAATAGGAACATCAACCTTAACGTTCTTGGCTATGGAGGCAGGGTCGATATCGATGTGAATAATCTTTGCCGTGGGGCAGAATTTTTCGATGTTTCCTGTCACACGATCGTCAAAACGCGCACCGATAGCGACCAGGACATCACAATTGTGCATACCCAGATTAGCTTCATAGGTGCCATGCATGCCCAGCATACCGAGAAACTGCCTATCAGTGGCCGGAAATGCTCCCAGGCCCATCAAGGTCTCGGTTATCGGGAAATTCAACAGACGAGTAAAGTCGGTTAGTTCATCACTCGCATTATCAAGCACTACACCACCACCTGTATAGAGCATAGGGCGCTTGGCTTTAGACAGCAAAGCTACCGCACGTTTGATCTGACCAACATGCCCTTTCACCACTGGGTTATAAGAGCGCAGGGAAACTTCTTTCGGGTAATGGTACTCAGCACGTTGAGCAGTAATATCCTTCGGGATATCAACCACCACAGGGCCTGGCCGCCCCGTGGTTGCTACATAAAACGCCTTCTTGATCGTTGTCGCCAGATCGGCAATATCCTTCACCAGGAAGTTATGTTTCACGCAGGGTCGCGTAATACCTACAGAATCAACTTCCTGGAAGGCATCATTGCCGATCAGACTGGTGGGTACCTGACCCGTGAAAACAACCAAGGGAATAGAATCCAGATGGGCCGTGGCAATACCGGTGACGGCGTTGGTTGCTCCTGGTCCCGAAGTGACCAGGACGACTCCCGGCTTGCCTGTTGCACGCGCATAGCCATCAGCCGCATGTGTCGCAGCCTGCTCATGACGAACCAGAATATGTTTGACCTTATCCTGCTGATATAGTGCATCGTAAATATGCAACACAGCACCGCCCGGATATCCAAACAGGCAATCAACCCCCTCATCCTCGAGGCAGCGGACAAATATCTCGGCACCGGTTATTTCCACCTTGGCTTCCCCTTAATTCAAATTTCGCTTATTGACCAGCCAGACAATAAGATGTGGTAAATATCTTCGGTACTGCACGAAAAATGCCCGCATAAACGGGCCGCTTGCACCAAAATCGCTAAACATTAGAAAGTACTGTTATTGCACAAGAAGGTCAAGAAAAATAACCAAAAACCAGACTAAGAACGGTCTTTTTAGCCGATTCGGGCCAAAACCGGCTTTAACCCACAAAAATTGGAGGAGAATGTCCTTGTCATCATCTCATTTTTCTTCATAATCCTAATAGTTAACATTTAATTATCAGGATACAAATATGTTTGAGAAAAGGCATTGGCTTTACGGGCTTTTGATTATATCGGCATTATCTAACCCAGCCTTGGCTGGTCTATATAAATGGTATGATTCCAAGGGGCAAGTGCACTATACGGACAACCCACCCACTAACGAAAAGTCCGAATCTTTAAACCCGAACACGGCACTACCCACCGGCGTGGAAAAAGAAAAATCTGCATTGGATAAGCAGACCGAGGAATTTAATAAACGTAGAGATGAGCGTTTGAAAAAAGAAGATGAAGAGAAAAAAAAGGCCTTACAGGAAGAACAGCGCAAAAAAAATTGCGAGATCCTCAAGAAAAATTTACAAACATTCCTGACAAGAAATCGCGTTTCAAAAACGGTCGATGGCGAAAAAGTGGTTATGCCCTATGAAGAACGGGTAAAAGAGATCGATGCTGCACAGAAAAGGATCGATAAAGAATGTGCTGGCTTCTAGATTCGCAGAATCGGTTTAATTCAGCGATACTGGATACAACATGCCTTACCTGAAAATCAATACGAATGTCTCTCTCGATAAAGACCGCAAAAACGCACTGGCCGCTAGCGCGTCTACCTTGTTATCACAATTACTGGGCAAGCCGGAAAGTTACATCATGGTCGAGATTGCTTCAGATGCAAGCATTATGTTTGCATCAACAAATGAACCGGCCGTCTATATCGAATTGAAAAGTATTGGCCTGCCGGAAGCGGATACTGAAAAACTATCCGCCAGCCTGTGTGATTTTATCGATGCACAAATTGGCGTACCTCCTGACAGGATTTATATCGAGTTTTCCCCAGCAGCCCGACACCTGTGGGGCTGGAACAAGCACACTTTCTAACAACGGATATTAAATACGATAATGATAAAGAAACTTTTGTGGATATTGGTTATTATAGCGGCCGTCATCGGCATCCTGGCTTATCAGGACCCTGATCTTAAACAATGGATCATGAAATCTGTCGGGCAGACGGAGGACAAAAGCAAGGTCTACAAATGGAAAGACAGTGATGGCAACTGGCAAGTCAGTAATACACGACCGCCCAGTGGTATCGTCTATACTGAACAGGAATACCTACATAACTCCAACATTGTACCTGCTCAATCCGAAAACAAATAACTCATAGCCACTTGATATCCCTGTACAGATTTGCATAACAATCTGTACAGAAACNATTTTTATTAACAGGAATAACCAGTATTATGCGAGTCTCACGNTTCCCNCTCTCGACCCTGAAAGAAATNCCGTCCGATGCCGAGGTGGTCAGCCACCAACTGATGNTACGCAGNGGTATGATTCGNAAGATCGCCGCCGGCATTTATANCTGGTTACCACTGGGGCTGCGTATANTACGTAAAGCCGAAGCGATTGTACGNGAAGAAATGACAGCGGCTGGTGCACTCGAAATCCTCATGCCNTCGGTCCAGCCTGCGGAGCTATGGCAGGAATCCGGTCGTTGGGAACAATATGGTCCCGAGCTGTTGCGCTTTCACGACAGGCATCAACGTGAATTCTGTTATGGCCCGACCCATGAAGAAGTGATTACGGACATGGTCCGACGGGAGATACGCAGCTATAAACAACTCCCTATCACCTATTACCAGATACAAACCAAATTCCGCGACGAGGTAAGACCTCGTTTCGGCATTATGCGTGCCCGTGAATTCCTGATGAAGGACGCCTACTCCTTCCACCTCGATCAGGACTCATTACAGAACACCTATGACACAATGTTTTCTGCCTACACACAAATATTCACGCGCATGGGATTGAAATTCAGACCAGTAGAAGCCGATACAGGCAGTATCGGTGGTAATGCCTCGCATGAATTCCATGTATTGGCGGATTCCGGTGAAGATGCCATCGCCTTTTCAGACCAGAGCCAGTATGCTGCCAACGTCGAATTGGCGCCTGCGCTAGCGACACCAAGCGAACGCCCACCTGCACAGGCCAACCTGGAAAAAACAGACACACCNAATCAACACAGCATTGAGGAGGTCGGCGCGTTCCTCAAAATACCGACATCGCAATGNATCAAGACATTACTGGTACAAGGCGAGAACGATGAAGTCATTGCCCTGGTATTACGTGGCGATCATACACTCAATGAAATCAAGCTTGAAAAAATTGCAGGGCTTGCGAAACCCTTCGCTTTTGCTAGCGCAGATCAGATAAAAACTATCGCAGGCTGCCAGGCTGGCTCCATCGGACCTGTCGATCTATCTGTGCGCACACTGGTGGATCATAGTGCTGCACTCATGTCGGATTTTGTTTGCGGCGCCAACGAAGACGGTAAACACTACACTGGTGTCAACTGGGAACGTGATTGCACGATCACTGAAACAGCCGATTTACGTAACGTCGTCGATGGCGATCCCAGCCCGGATGGAAAAGGTACACTGACGATCGCAAGAGGTATTGAAGTCGGTCATATTTTTCAGCTGGGTGAAAAATACAGCCAGGCACTTCAAGCCACAGTATTAAATGAAAACGGCAAGTCCACTGTCATGACCATGGGATGTTACGGTATTGGCGTATCTCGTGTCATCGCCTCGGCTATCGAGCAAAACCATGATGATAATGGCATTGCCTGGCCTGCAGCACTTGCCCCCTTCCAGGTCGCGTTGGTTCCTGTCGGCCTGCATAAATCTGACACTGTGCGCCAGGCGGTAGAAGATTATTACCAGGCGTTACTCAATCATGGCATCGATGTTATTTTGGATGACCGCAATGCCCGACCCGGCATCATGTTCGCCGACATGGAATTAATCGGCATACCCCACCGAATCGTGGTCAGCGAAAAAGGGCTGGAAAAAGGAGAGCTGGAATACAAGGCGCGTGCCGATGATAAAGCTTCCATTATTCCTGCCGATAACCTCATTGAATTCATGAGGTCAACATTGCAAAAATAGTAAAGCACTCTATTGATTATGTACAAAAAACTTATCAAAATCATCCTGCTAAGTTGCCTGTCATTTCTGACCATGCATACCGCCCGGGCAAGCGCACCCGTATTTGATGAAACGCTGCGTCAGCGCCTGATCGAGGCTATCAACGACTCAGAAAGCTTTACTGACAAATTCGTTGCCGAAGTCTGGCTAACCGACATGTCGCAACGTATGCGTCGCTACGTAAAAAACAAGGAAGAACGGATCGCCATCCTTAAGATCCTTCACGAAGAGGCCACCCGAGCCAGGCTGGCACCCGAACTGGTACTGGCTGTCATCCAGATAGAAAGTGCTTTTAACCGCTATGCCATCTCGTCTGTTGGCGCCAGAGGACTGATGCAGGTCATGCCGTTCTGGCTCAAGGAAATTGGCAAACCTCACGAGAATATGTTTGATCTCCGCGTCAACCTTAGAATGGGTTGCACGATCTTGCGGTATTATATGGACAAGGAAAAGAATGACAAGCGCAAGGCTCTGGCTCGATACAACGGCAGTGTCGGCAAGCGAAAATACCCGGACAAAATCTTCAAAGCCCTGAACAAACGCTGGTTCAAACAATAGGCACTACGGATCTTTACGACAGAGGCAATCATCACCCGATAACAAAATCACTTTCCCTGATAACATCATGATCTTCACATTGGACATGAGTCACTCGCGCGAGCGCCGGGCCAACCGACAGCCACTGACAGAGACTATTGACGGCCTCCGTATCACCACAGGCAAGCACGTCAACCGAACCATCCTCAAGGTTTCTGGCATAGCCACACACACCCAGTCCCAATGCCTTTTGTCGGGTGGCGTATCGATAGGAAACACCCTGCACACGGCCAGCAACACGACAGCGTTTACAGGTTATCATGGCAAAATAATAGTAGCTGCCTGACCTTTTCTGAATAGCTTTCCCTCTGGATTAAATGTGACTTCCAGCAAATATAAACCGCCCTGCTCATCATCCTTGGGCTCCATACCGACACTCGACACCTTGCCTGTGAATACCTGACTTCCAACTTTGACCTTGACTTCGGCACCTGCTTTCACTTCCCTCAACTCACTGACATTAACGGCCGTACGCGCCAGCATGTGATTGACATCCGCGATCACCAGCAGTGGATTAGCCTGAAAGCGATTCACCACCGTCTGTTGGTCGTGTGCATACACTTGCACAACCATCGCCTCTAATGGCGAACGAATAACACTATACTCAAGATCCAGCCGAGCCTGGGTTAACCCGGCTTCTGCTTCAAATAGTTCGGCCTGAGCTTTCGTATACTCTATTTTTACCAACTGACGATCATGTACAGAAATTGCCGTGCGCTCAAACAACTCATCGGCACGCTCCAGCTCGAGTTTCGCTTCGGTATAATTTTCCCGGCCACGACTCAGAATAGCTTTCGCCTTTTTGAGCTGTGCATTGAATCCCCTGTGATCCAGTTTAATCAGCGTCTGGTTTTTTTTAACTCGCTGCCCTGCCTTGACCAGTACTTGAGAAACCACCCCTGATACCGGCGTTGATAACTCCAGGCGTTGATTCCAGTCCAGGGCAGCCGATTTTTCTACCGCCAAAACGGGACCCGCCAACAAGATCAAAGCCGTTATTAATAAACCCTGTTTTATACTTTGCGTTTTCATAAGCCGCTCACTTTTTCACAACACCATCGTTAACTTTTACCGCGGCAACGCGCTTACCTAACAGCGCATCAAGACGTGCCCATGCCAATGCGAAATCAAAATCCGCCTTGGCAGACTGATATAATGCCGCAGAATAGAGTGCCAAAGAATCTCCCAGATCCGCGGCGACATCCAGTTCATACAATCCACGATCTTTATCGAGGGCAGCATCACGAAATTCAGAAAATACGGCCGCCTCATCGCGCTGAGCCTTGACCACCGTTAATAGTTGCCATGATTCCAACACCTGCTGCTGCACATCCATCTCGGCCTTGCGTAAGAGCGCACGCGTCTCTATGAGTTGAGAACGCTGCTGTGCAATCGCCGCATCAAGGGCCCCGCTACTGCTTAATGGCATCTCAAATATGAAACCACCACGATATCTGTCACTAGAGCGAAATTTCCTGGAATACTCCGCCGCCTGTAGTTCAAGATCTATCGTCGGTTTTTTACGTGCACGTGCCGACAGCACCCGCTGTTGTGCCGACTCGACTTCCTGCCTTATCGCCAGCAGACCAGCATTGGTCAGCAATGCTTCCTTATGCAAGACGTCTATATCAGGCACTTCTCGATTCAGTACGGCCAGTTCGGGACGAACCAGATTAGCGGGCAATTCGCCTGGATAATTCAATATATTGGCCAACTTTGAACGGCTGGCACGGCGTGCGACATCGCTGGCATAACGTATGCTCCGAGACTGATAGTAGGTATTCTCTGCTTCCAGTAAATCCACATCCGCTATCTGCCCCAGCTTGTTTCTGTCCTGGGCGCGATCAAATCGAACAAACGCAATGGCCATCAGTTCATTATCGCGTGCATAGGCAAGATCCGCCAAAATGACATCGAAAAATGCCTGCATAATATCGATACGATGTTGAGACTGTTGATCAGCCAGCAGCCACCTCTGGGAATTGACTGACGCCTCGGCAGCGGCTGTATCCGCAGAACTGCGCCCGAAATCATACAGCCGTTTACTCGCCGACAAGGCGATATTATGATCGTCTCGGTCTGAATACAAGACACGGTCAGCTGGCTCTACCCAGCGCAAGCGCCCATCAAGCCGCGTCTGCAAACCATTATTACCCTCAATATTATCTCTACTGGCTTGCGCACCCTGCAAACGGCTACGTGCCACCATATTGTCAGGATGATCATTACCACTCAGCGACAAGGCAAACTCAAGCGTCAGTGGGTCGGGTAAAGCAGATGCGCTTTTTTCTTCTGCTGGAAGCACTTTGATAAACAAGGAAAGCAGAACAAAAAACAATATTTTATTATAAGACAAATGAATAACCTTACGTAATTAAAACCTACACTATCCCCGGTTACCTCTTATTGCACATACACAATGACCTACTTCATGTATGTTACGGGAAAATAAAATATAGCATCCTGATTCTAACAATTCCTGACGAAGACAGGAATCATTAGCGGGATTGCCTTTGCTCCTTGCGTTTTATACGTTTATACTTGGAAAATGGCATTTTCTCGTACGTTTTGTCACTGGCATATTCCCCTAACCACAGAAATTCCTCAACACCGGAGGCCGCTCCCGTATAGCGAACAACCATCTTCCCCTGCAAATCGAAAAAAGCAAACACGGGTGTAGCACCTCTATTTTTAGCGATCTCGGAAAAATATTTTTTCTTTGTCGTTTCATTGCCTGCAAAATCAACAATGTCTTCGGCACTTTCAATATCAATACTGAGCACCAGAAAGTGTTCCTGAAAATAATCCTGCACCGCAACCTGATTGAGTATGGTGGTTTTCATACGATGACAAAAGGGACATTCTTCCTGCTCGAAAAAGATCAAGACACCTTTTTTACCCTTACTTTTTGCATCGGCAAGATCATCTGTCAAATCACCCAGGGTATGTTCAAAGAAAAATTTGGCAGGATCACGTGGCAAGGCGGCTGATACCAGTCCCATCGAAAAAACAAGAAACAGGCTAAGGATAAGGCGGTATGATGGTGTCATATTCGTATTCCTGATAATCGGGTCGTTTCACTCGTGAGATCAGTCATCGCACGATGAACTGACTACTTAATCTCGACATTCATGCTTATAATACATCTAGTAGACCCATATAATCACCATCAGTTCAGGTAATATTGACACAATGACCATTATTCGACAGGAAGACTTTATTGCCAGCATTGCCGATGCACTGCAATTCATTTCATATTACCACCCCAGTGATTTCGTACAGGCCATGAAAAACGCCTATGAACTCGAAGAGTCTCCAGCGGCCAAAGATGCGATCGCCCAGATCCTGGTGAATTCCCGCATGTGCGCTATCGGACACCGACCACTGTGTCAGGATACCGGTATCGTGACTATATTCCTCAAGATCGGCATGGATATCCAATGGTACACTGACATGAGTATTGATGAAATGGTCAATAGCGCAGTCAGTCGTGCGTATCTCCACCCTGACAATGTTCTCAGGGCATCGATTGTCAGCGACCCGGCTGGCAGCAGAAAAAATACCGGCGACAATACCCCGGCCGTGATACACACCCAGATCGTCCCGGGTAATCAGGTCGATGTCATCGTCGCGGCAAAAGGCGGCGGTTCAGAAAACAAGGCCAAATTTACAGTACTGAACCCAAGCGACGACATAGTCGAATGGGTGCTAAAAACAGTACCCACACTGGGTGCTGGCTGGTGTCCTCCGGGGATATTGAGCATCGGTATTGGCGGGACGGCGGAAAAAGCGATGTTACTGGCAAAAGAAGCCATGATGGAACCCGTCAATATTCAGGAGTTGATCAAAAAAGGCCCTGCCAATACGATCGAAGCCTTAAGGCTGGAGCTCTATGAAAAGGTCAATGCCCTGGGCATTGGCGCACAAGGCCTGGGTGGGCTCGTGACGGTACTCGACATCAAGATACTGGACTATCCAACACACGCGGCCTCCAAGCCCATAGCCATGATCCCCAATTGTGCCGCTACCCGTCATTGTCATTTTACCCTTGATGGCACGGGCCCGGCCGTACTGGAAATACCGGATATCGATAGTTGGCCGCAGATTGACTGGGACCCCAGCCAGTCGCGCAAGATTGATCTTGATAGCTTGTCGCCCACGGACGTACTCGACTGGCAGCCAGGCGAAACCCTGTTATTAAGTGGCCACCTATTAACCGGGCGTGATGCTGCCCATAAGGAGATAAGCCGCCTGATCAAACTGGGTGAGCCTTTACCTGATGGTCTGGATTTTCATAATCGCTTTATCTACTACGTTGGCCCTGTCGACCCCATCGGCGATGAGGTCGTTGGCCCCGCCGGGCCCACGACCGCGACGCGCATGGATAAATTTACAGAAACCATGCTATCAAAAACAGGTCTCCTCGGTATGATAGGAAAAGCCGAAAGAGGCCCCACTGCGATTGAATCCATTAAAAAACACCAATCCGTCTATCTGATCGCCACAGGGGGGGCCGCCTATCTGGTCGCCAAAGCCATACGCTCATCTCGTGTCGTTGCTTTCCCTGAGCTGGGCATGGAGGCCGTCTATGAATTTGAAGTCAAGGATATGCCAGTAACAGTCGCCGTCGATAGCAAGGGGAATTCTGTACACCAGAGTGCGCCACTGGAGTGGCGCAAACGCATTGGTAAGATTGAAGTCACATTCCCTGAAAAGAAATAGACACATGCATAAACTGGACTTCTGGAAAGAAAAAAAGCTGCACGAACTCAACGAGCATGAATGGGAAGCGATTTGTGATGGCTGCGGCCGATGCTGTTTACATAAACTGGAGGACATGGATACCGGCAAGCTCCACTACACGCGCTTGGCCTGTAAACTACTGGATATAGACACCTGTCAATGTAAAAATTATGCCGATCGCTTTCACTATGTACCGGACTGCATATCGCTTAAACAGGATTTATATCAAACCCTGAAGTGGTTGCCTAGCTCTTGCGCATACCGTTTACTGGCCGAGGGGAAAGATTTGCCAGACTGGCATCACCTGGTGAGTAAAGACCCGCAGTCTGTCGTGGATGCCGGTATTTCAGTGAAACACTTTGCCGTCTGTGAAGATGATAAAGCCGACCCACATTGTTTTATCATTGATGATCTTTAGATTGATCGTCATCACTTTCTGCTAACTTATAGCTGGTTTCAGACAGTGACATCCTGATAGTAATCAAACGATCAAGACCCGCCAGCGACAGGCGGCGCGCAAGTGCCTTACTACAATTCAGTACCTCTATACGCGAGTGATTATCTTTTTGATAATAGAGTAATAATAGGGTCGAAAAAATCGAGGCATCAATATGCGTTACATTTTCAAGATCGATAAAGATTGATTCAATCGAATCGGGTAAAGAATCAACAATATCCTGCAACTGCAAAGAGCGGTTGATATCAAACACACCCTGCAAATGAAATATTATAAAACTACCATCATCTGATAACGTAGTTTCAATCGACATATTTTTCCTTCCAGGTCCGTATGATACAAACACGCCTGATTTTCGGCTTCCATTTACTCTAATGAATATGCTATTAACATAGCGTAGTACATCGAATGATGGAGCTAGTCCCGGGTATTGTTATAAAAAAGGGCCTCAATGAGACCCTTTAAAATTTATTATTATAGTTAAATACTTACTTAGCCAAATAGGCTTTATCAGATGCCTCAACTGCACCAATACTCCAGGCACCCCTGGTCTTGGCATGATTGATAGCCGAATTGACTTCAGAATCAGCAGGATTGGAATTGATATCAAATTCCTGACCCGGATAAATCAGATCGGCATCTTTGATCTTGTCACTGTTCGCCTTATAAATGAGCGGCCACTGGTAAGGGTTTCCATAGATCGTATCCTTGCCGGCAATACCCCAAAGGCTGTCACCACGGACTACGTTGTAAGATGACATCGAACTCTCGGATGAAGGTAAACTACGGTCAGTACCTTGCTCCAGATAATACTGTTTTACCGCCATTTCAGCCTGGGAACGGGCCTCGTTAGCCAACTTGACAGCTTTGGATTCATCACCCTTTTGTGCCGCAGCTTCCGCTTTTTTGAGGATTTTGCCTGTATCTCTCCAGAGATAACCCAGTGAGGAGGCTTTTTTCATTTCCGCTTTGGCATTGGCAATAGCAACAGAAGAAGCGGAAGGTCCCGAGTCTGTTGAGGCAGGTGCCGCTTCCTGTTTTTGCTGACTGGCGCAACCTACTGCCATGCTCGCAGTTAATAGCAGGACGGCTATATGTTTGATTTTATTGTTTAATTTCATTAATCTCCAACTCCAATGCATCAATGATTTATTCAAATTCTTTTATGTCTATAGACTATATTATAGTCGATTCGATAAAAAACAGTGCGGAATAACATCCAAAACCCGCCAATAATCTCCTTTTATAAGAATCAGTTACACAACATTCTTATCTCCATCTAGTAAACACCCTACATTTATAAGTGTCAAGTAAAAATCAATGATATTTAACAAAAAATCATTTAATTTCATAATGTCACCGACATAGAGAAAAGAATTTGAACTGAAACCATGTCCTGTGCAGGATTTAGCCCCTTGCTTAAGCTGAACCCCATTATTACACACCTATCAATACACTATTTTGACAGCTGAATCCGACACGCTATACACTCCTGTTCCTCCATTCAAAGACTGGACCGACCGAGCGATGACGACTGATGACACGAAAACACTGATTTACCACAACCCACGTTGCAGCAAATCCCGACAAACGCTGCAAATACTCAACGATAAGGGGGTTGATGCTGATGTCGTTGAATATCTCAAACAACCGCCTGATTTCAAAACACTGGAACATATTCTTGGATTGCTTGGATTGGAACCGCGCGAGCTTATGCGCAAAAATGAAACGTGTTACACAACACTACAACTTAATGATGACAATCTTGATAGGCCATCGCTCATCCAGGCGATGGTCGACAATCCCGAATTGATCGAAAGACCGATTGTTATCCGTAATGGCAAAGCGATCATCGGCAGGCCACCTGAACGTATCCTGGAGATTCTGACATGAGTGATGTCCTGGTTTTGTATTACAGTCGTTATGGCGCCACCGCAGACATGGCCCAATGGATTGCCCGCGGCATCGACGAAGTCGAAGGCATGCAGGCCCGCATCAGAACAGTACCGCCAGTGTCGCCCGTATGTGAGGCCGTTGAAGACAACATCCCTGCTAGTGGCGCGCCCTATGTGAACACGAGTGACCTGAGTGAATGCAGCGGTATTGCGCTCGGTAGTCCGACAAGATTCGGCAACATGGCCGCACCATTAAAATACTTTATTGATAGCACCAGTAGTCAGTGGCTGTCCGGCAGTCTGAGTGGTAAACCGGCTACTGTATTCACATCGACATCAAGCATGCACGGCGGACAGGAAACGACATTACTCAGCATGATGTTACCCTTGATTCATCACGGCATGATTTTTATCGGTGTTCCCTACACATGCACTGAGTTATTACACACTCACTCGGGTGGCACCCCCTATGGCAGCAGCCATCTGGCGGGGGTTGACAGCAAACTGGGCCTGACTGAAGAAGAAAAGGAAATCTGCAAACAACAAGGCAAGAGGCTGGCGAAAGCAGCAGCACTTCTTTGCCCTTCTGAACAGGCAATTCTAAGATGACAGACCCCAAGTTGTTCCGCATANTAGCGATGATGGGTTATTTTGGACTTTGGTTACTCCTGCCTCTCTGGTATGCCTGGCTGGCACCTTCTACCCACTTTCCCCCGGGCATGGCCATCGCATTCCTATTAACCCCCCTGGTTTTTCCACTGATTGGTATCATTAAGGGCAAACCCTACACCTATGCCTGGAGTGCTTATGTATCACTGCTGTATTTTATGCACGGCATTGGCGAGACTTATAGCGAACCTGACCAGCGATTGTATGGCAGTCTTGAAATCCTGCTGAGTCTCATGTGGTTCTGTGGAGCGATTTTTTATGCACGCTATTGCCCGAAAAAATAAGCTGAAGCTGTCAGGGAGCCTCTGATTAATTCTGGATTGGGCGGAGATCGCCAAAAATAGCCCGCTATTAGCAAGATGTCCAATGCCGAGTCCGGAACCCCTGGTCAAATCATGAATTGACCTGATTTGATCTGGGATTCATTAATATTTCTCCCACCACTGTGCCACCGCACCACTATCCAACGGTCTGCTGATATGAAAGCCCTGGGCAAAATCACAACCCAGCTCAGTTAACTCATCCATGGTTTTTTTATCTTCAACACCCTCAGCGATCACTTTCAGCCCTAGGCTGTGAGCAAGGTTAATGGTGGATCGCACAATGACATGATCATGCTGATTCTGCATCATTTCACTAACAAATGAACGATCTATTTTCAGTGAGCTCACGGGCAAGCGTTTGAGGTAGGCCAGCGAGGAATAACCGGTACCATAATCGTCAATCGACAAACTCACACCCAGCCGGGCAATTTGTGTCAGTGTTTGTTGCGTTCTTTCCGTGTCATGCATTAATGCTGACTCGGTAATTTCAAGCTCAATTCGACGCGCGTCAACATCATGCTTCTGAATCAGGGATTCGAGGTTGCCGGGACAATCCTGATCGAGAAGATTTCGGGTGGACAGATTAATTGCAACAGTGACGTCCATGCCGCTCTCACACCATTTTTTTAACTGCGATAGTGATGTATCAATCACCCAGTATAACAATTGATGGATCTGGTCGCTGACTTCTGCCAGCGGGATAAACGCCACAGGCTCAACACGACCAAGTCGAGGATGGTGCCAACGCGACAATGACTCGAACCCGATCACCCGGTGGCTGTCGAGATCAACCTTGGGTTGGTATTGCAACATCAACTGGTTTTCGCGGATAGCGCTACCCAACTCTACGATCATAGCCAGGCGCTCGGGCGAGTGTTGATCAAGCGCAACATCATAGACGTCAACACTGGAACCTGTCCGTTTCGCCTGGTACATTGCCACATCAGCACAACGTAAAAGTCCACTGCAATCGCTGGCGTGTTCAGGATAGGTGGACAGGCCCATGCTGGCACTGATACCAACCGACATCTCTCCTACCTCAAACGGCAAGGTTAACGTCTGCATTAAGCCGTTGGCTGCGGTCATCGCCTCGTCACTGCCCTGCGTCATCGACAACACCAGGGCGAATTCATCGCCACCCAGTCGACAAAACAAGGTTTCTTCATCTCCCAGGGATGAGGATACTCTGTCAGCGATTTGCACCAGCAGGTTATCGCCAAGGTCATGACCCAGGGTGTCGTTAATTTCTTTGAAGCGATCGATGTCAAAAAGAATCATAGCCAGACCGACATTATCTGTTTCTGCCCTGGCCAGCATACGGCGACATTCCCGATGTAGATAATCCCTGTTTGGCAATCCCGTCAAATGATCATGCATGGCCTGATACTCAAGTACCGACACATGCCTGGCATTGATCAGCGCCAATGCCACACTGCGGCCTATCGCCACATAAGTCTCACTGTCAATTCGATCAATATCATCAGGACGGTTATAGCTGAGACTAAGAGTACCCAGGGCCTGATCCTGAAAGACAAGCGGTATGACGACAGCGCTGCAGTCACCTCGTTTGAGAAGAGCAGCCTTGACCCCTTCATGCACATCATCGGCCAATTTCAGATCACGAATAATGACTATTTGGCGGTCTTGCAAGACCCGCCCATTCAAACTCGCCTGGATGGGAAGGGTCGCCCCGATCTTGATCATATCATCATCATAACCATGCTGAGCTATCAAATCGAGAGTCTGCGCGCGCTCATCCAGTAAATACATGGCGACCAATGGAGGCTGGGAGATAGACACTAAAGCACCCACAGCTTCGTGTGCGATCACATCCACTTCCATGGTCTGCTGTAAACGCTCACTCAGGCTATTCAATAGTTTTAAAGTCTCGTTTTTCTCAATCACCTGGGCCGTGCGTTTTTCAACCTCATCAGCCAGTTCGAGATTATAACGATATAAATCGTTTTTTGCCTGACGTAAAGCCAGTTGAGTTTTGACACGCGCCTTGACGATGGGCGGGCTGAGCGGCTTGCGAATATAATCGACTGCGCCGCATTCAAGGCCTTTAATCTCATCTTCCACTTCGCTTTTGACCGTCAGGAAGATCACCGGAATGTCTCTTGTTTCCTCTAGATCTCTCAAACGACAACAGACCTCCTGGCCATCCATGCCTGGCATCAACCAGTCCAGCAAAATCAGGTCGGGACCTGGATTTTCGCGCGCTCGACTGATCGCCTGTTCCCCATTTTTGGCAACGACGACCTTGTAGTCAGGTTGCAATAACTCCACCAGGACATCGATATAAATTCGTTCATCATCGACAATTAGAATCTTTTTTTTATCATTATTCATATGTATTTATCTAACAAATAATTGTCATCTCGTTTTTTAAAAATATTGACCATCGTCCTGTTCAGGGTCGTTTATAGAGTTCATAAGCGCGACTGAATTCATAATCATTAACAAGCTGTCTGACCTCATTAACACGATGCTCACCGATACGGTCTGCCAATTCAAGACTTAATTGCTCCAGTAAGTCCTGCGCCTGCGGGTCTCCCTGGCTCAAAAATTCCTCAAACTTGGCGAGCAATGTTTCTTTATCATGATGTGCCGCCAGCACACTATCATTACCCTTATCATTGGGTAATGACTTAACCCACTTTCTCAGACCACACATGACTTTCTCAAAAACAGATTCCGTCTGCCTGAAAGTACTCGACTGATAATCCAGTGATCCTGCAAGAATATCCTGCTCCAGTTGAGCGCTCAAGGCCTCCAGCTCCCTGGCACCAAGATTAGCGGCTACACCACGTAAAGTATGTATCAGACGGCTGGCTTTTTTTATTTCTCCATCCTGCAACAAGGACTTAAGTTCATCAAGATTTTGATGATGGTCCTGCAGAAAATTACGCATCAATCGAGTATACAGGGATTGCTTTCCACCCACACGGTTAAGCCCCCAGGCAAGATCAAAACCAGGCAATTCTGCTGCCTCTGATAATGCCCCGTTATGCTTATCATGGCATGCCAGAGATTCGCCATCAACCGCCAACCACCTCGATAGCAACTGATAAACCTGGAAAGGGTCAATAGGTTTGGGTATGTGCTCATTCATACCGGCATCGAGGCATCGTTGCCGGTCACCTGCCATGGCATGTGCCGTCATGGCCACGACCGGCAAGTTTTTCCACTCATCATTTTTGCGGATACAGCCAGTGGTTTCATAACCATCCATACCGGGCATTTGTATATCCATCAATACCAGGTCAAAAGTATTTTTGCCCAGTAAATCCAGGGCCGCCTCACCGCTGATGGCCTCGGTCACAAGCAGACCCAGACTTTCCAGTATTTCACGCGCAACCATGCGATTAATGGCATTGTCTTCAACCAGTAACACGTCACCTTGCAGGCGCATATCCCGCGGGTCGTTGCTTCTCACGACTGGCGTAACCCCCGTGTTATGTAACAGCGCCTGCGCCACTGCATCGAAGAGGATAGATGGACTCACCGGCTTAAGTAACAGGCCATCAAGTTGAGCATTCTCTGCCTGACGCAAGATTTCGGCATGATTATGCGCCGTTATCAGTATCAATGCTGGCATCTCTTTCAGGTTCGACATCGCCCTGACCTGCTCAACGGCCTCCAGACCATTCATACCTGGCATTTTCCAGTCCAGCAGCACCAGATTGTAGTATGGCCCTGCAGATGAGCTGTTAACCCGAGTCAACTCATCCAGCGCTGCAAAAGCGCTATCAAAAGTTTTTACCGAAAATCGAAAAGAAGACAGCATGTCTGCCAGGATATCGCAGGCCACTGGATTATCATCCACGACAATCGCCTTAACCTTCCCCGCCAGCCGCTCCATACCTGGGAAGGACTTCTCTTCCTGTCTATCCAGCGGTAAGGTAAAATAAAAGCGACTACCACTACCCGGCCTGCTATCAACACCAATATGCCCACCCATTAACTCGATAAGTTGTTTGCAAATCGCCAATCCCAGGCCTGAGCCGCCATACTGCCGGGTGGTAGAGGTATCAGCCTGGGAAAAACTTTCAAACAGCTCAGGCAATATGTCAGCGTCAATACCAATACCGGTATCACACACCTCAAACAAATACTGGTCCTTATTATCCTCAAGCGTGATACGAACGACCACATGCCCCTGTTCTGTAAATTTGATGGCATTTTGGCTCAAATTGATTAATACCTGGGTAATACGAGTTGGATCACCAATCAAACCCTGGGGAACATCCGGGGACACATCAAACAAGATCTCCAGGCCTTTCTCTTCTGCACGCATTATCACCAGATCGGATAAATTTGCCAGTATCTCATCCAGACGAAAAGGGACTTTTTCTATATACAAGCGACCTGCTTCGATTCTTGAAAAATCGAGAATATCATTAATAACACCCAGGAGCGTATGCGATGCTGATTGCACTTTTTGCAGGTAGTCCCGCTGTTGATTATCCAGTTTTGTCCTGAGTGTCAGATGACATAGTCCGATAATCGCATTCATCGGAGTGCGTATTTCATGACTCATGTTTGCCAGAAAACGACTTTTAAATTGATTCGCCTCCTCCGCCGCTTCCTTGGCCTGCTCCAGTTCGCGCTCCATGAGTATTCTTTCAGTCAAATTCACCCATAAACCCAGATACGCAGGCCTGCCATTAAAAACAATGGAAATAATTGACAGTAACCCATCTATCATTTTGTCATCATCCACCTTGAATCGCATGGGTGCTTTACTGACTTCTCCGGCATCTTCCAGCCTGGCCAGTAACGCTTCACCTTCACCGGCAACACAAAAGTCCAGAAAATGACGTTTACGTATCTTGGCTAAATCCAGTTCGACTTCTGCCAGGGCATAGGGGTTGGCCATCACAATCTGACCTTTTCCTGACATAATAAAGACAGCGATGGGTATCGCATTAACGATAGCCTTGAATTGTGCTTCACTGGCACGTAATTTTTCTTCTGCCAGTTTTTGTTCGGTGATATCCGTTTGTGAACCAATCGCACGCAGTGCCTTGCCATCCGCTGATACTTCGACAATCGAGCCGATTGAACGGACATAGCGATAATCACCGTTCCTGGTACGCAAACGAAATTCATGCGAATAGTTTTTTTCGTTGTTCTCAACAGCTTCCCGCGCCCATGCAATAGCTGCCATCTTGTCGGCGGGATGAAGCAACTCTTCCCAGACCGAGTGACTCGATTTCAACTCACCGATTTCAAAACCGAGCATGGTATGGTAACCAGGGCTGTAGTACACCTCATCGGTGGCGATATTCCAGTCCCATATTCCCTCTGACGCCGCCTTCATCGCCAGATGAAAACGCTCTTCACTGACGCGCAAACGCTCCTTTTGTTGTCGAATAATAATACCCCACAGCAAGACCAGAACCAGGACAGCTCCACCGACACCCAGTATTTTCCAGGCCAAACTGTAATCGATACGGTCGATGTATTTTTCGTTCATCCATCGATTGATAATCTGATGTTTCTCATCAGGAGAAATCGTAGCAATCGTTTTGTTGAGAATATTGACCAGCACAGGCCAGTCTTTACGCACGCCCAGACCCAGCCTCATGGTGACTGGGATCTGCCCGACGATCCTGAGATTTTGCAGGCCCATCTGGTTAATATGATAACTACTGAGCGCAAAAGTTGAGATAAAGGCGTCAAATCTTCCAATCGCCACCCCGGACAAACCTTCCTGAACATTATCGACTTCGACAAAAGGTATATCGGGATATTTTTTTATAAGATCCCATAAATAGCCATAGCCTCTTATTAACGCAATCTTTTTATCCGCAATATCCTGCAGGTCCGGGACAAAATCAATCTGTTCCTTACGCATCACGACTGCCAGGGGATATTCGATATAAGGCTTGGTAAACTGACTGGCTTTACGTACAGCCTTAACGGACAAGTCAGCAGATATCAGGTCAACCTCTCCTGCTGTCACCATGCGCAAGGCATCCTCCCAATTCTTACTGGGTTTGTGTTGAATATTGATATTGGCACGAGAAGAAATCAGGCTCAGAATCTCGGCAACAAAGCCAACATATTTGCCATCTTTCGTATAGGACTCAAAAGGCAACCAGTTTGGATCACCGGTAAAACGGATAACAGGATGCTGCCTGATCCATTCCTGCTCTTCCTTTGTGAGCAAAACACGCGTGGAATAGGATGATCCTTTTTCCCAGCGTTGTTCTATCTGGTCACGTTCCTCAATTGAAATACGAGCGAAATGACTGTTGATCGTTTGCAACAAGGCAGCATTGCCCTTTTTTACAGCCGCGCGATAAGCGCGCGTATAAAGCGGGGCCTGCAAATGATCATAGACTTGCTCTTCCGAGTGCGTGGACAGATAGCGTTCGAGATAATCAGGTTGCGTGATAAATATTTCAATATCGCCTCGGTCCGCTGCAGCAAACAAGGCCTGATAACCCTTGTATAATTGCAATTGCGTCTGAGGATAATGTTCGCGCAACCAATGTTCATGATAACTACCACGTGTCACCCCAACACGCGCATTCTTCAGGTCCGCAGTATTTTTTAGCGCTTTATTTTCCTTATTGAAATAGACATAATAATGACTACTGAAGATCGGGTCGCCAAAATCCATAAAGGCGGCGCGCTGTTCATTTTTGAATAAACCCGAGATAACATCTGCACGTCCATCACGAATCATCTCCTGCGTCGCTTTGCTATAGGCACCCACAAACCTCACCGGTATGCCTGATTTTTTTGACCACAATCGCCACAGATCAATGAGGACACCCTCAGGCTCACCTTGTTTGTTCTGAAATTGAATAGGCTCACTGTCCAAACGATAGGCCACTACCACAGGCTTTTGATTGTCAGCCCATACGGAAACAACAGGGGTAAGCAGGAAAAATAAAAACAGCACAAGGAACACACATTCCCGCATAAAAAAATCTGAACAGGTAGCCTGGCCCCGCTGGCGCGGACCCAGACAGTTATTATTGTTATCCATTTCCAGAATCCTTACGGTGTGGATAGTGGTTTGTTAACTGTTACGGCGACGCAGCTGGTTGCCTCAGCCGGAACCCACGCCTTAATATTATTGACACTATACAGAGATTGTAGACCGCTTCCAACGAAAACGGAACAATGCGTAAATGCACTCTATCTATGCTTCCTACTGGATACACCCATAGGAAAACATAGACAGCATCTGAACGGATGAGCAAATAAATGGAGATATTAGACATTATGTATTCAGGGTTTATAAATACAATTTAACGCCTGTTTATTGTCGTTTTGTACAAAACGATAGCGCCTTATAGCGATATGGCTGGCTCTATCTTGCCTTGCAGATACAACCTGGCCTACCCGGAAGCAATCAATACACGTTGCCTTTCCTGCTGACAAAACAGATAGCGGTGGGACTACCCCGAAATAATTCATTGGCAAAGGCATCAAGCTGAAAAAGGTCTATTTGCATAACCGTACATCACTGCTGGTTTGAAAAAACTTCACGAATAAAAGGTATGGTAATCCGTCGCTGCTTGATTAACGACGCTGTATCGAGGGTATCGAGCACTGCGAACAAAGCATTAAGATCACGAGGAAAACGATTAAGTAAATATTTTGCAGGCTCTATGTCCAGTTCAAGACCACGCTGTCTGGCACGTAACTGCAGGACTTCAATTTTTTGTTCGTCTTGCAGAGACTGCAAGTGGAAAACTGGTCCCCACTCCAGACGCGATACCAGATCCTGTAAATCTATACCCAGTTCTCGAGGACTCGCAGTGGCAGAGAAAAGCAGGCGACCTCCACGCTCGTAAACCTGGTTAAATAAATGAAATAATCCCTGCTGCCATTGACTGTTATGCGAAATCGCCTGCAAATCATCCACGCAAACTACAGGCATGTTTTGCATTCCATCCAGCATACTGACTGGATACTGCAGCAGTTCGATCAAAGGCAGGTAGGTTGCACTTTCACTAGACTCTCCCAGATGCTGACACGCGGCCTGTAACAAATGGGATTTACCACTACCCGATGCTCCCCACAAATAAATAACGGCGAATTTCTTTTCATTCACCAGCTGCCGCAGACTATCGATGAGAAAATCATCTGCAGCAATAAAATTCTCAAAGTTAGCACTTTCATTTATGGGTATCGCGAGTGGCAGTTGCACATGACCCTCCGTCACAGACATTCAAATAAACTCAATGTCATGGGGCATCGTACAGAGCGCTGGACTTATACCCCTTGTGCAGATGACGCAAAATAACCATCAACACGGCAGCAACAGGCAATGCCAGCAAGACACCGAGAAAACCGAACAACTGACCGCCTGCCATAACCGCAAAGATCACCGCGACAGGGTGTAAGCCAATGCGATCACCCACTAACGCGGGCGTCAGCACAACACTTTCCAGCATCTGCCCCACACCAAAAACCGCCATAACATATACCAGATCCAGGAATTGATGCGTCTGCAGGATAATCGCTATACCGGCGGCCAGTATACCGACAATAAAGCCAAGATAAGGCACGAAACTGACCATGCCGGCCAGCAGGCCGATTAACAAGGCGAGCTTCAACCCCACCAACCACAAGCCAACACTGTAAATGACACTCAGGGCCAACATCACCAGCAGTTGTCCACGGATAAAGGCACCCAGGACCTCATCAGATTCCCTGGTCAGTTTACTGATCGCGGGTTCAATATTTCGGGGAATCATGCTATGCACACGTTCCACTAAAATATCCCAATCGCGTAACAAATAAAAACCGACCACCGGCACCAGGATCAAGGAACTCATCCAGGCGATCACCACCATGCCAGACTTGGACAGGGAACCCAAGACAATGGATGCAAACCCGCCAGCCTGTTGCCAGTTTTCTGTCAGCCATTGTTTTAATGTACCCATATCTATTAGCACATCATCCATTCCCAGCTTATGAGTCAACCAGGGGATCAATCGGTTTTGTATAGCATCAATATAGTCCGGGAGTTTTTTCAGCAAATAGACAACCTGCTTTTCAATCTGCGGCACCAGCAGCAACATAACGATCAACAAAATAACCAACAAAATAGCGAATACAATGACCACACCCCAGGTCCGGGCGAGGCCATACTTCTGCAAGCGATCGACGAGTGGGTCGGCCAGATAGGCCAGCAAGGCCGCCAGCAGGAAAGGTGACAGAACGGGCGCCAACAAATAGAGCAACCAACCGCATAATACTAATCCCGTTAGCCAAAACCATTTTTGAGAGTCTGTCATTTCATGATCCTTTTTTAATATGCCAGGCCTTGATACCCCAGGTGATCACATAGTCGAGACCACTCAGTATCGTTGTCATCAATACCAGGTAGATCGTTGCATCAATAACATTAACAGGTAATGCGAGAACACTCATATGCAACAGCAATATAATAACCAGCAGAATCTGCATCAAGGTATTGAGCTTACTGATGAGCGAAGGCGCCGCATTGACTCTTTCAACGCGGTAGTAATAAAAAAGTCCACCACCAACAATCAGTAAGTCGCGAATAATAACCGCAGACAACAACCACAGGGGAATTAATTGCAACCAGGTGAGACTGAGATAGACAGATACCTGCATCGCTTTGTCTGCCAGGGGGTCAAGCCAGCCTCCCAAGTGACTACCCCAGTTATATTTTCTGGCCAGATAGCCATCAACGGCATCAGACAAACCGGCAATGGCAAATAGTATCAGGGCCATTTCATAACGCTGTTCGAGTAAATACCAGACCACCGGTATTATCAGTAACAACCTCAGAAAACTGATCAGATTGGGGATATCACTTCTTTTCACTATCTCAACCGATACGTCATAACTTCGGGACTCATGTCAGCGTCCGGGATACCCTTGCCGGCATCGGAGCCAGATGCCAACGATGCTGAATCCATGGGTTCTCCATTATCATCAGGTAGCAGTTTCTGCTCAAGACCCAACACCTGCCTGAGTGCATTGGCACCCCCTCGTAAATCCATCGTGTATACCACGCTTCCCGGCGCCACGCTGTCCATCTGCAGTTTTGATATCAGACCGATACGACGTAAATATTGTCTGACTTCATCATAATCCTGCAACGTATCGACATTATTAATCACCAGTCGGTATCGGGATAACTGTCCGGATATCCTTGTTGAGTAACGCGCGGCCATATAATCGGCCAGTCCGTCGAGGCCCGCAGCGATAGCCTGTGAGGCAGATTTGGCCCGAACTGACCAGCTTTTTTCACCCGTGGCCGTCACCAACGTCCAGCGCGAATTCCAGCGGCCGGCGACCCGAAAGACCTTACCAATCATCACGTCATCAGGATTATAGCGGTTTGATGCCGTTCTTAACGACTTCGTGAACCCACCCCAGATATCACCGATCCTGGTATTGCCTCTGTCTTCCAGGTCCATCAAGGGCAACATTATCGGTATCCCTCTGCGTTGGGCATGGTGCCGAATTCGATGCGACCATGCATTATTTTTATCGCTGCCGAGGATATAGCGCCCCCCTTTACCTTCAATAGCCAACCACAATAATGTTTCGGGTCGCGAACCCGACCAGACAGCTACCTGGTGCTGCCGCAATAAAGCCAGCAGGGCTTTCTGGTTAAAGCGCGCCCACAGAAACAAACCGGCGTCCCCCGTGGACTGTTTGCGATAACGGTACTGTTCAACATATTGCGACGCCTTGCCCATGGTATCCGGCCTGGCACTCAGGCTTTTCAGACCTTTTGAACCCGCCAGTCTGAGCACAACGTCGGCCATACCTTGTTGCAAGGCGCGCTGGCGTTCCTCACGAGTCTGGCTACTCACCGGGATCTCGACATCATACAAGCCCTTGACCTTGATCGAGGCATTGACCGAACTGCCCAGGATCAAGATCGGCAAAGCCAACAACCCGAAATATCTTATAAACTGACTGATTCTTGATCCCATTCTTTCCATTTCACAATAAAATACAGCAAACTTACCCACAACAGGCTCTGACGGTGTAAAATAACACAATTTTTGACCCGACAGCCATGTTTCACCACATGACTTATCGGGTTAATGGTCATATTAACAGGAGAGCCCCATTGTGAGCCATGATTCCAGCAATGAATCAAAGCAGTCCCTTAATTACCGCGATGCCGGTGTTGATATCGATGCGGGTAATGCCCTGATTGAACAAATCAAACCGATAGCCAAGCAGACCTTCAGGCCCGGCGTCCTCACTGGCCTGGGAGGCTTTGGCGCCCTGTTTGAACTGCCGGTGGATCGCTACAAGCAACCGGTACTGGTTTCCGGCACCGACGGCGTTGGCACCAAACTCAAACTGGCGATGATGATGAATAAACATGACACCATTGGTATCGACCTGGTGGCCATGTGCGTCAACGATCTCATCGTCGGTGGCGCTGAACCCCTGTATTTCCTCGACTACTACGCCACCGGCGCACTCAATGTCGACGAAGCCACCGATGTTATGCGTGGTATCGGTAAGGGATGTGAACTGGCCGGGGCAGCACTGACGGGTGGAGAAACCGCAGAAATGCCAGGCATGTATGCGCATGGCGATTATGACCTCGCCGGGTTTTGTGTCGGCATCGTTGAGAAGGCCGACATCATTGACGGCTCACAGGTCAAGGCAGGCGACGTCCTCATCGGCCTGGCCTCATCAGGTCCACATTCAAATGGTTATTCACTGATCAGGAAAGTACTGGAACAAGCGGATGCTGATCTCAAGCAGGACTTTGCCAACAGCACCCTGGGTGAAGCCCTTCTGGAGCCTACCCGCATCTATGTCAAACCCCTGTTACAACTATTTAAGCAGGTCAAGGTACATGCGCTGGCCCATATCACCGGCGGCGGCTTGACTGAAAACCTGCCACGCGTGATGCCAGAAGACACAATCGCGAAAATCGACCGCACCAGCTGGACACGTCCCCCCATATTCGATTGGATACAGGAAAACGGCAATATCAAGGACGATGACATGTACCTGACCTTCAACTGTGGTATCGGCATGGTCGTCTGTGTCGACCCCGTCGATGTCGCTAAAACATTGGCTATCCTCGAAAATGAAGGCGAACTGGCCATGGTCATCGGTTATATCGAAAAACAGGATGGCAAGCAGCAACGCGTCCAGATCAACTGAGTCCTTAATGAGCAACAACAAACTACCCGTCGTCATCCTGATTTCCGGCAGGGGCAGCAACCTGCAAGCGATTATTGATGCGCAACAAAAAGGTGAGCTGGACGTCGACATTAAAGCAGTCATCAGCAATCGACCCGGCGTTACTGGGCTCGAACGCGCCAGTAAAGTCGGCATCCCGGCGCTCACCCTGGACCACAAAACCTACGCCAGCCGTGATGAATTTGACCAGGCACTACAACAATGCATCGATCAATTTGAACCACAACTGATCATCCTGGCGGGCTTTATGCGCGTCCTCGGTGATGATTTTGTCAATCATTATCGCGCTCGCATGCTCAATATCCATCCCTCTCTCCTGCCGAAATATCCTGGCCTGAATACCCACCAACTGGCGCTCGATAATCACGATACCGTGCATGGCGCCAGCGTGCATTTTGTCACCACTGAACTGGATGGTGGTCCGGTTGTCATACAAACAGAAGTGCCGGTAATGGCAGAGGACAGCGCTGACAGCCTGGCCGCCAGAGTACTGCCACAGGAGCATCAAATATTTTGTCAGGCGATACAGTGGTATGCTGACAAGCGATTGAAAATGGAGCATGACCAGGCCTACCTGGATAATGAAAAATTGATACGGCCCCATGTCATGAAAACCGAATAGGCAGGCAAGACGATGATGAAAATAAAACCTATCAGTATTCTCTGCATCACCCTGTTTTACTGGTCAGCGGCCGTTGCCAGCCTTCCACCTGAATTCGAAGCCGTCTATAACCTGAAAAAATTTGGTCTCGATTCGGCAAAAGCCAGCTCGTCCCTGAAACGACAAACCAATGGCACCTGGCTTTATCAAAGCCTGACCAAGACTCAGGGTCTTGTTTCCCTCTTTCGCAAAGACAAGATTAAAGAACATAGCATCCTCGAGGACATAAAAGGGAAAATCGTCCCTGTTTCGTATGAATACCGCCATACAGGCAGTAGCAAGAACAGAGACCGCAGCATTCATTTCGACTGGGATAACCTACGTGCCAATAGCATGGTTAGTGGAAAGCCGTCCACTCTACCTATCACACCTGATATCGTCGACGGGTTTTCGCTGCAATTAAAATTAATGAGTGATCTGCAAGCAGGAAAAAAATCGCTTGTCTACCAAGTCCTTAATAAAGGCGAAATAAGCCCATATGAGTTTGAAATCCTGGGACACGAAATGGTCGAAACCGATGCCGGTGATTTCAATACCGTGAAACTTAAACGCAGCCGCAAGGACAGTAAGCGCAGGACCATTATGTGGGCGGCTCCAGCTCTGCATTACCTGCCGGTCAAGATCACTCATATAGAGAAAGATGATAGTCATTTCACCTTGCTGCTGGAATCCGTCAAAGGTGCAATAAGCAAGCCCGGCAATCAGGCAGATAATAACAGCGAATAAACAGCTCATGAATCTGTATGAACAATACATCCTCCCCGAACTCATACAACGGGTCTGCTCGAATAAACATTTTCACGAAAAACGCCAATCGATTATCCCATTGGCAACGGGACGCGTGCTCGAAATCGGCATGGGGTCAGGAACCAACCTGCCCTTTTACAACGACAAACAGGTAGAACATATCCTCGCACTGGAACCGTCTGACAGGCTAAGAAAAAAAGCCCTACAACAAAGTGCTCATATTAATATCCCTTTAGAATTATGCGCCACTGGCGCCGAAGATATCCCGCTTGACCGACATTCGATCGACACTATTGTCACCACTTTCACCTTATGTTCTGTCACCGAGGTAGAAAAAGCCCTGGAGGAAATGCGCCGCGTACTAAAGCCTGAAGGCAGCCTGTTATTTTGTGAACATGGGCTCGCCCCCGAAAACAACATACAAAAATGGCAAAATCGCATTAACCCATGGTGGAAGAAGATAGCCGGAGGATGTCACCTCAACAGGGACATACACACGCTCATACAACAGTCTGGTTTCAGCATGGATGAAACCGACCACCAATACATGCAGGGACCCAAAACTTTCAGTTACGTCTATAAGGGAATCGCCCGACCACGCTAGGCGTGTTAGATCTCTTCAGCTTTTTTTTGCGGTTTTTCCTGGCGTTTCTTATTATGGTGACCGAACAAATACTGCTTATGTGATTTATTATGTAACATCACATCCATAACGGTTTTCGCGATCACCAGTGACACCAGCAATGCAACGGGCGAGCCCAGTTTGATAATGAAAAAACCCGCCGCAATGATCGCAACATGCATAATCACAACTCGACCATAAGGCTGCCCCATCAAATGCTTGGCCTTGGTGTGGTTACGTTCGCCCGCAATGATAAAGTTATAAACATAAGACACGCCGTGGCTGATAATAAGTGCCACTAACGCCCATATGAAACCACTCGGCATACTGACCCAGATGGTATGCACCACATTCAACAACATCTGTAATAGGACCAGCGGTCCCGGCCATTCATTCTCCGACGGCATGGTCTTATCGATATCACCGACATCCAGAAACTCCATCAGGAACATGCCATGGCCTGCGGCAAAACCACCATAATGGATCATAAAGAACAGGATGATAAACAGGCGACCGCCCACATCCTTAAGCGTCAATGGCGCCACCGTTAGCATCTTGAGGATATTGTAAGCGCCGATCACCAGGTTCTCGGCCCAGTAGATCAACACAATCGAGGCGGCATCCCACCCTGCCAGAAACACACCCAGCACCGGCACCAGGTTACTGAGAATAAGAAAAGACAGAGGCAGGTGTTTAAACAAAAAAATGCCGTCGTTCAGGTTTTAGGCAATGTCACGCCCTGTTGGCCTTGATATTTTCCTCCCCGATCAGCATACGAGGTATCACACACTTCATCAGACTCGAAAAACAGCATTTGCGCCACCCCTTCGTTGGCGTAAATCTTGGCTGGTAAGGGCGTGGTATTGGAAAACTCCAGCGTCACATGCCCTTCCCACTCAGGTTCCAGCGGGGTGACATTGACTATGATGCCACAACGCGCATAGGTCGACTTACCCAGGCACACTGTCAGCACACTTCTGGGTATGCGAAAAAATTCCACCGTCCTTGCCAGCGCAAATGAATTGGGTGGGATAATACAAACATCACCCTTGAAATCAACAAAACTATGTTCAGAAAAATTCTTGGGGTCTACCACGGCCGAGTTGATATTGGTAAAAATCTTGAACTCATCCGCGCAGCGCACATCGTAACCATAACTGGAGGTACCATAAGACACGATCCTGCCATGCTCATTCGCCCTGACCTGCCCCGATTCAAAAGGCGCAATCATCTCCTGCTCTGCGGCCATACGGCGGATCCACTTATCTGCTTTGATACTCATACCATTACCATTATTTTTAAATTCATTTAGAGACGAAATAGTACAGGTTACGCCTGTCATTTTCCAGTTTGAATACTACACGCCCTTGCGACGACAACGACTCATCATCATGAGCATATGCCGAATCGAGATGAACAGGGCTTATTAACCTGCTTAATCCCGTCAGATACACCTGTCGATCCAATAGACTACACTATTAGTATACTGATACGGCAGGCGCGCAAGGTATGTGAGAAGCGGAACTCACCAACAGGGCAAAAGGATAGCAGTTGAATTGCCACAACCAGATTAATGCGGGTAAATGACATGAATAAAGCCAAAATCATCACCTCTTCAGAGAACTATTTCGACGAAGACGGTTTTTTAAAACAACCTCAACTATGGAATGAACAAATAGCACGCATGGTTGCCAAAATGGATGGCCTCGATGAGTTGACAGACCAACACTGGACTATCATCAAGTCACTTAGAGATTATTATGTGAATTTTGGCAGCCCGCCCATGTTTCATCATGTCAGCATAGAGAACAACCTCGACAAACACTGTATCGAACAGTTATTTCATAGCCAACGAGAAGCCTGGCGTGTCGCGGGGTTACCTAACCCTGGAGAAGAAGCGAAAACCTATATGTAAGTACACTGGAGGTATACCCATGAAACGCCGACTCTACTTCCTGCTCCCGGAAACAAGCCATACTGCACGCCTGGCAGACGACTTGCAACAAAGAGGCATACCTGCCTCATCCATGCACACGATCGCCAACGAAGGTATCGACCTGTCGGGCCTCCCTGTCAGTAATGCCCGACAACGCAACAACACTGCCAATAAACTCGAACACTGGCTTTGGGACATCGACCTAATATTATTCTTCCTCGCACTGATTGCCCTGCTACTAATGATCGCCCAACAAGTTCCCGGCTGGACACTGATCATCCCCCTTGCCATCATGGTCATCACCGTCGCCCTCGGCAGCTACTTTATAAAACACATACCCAATGTCCACCTGCAGGAATTCCGCAGCGCACTCAGACACCGTGAAATCCTGCTCATGGTGGATGTCGACAAGGCACATGTCCATGACACGCTACACTGGGTTGAACATCATCACCCCGAAGCCGTCACCGGAGGTGTGAGCTGGACATCAACAGCTCTCAAAATCTAATTAATAGTGATACCTGGCCCCTCTCTCCTTGAAGGAGGAGTGTTCCAGTCAGATTATTGCCGGACAGTGGGTTAAGTTGTTTCTCAGGTAACACGGACGATAATCCGTCATCATGGCCAAATATCAATAGTTGATATCCAGTCTTATTCAATATCTACAGCTTATTTCTACACTTGATTGAAACGTTATATATTTTGTGTAGTCGTCTGTCTTTACAGCACAAAGGAAACGCCAGCCCTAATTGGACAAGATAGTTAGTCAGTTGATATGCGCTCAAGCACCTGTTGGATAAAAGGCCACTTCTTTTCAGTATAGGTCTCACGATCCTCTCTGTAACGAAATGCCAGTGCCTTTTTTAAAGCTGAATATTCATTAGCTATTTCCCCATCTGAAAGGAGTAGGTCACGAAATCGTATACGTTCCAGCCACAATGGGCTTTCATAAGGTATTAAATGGAGATGATGAGTTCTAAATGCATCAGATGGTTTGCACAACCAGTGCATGACATTCTCCTTGTAAGGAAAATATTCATATCCATTCTTTACCAGCACATCAATCGCAGGTCTCGATTCCTGAAGTGACTTGACACCAAACATAATATCTATCACTGGTTTTGCTACCAGCCCTGGAACTGAGGTGCTACCAATATGTTCTACCTTCTCGCAGAGCCATTGGCCTATAATACCCATTAAAAAGTTTTTCTCAGCCTCAAATTTCAATGGCCATTCTGGATCGTACTCTGACAATTCCACTAATGCTCGCTTCATTTCATTCTTACTGGATCCAAATTATTAACGTTCATCTCTGTCGCGATTTTGCGCGACTGGCGGGTGACATTCCCACGCATGCACACCCACTACGACCTTCCAATTAAAACAGTATTATATATCAGGATCTCCAGGGTGCGGCATTCCTTTGCCGGTTTCCAGCAGGTTTTTTAAACTGACGGCCAGGAAGAATCCCCATTTTGAATTGCAGTGCATATAAAACTCATCCGCCTCTTGCCAACCTGAATGATTGAATTTGACAGCTGAACCACGCTCGTCTTTTTCAATTTGAAATTGGAATGTCCCTGTATCAACCCAGGGCCCTTCTATGCATTTCCAGATAACACTTTTATTGGGCACCCACTCCGTTACTTCCATCTTGATTTGATGTTCGCCATTGGGGCCAAAGAAAAAACTGATGACCGAACCGACGCCACCTGTGGTTTTTGCCCTAGTCCACCAGGCACTTAAACCTTCTTGACTGGTCAGTGCCTCATACACTTTGTCGGATGACGCTTCAATAACGATACGATGCAGAATATCTACCATGATATGGTCCTCTCTATGCAGGTTAAGGTTGTCAAACCTACATTAGTACACCATTTGGTGTACTAATGTAGCGAAAAAATTCAACTCTTTTATCAAATAATTTTATGAGTCTTTTAAACACAGTATTTCCAGGGAATCAAAACTACTGCTCCATCCAAATGCATGACCATCGTATGCCGCCTGGTCAGGCAGATGTTCATGGGTCAAGGTTATTTCAGTGGCTTGATCGATACGAGTAAACGCGATACTCACCAATGTTTCAGCACATTGCCCCTCACTACCCTGGCAAGCCTGATCCTCCAGTATCCACGTGAATACCAACTTGTTCGGCACCGAAATCTCCATGTAATGGCCAAAATGTTTTATCAGTTGGCCATCAGGTGATTGAATCTCAATCTCGTATGCACCCCCGACACTAAGGTCAACAGTAGAACGTGTGACCACAAATCCTTCCGGGCCAAACCANCGGGCCAACACGTCTGCATCCGTCCAGGCTGCAAACACGCGTTCTATGGGAGCAGAAAACTGGCGCTTAATCACCAGTACATCTCNAAATTCTGATTTGTTATTCATGAGATTNTTCGTCATTTAAATACGCANCCAGCGCGTCAAGTTTTTTGTTCCAAAACCTTTCATAAAATGAAACCCATTTCGATANAGCCTCTAATGGCTCAGGCCTGATCCGGCAACGATGAACACGCCCTTCGATGGTTCTACTGAGTAAACCTGCATTTTCCAATACTTTTAAATGCTTGGTAATTGCTGGCTTGGTGATGCTAAATGGACTGGACAGTTCTGCGACAGACATCTCGACATCGGCCAATCTTGACAACATAGCTCTTCTCGTCGGGTCCGATAAGGCTGAGAAGATAGTATTTAACTTATTTTCAGAATAGTTAACCATATGGTGTACTGTATGATTATTGTATTTGATTGTCAATACTTTTCAATAAAAGAGAACCGCAAGCTGTGTTTTACCCCTCTTGCCCTCACTGGGAGGTTGGAATTTAAAACCTTTCAACCATAAAAAAAGGCGCAGCTCATGCTGCGCCTTTCATTATCCAGTAATAAAAAAGTATTAGTTATTCTGAATAACAATCTGCGGGAATTTGGCACTGTGGTTTTTGGCCTGCAGTGATAGTTTCGCCGCGGTACGACGGGCGATTTCGCGATAGATCTGCGCGATTCGGCTGTCGGGTTCGGCAACCACTGTTGGCTTACCGTTATCGGTTTCTTCACGAATACGAATATCCAGAGGTAAGGCACCAAGGAAGTCGACGTCAAACTCATCCGACATACTCTGCCCACCACCCTGGCCAAAGATATGCTCTTCATGACCACACTCACTACAGATATGGATACTCATATTTTCAATAATACCCAACACAGCGACTTCTACCTTTTCAAACATCTTCAGGCCTTTGCGGGCATCCAGCAAGGCGATGTCCTGAGGTGTGGTAACGATAACCGCTCCACTGACTGGGACCTTCTGTGCCAGTGTCAGTTGAGTATCGCCGGTACCAGGAGGCAGGTCGATAATCAGATAATCGAGGTTGTCCCAGCGGGTATCCATGAGCAGTTGTTCGAGTGCCTGGGTAACCATAGGACCACGCCAGATCATCGGCGTATCTTCATCTATCAGGAAGCCAATCGACATGGCCTGGATGTGATAGCTCATCATCGGCTCAAGCGTTTTGCCGTCCTGTGATTCAGGCTTGCCGGAGATACCCAACATACGGGGTTGGCTGGGACCATAGATGTCCGCATCCAGCAAACCAACAGTGGCGCCTTCGGCAGCCAGTGCGAGGGCCAGGTTGACCGATGTGGTCGATTTACCAACACCGCCTTTACCCGAGGCTACCGCGATAATATTCTTGACGCCTTCTATGGATTTAAGGCTTTTCTGTACGACATGAGCGGCGATCTTCCATTCGACTTCGACATCAGCTGTATCAACACCATCGACGGCTTCGATTCTTTGCTTGAGTTCTGACTCCAGTTTTTCCTTAAAACCTTTGGCGGGATACCCCAGTGTCACTGCAACAGTCACCTTGCCACCATCGATATCAATTTTCTTGACGGCCTTGGTAGACACCAGGTCTTTTTCCAAATGCGGATCAATATAAGTTTTGATGGCCTCTTCAATCTGAGTCTGGCTAACACTTGACATACAACAATCTCCTAAATACCTTGCACGGGGTTTTTAATCCAGAGTAAAACAATCGGGTATTATACACGATTTTTACTGGGAACGTAGTATTTCATAATGTACCCATAAACGCCATATAATACCTTTTATAGCAAACGGTTTATCCATTAGAATGCAGACCTCGATGCATGCTGCCGAGCGCCGGGGATTCCGGTATACTGATACAATTTTTACGTAGATATTCAAGCAATTGGGTGAAACATGGGCTCTAAACAACGCAAAATTCTGATCACCAGCGCACTCCCGTATGCCAACGGCAGTATCCATCTGGGACATCTAGTGGAATCTATCCAGACCGATATCTGGGTACGTTTCCAGAAAATGCAGGGGCACGAATGCTATTACGTGTGTGCGGATGATACACACGGGACGCCCATCATGTTGCGCGCCGAGCAGGAAGGCATCACCCCTGAGGAATTGATCGCCCGAGTTCACACGGAACACCTGGCGGATTTCACTGAGTTCAATATCGCCTTTGATTCCTATTACACAACCAACTCGGATGAAAACCGTGAACTCTCTGAAGATATCTACCTAAAGCTGCAAAAAGCCGGACTCATCGACAGTCGCATGACGGAACACTACTACGATCCGGAAAAGGAAATGTTCCTGCCTGACCGCTATATCAAGGGCGAGTGTCCCAAGTGTCACGCCCAGGACCAGTATGGAGATGGCTGCGAGGTCTGCGGTGCAACCTATCATACGACGGATCTGATCAATCCCTATTCGGCTGTTTCGGGCGCCAAGCCGGTGCGTAAGGAAACCGAGCATTTCTTTTTCAAGCTCAGTGAATGTGTCGATTTTCTTCGTGACTGGATAAAAAATGGCAACCATGGCACCAGCCCCTTGCCAGCCGAGGCCGCCAACAAACTGGAAGAATGGTTTGATGCCGGCCTGCGTGACTGGGAGATCTCCCGTGACGCCCCCTATTTCGGCTTTGAGATTCCCGGGGCGCCAGGAAAGTATTTTTATGTATGGTTAGACGCGCCGGTCGGTTACATGGCCAGCTTCAAGAAATTGTGCGCCGAGAAAGGGCTTGATTTTAATGCCTACTGGGGCAAGGACAGCGAGACTGAACTGTATCACTTTATTGGTAAAGATATTCTCAGTTTTCATGCTTTATTCTGGCCGGCTACACTGAAATACTCAGGCTATCGCACACCTGACCAGATTTGTGTACACGGCTTCCTGACAGTTAATGGGCAGAAAATGTCTAAATCACGCGGCACTTTTATTACTGCACGCGCTTACCTGGATAGCCTGCCACCGGAGTACCTGCGCTACTATTTCGCTGCCAAAC
>JGI24023J19991_10000164_pt1 | contig 47767 bp, 50 predicted proteins | sample Cruoilmetagenom1_FD_19991 | JGI IMG/M metagenome (IMG submission 19991)
CCTATTCCTTTGGTGAATTTTTCAGGATTCTCTGCCAAATGGTATCTCGGATCATCAATATCTTCTACAATTACTTGATGAAAGTGTGTGCTTGCTTTATACAATAACACTTTACAATCTTCACTTAAATGTTTTAGTTTAATTATTTTACCAGCATCCTCATATTTATTCACCAAATTAAAAATGGCTTCAATAGCAGAATGATCACTTATTCTTGATTCTATAAAGTCAACTTCAACATGTTCAGGATCATTCTTTATATCAAACTTATTATTAAACTCTTGAATACTTCCAAAAAATAAAGGCCCCCAAATTTCATAAATTTTAGTTCCGTCTTCTTTTGTGCGTTTGCGAGCTCTAATCCGTTTGGCGTTTTCCCAAGAGAATACCAATGCACTAATAATAACACCTGCAACAACTGCAATTGCCAGATCGAAAATTACGGTCAATGCAGAAACGGTAATCAACACTATAACATCACTAAAAGGAATTTTGTTTAAAATTCTAAAACTGGACCAAGCAAAAGTACCAATCACTACCATAAACATAACACCTACCAATGCTGCAATAGGCACTTGTTCTATCAAGCCAGAAGCAAATAATATAAAGACCAATAAGGTCAATGCAGCTACAATGCCTGAAAGTCTACCGCGGCCACCACCTTTGATATTAATTAAAGATTGTCCAATCATAGCACAACCACCCATTCCGCCAAAAAGACCTGTGACAATATTTGCCCCACCTTGAGCCATACATTCTCTATTTGAATTCCCTCTAGAATCGGTCAATTCATCAATTAAATTTAAGGTCATTAAAGACTCTATCAATCCGATAGCTGCTAAGATTAATGCATAAGGGCCTATGAATTTTAAAGTCTCCCATGTAAATGGTATTTTACTAAAAATATCCCACTGAAATTGTGGCAGACTACCTTTTAAACCTTCACCACCACCTTCTCTAATAAAACTACCTACAGTAGATACATTTAACTCTCCTAAAATCACAATGGCAGAAACTACTAAAATTGCTACCAATCCGTCTGGTATTTTTTTAGAAATTTTAGGAAGAATGAACATTAAAAACATGGTTAATAGTACCAAACCTATCATTAGTATTAATTTAGGTGTAGGCAAAAACTTTTTAGCAACACCTTTATTTTCAATTTGAAAAATACCATTCTTATCAATATTGAACTTTACTTTTTTTGTTTTTAGGTCGAAAATTTGATTTCCAACCACTTGATAAGATGCCGTCTCAGTATTTGGTATTACTAACTTATCATCAGCCATAGTAAATAATACATTTCCTGTGTGGGTATCGTAAATATTGCCACCTTTTACATCCATTATTTTTTCAACTGAATGCGTCTTGATTTTATTGTTGCCAAAAACATCTTTAATATTCTCTTTAAACATCCCCAATTGTGACAAGAAAATTACAATTGCTAATCCGTTTACAAAGCCCATCATTACTGGATGTGGAATTAAACGTACAAATTTTCCTAATTTAAAAACACCTGCTAACATTTGGATAACACCCATTAAAATAACTGTTGCAAACAGATAGTACAATCCTAAATTTTCACTTTCAACACCCATGGAATTTCCTTTAGCAACTAAGGCTACCATCACAACGGCTAAAGCACCAGTTGCACCAGAAATCATACCTGGTCTACCTCCAAAAATAGCGGTAATTAAACCTATCATAAATGCAGCATATAGACCTACAAGTGGATCTACTCCTGCAACAAAAGCAAAAGCCACAGCTTCTGGTACTAATGCCAAGGCTACAGTTAAACCTGATAAAATATCATTTTTTGCATTTTTTGTTCGTTTCCGTATAAATTCCATAATCTACTATTTTTAGAAGCGGCAAAAATACAGTTAATCTAAAGATAGACAAGTCTATATCATAATAATTTACTTTTATTTCCTAATAAAACTCATTTTCATTTTAGTTTGTTATAAATTCGTAAAATTGAATAACAAACTAAAATGGCAACAATTTTAAAAACTCTAACCCTATTTCTAGCAATTGCAACTATTACCAGTTGCAATAAAGGTGAAGACAACACTCCAATTATCAATAAAGGGCTTACGATAGAAGGAGACCCTAAAAGTCAAGAAGGTGCTACTTGGACTTATCAAGGTCAAGATCCTGATGGTACAATTTACAATATAAAGGGTGCACTTCTGATTCCTGAAGGTTTATCATCTCAAACTGGTTTCCCTGCCGTAATTCTCAATCATGCAACTGGAGGAAGTGCTCTAAGCATTGCTACCAATCATGGTCAACGTATGCGAGATTGGGGCATGGTGGCAATTTCTGTTAATTTAACACATGCAGGCAATGAATTGATTGAAAATGAAACACCAGGAAGCTTTGGTAATGATTTGGGTGCGAGCAATGCTAATATCGCAAGAGCTCACAAATGTTTTGATATTTTAAGTTCTTTGGGGGTTGTTGATATGAATCGCATAGCTGCACATGGTCATAGCCGTGGTGCATTAGTAACGGGCGGTCTTGCAGGTAAGTATTCAAATCTTTTGCAGGCTGTATCACATACAGCTGGAGGTGTTGACGAATCAAGATTAGACGATGGGTTTATCAGTCCTGTATTAGCAAACAATATTATAGTACCCTATCAGCTTCATCATGGATCAGATGACAAGGTTGTTCCATTAGCAGCAGGTCAACGCTTAGCTGATATATTAGAAAATAATGGTATTGAACACGAGATTTGGGTTTATGATGGTAAGAAACATAATATTGCTTCTCTGCCTGATGTATTGACTAGGATTAAGTCTTGGTATATAAAACATGGCGTTTTGTAATTGAAATCTGCTCTTGAATAAGAATAAGGAAAGATGAAATGAATGCATATAAAGTCAGTGATTTCTTATCTTGAAAAATCTCAACAATAATATATCGTAATAATTTACTTATATTTGAGTCTTAAAACCATTTAGAGATGAAAAAATTAGTATTCCTTTTGATTCTCAACCCACTTTATTTACTAGCACAAACCAGTGATTTTATTCATATAGATCAGTTTGGCTACAAACCAAATCACACTAAAGTTGCTGTAATTAGTAATCCGCAAACTGGGTTTAATGCATCACAAAGTTATACACCGAGCAACTCTTTAGAACTAAGAAATGCAGTTACTGATGCGGTAGTTTTCTCTGGANCTCCAACAACTTGGAATAACGGAACTACACACAGCCAATCAGGCGATAAAGGATGGTGGTTTGATTTTAGTAGTGTGATACAAACTGGTGAATATTATATTTTTGATGTTGCTAATAATGAGCGTTCCTCAAAATTTAACATCAATAATAATGTTTATAATGAGGTATTAATTACAGCTTCAAAAGCATTTTATTATAACCGCTGTGGGATAGCAAAAAATACTCCTTTTACCTTAAATGGTTTTACAGACGCCATGTCTTTTAGTCAAGATACACAAGCTAGAGATGTACATCAACAAAACAATACGAGTACAGCCAAAGACATGAGTGGTGGTTGGTTTGATGCGGGCGATTATAATAAATATGTAACTTTTGCAGAAGCACCAGTACACGATTTACTTTGGGCGTATACTAATAATCCTTCAATATTTGGTGATAATTGGAACATACCCGAATCTGGAAATAATATACCTGATATTATTGATGAATTAAAATGGGAGTTAGATTGGCTTTTAAAAATGATAAATTCTGATGGTTCAGTACATATAAAAATTGGGGCTAGAAACCATGACGAGAATAGCTCATCTCCACCAAGTATAAATTCAGACATTCGCTATTATGAAAAAACATGTACCTCTGCTGCTATTGCCGAGACAACTATGCTAGCACATGCTTCAAAAGTGTTTTCTCAATTTTCTAGCTTAAGTAGTTATGCACAAACATTAAAAGAAAAAGCCCTGTTGACATGGAATTATGTTGAGCCTCGCATAGAGAATGCTACATTAGATGAAAACTGTGATGAGCTTGCTGTGGTTTCAGGTGACGCTGACAGAACGTTTGACCAATAACGAGAAATGGCAATAAATGCTGCGATCTATTTATTTGACATTACCAATGACAATAGGTTTCAACAATATCTAGGCAATCATTTAAACGACATCAAGCTCAACGAAATTTGGAGTAATTATCATATTATGAGCGTTGATGCTCTGCTCTACTTTACCACCAATACTAATGCCTCATTCCCTTTAAAGGATAGGATTCTTGATGCTGTTAATTCTATCGCTACTGGTAATACTAATAATTATTTTGAGTTTAACAACTTAGATTTGTATAGGGCTTATGCAAATGATTGGACTTACCATTGGGGCAGTAATATTCAAAAATCTAATTTCGGAATTTTAAATTACAACTTTGCTAAATATCAAATTAATCCTTCAGCAAAAGCCAACTACATTTTAAGAGCAAAAGAACATTTGCATTATTTTCATGGTGTAAATCCGTTAGGTTTGGTCTACTTATCAAATATGAATAGTTTAGGAGCTGAAAAAAGCTGTAATCAAATCTATCATGCTTGGTTTGCAGATGACAGTAGTCGTTGGGATGATGTTTTAACATCATCCTTTGGCCCAGCTCCTGGTTATGTGCCTGGCGGATGTAATTCTAACTATAATGCAAATACAACATTATCACCGCCTCACAATCAACCTATGCAAAAAAGTTATCTAGATTTCAACACAAGTTCACCTGACAATTCTTGGGAAATTTCAGAACCATCAATTAGCAATCAAGCTGCTTATGTTCGTTTACTAGCACAAGTCATCGGTTTGAATAATGANAGTTCATTATCAAACAACACTTTTAAATTAAATGATATTAGGTATACATTAGCNCCAAATCCTATTCAAAATAATTTTAAAATAATTTCTGANANTCAACAAACATTAAGNATTTCTGTTTTTAATTTACAAGGACAAGAAGTAAGAACANCTCAAAACATCTCAACAAATCAAGAAATAGATTTTACTACGNTAACAAGNGGNATNTATTTTGTAAAAATTAAAAATGACCTTGAAACAATTAGCATAAAATTTATTAAAGAATAATTGATTTAATATTCGCATACGTATTTTCTAAAGCCATTGCCATTTTCTCTTGATTTAACCATTCAACTTTGGTTATACCTTCTTCTAATTGAGGATGTAATTCTCCTGTAAAATCAGTTTTCATCTCAAACCAATACGTTAATTTAATTTGACACTTATTTTTACGTTTAAAAATATGATAAGTAGTTTGAATTTGTTTACCAATAGTTAAATTCTTTACTCCTGTTTCTTCTTCCACTTCTCTAAGAGCAGCTTGTTCAATAGTCTCATTCCTTTCAATTTTACCTTTGGGTAAATCCCATTTACAATCTCTATAAATAAATAAAATTTCATTTTTAGCATTAAACACCTTTCCTCCTGCTGCTTTAACCACGTTGAATTGATTCATGAAAAATTGCTTGAGTTCATCTAGGTCATTATCAAATAAATAAACTTTATCCATTTTTCCTAATGAGAATTTTTCTACAAGTAGTTGAATATCAACATCTTTATAATTATAAAAATGCTTTTCATATTTATTATCTAAACTACTTGTTAGGTAAATTGGCTGGTCGTTAATAAAAATAGTGATCATTGTGTTTAAAATAAATTTGCTTAGTTTTGTAACTATGATTTATGAAAAAAATATGGCAAAAGAAACGGCTGAATTTCTTTTGCAAATTAAGGCAATAAAACTCAATCCTAAAAACCCTTTTACTTGGGCCTCTGGGTGGAATTCTCCTATTTATTGTGATAATCGAGTAACTTTGTCTCATGTGCAAATACGTACTTTCATTAGAGAATGTTTGTCAAAAATCATTGACCGAAAATACGGAAAACCAGATGCTATAGCTGGTGTCGCTACAGGTGCTATTGCCATAGGAGCTTTAGTTGCTCAAGAATTAGGCTTGCCATTTATTTATGTGAGACCTGAAGCTAAAAAACACGGTAGGCAAAATCAAATTGAAGGACATATAGAAAAACACCAATCAGTTGTTGTTGTTGAAGATTTAATAAGTACAGGTAAAAGTAGTTTAAATGCTGTAAAAGCGTTAAAAGAACAAGATATAAATGTTAAAGGCATGGTAGCTATATTTTCATATGGTTTTGAAATTGCCACTCAAAATTTTAAAGATGCAGATGTAGAATTGACAACAATAAGTGATTATGATATTTTAATTCAACAAGCGATTGCTAGAGAATATGTACCTGAAGATGATTTGCACACCTTAGAAAACTGGCGTAAAAACCCAAGTGAATGGAATATTAAGTAAACGAAAAACCTCAAATATCACAAAAGGTTGAGAAATTAAAAAGTTGAAATAATGAATTTAGAGAGCCCAAAAATAGTAGTCAAAAAAGATAACAAAACTGTTTTTGATTTTTTAACTAAAGTTGAAAATTTTGAACAATTAATGCCTGAAAATACTGACAAATTTGAAGCAACTGAAGACTCTTTTCTTTTTGCTTTAAAAGGAATGCCTGACATCATGTTAAAATTACAAGAAAAAAGTGCAAACGACAACATCGTTTTATCTTCTACTAATGAAAAATTTCCATTTACATTAGTAGGAAATATTGTTAAATTAGGTGATAATTCTAGTGAGGTTCAATTAATTTTTGACGGAAAATTTAATGCTATGATGGCAATGATGATAAAAAATCCTATTCAGAAATTCATCAATACTTTAGCAGATAATATTGAAAAAAAGGTTTAAGCAAATTTTATTTCTTTAACACCAAATTCTTTTACAGTTTCGTTTTCAAGTTCTACCCTTAGATTTCCTATTGAAGAAGTTCCTATAATTTTACCTAAAAATTGAGATTCATTACTATCTACAAACATTGAAGGAACTTCCATTTTATATAAAATAGCTTCATACTCCTTTTTTATTTTCTTAAACTCTTGTTTTTTAATTGAAATCAGTTGATATTGAATTTCTATTAAAATTTTTTCTAACAATTCATCTTTATCAATAAAAGTATTTAAAATTCTTTTTAAAGATGTAGCTTTTACAACATTATCAGGGAAAACATCTTGATTTACATTCAAACCTACGCCAATAATCGCATTTTTTACATTAGATTTATTGATAGTACTTTCAATTAAAATTCCACAAACCTTTTGATTACCTGACATAATGTCGTTAGGCCATTTTACGGTTAATTTTTCAGGAATATAATTCTTTAACACATTATATAATGCAATTGAGACTACATAATTTAAATAGAACTGTTCTTCTACTCTTAAACCCTCAAACTTCACTAAAACGCTAAATGTTAAATTCTTACCTTTATCTGAAATCCATTTATTATCATTTTGACCTCTACCTTCAGTTTGAAATTCGGCTATTACAACAGTGCCATTTTCAATATTAGTTTGCCTAACCAAGTTCTTTAAATAAGAGTTTGTTGAATCTATGGCATTAAGTTTGACTATCTTCATATATAATTGCAAATATAATACATCAATAATGATAAAATTAATACATTTGCATCAAAATTATAAAGGTTTTTAATGACTAAAAAAAAAGTAAGTAATGATCAGCTAATTGCTGAAATAATTAAAGGCATAGAACAAGTTAAAGGATTAAAAGTTGTCATTTTAGATTTAAGAGAACTTGAAAATTCAGTTTGTGATTATCACATAATTTGTGAAGGTAATTCTAACACACAAGTAAATGCCATTGCCGCATCCGTACAAAAAACAGTGAGTAAAGCTTTAAAAGATAAACCATGGCACGTTGAAGGAGAAGCTAATGCTGAATGGATTTTATTAGATTACATTAATGTAGTTGTACATGTCTTTCAAAAACATATTAGAGAATTTTATGACCTTGAAAGTTTATGGGGTGATGCAAAAATCACCAACTTAGAAGCTACATATTAAAAAAACATAACAATTTAGAACAGATAAATGAGTAAAGATAACAACAAGAGTAACAAGCCTTTTAAAGAATTTAAATTCAAATTTAATTTTTATTGGGTGTATGGTATTTTATTTGCACTAATTTTAGGATATCAGTTTTTAAGCAATCCTGATTTAGCTACAAGTAAATTAACTGAAAATGAGTTTAAAGAATTATTAAAAGCTAATGATGTTGAAAAAATTGTTATCGTTAATAATGATGTAGCACAGATATATATATCACCTGATGCTTTAGAAAAAGAGAAACATAAAGCGAAAACAAAAGATAATCCTTTTTATAATAATAAAGCTCCATTATATACTTTCGACTTTGGAGATTTACAAAATTTTGAAAAGGAACTCAGCAAAGACAAAGCTGAATATAATTTGAATTTTGACACCACAAATGCAACTCAAACTAGTATTTGGGATGGAATTTTCATGTGGTTACCTTTTATTTTCATTATTGCTATTTGGATTTTTATTATGAAACGAATGTCAGGCGGCGGTGCCGGAGGTGGACCAGGAGGACAAATTTTTAATATTGGTAAATCTAAAGCAAAACTTTTTGATCAAGACCAAAAAGTACAAACATCATTTAAAGATGTTGCAGGATTAGAAGGTGCTAAAGAAGAGGTGCAAGAAATTGTAGATTTTCTAAAAAACCCTGACAAATACACAAAGTTAGGTGGTAAAATTCCTAAAGGAGCATTACTGGTAGGTCCTCCAGGAACAGGTAAAACCTTATTAGCAAAAGCTGTTGCAGGTGAGGCTAAAGTTCCTTTTTTCTCACTTTCAGGTTCAGATTTTGTAGAAATGTTTGTTGGTGTTGGTGCGTCACGTGTAAGAGATTTGTTTAAGCAAGCCGCTCAAAAATCTCCTTCAATTATTTTTATTGATGAAATAGACGCTATTGGTAGAGCTAGAGGGAAAAATAATTTTACTGGTGGAAATGACGAACGTGAAAACACATTAAATCAATTACTAACTGAGATGGATGGTTTTGGTACAGACACTAATGTTATTGTGATTGCTGCAACCAACCGTGCTGACGTATTAGACAAAGCTTTAATGCGTGCAGGTAGATTTGACAGACAAATTTATGTTGATTTACCAGACAAAAATGAAAGAAAAGAAATTTTTGAGGTACATATTAGACCTTTAAAATTGGCTGATGATCTTGATATAGAATTTCTTTCAAAACAAACTCCAGGTTTTTCAGGTGCTGACATAGCAAATGCTTGTAATGAAGCTGCTTTAGTTGCTGCTAGAAAGGACAAAAAAGCTGTTGACCACCAAGATTTTTTAGATGCAATAGATAGAATTGTTGGAGGTTTAGAGAAGAAAAATAAAATCATTACTCAAAAAGAAAAGAAAACTATTGCATACCATGAAGCTGGTCACGCCACAGTAAGCTGGATGCTTGAACACGCTGCTCCATTAGTCAAAGTAACTATTGTACCACGTGGGCAATCTTTAGGTGCTGCTTGGTATTTACCAGCGGAAAGAATGATCGTTCAATCTGAGCAAATGTTAGATGAAATGTGTGCAACAATGGGTGGTAGAGCTGCAGAAAAAATTATGTTTGATAAAATTTCTACGGGTGCTTTAAGCGATTTAGAAAAAGTAAATAAACAAGCTAGAGCCATGATTACCATCTATGGTTTAAATGACAAATTGGGCAATATTACTTACTATGACTCATCAGGACAATCTGAATATAATTTTTCTAAACCTTATAGTGAAGAAACGGCTATCCTAATTGATAAAGAAATTTCAAAACTAATTGAAAGTCAATATGAACGTGCACAAAAAATTCTTGAAACTCACAAAAAAGAGTTGATTGTACTTGCAGAACTTTTACTTGAAAAAGAAGTTATTTTTGGTGATGATTTGATTAAGATTTTTGGAGAAAGACCATTTGCTAAAGAGCCATTAGCTATAAAAAAAGAAGACAAAAGCAATGAAAAAACAACTGACAGTGAAGAGAAGGAAACAGTCAAAGATGAAAAAGATGTGAACAATGAGGGTGAGATTTCAACAGAATTAGCCTAATCATTTCTTAATTATTTATTTTTGAAAAACTCTTCAAAGTAAAATGAATTTTTTTAAGAAACTATTTAGTCCAGTTATTGAAAACAATGACAATATACAAGACACTCAAACGGCAACCTTTGAGCCCTCTTCTTTTGATGAAAATTTTGTGCAAAATTTTATCAAAAAAGGTGGTAAATTTTTATACTGTACTCATCAAGAAGAACTCAATCAAAATTTACTAAACATCATCAATGAAAATCATTGGAAAAATGTTGTATGCCTTAATGATGATTTACATAAAATTTTAACAATTATAGGTGCAAGTGGTAGTCCTAAAATTAAAAAATCATCTCCTTTTTTTACGTATTGCGAACGTTTACTGTCAGAAGAAGGAAGTATTTTATTCTCTTCAGAACAACTATACAATAATAAAATAGCTCAACTGCCAGATTATTTTATCGTGTTTGCTAAAACCAGTCAAATTGTTAAAAACAAAAGTGAAGGGTTGATGGGGATTAAAGAAACCTATCAAAAGAATTTCCCTACAAATATTAGTTCCATAAAAAGTTATATACCCGAAAAAGTTGAAGAAGATTTTTTAAACTTTGGTAATAATAATGCGAAAAATTTATATTTACTATTATTAGAAGATATGTAATATGAAAGAACTCTTCGTTAGAGCCTTATCAGGATTGGTATATGTTAGTATTATAATTGGAGGCACTTTATACAGTAAAGAATCTTTCTATATTATATTTTATTTATTAATGAATTTGTGCTTATATGAATTTAAAAATCTTATAAACTTAAGATATAAATGGACAATTATTGTTGCAAGTTTAATCTACTTATATGCTGTAAATCTATCTTTTATAAACTCAAAATATTTACATTTTTTACTAATTTCTAGCCTATTTGTTCCGTTAATTTATCAATTATTCAAATCAAAAATCCCTCTAACCTCAAGCAAATTAGGGCATTATTTTTTAGCTTTGGCATATATAGCCTTACCATTTGCGACAATGATACAGATTCCTTTTATTAATAATGAATATCATCCCAAAATTATTATCAGTATCTTTACATTGATATGGATAAGTGATACTTTCGCGTATATTGTTGGAAGTGCAATAGGTAAAACAAAGTTGTACGAAAAAGTATCACCAAATAAAACAATTGAAGGAGCTTTAGGCGGATTAGCAGCTGCTTTAATTGGAGCCTATTTTATTTCTTTTTACTGCACCGTAGTCAGTACTATGCATTGGATAATTATTGCTGGTATTGTTTTTGCTTTCGGCTTATTAGGTGATTTGATAGAATCAAAATTCAAAAGAGAAGCTGGTATAAAAGACAGTAGTAACTTTATTCCAGGTCATGGTGGTTTTTTAGACCGATTAGATAGTATAATTTTTGCTGCTCCATTTGCTTATGTGTATTTACATCTTATAAATTAAATTTTACTTAAATGTTTCACAAAGAAGGATACAAAATAATTTTAATATCAATGATACTTTTTATTAGTATCCTTTTTTTAACGGATGCTGTTGTTGAAATTGAATGGTTAAGAAAATTAATAATGATAATTTTCTTAATTCTTTTTGTTTTGGTGCTACAATTTTTTAGAAATCCTAAAAGAACAACTATTGAAAACATAAATCAAATTATAGCTTCAGTGGATGGCAAAGTAGTTGTCATTGAAGAAGTTTATGAGAAAGAATTTTTTAAGGACAAACGTAAACAAATTTCGATATTTATGTCACCTTTAAATGTACATGTTACAAGATATCCTGTTGGAGGAAAAATAATATTTAGTAAATATCACCCAGGAAAATATTTAGTAGCATGGCATCCTAAAGCATCAGAAGAAAATGAAAGAACAACTGTTGTTGTTGAAAATAATTCAGTTGGTCAAATTCTTTTTAGGCAAGTTGCAGGTGCAATGGCAAGAAGAATAGTTAATTATGCAAAAAAAGATGATAAAGCGATACAAGGTGCAGATTCTGGATTTATTAAATTTGGATCTAGAGTTGATATTTTCATACCTTTAGACATGAAAGTTAATGTTTCTTTAAATGACAAAGTAAAAGGTGGAGAAACTGTAATAGCATCAAACGAATGAAAGAGTTGGATGAAAAATTTGAAAGAGCATTTGATATAGCTTCTGCTATGACTCAAAAACTGCCTCCAGATACTATGCTTAAATTTTATGCATATTATAAGTTGGCAACTAAAGGTAAGTTATATTCTTCTCCATCAGGTAAAAGCCCCTTAAGAAACGCATTTAAGTTAAATGCGATGTTTCAATTAAACAATTTAAGTGAAAATGAAGCCAAACAGAAATATATTAAATTGGTAGAAAAAATAACAAAAAATAAAATAAAATAATATGTACATTATTAAAAAATTATCAATAGTTGTCGTAACAATATTATTAAGTACTGCTACAATTTCTTGTAAAAAAGAAATAAAAAAAGACCCAGCTCAATTTTCTATTGAGTCAAAAACCATTACTGTAAATTGGACTGGTTATAAAACTACAGAAAAAATAGCAGTAAAAGGAGTATTTAAAGAAATAAAAATTTTAAATATCAAAAATGATACTACAGCAGTGGGGGCACTTAACAATACTCAATTTGAAATACCAATTAGTAGTCTTTTTTCAGACAATGCAGAAAGAGATACTAAACTAAAAAAAATATTTTTTGGGGTAATGGACGCTACTTTATCTCTATCAGGTACATTACATTTAAATAACAATGGCACAGGTACGATTGATTTAAAAATGAATGGTGTACAGAAGAAAATCCCTATCACTCACGTCACTAGTAGTCAACTGGTTGAACTTGAAGGTAAATTAAATTTAGAGGATTGGAATGCACAACCATCAATAGCTTCTTTAAGTAAGGCTTGCTTTGAACAACACAAAGGTGATGATGGTATCAGTAAAACTTGGAGTGAAGTTGGTCTTAGTGCTGTTATTTATTTAAAAAAGAAGTGATATTTACATTATAAATAACAACCAAAATTTAACAAATACTTTAAATTAATTTCTATATTTGTAAACTCTCAACTTAACAATTTACCATAACCTTATACCATAATTTTAAATGATTATGATTTGTATATTTCAAAAACTTATAAAATTGAGGTTTAATAAAATGTTAATTTTTACATGAAGATAAAATTATTTTGCTTAGCTCTATTCATTTCTATCTATAGTTATAGTCAAACCAATACAGATATTTATCTTTTTGATTTAATTATTGGAGATAGTGTTATTGTCATTAATAATCCCATAGATATTACAAACAAAAATAAAGGCTATGATAATCAACCTTCATTTTTAAATGATGGATCTGGAGTTTTATTTTCTTCAACTCGTAATGACCAAACTGACATAGCCCTTTTTGATATTGAAAACAATACTAAATCATGGTTAACTTCTACTGATGCAAATGAGTATTCACCAATACAAACGCCAAATAAAAAATATTTTTCTGCGGTTCGCTTAGAAAAAGATGGAAATCAATTGTTATGGAAATATAGTTTTAATAAAAGAAAACAAGAAATATTGATTAATAACTTAACCGTTGGCTATCATGCTTGGTTTAATAAAAAGATGATTGTTTCTTTTGTGGTTGGTGATCCACCATCATTGGTAGTTAGTAACTTAAAATATAAAATTAAATACCCTATTGATAAAAAAATTGGAAGATCTATAACTAAAATACCTAATACAGAATTAATGAGTATGATTAGCTATGAACATGATGAGCCAGAAATTTATTCTATCAATCCTATAAATAGTGATAAAAAATATATTGCTGATCCGTTAACAGGGTCTCAAGATTTTACATGGACACCTGATGGTACTTTGATTATGGGAAAAAAAGATAAACTATATAAGCTAAAGCCAGGAGTTGACAAAACATGGATTGAATTTGCTTCATTAAAATCGTATGGGTTAACGGGTATTACTAGGTTGACAGTAAGTCCGTTTGGTAATAAAATTGCCATAGTTGTTGATGAGGTAANAGAATAGTAACTCNTTCAAATCACAATACATGAGAATATTAAAATTAATAACTTTTTTGACTATACTCTTTTTTGTAACCTCATGTAGTAAAAAAGTNTTCAAAGAAAAGTGGGCAAAAAAGGAAGCCCCAAAAGTATTTAAAGCAAGGTTTGAAACCACAAAAGGAGATTTTGAAATAGAAGCCCATAGAGAATGGTCACCCATAGCTGTTGACAGACTGTATCAATTAATTTCTACTAATTTTTATACTGATATTGCTTTATTTAGAGTTGTACCAAATTTTGTGGTGCAATTTGGTATTCATGACAATTCTAGTCTTAATAAATCTTGGCTGAACTATAAAATACCTGATGAACCTGTTCTAAAAAGTAATGTAGAAGGTGCTATTTCATTTGCAAGAAGCGGAAAAGAAACAAGAACCACACAAATCTTTATCAACTTAAAAGATAATTATAGATTAGATTCTATTTTTTATGGAGATGTAAAAGGATTTCCTGTTATTGCTAAAGTAACAAAAGGTATGAATGTCATTAAATCTTTTTATAGTGCATATAATGAAAAACCCTCAAATGAACAGGCTTCAATTGAAAAATATGGGAATGAGTATCTGAAAAATAATTTTCCTAAACTTGATTATATAAAAAAGTCGTATATTGTCGACTAATTGACACTACAAAAGGAACCCCTATTTACAAAATATTTTAATATAGGCACGTTATTAAAAAAACATTCCGCAGTCAAAAAATGTTTACATTTTCTAAAAACTACGGAATGGGAATTAAATGCAATAAGATAACGTGCCTTCTTTAAGAAAAGTATACAAATTTTAAAAAGGTTATATTATTTAACATTATTTGTCAAATAATTGCTAAATTTTATAAAAAATAAAAATATTTTTGAGGAAATTTACCCTTTATCTTCTAGAGTAATTTGGTGATTCTTTGGTTATCATTACATCATGAGGGTGACTTTCATTAATTCCTGAAGCTGTAATTTTCACAAATTTTCCAGTAATTTTTAATGTTTCTATATCTTTTGCTCCACAATAGCCCATCCCAGCTCTTAAGCCTCCAATAAATTGATGAATACTTTCTGATATTTCACCTTTATAAGGTACTCTACCAACAATCCCTTCAGGAACTAATTTTTTAATATCATCTTCAACATCTTGAAAATAACGATCTTTACTACCTTCTTTCATAGCCTCTATAGAGCCCATACCTCGATAAGATTTAAACTTACGTCCTTCGTAAATGATTGTTTCACCTGGAGATTCTTTTGTTCCAGCCAATAAAGAACCTAGCATAACGGTATCTGCACCAGCAGCAATGGCCTTTGGGATATCACCAGTATAACGAATACCTCCATCTGCAATTACAGGAATACCACTACCTTTGATAGCAGCTGCAACTTCTAATACTGCAGAAAATTGTGGGAAACCAACACCAGCTACAACTCTAGTAGTGCATATTGAACCTGGACCAATACCAACTTTTACAGCATCAGCTCCTGCCTCTACTAGGTATTTAGCAGCTTCAGCTGTGGCTATATTTCCAACAATTACATCTAATTTGGGTAATTTTTTCTTTATACTCTTTAAAACTACCACCACACCTTTGGTATGACCATGGGCTGTATCTATAATAACTGCGTCTACACCAGCATTTGCTAATGCTTCTGCACGTTCTACAGCATCCTGAGTCACACCTATAGCTGCTGCAACACGAAGACGACCATAGCTATCTTTATTAGCATTTGGTTTTTGGGTTAACTTAGTGATATCTCTAAAGGTTATTAGGCCCACCAAAGTATAATTATCATCTACTACAGGTAGTTTTTCAATTTTATATTTTTGTAAAATGCTCTCAGCATCAGAAAGAGAAGTCCCTTCACTTGCAGTAACCAAATTTTCACTTGTCATTACTTCAGCAATCGGTCTTTTCAATTCCTTTTCAAAACGCAAATCTCTGTTGGTTACTATACCTAACAATTTACTTTTGTTATCAACTATCGGAATTCCGCCAATACTATGTTCTCTCATAGAATTTTTCGCATCAGCAACAATTGCTGTAATTGGCAAAGTAACAGGATCAATAATCATTCCTGATTCTGCACGTTTTACCTTTCTAACCTCAATAGCTTGTTGCTCTATACTCATATTTTTATGAAGAACGCCTATACCACCTTCTTGTGCCATAGCTATTGCCATAGCAGATTCTGTAACCGTATCCATAGCTGCGGATATGATAGGCACATTAATTGTTATGTTTTTAGTGAATTTTGTTTGGGTGTTAACTTCTCTAGGTAGCACTTCAGAAAAGGCAGGAACTAAAAGTACATCATCATAGGCTAACCCTTCTCCTACAAATTTTAAATCGTGTGCTTTCATAATGCAATTAGTTTAATGAGATTATAAATTAATTGCATGTAAAAATACATTATTTTAAGATACTAAAGGCAAAACACTTGTATATTTTACGCTATTAGCAATTAAATTAGATTTGTTAAACTAAAACTACTTGAATTTTATATAATTTATGACAAGCAACACAATTATTTAACAACTTACCCAATTGAGAATGGGTTTGTTTAACGTTTTTATTTACTTGTATACTATCAGCTATTTCATCAAATAAATCGTGCGTGGCAAAACCTAGTTCTTTAAAACCAATAGGTAATCTTGCCAACATACCTTTGGGAGCATGATCTATAACTAAACCGCCTGATTTTTTTGCCGCTTTCTCTATTTGTTCAGCATTCTTATTTAATATTCCTTCATTGATTTGCTGTACACTTTCTAAAAATTCTCTCATTTCATCTAAAGCAAAATCTGCATTTCCTTCTGTAAGCTCTACAACAACTCTACTGTCATCAGTTATAGCCGCTACTTTACCCTTAAAAATAAAAAATTTCTCGAAACCAACCCAGCCTGCGGCAGGCAGGTATCCCCGAGGCAAGCCATAGGGGTATTTCGCTGGTTTCATTTTGACCTTTGGGTCAAAAACCGAAATTTGGTATTTTACCTCACCCGAAACTACAAAAATGCAGTTTCGACCTCTCCCAAGGAGAGGTGAATCGGAAACCTCGAGGCAGAGCCTAGAGAAATTCTTTTCGATTAAAATTACTGTTGTTAAAAAAAAAAATAAAGCTAAAAATATTGGTAATTTTTTCATAGTAAATTTGTTATATCAATTATGTAATTCTTTTTTAAAGTATAATTCTTTTAAAATAATTAGTATAGCTACTGTAAATGATAAGGTCATTAATCCCCCTGAAAACATAACAATATATTTCATCCACAATAAACCTTTCCATAGTAAATATAGACCACCAAAGGTTAGTAGTATAGAAAAGAAAGGCTCAACCATAATGAAAATTTTTAATGATTTTTTTAGAGAGGTTATGGATACTAACAAGCCCACCAAAAAGAAAATCATAGACATTGATAAAATGTGAGAATGTATAATGGATAGCATTTCACGTTCAGATTTTTTAAATTTCATTTCTTGTGCTTCTTCATCATTTTCATTACCAATGTAATTTTCTTGAATTCCTATAGGAGATACTGATGATGTTTCGTTTACAAATAACAAACCTGAATAAAAACCTACACTCATCACAATAACAAAAGCAGTAATTAGCAATTTAATTTCTTTTGATAATTTATGTATAAGCCCGTTAGATTGCATTAAATTATCTTATTTTGATGAAGAATTTTTATGGTTTTGAGTACATCATTTACTGCTTTAGTCATAGAATTTGCAGAAATAGTTGCTCCAGAAATGGCTACAATATCTTTTCTATATTGTAATTTATCTTTACTTGTTTTTCCTATAAATTGTTTTAACCAACGTTTGCTACCTATTTCACCTCCATAATCTTCCCTGTAGATTAATACTTTTGCTTTTTTTATGATTAAAGCTACATCAAACAAAACCAAATAATCAAACTCATCTGCTTTACTTGGTGCTTTGTCAACAAAAGCAAANCCTATTATTGTATTATTATGAATAATTTTATAAAAATTATTCAGTGTAATTTTTGCCTGTAATTGTTTGNTTATATCATCAGATACATGAATAGATTCTAAAGTATAAGATTCTATTTCAAAAGCCATTTTTATTTCTTTATCAACTTTNTTTTGAATATTTTTTGGTAGCTGAAAAGACTGCAAAACTATAGTAATTGTGAAAATAAAAAGTATTGTTCTAAAATTCATAAGGTAAAATTATTAAAACCAAACTCCAATTCCTAAATTGAATTGTTTTTTAGCATCTGAATTTGATACTGCATTATTTTTAATTTGATAATCTGCTTTCACGACAGCACCAGGTGCAATATGATAACTTAAACCGAAAGTTAATTCATCTCTATCATAAGATAAATTCTTAGTCAAACTACCATCAACTGAAGCATGTGTATCATAATCTTCATAACGAGTAAAAACAAACAATTGCTGTTTCTTGTTTTGAGGTAATAAGTTAAACGCTCCTTCTACATACCACCCTTGTAATTTACTACCTAAAGATGCACTATTTAAATTATTATAGGCCTCTGTATCAGAAATACTTGCAGTAATAAACTGCCCTCTTGCTGTAAGTCTTTTATAGTTGTAACGAGCATCTAAACCAATCATAGAAATACCAACATCAGCTCCATCTATATCATCAACATCATCTTGTGGTTGTGTTCTACCGAAATAACCTGAGAGTCCTAAACGCAAACCATTAATTCCGTAATACTCTAATTTGGCTGAATAATTTGGTGTATTTACTGTTGATGTTGCTCCTTTTTGACGACCATTTCTCAATCCGTTTGATCCTCCTAAAACCTTTGCCCCATTTACAGAAGCAAATCCATTAAAAATATAAGCTTGATACTTTATACTAACATTATTTAACCTCCCAGATAAACCAATTCCAATTTCTCGCCATGTTGTTGGCACAATACTTTTATCCATACTTGGTCTTTCTACACCGTTAAAAGTTGTCGGTTCGTGAAATTCATTAACAATACCCATTGGCACTAACATCAAACCCCCTCTTAAATTTACATTATCTACAATGCTATAATTTAAAAAAGCTTGCTCTACAAAAACTTCTTTCACATGTTCAAATTCAATTTCTGTGATAAACTGTACTTTATCACTAAATTTATAACCCATTAATAATACCATTCTATGTACATCTAAAACTCCATTATCACCTTCTTTTTGATTATAATCAATTTGCCCATAACCCCCTACAGTTACACCATTTGAAAGTTGACCACTTAAAATTGATTGTGCTGCATTCTTTTGAATTTTATCTTTTGAAATGGAATCATTTTTAGTTTGTGAAAACCCTAAAGTTGTTGTTAATAGTAAAATTAATACTTTGTTTTTCATTTAATATTTATTTAGACTTATTATAAATAGCTAATTTTTGTTGCAAATATAAAAATGAAAATGAGATACACAAAGTTTATTTAGAATAATTATAAATAAGGCAACAAAGAATTTACCAATTGATTATATCTAAACCTTTTTTTTGTAGAAAGGTATTGGTTTTACTAAAATGTTTATTCCCGAACCAAAAACCACGATTAGCACTTAAAGGAGAGGGATGACCACTGGTAAGAATTAAATGTTTTTTTGCATCAATTTTAGCTCCCTTTTTCTTAGCATAACCACCCCATAATAAAAAAACAATATTTTCTTTCTGATTTGAGATTTGAGATATGACAGCGTCAGTAAATTTTTCCCATCCATTATTTTGATGTGAACCTGCATGATGTGCCCTAACAGTTAATGTGGCATTTAATAATAACACACCTTGTTTAGCCCACGACTCTAAATTACCGTGAGTTGGTATGGTCTTTTGTAAGTCAGTTTCTAATTCTTTAAAGATATTTTTTAAAGATGGTGGTATTGCAATATTTTCATTTACAGAAAAGCACAAACCGTTTGCTTGTCCGTCACCATGATAAGGGTCTTGCCCAATAATAACTACTTTTAAATCTTCAAATGAGCAGTAATTAAAAGCGGCAAAAATTTTATTTCTATCAGGGTAACATTTGTGCTGTTGATATTCAGAATTAACAAAAGTAAATAACTCTTTAAAATAATCTTTTTTAAATTCACCATTTAAGATTGGCTTCCAACTTTCAGCAATAGTTAAATTCATAAATTATTGGTAGGTTCTAAACCTATTTTTTTAATTACTTTTGTCAATCCAAATATACAATTTTGACCAAAACAATTACTGACAAAACATTGAAAGATTTAGAGTTTGACTCTGTGTTAGACCTTATCAGTCAATATTGCCTTACAAGTTTAGGAAAAGAAGCAGTATTAAAAATTGTCCCTATACAAAGTAAAGAGTTATTACTTGATCAAATCTATCAAACCAACGAATATCTTTCTTCTTTTATAAATGAAAATCGTATACCTAATCATCATTTTGATGAGATTACTAAAGAAATACATTTATTAGGCATAGAGGATAGTTATTTAGAAGCAATAGCTTTTCAAAAGATTACAGCAATTTCTCAAACTGTAAATGAATTGCTTCAATTTTTTGAAAAATTTTCTGAATATTACCCTAGCCTTTTCAATGCTTCTGAGCAAATAGAGTATTTAAAAATAATTGATGTAAATATACATAAAGTAATCAATCGTTTTGGTGAAGTTTCTGATAATGCTAGTAATGAGCTAAAAACTATCCGTAAAGAAATTAACACACTTAGAGGACAAATTGGAGCTAGTTTTACCAAAGCTTTGAATCATTATGCAGCACATGACTTTTTAGATGACATTAGAGAATCAGTTGTTGACAATCAACGTGTTTTAGCAGTATTATCAATGTATAGAAAAAAAGTTAAAGGAGCTTTATTAGGAAACTCAAAAACTGGAAGCATTGTATATGTTGCACCTGAAGCTACTTTAAAAATAAATCAAAGACTACAGGATTTAGTTTATGAAGAACAACAAGAAATCATTAGAATATTAAAAATTCTAACCAATGAAATTAGGCCTTACACAAAGCTATTAAAACAATATCAAGTATACCTTACGCATTTAGATATTGTTGCAGCAAAAACAAAATATGCACAACAAATTAACGGATTACTCCCAAAAATCTCTGAAGAAAAAAAAATAGTATTACGGAATGCTTATCACCCAATATTATTAGAAAATAATGCTAAAAAGGGTATCAAAACCATCCCACAAACATTAGAACTCAATCAACAACAACAAATTATTGTAATTTCAGGACCAAATGCTGGAGGTAAAAGTATCACTCTAAAGACGATTGGCTTATTACAAGTTATGATTCAATCAGCCATATTGATTCCAGTACACGAAAGAAGTGAGGTCTATTTTTTTGATACCATATTAACAGATATAGGAGATAATCAATCTATAGAAAATCAATTAAGTACTTATAGTTATCGACTAAAAAATATGCGAAATTTTTTACGCAAGTGCAATCAAAATACGTTGTTTTTAATTGATGAATTTGGTACAGGTAGTGATCCGGAACTAGGAGGTGCTTTGGCTGAAATTTTTTTAGAAGAATTTTATGCTAAAGATGCCTATGGTATTATAACCACCCATTATTCCAATTTAAAAGTATTGGCTGATGAATTAGAAAATGTCACCAATGCGAATATGCAATTTGATGAAAGAACTTTAGAACCATTGTTTAAATTGTTTATTGGTCAGGCAGGTAGCTCTTTTACTTTTGAAGTTGCACAAAAAAACGGCATTCCATTTAATATTATTAATCGAGCAAAAAAGAAAGTAGAACGCGGTAAAATACGATTAGATAAAACTATTTCTAAACTTCAAAAAGAGCGTAATAAACTTCAAAGAACATCTGAAAATTTAGAAAAAGAACAGGATAAAGCCAAACAACAAACCTCAAATTTATCAGAAAAGGAATTAAAAATTCAAGAAAAATTAGAGAGTTTTCAACTATTATATGATGACAATCAGAAAATGTTATCCATCGGTAGAAAAATTAANGAGATATCAAACAANTATTTTCAAACCAACAATAAAAAGAAATTATTGGCTGATTTTATGANATGGACTTTGATTGAAAAAAATAAATATACCAAACTTCATAAAACTGAAAAGAAAACCAAAAGTCAAAAAAAGTTACAAAAAATTACTACNNAAAAAACAANAGAAAAATTAACCACCATTAAAAAAGAAGTATTNATTGAGGTTAAAAAAATTAGAAAACAAAAGAATGACATTGANAAAAAAGTAGCCAAAGCCAAAGCAGCATACAAATTTAAAATTAATGATAGAGTGCGATTGCCAGATGGAAAAGCTGTGGGTACTATTGAAAAAATTGAAAAAAATATTGCTACAATAAACTATGGACTATTTACTGCCAAAACCAATATTGGTAAATTAGAACTGGTAGAATCTTCAAAAAAGTAAAAGTAGATTTAAATATACAAAACGTGTTTTAAAATATATTTCTTACTTTTATCAAAACTAAAAAACTAAATATTAACTAAATCTATTATTAAATGAACAAAATTTTAGCATTTCTGCTTCCAATTGCATTCATTATTTTAGCATGGTTTGGATGGGGCTGGTACAAACAGAACATCGCATGCTGTAATGAAACTACAACAGAAGTAGAAAAAACCGTAGTACCTGAGGTTGTAAAATATGGCCCTCTTGTTTACGATTGGAATTCAGGTGAACCCATTACTAATGATCTTTGGCCTGCACAGAAGAAAGAAATACAATCAGCTGATGCTGAAGGTAAAATTTTACGAATTATTGGTCCTTATTTTAATGATGAAGAGAATAACACTTCATTTGAAAATATTGGTTTAGCAAGAGCTGATGCAGTTCGAAAAATATTATCTGATTCTATTCCAATGGATAGAATGGAAATTGACAGTAAGTTGATGGACAATATAGATGATATGAAAACCAAACCTTTTGGAGGCACTGTTTTAAATTGGGAAGTTAGAAACGAAAACATCAAAGAAGTAGACAATAAAGCTTTGATTTATTTCCCTTACAATTCTACTAAAAAACTAGAAAACGATAATATCAATAATTATCTAGCTAGTGTTGCTGAAAACTTAAAAGGAAATGAAAAAACCGTTGCCTTAAGTGGGCATACTGATAATAAAGGAAATCCTGCCTACAATAAGAGATTAGCTTTAAACAGAACTAAAACTATTAAAGCTATACTTGTTAAACTTGGGGTGGCAGCTAATAGAATTTCAACCACATCTTTTGGGGAAGAAAAACCTATAGACACCAATGATACTGAAGAGGGAAGACAAAAGAATCGTAGAGTAGAACTAGAAGTACAATAAATTAACAAATCAAATAAAAAATAAAATTATGTTATTATTACAAATAAATACAACAGCATGCGATGGATCTGATTTATTCTGGCCATGGTTAATGTGGATATTAGGAGCATTTATATTAGGTGCCATTTTAGGATGGATACTTAAACAACTTTTTGGAGGAAGTGGAGATGGAGACAGTATAGACTATTCTGGAAAGATTAAAAGTTTAGAAACTGATTTGGCAGCTTGTCGTAAAGAAAAAGCTAGTTTAGCAACAGCAGCTACTGCGGCTGCAGCAATTGTAGCAACGCCAAAAATTGATGATTCTGTAAAAGATGATTATACTAAAATTGAAGGTATAGGTCCAAAAATTAAAGAATTATTAAACAAAGATGGTTTATGGAGCTTTAAACAATTATCAGAAGCATCTACAGACAGAATGCAAAAAATATTAGATGCTGCAGGTCCAGCGTATAAAGTACATAATCCTAAAACTTGGGCTGAGCAGGCACTAATGGCTCACGAAGGTAGATGGGATGAGTTGAAAAAATGGCAAGATGAATTGTTGGGTGGTTTATAAACTTTAATTATTCATAAAATTTTTAAAGCCCCAACTTTGTTGGGGCTTTTTTTCTTTAATGATTTTGTACATTTGATTAATCACCACAAAATGAAAGGAATAGCAATTCTATATCAAACAATAGTACCACCAGTAAGAAACGGAATACAAAAACCTATGAAACTTGGTGGATATTCAGATAGTGGTGCAGATATTGCATATGAATTGCATAAAAATCGATTTCCAATAATTACCTCAAGTCAACATCCTAAAAAAGAAAACGATTTAGATTGGGTGTTTCCTGATACTAAAGAGGGAATTCAACTTGCATTGGATAAAGGAGCTAAAATATTTTGGCTAAACACAGTTCTTTACAAAAATCATCCTATTGAAGGTTTTTTTGATCAAAAAATTGAATTTATCGGTCAATTACCCAAAAATGCAGATATTTATGATGATAAATTAGTGACAAAAAAAAAAAAGTAACGGATTATCTATTCCAAAAACCACATTAATCTCGAAAGAAAATCTAACTAATTATAAACTTTCTATTGTTTTCCCAATGGTACTTAAACCTATTAGAGGAAGAGGTAGCCAAGGTGTTACTTTGGTTCACAATAAAAATGAATTAGATAAAGAATTAAGAAAACTATTTATAGAAAAAAATATGGAACATCTTTTTATGTAGAACAATATTTGTCTGGGCAAGAAATCACTATTACTGTAATGCCTCCTGGTTATTACCACTTAAATAATAAACTTCAACTAATTAACAAATATTGGTGTCTACCAGCATTAACAAGATTTAACCATAAGAATGGTATTGCACCCTATAATGGAGTTGTCGCTGTAGTTAATAATAGTAAAGTTCTTGATGATAAGGAATTGAATTCTAAAAAAATAAAAAAAGTCTATCAAGAATGTGAAAAAGCAGCTAGCCTTATTAATGCTAAAGCACCTATTCGCATTGATTGTAGAGCAAATGAAAATGGAGAATATTTTTTATTTGATTTGAATATGAAACCTAATATGACTGGGGCTTCTAGACCTCATAGAAAAAATCAAGAGAGTCTTTCTGCCTTAGCTGCACGAAAAATTGGTTGGCATTACAAGGATTTACTTATAAATATGATTGCTCAAAAGTGGATACCTAATTAATTATTCCTTCTCAAAACGTTCCATTTCTCGATCATAAAATTTTGAAGCTTCTTCTATTAAACCGTTTATTTCATTGGTCAATGCTGTTTCATTATCACCCTTCACATCTTCTAACCATTCAATTTCGTCATCAATTAAATTGATGATGAATTGCGGATAATCAGTATGTAAAATAAAAATGTCATCTGGAAAATCTGTATTATCACAGATTAAAAATTTTGGAAGTTTCATAGATTTAATCAATTAAAATTTTAATTTCATTATATATTTTTTCGCCAACATTGGTTCCGTAAAGGTTTTTTGAAAAATCTACAGTACTGGTTTTATAATTTTCAAATGTATTGAATATTTTATCTTTATTACTCCCTACAATTTTAGCGAATCCATTTTCAACCAATTCTACCCATTCAGTTTCTTCTCTTACAATTACACAGTGTTTTTTATTAAAGTAGGCTTCTTTTTGAAGTCCGCCACTATCAGTAACCACCATCTTACAATTTTTCAACAATTCTAACATGTCGAAATAACCAACAGGAGAAATGGCAGTAATATCATAAGATAAGTTGTACTTTTCTAACACATTCTTTGTACGAGGATGTAATGGTAAAATCACTCTACATTGCTTATTAACCTGCTCTAAACCTTCGAAGATAGATTTTAGCTTATCAATGTCATCAGTGTTTTCTTGACGGTGTATGGTTGCCAAAACAAATTTTCCTTTCTCTAAGGACAAATCATTAATAATTGATGATTTTTCAGATGAAACTTTACCATAAAATTCAACAGCATCCTTCATAATATCACCACATTTTACAACTTTACAATCTAAATTAGAAAAACCTTCTTTATTTAAATTAGCGATAGCAGTATCTGTAGGACAAAGTAATAAATCAGAAATTCTATCTGTTAAAATTCTATTAACTTCTTCAGGCATTTTCATATTATTTGATCTAAGTCCCGCTTCAATATGTACAACCTTAATACCCATCTTTTTTGCTGCTAAAGCACCTGCAATTGTAGAATTTGTATCTCCGTAAATTACAACAGCATCTGGCTTCTCATCAATTAATATTTTTTCTACTTTTTCTAACATTTGACCTGTCATAGCCCCATGACTAAGTCCGTTGATATCAAGATTGTATTTTGGCTTGGGAATTTCCATTTCTGTAAAAAAAATAGCACTCATATCAGTGTCAAAATGTTGACCTGTATGGATAATTACTTCTTCAATTTCATGCTGTTTTTTAATAACCCTACTTAAAACAGCAGCTTTTACAAATTGAGGTCTTGCCCCAAGTATAGTCACAATTTTTTTCATTTACATTTTTTTATTATTTGAGCCAATTGTGACGTTAAATTTTTTCGGTGATACTTTTCAATTTCTTTTGATTCAACAGCTAAAGTATCATTTTTATAAACATTGTAAAATTTAAAGATTGTATTTTTTAATTCAACTGTATCATTAAAATCAATAACAACTCCAGAATTTGTAGTAGTTATAATTTCAGCTAAATCTCCATCTGTAGGTCCAATGGCTAAAATTGGACGTTGAGCTTGTAAGTATTCAAATATTTTACCTGTAAGTATGCCTTTAGCACTTGGTACATTATTCACTGCAATTAACAGAACTTGAGCACTTTTTTGATAGGTAATTACCTCTTGATGTGGTAAATAATCTATCATTTCTATATAAGCAGTCAATTGATACTTTTTAATACTCTCATGAACCTCTTTAGCAATGCTACCCACTAATTTTAATTTAAAATCTTTAGCAAATATTTGGTCCTCTTTACAGATTTCTGATAGTGTTCTCCATAATATTTCAGGGTTTCTATCTGCATTCATTAATCCTATATGAACTAAAGTGAATTTTTTATCCAATGGAATTAAATTGGTATTCAAATCTCCATCAAAACCATTAGTAATAACTTCAATATTTTTATTAAACTTTAAATAATTATCTTTCATTGTCTTACCAACAACCAACACACAATCTGCAGTACTCACTACTTCTTTTTCTAATTGATGATGTCTTTCTTTAGCTTTATTTGTCAATGGTAATTGGTAAAAATAATCAATAGCTGTCCACGGATCACGAAAATCTGCTATCCAATTTATCCCCAATTTTTCTTTGAGCTGTAAAGCAATTAAATGCATACTATGTGGAGGACCAGTAGAAATTACAGCATCTACAGGGTTGTTTTTAAGATAATCAGATAAATAATTAACGGATGGTTTAATCCAATATTTTCGAGCATCGGGTATAAAATAATTAGCTCTTATATACTGTGCAATTTTTCCAAAGAAAGAAGGATTAGCATCTAAAAAGCCAGCACTCGTTTTTTTGTTTTTCTTTGAAAAAAATGAAAGAAAATTATTAGGTTCTCTTATTTGTTGCTTTATTATTTCAACAGATTTAGGCACTTCATTTTCTAAGGTCTTATCGAGAATAGCATAGCTAGGATTGTCAACGGTGTAAACTACTGGTTCAATATCAAAATCTTGTAAATATTTTACAAACTTCAACCAGCGTTGTACGCCAGATCCACCAGCTGGTGGCCAATAGTATGTTATAATTAACACTTTCAATTTTCTAATTGGTTATATACATCTATTAATTTTAAACTTTCATCATCCCAATTTTCACCTTGTTGCATTACTGCATTATATGCATTTTCTGTTTTATAGGTTAAAGATTCTTTGTTATTATAGGCTTCAATGACTTTTATTGAAAAATCTTTAACATTACTCGCTTCAAAAATCAAACCTGCATCATATTTNTCAACAATTCGTTGTAAAGGTTTACANGAACTTACCAATAGTAAACTTTTACTCATCATAATTTGAAATAATTTATGNGGNATTGTATTGTCTGTATGGGCATTGGCGTGATGCGGTATTATGTTGATATTAGATTGACTCATAATTGCAGAAACTTCTTTAAAAGGTCTGTAACCCAAAAATTTCACACTGTTTTCTACACCATATTCAGCAGTTATTGATTTTAATTTTGTTTCAACATCTTTATTTCCTTTCCCTACCAAAAACAGTTTGGCATTAGGTATTTTTTGAATAATAGTTTTCATGCCTTCAATAGCAGTGTCTAATCCTCTATGCGGTCCAAAACCACCAACATAAGTTATAGAAAAAATATTTTGATCAATGATATTTTGATTATTATTTTCGTCAAAGTTGGCTTGAAATGATTTCTTTTCATGATTAGAAACAACATACATTTTTGACGGATCAATCTGAAATTTGGTTTGTAATTTTTCTTTCATCTCCTCAACAACACAGATGATTATATTGTATTTTTCGCAATACTTTTTTTCTTTTTTAGACCAACTTTTCGGATTCATAAAAATGAAATTCTTCAACCTTAATATCATACTTTTTTTCCATAAAAACCATGTTTTTAAAGCTTCTGGATAATTTTCGTGTAAATCTAATATCAATTTATTTTTAACTTCCGATTTAAACAAATAACCCGTACCCGCTAAAGGAAGATCGTGTACATGTAAAAAACCAATTGTATATTTCTTGAAAATTTTTTTTAGATTGAAATAAAAAAACAAATTCACATTAAAAACACTTTCAATAATGTCATGAATTCCTTTTTTAATGGTGGTATAATTTTCACCTATTCTATAGACCAAAACCCCATTAATTTCTTCTTCTCTCTGTTGAGATTTATATTTAGGGCAAACAACCATTACTTTTTTCCCATTTTCAGCTAGAGCTTCTGCTTCCTTTCTTACTCTAATATCATTAGGATAAGAACCATCAACAACCATACAGATGTAAGAATTTTTTGTCATTTTCTTTCTGCGTAAACGGCGTAATATCTTGGAGTGAATTTTCTTAAAATGGGTCTAAACCCGATTTGATTGATTGGGCTAGTCCATTTTTCAGTAGTTTTAATTTCCCATCCTGATTTTTCTAATAACCAATCAAATTGCCAATCTTCAAATTCATGATAATGCCTGTCCCATTTATCAGTTTTTGATTGATAAGCTTTTGCAAACCATAAGTCTAAAGGTATAGAAGCTATTAATTTGGTGGATTCAATGGCTCTTAACACATTAAAAGGAGCAATTAAATGTTCAAATATCTCAAAAGCAGTAACCGCATCAACTTTGTGTTTTTTAACTATCTCAGGCAATAAATCTAGATCTTCACCTTCTGTATTAATCACCGTATAACCATGCTGTTCCATAATTTCACAAAACGGATTCCGAATTCCTAAATCTAAGATAGTTGCTGGTGCAGGTACTACTTTTTGTAGGAATTTTATGGTATGTTGGTATCTTTTATTGGGAATTTGCTTGTACATTTTTCTTTTTTTCTATAAAAAACCAACCTAAAGGAATAAACAACAAAAATGCATACGAAATTAATGTTATGGTATTTCCCTTTTTAATAATGGTCGGCTCAAATTTAAAAACAATTTCATGTTTTCCTGAAGGAACAACCATTGCTCTCAATACATAATTTACTCTTAAAATTGGAGTTTTAACCCCATCTATATAAGCATTCCATCCATTTTTATAGTACATGTCAGAAAACACTGCCAATTGTGTACTGCTAGTCGTTACACTTTCGTATTTCATTTCATTGGGTTTATAAGACCTTAATTTAATAGTTGCTAAACTGTCTATATCAAATTTTGTATTTGGTATTAATCCTTGAAATTCTTTAGTTGTTATCGCTTTTCGCTTCGTATTTAAACTGTCTAAGCCCCTTATTTCTTCATCAGCAGTATTGACAAATGCTATTTCATTAACAAACCAAGCATTACCGTTGGCATCTGTATTTTTCTGTAACCTAGGTGTTCCTTTTTTATCAGGAAAAATAATATATTTTGTATTCAACATATTTAATACTCCAAAATTATTTTTGGCAATTTGATGCTCAAATAACTCTTCATAACGTTTAGGTTTTGCTGCATGGTAACCTCCAATAGAATTATGAAAATAAGAAGTACTTCCATCATTCATAGGGTTTACCGTAAAATTAGCAACTCTGTAATATGATTTATCTTTTAGGATTTCAGTATCAATTTCAGTAGCTCTAAAAGGAATTTTTTCTTGCTTTTTTGAGACAAAATCATCAGCATTTAAATAACGTTTGTCTACTCCTACCAAATCGAATAAGATNAACACTGCAAAAGCAATTGTAACNATATTTTTATTCAGNTTATTTTTAAGAAANGCCCATAAAAACCCAGCAGACAATACCACTAAAATTAGTGAACGNAAGCTATCCTTAAAAAAAATAGATTTTCTTTCTGCCAATACTGTATCCATAAATCCTGGAAATTGCTCTTCATAACCAGCCATACCAGCATCTCTAAAACTTTCAAAATTAAATAAGCTTGTCCCAAATAATGTAAACAATAATGCCAACCCTCCAACTCCATACAAAGCATATTTTAAATATTTTAATTTATCTTCATGCTTATCATCCACTTTCAAAAACTTATTCAAACTTAATATTGCTAGTAAAGGCACCGCTAATTCAGCAATTACTTGAAAAGAAGAAACTGCTCTAAACTTGTCGTATAATGGCACATAATCAATAAAAAAGTTAGTCAATGTTGGGAAATTCTTTCCCCAACTTAATAAAATAGAAAATATAGTAGCTGCCAATAACCACTTCTTCAATTTTCCTTTCACTAAAAACAATCCCAACACAAATAAAAATATGAGCACCGCACCAATATATGCTGGTGCTTCTACAAAAGTTTGTGCTCCCCAATACCCAGGAAAATTTTCAGAAAATTCTTTCGCTTGTTTTCTTCCAATTTTATCTTTTAGAAACAGATATATATCAGAATCTTTTCCTAAATTCTCTCTATTTCCACCACCATAAAACCTCGGGATTAAGAGATTAAATGTTTCACCAACACCATAACTATACTCAGTAATATATTCTCTTGACAAGCCTGAAGTGACATCTTTTTTAGGTGTCCCTTCAGGGGTTAACTTCAATTCACTTTGACTTCTTGTACTTACTTTAGCATAGTCTTGAGTTGCTAATAGGCTAGTTGCATTTACACCAATCGATACAATTACTGCAATAATTAACACTAAAATTCCTTTAAAAAAATCTGGAAGTGTTTTATGTTGAAAAGCATCCACAAGATAAACAATACCCAAAATGAGTATCATAAATAATAGATAATAGGTCATTTGCGGATGACTGGCATTAATTTCAAGTGCCATAGCAATAGCTGTAAGTATAAAACCAGTCAAATAATTTCGTTTAAAAACGGATAAAATACCAGCCAATACCATTGGCATGTACGCAATAGCATGTGCTTTGGCATTATGACCTGCACCAAAAATAATAATTAAATACGTTGAGAGTCCAAAGGCTAATGAACCAATTATGGCTAATTTCCATTCTACTTTTAAAACGGTAAGTAACACAAAAAATCCTAAAAAGTACAAAAATAAATAATCAGCCGGTCTTGGTAAAAATCGTAATAATTGATCTGCTTTTTTTATGTAATTATGTGGATAATAAGCACTCACATTGTAAGCTGGCATACCACCAAAAGCTCTATTGGTCCAATACGGTTCTTGTTGATATTCTTTTCTAAAGTCAACTATCTCTTTAGAAACTCCTTTAAACTGAGCAATATCACTTTGAAAAAGTTTTTTACCCTCTAACACAGGTGAGAAATAAGCCAAAGAAACAATTACAAATATTACAATTGCAATGATAAAAGGTGAAAATTTATTATTTTTCATATTCAAAATACTCTATTATTCTATATCTTCAAAATCGACATATTCTCCTACATCTTTATTACTTTTTTCTTTGGTATTCGGAGCCTTATCAATGATAGTTTCTCCTTCTTTAGCACGAGTTTCATTTGAAGAATTTTGATGCTGTTGTTCCTTAAATTTTTTTTCAACTTTCTGCATCATTTTTTTTAAAAATAATGGAAAAACAAACCTTGCTATCAGTTTTAAAACATAATATATGGTTATTATTATTAGTATTGTTTTCATAAAGTTAATAAGACCTGCTTCTTGCATAAAGTTTACTTCAAAAATAATTTTAATATTTGTTTCAAAAATAACAATTTGAACGCAACTAAAACGTTAAGTATTAAATAAAATGGTTATTTTGTAGTATTAAAACATAAGTATGCGAAAAATTGGTTGGTTTTTATTTTTTATTTTATGCTTTCAATTAAGTTTTGCTCAGTATACAGAGCTTATAAATTCAAAAAGGCCAGGGTTTTCTGACAGCCCCTATAGTGTTGGTACAGGTGTCTATCAAATAGAAGCTGGTTTTTTTTATAAAAAAGTTGGTAATTACTTATACTACGACCAAAAAACAAAAGAATCTATCCGTTATAAAGCCAATTCAATTGGTACAGACATTACCATTAGAACAAGTCAATTTTTTGAAAGATTAGAATTAGATTTAGATTTAGCTTTTGTTAGCGAAGACAGAGATTATCTACAACCGACAGTACATCAAGAATCTGTAGTAGGGTTAAGCAAACTAACCTTTGGTGCAAAATACATGGTATATTCACCAAAATATACTGATAAAACAAAAGAAATACGAAGTTGGAAAAAAAGAAATAGTTATGACTGGAGAAGATTACTACCGACTGTAGGTGTTTATGCAGGTTTGAATACTAACTTTTTGAGTGACTTACATAAAAACCCTGATGGCATGAGCCCAAGGATTGCTATCTTTACTCAAAATGATTTAACAGACAAGTTGATACTTTTAACCAATTTTGTTTCTGACAAACTTTTTACTGATGAATTAGAAAATTCATTTATTATCACATCAACATATTCATTAACAGAAAAAATAGCTATTTTTGGAGAAGTTCAAGGTTTCTTAAGAAAGAATGTGCCTAACGATTTTCAATATGGAGCTGGTGGTGCTTATTTAATTAATAATAACTTACAAGTAGATGCTTCGTTAAGATTTATTAGTGACGAAAGAGGTGACAATACTTTTTTAACTGGTATTGGTCTTTCATGGCGACTAGATAGACATAAAGATAAATTTAATATTGTAGATTCAGAAGGAAATGTAACCAAACAGAAGAAAGAAGGTGGAGGTTTCTTTTCAAGGTTATTTAAAAAGGATAAAAAACAAAGAAAAGTCAAAAAAGTAAAAGCTAGAAAACAAAAAATAAAAAAGCTTAAACCTAAAATGTCTAAAGCTCAAAAAAGGGTAGAGAAAGAACAAAAAAAGAATGCTAAAGCCGCAAAAAAAGAAGCAAAAGCATTACAAAAACAAAAGAAAAAAGAAGCTGATGATTACAACAATAATTATGAGCCTCCAAAAGAAAATGAATAAATGATAATAATTAAAGAGGTTTTTTCAAAAAGTGAATTAAAAAAGTTTATTACTTTTCCTTTTAGTTTATACAAAGACAACCCGTATTGGATACCTCCTATTATTAATGATGAATTAGCAGGTTTTGACAAAACCAAAAACCCTGTTTTTAAAAATGCTGAAGCCCATTTTTTTCTTGCCTACANAGACAATACCATAGTTGGTAGAGTTGCAGCCATACGTAATTTTACTGAAATCAAGCAACAAGGTTTAAAAAAAATGCGTTTTGGTTGGTGCGATTTTATCGATGATATTTCAGTAACAAAAGCATTATTAGATAAAGTATCTGAAATTGGAAAACAACATAATTTAGAATATATTGAAGGCCCTGTAGGGTTTTCTAACCTTGACAAAGTAGGTGTGTTAACAGATGGGTTTGACCAATTAGGAAACATGATTACTTGGTATAACTACCCTTACTATAAAGAGCATTTAGAACAATTAGGTTATACAAAAGAGAAAGAATATATTGAGAGTATTTTCCCTTTCAGTAATGTAAATCCTGATTTTTTTCTTAAAGCCCAAGCTTTGATAAAAAAACGATACCAGCTCAAATCGCTCAATTTCTCCTCTACTAAAGAAATTATGCCTTATGTAGATAAAATGTTCGATTTGTTTAATGAGAGTTATGCTAAGCTCTCCTCATTCGTCCCTATATCTGACACTCAAAAAGCTTATTTTAAAAAGAAATATATTAGTTTTATAAACCCTGAATATATAAAATATGTTTCAGATAAAGAGGATAATTTAGTTGCTTTTTCTATTGTCATGCCTTCATTTTCTGAGGCTCTATTAAAAGCAAAAGGTAAACTTTTCCCTTTTGGCATATTTCATTTATTAAAAGCAAAAAAACAAAGCAAAGATGTACTTTTTTATCTTATTGGAATTCATCCCGATTATCAAAATAAAGGCGTAACCGCCATTATTTTTGATGAATACTATAAAACCTTTAAGAAAAAAGGAATTAAAAATTGTATTAGAACTCCTGAACTTGAAGATAATGTAGCCATTCATCAAATATGGAAACATTTTGATCCGAAAATAAATAAAAGAAGAAGCACCTATCGTAAAGAAATAGACACTTCGTCTTTGGTTAAAATTTAAAATTCTAGCCTTTTTGCCAAAATCAACAAAGCAAATAACAATGCAACTTTTCTATAACAATCAAATCACCAAAAACGACAAACATTTTACATTTGACAAAAATGAAAGTAGACATATTGTTAAAGTATTACGTAAAAAAATAGGAGATCAACTATTTATCACCAATGGAAAAGGAGAATTATTTACTGCTGAACTAGTTATTGCAGATGATAAGAATTGTACTGTACAAATTATTTCAATTGATAAAAAACCAAAGGCTTGGAATTATTATTTACACGTTGCAATAGCACCAACAAAAAACATTGACCGATTTGAATGGTTTTTAGAAAAAGCTACAGAAATAGGTATTGATGAAGTCACACCCTTACTTTGTGATCATTCAGAAAGAAAAGTTATAAAAATGGATAGATTAAATCGAATCATTGAATCTGCGATGAAACAGTCGCTTAAATTCAATTTCCCAAAATTGAATCCCTTAACTTTATTTTCTGATTTTATTGCACAAAAACATGATGGTAATTTATACATAGCACATTGTGAAAAAACCGACAAACATTTATTGAAATCCGTTTTAGAACCCAAGCAAAATGCAACCCTTTTAATTGGTCCTGAAGGTGATTTTTCAGATACAGAAATCACTAGTGCAATTCAAAATGGAGCTTTACCTATTTCTTTAGGTGAAAGCAGACTACGGACAGAAACTGCTGGACTGACCGCTGTACAGACCGTATCGTTTATAAATCAATCACCAATTATTTCATAAAAAAAGCACCATAATTAATTATGATGCTTTTTACTGTTATTAATAAAACTTTTAGCTTTTAGTTGCCTTCACTTCTATTTGAAATTCAATATTATCATCAATCATTTTATCTTTTGCTAAATCTTGAAAGAATTTTCCTGATTTAAATTTAATATCCCANTCCGTTCTATCAATCGTAAAAGCTTCACTTTTAAAAGTAACATTATCTCCTTCTAAAGAGACTGTTGCTGGNAATTCAATGTTTTTTTCTATCCCTTTAATGGTTAGGTTTCCTTTTACAATTGTTTTTCCATCTTTTTCTTCAACACNTGTAATTGCAAAAGAACTGGTAGGGTTATTTTCTACATCAAAAAAGTCTGGGCTTGACAAATGACCTACTAAATCGGCATTATCATTTACATCTTTTAAATCTAAATCTTTAATAGTTTTCATGTCAACAACAAAGTTACCACCATTTAATTGACCGTTATCAAAAGCCAAATAACCTTCTGAAATATTAATTGTTCCATTATGTGTGCCTGTAAGTTTAGAACCTTTCCATGCTAATGTAGAGTTTTCAGTATTTGCCATGTACTTAACAGCCATTTCTTCAACTTTAGTAACTTCTTCAGCCTCTGTAGCCTCAGTTTTGTTTTTTGCATCTTTACATGCTACAACTGTCAATCCGATAAATAGAATTGTAACGAATTTTAATATTTGATTTTTACTCATTTTATTTTAGTTTTAAATTTTGAGTTACAAATTTACAAAAGAAATCTATTGAAAATCTCAATATCAGATTAAATTGATATTTAGGGTGAAAAAATCTTTATAAATTTTATAGCCGTTGTGTATCTTGGAAAAATTCTATCTCTCGAAAATTCGGACGAGTGAATTTTACGATTAAAATGAGTGAAATTTGTATCAAGAATAAAGGATTTTGTTTTAAGTTAGTTCTCGATATAATTTTTCATACCTCAAAATCACTCGAACAGACAGTTAATTATTATTTATTATCAAAATACACAACGGGTAAATTTTATATATATTTACAATATTAAAATATCACTTTGTAAAAAAGCCTTACATTAGATTTATGCTTAGAATTCTCTTTTTATTTTTATCACTATCAATACACGCACAAGAAATAGCTATTTTAAAATATAATGGTGGAGGCGATTGGTATGCAAATCCAACAGCTGTACCCAATCTGGTAAAATTCTGTAATACCAACATCAAAACTGTAATTAAAGAAAAAGTTAATAGTGTTGAGGCCAATAGTATTGATGTTTTTAATTATCCTATCTTATTTATGACTGGTCATGGTAATGTATTTTTTAATGACAATGACGTTGAAAATCTAAGAAAATATTTAACATCAGGTGGGTTTTTGCATATTTCTGATAACTATGGATTGGATAAGTTTATTAGACCAGAATTAAAAAAAATATTTCCTAATTTAGAGCTTCAAGAAATACCATACACTCATGCTATTTATCATCAAACTTACTCCTTTGAAAGTTTACCAAAAATACATGAACACGAAGGAAAACCAGCACAAGGTTTTGGTCTTTTTTACGAAGGCAGATTGATCTGTTTTTACGATTATGAAAGTGATTTAAGTGATGGATGGGAAGATGAAGCTGTACACAACAACCCTGCATCTGTAAGAGAAAAAGCCTTACAAATGGGTGCAAATATTATTGAATATGTTTTTAAACATTAGTAGCAATCAAATTTTAGACAGTTTAAAAATTAACTTTGATTCTGGTGGACTTTGGGCATTAAACATCACCTTAGCCATTATTATGTTTGGTGTCTCTTTAGGAATCACCATAGATGATTTTAAGCGTTTATTTAAAAGTCCTAAAATTGTATTGGTTGGTATCTTTTCTCAATTTGTTGTTTTCCCAGCTCTTACATTTTTATTAATTTATTTTATCAACCCAATACCTAGTGTAGCTCTTGGTATGATTATGGTGGCTGCCTGCCCAGGTGGTAACATCTCCAATTTTATGACACAACTCTCAGGAGGTAATACCGCCCTCTCAGTAAGCTTAACTGCATTTGCCACTTTAGTAGCTGTACTGATGACACCTATTAATTTACAATTTTGGGGCAATCTTTACGAACCCACTTCTCAACTATTAAAAACAGTTAAATTAGACTCATTTGAATTGACAAAATTGGTTTCTTTAATTTTAGGGATTCCTTTACTATTAGGTATGTTAACTAGAAGACATTATCCAAAGTTTGCAAAAAAGGCAGCAAAGCTATTAAGACCACTTTCAATTCTCATATTTATCTTATTTATTGTTATTGCTTTTTCTCAAAATCTTGAAATTTTTATGGAATACATCCATTATGTATTTTTCTTAGTTGTATTACACAATTTTTCAGGATATATAGCTGGGTTTTACTTTTCAAAACTAATGAAACTATCCTTCAGCGATCAAAAAACGTTGGCATTAGAAACTGGAATACAAAACTCCGGATTAGGATTATTGCTGGTATTCACCTTTTTTGAAGGCTTGGGTGGTATGGCTTTATGTGTAGCCTTTTGGGGAATTTGGGATATTGTTTCTGGTTTAGGATTAGCATATTACTGGTCAAAATTCTCTTCTAAAACGATACTACCCCATCCAAAAGAAGGTTAAACAAAATCAAACTTAATGTTAAAACATATTTGGTACTTACTTTTTAAAATATACATCAGTACAGGTTTATTTTTCTTTTATAAAAAAATAAAAACCTATGATAAAGAAAACATCCCTAAAAAAGGTGCAATTTTATTGGTTTCAAATCATAAAAACGCATTAATTGATCCATTAATCATTGCTACAACAATGAAAAGAGATGTTCATTTTTTAGCCAGAGCTAGTGCATTTAAAATAAAAGCTGTGAGCTGGTTTCTTTCTACTATAAATATGATTCCAATTTATAGGATAAGAGACGGGAAAAATAGTATCACAAAAAACGAAGAGGTATTTAATAAATGTTCAAATGTGCTGAAAAACCAAAATGCATTATTAATTTTTCCTGAAGGTACACATTTTATTAAGCGTTCGGTATATCCATTAAAAAAGGGGTTTGCTAGAATTGCTTTTGACACTTTAGAAGCACATCCTGATTTACAATTACAGATTCTTCCTATTGGTATCAATTACACAAAGCAAACTCTATTTGGAGAAAGTGCATCTCTTTATTTTGGAAAACCTTTCTTAGCGAATGATTTTTATAAGAAAAATGATATGAACAGTTCAATAGAAAGTTTAAAAAATGAAGTTGCTGAAAAACTAAAAAAACTAACTACTCATATTGAAAATGACAATTATGATACAACCCTAGAACAATTAGGAGATGTAGATTTTTTACAACCCAAAAAAGTCAATGCACTCATAAAAGAATTGCCTAATTCTAAAGCTAACAACTCAACAACAAAAGCACCTTCTTTAGCTTGGAAAGCTCTAAAATCAATCGTTGCTATCAATAGCTTTATACCAATATCAATTTTAAAGTCATTTATCCCTAAAATTAAAGAAATTGAATTTATCAGTACTGCAAAATTTGCAATTGGCATTACTTCTTTTCCATTATTTTATTGGTTACAAAGCTTGTTAGTTAATTACTTTTTTGGAGGAATACTCGCTTTGACTTATCTCACAATTAGCATAATTTTGGTATTGATAGCAGCTAAAACGAAGTGACAAAACTGATGAATATTACTACTCAAATACAGCAATAGCTCTCACTGGAGAGCCTGTTCCACCTCTAATTTTTAGGGGTAGACCAATAAAACGAAAACGACCTTTACCAATTAAAAGATGAAGATTTATTAAATTCTCGTAATGTGTAAAACCCAATTCTCCGCAAATATGATGCACTTCTTTGTTAGAAATATTTGGCACACCAGGTGACATAGTTTCTACGCCAAAAGCTGCTATTTCTTTATTTCCTAACCAACGAGCGGCCTCTGAAGTTATTCCTGGACCTTTACTCCAATTTTCATTACCATAAGTTTTTCTAAAATGATCTGTATATAGCAACACTGTATCTCCCTTTTTAATTTCAAGTCCTGTCTTTGTACATGCCTCTTCAATTTCTTTAGAACTGATTAATTCTTGAATACCTTTCTGTGAAAAATCTAGACAAATTCCTTCTGTATAAAACATTGAAAGTGGCATTAAATCAATTGATTTCTCTTTATGTTCTCTAGCCATATGACTTAAAGAATCAACATGAGTACCCGTATGTTCACCCAATTCTAATTTATAAACACTTGGTGTAATGGTATCAGTATCTTTAATACCATCCCATTGTTCGTGTGTGGCATAAACACTCATTTTTACTTCAGGGAGTCCTTTAAAAACAGGCATTCCAGAATAAATTTCTTGACTTAAATCAATTATCTGACTCATAATAATGTACTATAATTAGTTTAATCGTAAAAACCAAATAGGAAATCCTAAAGAGTCATCTTCTTTGATAATTCTAAAGCCAAATTTTTGATACATTTTTACATTTTTTTTAGAAGCTGCATCTAAAATTACGGGTAGTTTATTGTCTTTAAAATGATGCATTAACTTTATCAATAATCGAGCAGCAGTTCCTTTACCATTTATCTCGTTTTTTACACCTAAAATTACAGGCCTAATATGATTTTCTTTAGGATAGTTCTTCTTCACAATTTGCTGCCTTTTTAAAACTTTATAAACACGTTCGATACCAATACATTTAAATGCCAATTGAATATCAAGCATAATAGTTTTTAATGTAGTTTTTTCTAAATGTGTATATTTAACCAAAAGGCAGGCTTTGTCATTATCAGAGATAAATACCTCACCAAACAGCATAGTTCTTTCAAAAAGATATTCCATCAAAATTTTCATCCGATCAATTCTTCTTTCATCTTGTTTCACAGTTAAATTAATAGAACTATCCTCTTTAGAAGATTCAAATGCAGAAGTTAATATTTCGACGACTAAGTCTTTATCGTTATGGTTGGCCTTTCTCAATTTTTGTACATTTATTTTAGGATTGCTTCTTGAGCAAAACGTTGACCAATAGTTCTGATATTATATTTTACCATGCCTTTGTTATTTGCTGTAGGATAAACTCTATTAGACAAAAACACATATACCAATTCTGTTTCAGGATCAGCCCAAGTATAAGTGCCTGTATAACCGCTGTGTCCAAAACTTTTAGAAGACACGCAACCACATGAAGCTTTAACTTTAGGGTTCAATTGTGGCTTATCAAAACCTAAACCTCTACGTACTTTTTCTTTTGCATAATACCTATGGTTGAATTTTCTAATGGTTTCAGGTTTAAAATACCGCTTACCACCATAATAACCTTCTTGCACATACATTTGCATCATTTTAGCAACGTCATTCGCGTTTGAAAATAGCCCTGCATTACCATTTACACCACCAAACATAGCCGCACCTTGATCATGTACATAACCATGTAACAATTGATTTCTATAATACAAGTCTCTTTCTGTTGGAATAATTATTTTCTTTGAAAATCTATCCAAAGGTTTATAACCCAAAGTATTTGAGCCTAACGGTTTATAAAAAAATGAATTGTTTAGTTGATCCATCGTTTTATTATTAATTCTCTCAAAATAATCTTTAAAAAGATAAAAAACGAGTCCGCTATACTTATACCTTTTTCTTTTTAACAAAGGAGAATCAGCAATGTATTGGTACATACTATCCTTATAATCCGTTCTTAAATATAGATTTTTAGCTACCAAAACTGAATACTTTTTTGAAGGTTTATTTCTATAATATTTTCGTGAAGGCTTTTGTGTAACACTATCAATTGTTTTTAAATAATAAGGTATCCAAGCCTTTAAACGTGCATAATGCGACAATGCTTGTTTAACTGTAATATTTTTTTTATCTGTATTTTTTAATACTGGAAAAAGCTCAGCAATGGGAGTTTCTAATGTATACTCACCATCCTCTTCAGCTTTCATAATTAAGGGTAAGGCACCTAAGATTTTGGTAATTGAAGCCAAATCATACAAATGATTATTTTGTACTCTAGTTATTTTTTTATCAGTATGGTGTCCGAAACTCTTTCTATATACAACTTTACCTTTTCTAGCAACTAAAACTTGTAAACCAGGAGCCATTTTTGATTTAATTATACGTGTTGCCAAAGAATCAATTCGCTCTAATTTTTTACTACTCATATCAACCTGTTCTGGCAAACCGTAAGAGAGTCTATAGAGGTTAGTTGAATTAAACCCTGCACCTACAGAAAATTCATCATGAATAGATACTGGCAATCTNCCTTTGGTTGTTAAAGCTCCAAAAATTTGTTGAGCAGAAACATCTTGAGCAATTACACTNTTTTGATAAGAAACTAANATACTTTCAATATTGGTAAACGTTTTGATGTCTAACAAGCTATAAGCACTAGCAAAAACATCTAAAATTACAGGTTTGTTTCTTGCAATTTCTTGTAACCAAACCAACTCTTTATCCTTAAATTTAAAACGTTTCCAAGGGCCAGAATTTGATTTGTGGTAACCAATAATCACCAAATTATAAGGCTCTAATTTTTTAATTACTTCGTCTAACCTTTCAGCAGAAATAACATCAACTTGTGCATAATCATTCAATCTATTTATAAAAGTTGTATTGTCATCATCGCCTAATTTCACATAAGCAATTTTGGTTTCAACTAAATCTATGATAGGAAAAACCTGAGCCTCACTTTTTATCAATGTTGTAGAATGTTCTACTAATTTATAGTGCAATGCCTCAGCATCATTACCGTTTAATTCTTGTTGGAGGTTTTTTGTGGATATTGGAGAAAAGTTTCTTAAACCTGCCCAATATTTTGCTTTTAATATTTTTAAAACAGACTCATCTAAACGCTCCTCAGTAATAATACCATCAGTAACGGCTTGTTTTAATTTTACAAATGAACCAGGAATATCTTCAGGCATTAATAAAATATCATTCCCAGCTTTTATGACCTCCAAATTAATTTCAGCAGAACTAGAAAAATTTGCTGCACCTTTCATATTTAAAGCATCGGTAAAAATCAACCCTTTAAATTTCATTTTATTTTTCAATAAATCGGTTACAATATTTTTAGACAACGAGGATGGTAAATCAGTATTTGGTTCATATTCCGGTACACTTAGATGAGCAACCATAACACTAGCTAAATCTGTTTTAAACAGTTCTTTGTAAGGATACAGTTCTACAGAATCTAAACGCTGTATTGAAAAAGGGATGGTAGGCAGAGCCAAATGAGAATCGGTATCAGTATCACCATGACCTGGGAAATGTTTTGCATTTGCCAAGACATATTGACTTTGAATTCCTTTGGTAAAAGCAATAGCTTTTGAAGCCACATTATAAGGACTTTCACCAAAAGAACGATTTCCTATAATTGGGTTATTAGGATTTATATTCACATCAACCACAGGAGCAAAATTTACATGAATTCCTAAACGTTTATGGTGTTTACCTAACATAACACCAAAATCTTCAATCAATCTTTCATCTTGAATGGCACCTAATGCCATATTCCAAGGAAAACGATAGGTATCATCTAAACGCATATCTAAACCCCATTCTCCATCAAAACCAATGAGTAAAGGTACGTTTGAAGCACTCTGAAAAAAATTGGTCATTTTGACCTGCTTTTTAGGTGTGCCTTGAAAAAACACAAGACCACCTACTTTATATTTTTTAATAAGTGCAGCAACCTCAGCTTGATGTTTTGCATCTCTATTAGAATAAGCAGGTATCATAAACAACTGCCCAATTTTCTCATCAATGCTCAATGTTTTTAGAACACTATCAACCCAAACTTGTTGTCCATAGTTATCCATTTTTACAAATGGTTCAGGTCTTTGAGCATTGACAAATGAATATATTAAAATAAATATAACTGAGAGAATTCTAGTCTTCATAAAGGTGTTTAGGTGTTTTAAAAAATTAAGATTGTAAAAATTTTGCATGCCAACTTTTTCCAGCTTCAATTTCCCAAGCATTTATTAAATCTATTTTAGAGTTTATCATATTATTAAAGACAACAGTTTTGGTATTTATTTTTTGTTGCTTCGCATAGGTTTTAAATTCTTGTAAAGTAATAGTATTGATATTAGTTCCGTCCTTAAAAGTTACTTTCATTTTATCAAACATATCAATATTCAATTCTTTTTCAATTTCTCTAATTATATGTACAGAGGCATCAATTGAGCATCCAGAAACATCATTATAATCTTCATCAACAGCTAAAATAACAAACTGTTGGTATACTATTTTAAATGATGCTTTTAAATCGTCACCATGTCTTTTCCAATTAGAAACAAAGGGAACTAATTTTTTAGCAATTTGTTCAACTTCATGTTCAGTTAGTGTTCTATCAGCTTGATACACCCAAATTCTTGAGCTATCTGGTAATAATTCAAAATCTATAAACATATTTAACTTAATTTATTATTGAAATTTCGCAATTTAATCGCAGTTAATACTTTTTTAGTATATAAAGGAAAATCTGCCTTTTGTATCCATGAATAATAGCCTTTATCTTTCGCCAGTACATCTGCAACAGGTTTCCCTTTATACTTTCCGAAAGTGAAAATTTCCTCATCTTTATCATTAAACATTATAAAACCGGCAAAATCGGCTCTTTTTTTATGAGAAGAAAATTCATGTAAATATTTAATGTTATTTTCTAAATCGTCATATTTATCTAATTGTGCTTTTAAAATTTCATAAGTAGCATTGGTATCTGCTTCAGCTGAATGTGCGTTTTCTAAACTTTTACCACAATAGTATTGATAAGCCGCACTTAAAGTACGTTGTTCTTTTTTATGATAAATAACTTGTACATCAACTCCTACTCTATTCTTCATATCAAAATCAATACCAACACGTAAAAATTCTTCAGCCAATAGCGGAATGTCAAATCGGTTAGAATTAAAACCTGCCAAATCGCAACCTTCAATCAATTGACTAATTTCTTTTGCTAACATTGAAAAAGTTGGTTCAGTAGCAACCTTTTCATTTGTAATACCATGTATAGCAATCACTTCTTTAGGGATTTCCATTTCTGGATTTACCAGCCATGTTTTACTTTCTTTATTTCCATTAGGATAGACTTTTAGGATAGATATTTCAACAATTCTATCATTGGCAATATTGATTCCTGTAGTTTCTAAGTCGAAAAATACAATTGGTTTTGAGAGTTTTAATTCCATAATTTAATTTAGTAAGTTTTAAAAATCGGTATTTACATCCCAAGCTTCTAGAGTTTCTTTTAATGTTTTGATAAACATTCCACCCAAGGCACCGTTTACCACTCTATGATCGTAAGAATGTGACACAAACATTTTATGACGAATACCAATAAAATCGCCTTCAGAGGTTTCAATAACAGCTGGCACTTTTCGTATAGCACCTAAGGCTAAAATTGCTACTTGCGGCTGATTAATAATAGGTGTACCCATAACACTACCAAAGCCACCTACATTAGTAACGGTATAAGTACCACCTTGAACATCGTCAGGTTTTAATTCACCCGTTCTAGCTCTAGACGCTAAATCATTCACCGTTTTAGTCATTCCGACTAAACTTAACATATCAGCATTTTTAATTACAGGAACGATTAAATTTCCATCAGCTAATGCAGCTGCCATCCCTAAATTTATATTTTTACGTTTAATGATTGTATTTCCGTCAACAGAAATATTAATCATCGGAAATTTTTTAATCGTAGAAGCTACAGCTTGCATTAAAATTGGAGTGTAGGTAATTTTATCTCCTTCTCTTTTATAGAACTCATCCTTAACTTTTTCACGCCATTCTACAATGTTTGTAACGTCAATCTCAATAAATGACTGAACATGTGCAGAAGTTTGTACAGAAGACACCATGTGTTGTGCAACCAATTTACCCATTCTGCTCATTTCAATAATTTCATCTTCACCATTTACTGAAACTGGAACTGAAGCTGTTATGTTTGGATTTTGAACAGCTACTTTTTCGGCGGGTATTGAAGTTGCCATTTCAACAACTTTAATAGGCGACTCTTCTCTTTTGTTTATAAAAGTTAATATATCATTCTTAGTAACTCTATTATCTTTTCCTGTACCAATTATTGTTTCTAACTCGGCCAAAGAAACATTCTCTTTTTTTGCAATAGTTTTCACTAATGGTGAATAAAACTTATCAGATGAAGAGCTCTCTTGTTCGAGAGTTGGTTCTTTAATTGTTGTGACTTCTACCATTGAATTTTCAATAATATTTACCTCTTTTGGCTCTGTCTTTTCCTCTATTATTTCTGGTTGTATCTCAACATTTTCTATGATACTATCTTTCTTTACTTCTATTAAAGCTATCGTTTCTCCTACCTTTACAACAGCATCTGCCTCAAACATTTTTTCTATTAACACACCCTCTACTTCGCTTGGTACATCAGAATCTACCTTATCTGTTGCAATTTCTACTACAGCTTCATCTAGTTCAATGGAGTCGCCTACATCTTTTAACCAAGAAGTTATTGTTGCCTCCGCAACACTTTCTCCCATTTTTGGTAATTTTAGTTCAAATTTAGCCATTTCGAATCTTTAATTTTGAGCTTGCAATTTAAGAAATATTAAGGTGTTAATTTGTCAAGTTGATAAATAAATATGTGATTTAAAGTATTAAATTATTAAAATACTTGTCTATAAACCTAATTCTTAAGAATTATCAATACTTTTATCTTTTATCACTTCTACTGTTTTTATAGTTGCTGCGGTAACAGAAAAGGGTAGGACTAATATAATACCTAACACAGGAATTAATAAAAAAAGCATAAAAACAATACCATTTCCAATTGCCAAACCTTTATGTTGATTTACAAAACGCAAACTATCTTTATAATTAAAATGACGTTCTAACGTATAATCCATATTACCAAAACCAGCATAATAGGCTTGAACTAAAAATAATAACACCGTTGAAACAATATTAATTACAGGAATAAAACTCAACATCAAAAGAGGAAGTGTAAACAGTAATTCCTTCCCTAAATTTCTAATATTAATTCGAATGCCTCGTAATAATTGCTCACTAAAATTTGTTTTTCTGTGTTGATGTATTCCTGTTAAAGATGCCTCAGACAAATGAGCTTCAATTTTTTCAGAAACTGGGCTCATAAACGGAGCTGATAAAGCCATAACAATATGTTTATACAGTATTAGGCCTATAATTATAATACTTACAGCACCCATGAAAGTACTGATACTAGTAAAAGTTTGTTTACCCCATTCCCATCTCCAAATTTTAGAAATATAAGTACCTACATTGTCTGATAAACCATAAGCGGAAAATCCAATAATTGAAGCTATGATTATACTAATAAGGATAGGAACAAAAAAATATTTCCAAAGCTTTAGTTTTGAAATCAAACCTAAAGATTGTGCATAAGCTTTAAACCCTTGTAAAATATTTTTAATCATTGATATAACTCGTATAATTCCATATCTAAAGGAGATTCATTAGGTGGAGTAAATTCTTTTAACAATGTTTTTTGCCAACTAAAATTACATTTTTCTGCCACCTTTGCACTTGCTTTATTGTCTTTATGGACAATAATTTGCAACGTTTTTAATCCAAACTCTTTAAATGCATATTCAGACAGTCTTTTAACTGCTTTACTAATCAATCCTTTTCCTTGAAAATTAGCATCAATACAATAGGCAAATTCACCTTGTCTTTTAGTCCAGTCTAGTTCTTTTATATAAATCAAACCTAAAATTTGATCTGTATAATTTTTCTTTATTACAAATAAGAACTCTTCTTTAGCTGCAAACAGTGTTGTTTTTTCTTGAGTAAATTTTAAAGAAGCTTCTAATGTTAGATTTTGATCTAATGTTTTAGGAAAATAAGTTTTAAATCTTTCTTTATTGGCAATCATTAAGGCATGTATTCCTTTAGCATCTTCAACATAAATTTTTCTAACAGTATGGGTTTCAAATTTAATCATGATGCTTCTTCAATATACACTAAATCGTTCCTGTATTCTTTAAGACCTTCTATGTTTTTTAAATATTTAGACTGCTCTGCTTTTTCTTTCAATCTAGCTATTACCTCTTCTATAGTCAGTTCTTCAGAAACAATAAAAAATTTTCTACCTATGTGATTATTATGCAAATCCATTTCTCTTTCTAAAGGCTCATTAGGTGAAAATTTTTCATGCCAACTGGTAATTTTCTCAGCAAAACGAATTGCTTTTTGAGTATTACCTCTCCATTTAGAACATTTTTTAGCAATTAAAAAATTCCACAAAGCATGTCTAAAAGCATTGGTATAATTATTTTTATGATGTAGATCTCCATATTCTTCATCAGAAATTTTTACAGTTTGATATGTCGCTAAAAAAGTGGGAATTAAATTGAATGGATGCCTTATAAATAGAAGAATAAATGACCAAGCATTGCCTTTATTTAC
>JGI24023J19991_10000165_pt1 | contig 47625 bp, 47 predicted proteins | sample Cruoilmetagenom1_FD_19991 | JGI IMG/M metagenome (IMG submission 19991)
TCATCCTTGTTTTTATATAGCCCTAATGCCGTTCTAAAACCCGTGTGAGTATAAGGCCCATCAGCGTTATTATTTCCTGTGTGAACCCCAAAGAAGCTGAATCCCTCGATCTCCATTAAGGCTATGACCCTATATGTTCCGGTAGGTGCTGCGCTTTTTATCGTTATATTGGTATTGTCTACAGCAACATACTGAGTAGCGGTTTCTGCTTCTGCCGGTGATGGATCGATCCTGATGTTATAGTTTGATGTCAACCCGGGATGGGTCAAATACAAACTGCCGGCGATATTTGTTAATTTTGCAATTCCAACCTGCGCAGAATCCAAACCATGGGCCTGATTCGTATCTGATCCGGTTGTATGAGATATCTCAGTGGTAAAGACGCCGTAACCGGATTCAACCCTTAAAGACACTCCTGTATAGGTATCACCACTCACTAAGGTTTGTTTTGTTCCTTTGGCTGCGTCCGTGTCAAAATGTATCGAGTTAGTGGGGTCGTCTGAAAATCTTACATCCCAGGATTCAAGGTTGGATAAGTTTTTATATATGTCTATCCAGGCACTCCAACTCGAACGAGCAGCAGCTATGTTTGATTCGATTGCCGAGCCTAAAGCTGAATCAGTAACACAGCCTGTTTTAGAGTCGGAAATGAGTGGGTCGGATATATTATCCGCGCACAGCGCTTTAAATCCTGTGGGCGGGGAATAGGTGAAACCGAGTTGACCGAAATTTAATGTTCCTCCTGAGCCCTGTCCTACACCAAAAAATAAATCATCAGGAAGTGAAGAATACATGATGCCTTGCGAAACATTGTTCTTATACATGGTAATTGTTTTAGCATCTGAGTCAACCGCAATACCAATTACATCACCTGCTCCAAAAGTCAGGCCATAAGAACCATCTGCGCCAATATGATATTTTACAGCACTACCGTGATAAGTCCAGCCATAGGCATCTGATCCAAGATAAGTTGCTACTGTTCTTTTTTCTGTACCCACTCCAACCATTTCAGTTCCAGCAGCAGCGGTATATTCGGCATACCATTTCCCACTATTTGGTATCCGCATTGTGCTCAATCCAGCGAGCACAGAATCAGCCTTTAAATTACCGTCTAAAAGATCAGTTACACCCAAAGCTAATTCATTAATAACTGGATAATTATTTGTCGGTGTATCTATAACCTGATTATCGGTAGTGAAATAATAATCGGTGAAGTCGTTGCCCCTACCGGATTGATCTTCGCCAAAATGAGATGGGTTAGAATAATCAAGATAAAAACTGTTTGCACCATACGTCCCTGTGTATTTTTTTGGTATCCATATATTGTTTTTACTTTCGCCAAATGATGACGGCAAAAGTTGTTGGCCTGTGATAAGTTGAGTTTCAGCCATATATCCTAAAAAATAATTTCCAGAGTAGTTTCTTCCAACATAATGCGCCTGTTGCCATCCAACCCCACCATTATAATCCTGAGTTACATAATTACTATAAGAAAATTCAGATTCTACTCCATTAATATATACTTTTACTCTATCAGCAGCTGTCGCCAATGTAGTATCGACAGAAATTACGAGATTATACCAATTTGTTATATCACGAAATAATGGTGCTGTGTAATAACGACCACTACTACCACCACTAAATTGGATATCTATATAATTATTACTACTAATAAATATATTATCATAACTCGTCGGAGCAGTTGTCCCAAGTAAACAATATGTATCATTTAAAAAATAAACTTCACCTCCTCGTTTAAACCATGTTGAAAATGTCCACTTTTTTCTATCTAAATTAGTTTCAGTCATTGATCTACGTAAATATGCCAGATTAACATTTCTAGTAAACATACAAGCACAATAAATTTTGTAGTCATAAAAAGAAAGTTCATCATCAGCAGGTATTAAGAAAAAAGGAAACATTAGTTTGCACTCCAGATTCTGCGAGCATATACGTTGCTACCCACATTCCAGTATAAATATTGGGTTACTTCATTGATCCCGGTGTTTACTGCAAAAGGATGATTAGCAAAATTATAAACGGCGGGTTGGGTGTATGAAAAACCTCCTGCATTGGTAACCACGACTACAACAGCATAATTTTTATCAAGCCCGGTAGGAGCGCTGAGGACTGCGTTTTCAGTCAAAGATAGCGTTCTGAGTGGCCCGGCTGACATATCTAAAGCAACATTACCAGTAGAAATTGAAAGAGCAGACGATGGCATGGCTTGAGTTTTTGACCACTCATTATTGAGATTCAAAAAACCTGCATTTGAAACAAGGGCTGCTGCATCCGCACTTCCAAGAACCGTTCGCATGAATGATGTAAGGGTAGTCAATGCCATAGCTGCAGCACCGGTGAAATATGCCAGTTGGTTTGCGGATGGAGATAGGCCGGCCAGGGCATTTAAAATCGTGCTTGCTTGTTGAGCATCGAGATTTGATCTTGCTGCTGGTGCATCAACACTGCCAAGCAGCGTCCGCATAAATGATGTCAACGAGGTCAAGGCAACTGCCGCAGCACCGGTAAAATACATCAATCTATCTGCCGATGGAGATAAACCGGATATGGCCGTTAGGATGGCATTGAGTTGTTGAGCGTCAAGATTTGTTCTCGCTGCTAATGCATCCGCACTGCCGAGCAAAGTTCGCATGAAAGCCGTCAATGATGTCAACGCCATTGCCGCAGCACCGGTGAAATATGCCAGTTGGTTTGCGGATGGAGATAGGCCGGCCAGGGCATTTAAAATCGTGCTTGCCTGCTGTGCATCAAGGTTTGTTCTTGCATCTAAGGCGTTCTCATCTTTTAATAGATTCTGCATAAAAGCACTTACAAGCAGGCCACCAGCCGAATATACATCGATTGTTTCAAGTCCATCCCCTGCGGCGTTAAATCTTACAAGATGCAATGGAACTGGATCGGGAAAATCAAAATTTGAATACACTGATGTTAAAGCAAATTTTATTGCCCTTCCAAAGGTCTCAGCAACCTCCTGATCCTTGAATGTGAGTTTATCGAATCCGCTTTCAACCAGCTCGGCGTCAAAGTCATGTGAATTGAGAAGATTCAAAAGCTGGTCGGATGGTGTTACCCGGGTAATATGCAGTTTCTCAGTTGATGAAGGTGCCGTATCCATAACGACTTCATCATTAACCACATTATAATCAACGCCTAATGTCTGGAGCGTTTTCCCACCCGTGACGGTATCAATCAGGTTAACAACCAGGTCGCCGGAAGCTATATAGTCAAAAGTCACAGGGAAGTTTGTAGTACTTCCATTTCCTGTGTATAATTCAGGAGTAAAGCTTTGCGCCGTGACACTCATTTATCTTCTCCTTGATCTTTTCTGTTCGCTGAAAAACAACCTTGAAAAATCCTCGGTTTCACCGGTCATCAAATCAATCATACCATCCACAGTAATGATAAGCTGGTTTGATGGTAATCCCCACCAGTAACCGATTACTTTCGTGGCCGGTTTTATAATTTTGCCTAATTCTTTTTCTTCGGCCCAAATAGCCTTATTCAGTCTTTTGATTTCCTCTCCAAATCCCACGGCCGGACTCATTGTATACCCATAATCTTTGATCATCCCGGAAACTATATCACGCACAAACGGCAAACCGCCGGTACCGTACGATACAAGGTCTTTCCACCATTCATCATCTTCCGGTAATCTTCGCCGGTTTATGATGCCGCCGAGTATGGACGGGAATATCAGTATCCACCAATAGGCTTTCATTGCCTGTAATGTATTGATGTTTCCAAGCCGATACATCTGTGCTGTCTTCATCATTTGATTTTGAAACACTGAAAAAAACGTGTAGAACATCGTAAACAGTTTTTTCAATTCACCGCCTCTTTGAATCCCGGCCAGGTCTTTAGGTGATGCTGCGGGCTGTGTTTGCCGAACCAGTTTGTCCGCGTGATCCACGGCTTTATCTTGATTATTATTATACCGGTCCATACCTTCCTGATATCCTGCCAACCAGGTCGGCATGGTCGCCACTGCATCCATAAAGCCGATCATACCAAAGAATGCTTCCCGGGCAGTTTCCAAACCCGGTCTATGGGTCGGATCAAATTCTCGGGCAAACTGGGCAAGCTCACGGTCCCATTGACGCTTCCTGTTACGGATCATGGCTGAATTTTCTTTTATAAACTCTGCCGTTTTTCGTGGATGTGCGTAAAACCTTGACATTGCCCTTAATGTTCGGCCTAAACCCACTTCTTTAATGGTTTGGGTCAAAGACAGCGCCTGTTTTGCGGCTACAGAGAATTTTGCACCAAGTGCAACCACCGTTGTTCCCCTGCGGATCCTGCCCAATATTTTTTCAAGATTGCATGTGGGTTCAGGCTTTGGCCGGGCCACATATTTTAACCATGGCATTAGCTGGAGGTAATTCTCTTTTCCGATCGTGCCTTCTACCATGTGCCGGTACACCTTATCGGCAATAATTTGCTGCGCGTTTCTGATCGGGATTTGATGAGAAATATTGTGCACCACATCAGTAACGTGTTTTGCAATGGTAGAAAATTTAAGCAGGGGCGGTAATTTTCCGCCTTTCCTTGCTTTCATATGCCCGGCTTCCACTTTTGGCCGTGTATATGCTGACGCACTGTGATCCAACATATCCTTTTCAGAGGCGTGCTTTGCCACCAAGAAGGACAATTCCCGATCGAAAATTAAAGGAAAATAATTCCCTCCCACCTTTTTCAGATCCACACCGGTCAGATCTTTATGTACCGTGTTTAATTCCGGGTATAATTCATCAATAATATTCCATATGTTAATAACGAGCTGCCGTTCATCTTCATTCAGGGTATTCACGATTTCCTGTATCTGCTGATCTTCCCATCCGTACCCTGCCCGTAATGCTTTCAGGTTTCCTTCATTTCCTGAGTTTAAGGCAACCATGACCACTTCTTCTTTCGTCAACGGTTTTTTCATCCAGGGCAGACGGATTTTTTCAAAAGCCCACTTTCGGTTAAAACCTTTAAAGGCAGTACGAAGCTTTTTCCATACATCTTCGCCTAATTTAAACTCATGGTCTTCCGCTTTTTTGATCCATTGGAAAATTTGATAATTGGGACCGTCATCTTTCCACCCATCCAGCCATTGAAAAAGAAATTCAGCTTTTCTGAGTTGTGCCAGAAATTCCTTTGAACCCTGGCTCATCGATTGCCACCATCCCATCTTCCGTTGAGACGGAGTTTCAATATCTTCGGATATGCCGGCACTACCATGGACCTCGTACCCGCGTTTAGTCATTTCACCGATCGTCGATCTCAATTCCCGTTCTTTTTCAGCTTTGATCAACTTGCCTTCAGTTCTACCCATATGAGCCAGCATGTCTGCAATATCCGCAACGATTTGCCTTTCATCCGGTGTAAGAGGTTTGCGAAAGCCCTTAATATTTCTCATTTGTACCGGCCGCATGGTAAGTAGGTCTTTTATGGTATCAACAGTCCATTCATTATTTTCATATCGTTGCTCTAAGAATGCCTCCAGGTTCTTTTCGGGAGTAACCTGAAACGACGGTGGGACATAATAATACTCCTGGAGAAAATGTGTGATCTGCTCTCTATATTCCGGAGGTATGGACTTTGACCGCATGTATCTGTTCATACGGTTATCGATGATAGTCTTTTTTCTCTGTTCCTTGATATTTCCCCGGATCTTCCGGACCCTCTCTCGTTGCTGTTCCCTCAATTTCAGTGTTTTTTCCAAGGCCCCTTCTTTCTTACCCTCACGGAAGGCTTTACGGGCTAAAATCTCATCATGTTTAAAATCCTGAACGAGTTTCCGATAATCTTCATCCTTGATCTGTCCAGTCTGCTCTCGGATGGTCTTTTTAAGATCTTTTCGCGCTTTCGACTTTTTCTTTCCGAGCATCTGGTTGAGGATATTGATTTCTTCATCAATGATTTCCTGGTACGATTCTGCATTCTCGTAATCGAGGCCACGCTCATATTCCATCCAGAGATCGTCATTGTATCTTTGTATGGCTTCCTTTTTTGTGGGATGATTAAGGATGTCCTGGATTAATTCATCCGTATTATAATAGTTGTATTGAGTGGCGAAGAAGTCTGCATTTAAACCGTTCTCAGATATGAGTCCTGGCATTCTGGAAATAAGATCTCTAATATGATCCTTATCGTAAAGATCGTACAGGTCTGACAGCTTCAATCCTCCGGAAGCTTTCAAATCATCCATCATCAAATAAAAACCATCATTCTGAATTGAGTCTATGGCCTCTTTAAGGAATGCAGCTTTAAGTTTTTTCTCATCCTTCTTGCGCTTTTGAGCAATGCTGCCCAGTACACGCTTTCTGGCTTCGACAACTATCTGATCATATTCGTGTACACTGGCAGGATCGATGCCCCGGATTTCGTGTTCATTGATTTTTGACTGTTCATCTATTTCCAGATCACCCGCTTTAATCCACTCATTAATATCGGCAAAGGGATCCGCTTGCCGCTCGATTTCCGTGGACACCCATCGATCAAATATAGATCTGACAGAATCATTCAGCTGGATGTCAAGATTTTGGATCGACTGATATATATCGATCAGCCACTCTTTCATTTTTTTAAATACATCCTGGAGACGTGAGGTGGGCGCCTTTCCTTCCATACAATAGGCTTCAAAGGCTATGGCTGATTTTTCCCGTTCTGATTTAGACCATGCGGATAAACCTATTTCCGCACGATCCGGATCAACGCCCGCGAATTCGGCAAGGGTATAATAATCCGCATGTTTTTGCTGATATAACAGATCGGTGATGATATGGCCGAGCTCATGTATCGGGGTTGATACGTCGGCAGACTCAAAAGCATGAATGATCTTTGGTATGTTTTTATGTAGGTTTTCAATGGCCCCGCGAGGTGGCGCGGAGTCCTGATATAGAATATCGTCGTCTTCGTCTACAGACCGAGGTTTAGAACTTCCTCCCAGGAGAGTCTCAGAAGTGCCTGGTTCTTTTTCACCCAATCCAAGCCTCTTTTCTGTACTCTCTTTTCTGTCCAGTCTATCAGGGTCAGCAGTTCTTCTTCGGTCCCCGGTGGTCTTTCTTTGTAACCGAGAACTTTCGTAATGTCTTCTAATGTCATCGGCATTTCGTGTGCCTCCTTCATAGCGCATGTATACAACGTCTGGTTCTCCGAATTTATCATAATCCCACTTTTCTGGTGCGTACTCATCATTCCATGCATCCCGCTTAACTTCCTTGAAACCAAAACGTTCGTAATATTCAGCTAAAAAGCCATCATAACAATCAAGGGTTTCACCCCCGTTGACAATAGCAGCAATTACCGCTTCAGCACCGGCGCCACGTTGTTCGCTATTGTTGAATACATTTACAACATCATTTTCAGGAGTCAGAGCATATCCAACCGTTCCGTCCTCGGTTGTGAATGTCTTGAAGTTAGAAAGTTCCTCATCAGAATACCGGTATAGAAAATCAGGCCGAGTAGTATTATCAAGTGCCTTGTTAAATGAGGATGGATCGGTTTCAACAAATTGAGGCTTTACTTCTTGGCTTTTTTCTTCAACCGCTTTTCGAGAGAATTCATTAGAGTCTTGATATTCCGCATCTCTCGGAGCTTCCTTTTCAATTCTTTTCTTTTCTCTTTTTCTGAGCTGCTCACTGCCTAATGCCTCCTGCTTTCTCTTATTATAAGCCTGCACTAATTCATTGTAAAGCAGTTTTTCATCAAATTCTATCTCCCCTTTTAACCATTTTTTGGCTATGGTTTTAGCAGAGTTCTGAGTTTTATTTTTAATGGCATCGATGATTTCAAGCCCTTCGCGGAAGGACTGCTTTGCTGCAGCAAGATCCAGCATTTTCTGATGATCATTATCTTTATGGGCTTCTTCATATTCTTCGTTTAATGTTTCCCTGGCTTCACTCATGGAGACCTGGAGGCTGTCATTATCCAGGGCCTTAATTCCTAACTCATAACCGAATTGTGTGATTTGTCGCGTATTCTTGGCAGAATCAACCAGGATTTGAACCACATCGGGAGCAGATAAAATGGTGTCAATGTCCACGGCACCTTTTGCCGCCTGCATCACTGCGGACTGAAACTGCTCTGCGGTTCCGGTTTCAAATCCGCCGATTACATCGGTATAAAATTCTTCCGGGCTTTTTCCATTCCTTTCGGCCCATGACCGGGCAACACCGTCAAACAAATCCTGTTGTGTTTCCACTTCTTCATCAGAATATCTCTTTTTCATCGAGTCAAAGAATTGTTCCCGGGATTCACTTTCAATCGGTTTTTGAAGATCGATCCGCCTTTTAACGGTTTCCACAACAGTATCGATGTCAACCATTTCATCGATATGTTTTATTTTTTCTATTAGCTCATTTTGGTTGATATTTTTTTCATGAACGTGACTTTTAACTGATTCATTTAAGGCATCTTCCTCGGACACGCCCTGCTCCACCATGTTACCGACCTTGACATCTATCGCAGTTTTTTCTTGAGCCGGTAAAGATTCATAGATTTGTTTTACTTGTTCATCTTCAGATTGTTGCGCCTTGCTGTCCGCGTACATTTTACCTGCACTGGTCAACCCACCAAACCACATAGCCAGGCTCCCTTCATACCAGCCCTCTTTGGTTGCCTGCCAGAAACCCTCGATTACTTTTTTAAATCTTTGATCAATGGATTCACCAGGTGTTTTTGCCCATACTTCGGTGATAAGCTCCGGGTATTTTTGAAACCACTCTGTAATAAATTCCGCCACCATTGCAGAGCCGACATCTTTGATTACTTTTGTTACAGTCCGGCCCGGCTTAAAAAACCTCAATGCCTTGCCCAAACCAAACGCCTCAAGGGGGGCTTCCATGATTCCAGCCGCAATGCTTGATTTAAAAGCTCGCGCTGGTTCCACTCCCTCTTTAATCAACTTCTCATATTGTCCGCCGGCGATCTGTGTACCCATGAAGAACATACCGCTGGCGGGACCACCAATCAGAGTGGTGACTATCTGAGCGAGAGCCTGCGGAATCATCTGGACAAAATCTTCACCGTATCGAACAAAACCGGATTTATGTTTTCTCGATTCCAGATAAGCTTTGTCAGGTTTGATTGTTTCGGATTCTATAACTTTTTCATGCCATGATTTTTCGTGTGGTTTTCTCTGGTTGACGAATGGGTCATGGAGCTCAGAAAATACCCGTTTGATTTCCTCCAGCTCTGACCTTGAATATGTCCCTTCCGCCTTTAACTCTGAATACATCTCGGCCATGTCTTTCTGATATTTATCCGCCCAGGCTTTATTCTCCCAGGCAGCAGACCGAACTAGGTCCTTACCCCCTTCTTTGAGCGGACGCACCAATTCAAAGGTCGGGTCAAAGGACTCGTCTATCTCCCAGGTCTCCTGGAATTCTTCTTCCTCTGCTAATTCCCATGTTTCAGTTGTCATCTAGTAAATTATCTTTCGCGTAATATGTTATGGTTTCAGTTTTAGGATCATATACGAGCATGGCGCCTGAATTTAATTTCACCATACCTTTAACAACGACTCTTTTTAATATAGCTTCCGGAACTGGTTTACCCTCCGGAGCATTGACCACCTGAATCTTTTCCGGATCGTATTGTGGAGGCGATGGAACATCAGGGACACCGGTAAAAGGATCATCAGCAAGTTGTGGGAGTTCTTTTTTCGGTGTCTCCTTTTTTTTCTTTTTTTCTTCTGTATGTTTTTCAGCTTCGATTTCAAGGGGTGTGGTTTTCTTTCCATCAACAAAAGGTATAAAATCATACCATTTCGGCACCAAAGTATCCTCGATGACTGAAGTCCCAATTTCCGCCACTTCCTGGTATGTAAGATGTCTTTTCTCTCCCGCCTTCTGAAGTTCAAGCTCCCGGATCTGGATGCCTTCGAGGATCATTGAGTTGAAAAGGGGTCTTAATTCCAGTACGGCTTCATCTCCCTGAAACTTTTTCGCAAATGCAAACTCAAGGTCCGTTATTGCAGTATTGTAATGTTGAGGAAACCCGACCGCCTTTTTGATTTGGGCATCCAGCGAGATCATATCTGCTGATGATAATCGGGATGAAAATTCTACAAGCTGAAAGGAGTCATTAAGATTGCCCTTGTATACCTCCACCAAAAGCGCATGTTTCAGAGCTTCATTTGACTTAACCTTTTTTCCATCTGCCCTGCTTTCCAACCCATTCTTGAAATGATAGAATTCCTGTTCAGTAATGCTTCCCTCTTTTCTTGCCTTATCCGCTTCAAACAATGCGTTGTTAAAGTATCCCTGGTTGAGCTGACCGAACATGGATTGATAAGCGTTATTCCTGTTTTCTTTTTTCTGCTCCTGCTCCCGTCGTCGAATTTCGTTGTATTCGTTTCTGAGCCGGGATTTCACATAGTCCCGGACCGCATAAGGTTGATCAGATGTGTCAGCGTATTCCGCTGCCAATAAAAGATCATCCGGGTTCTGTTCAATTGCTTTCCTATAAAGAATGCTGGCCTGTATCTGGTTGTTTAATGTTTCGTGAGCCTGACTTGAAATATTTCCTTTATATTTGTCGAGGATCTTTAATGCTTCATCCGGGTTTTGTTCTTTAAGCTGGCCCACTGCGGCAATCACAAAATCATTGATCGTCTCGGATATAATATGTTCTGCCGGCTGCCCCTGGTTTGTCTGTTTGATCAGATCCACCTGGTCATCAACGGACATAGAGAAATCTTCAACCGTGAGGTTCGGATTTGATCTTAATTCTTCGGTAATCCTGGCGTGCTCAGACTTTAGGGTATCAACTTTTATCTGCTGATGCTTTCGCGCCTGAAAACCGGCCAGCATACTGACACCCTGTCTTTTAAGGCCTTCCGCCCGCTCAAGGTACATGGCCTGCTGTTCAGCATTAAGACCTTCGCCGGCTAATCTCGCAAGCTCATCATAATGACCCACACCGGTCTTGAACCATTCCGGAGTGTTGGCAAATACTTCTTTATGCTGGTTAATCTTGCCATCCGGAGCACTTTCAATGGTTCGAAACTTTGTCATTGCCTGGGCTACAGCCAGGACATTTCTTTCGTGATTGAGCCGTCTTCTTCTTTCCGTAAATATATTAAAAGACGTATCACCCAGTTTTTTGAGCTCATCCGCCACAGGATCCTGAATACTTCGCTTCGTATTATCCATTGGCATGTTGACCGCCGCGGGTGCGGATCGTCTTTGTTGGTATCCTGTAAAGTTCGGCATTTATCTTCTTTCCCACATTTCGTTTCCGGTTTGAAGCAGTGTTCTTGCCATGCCCAACCGTGACGACAGCTTTCTGTTTTTTGCGTCGAGCGTAGTAATTTTTGCCTTTTGCCTATATTGATCGGCTTTTCCCCGTGCCCTTTCTTCTGCCATGGTGCCTTCCATTTCGATTAACTGTGCATCGATCTCAGCTTGATATTCCGTGTCTGCCAGCGCGTCTACAGCACTTCCTTCCATAGTCACCCCGGAAGCCGCAATCCTGGCAACCTGAGCACCCTTGACCTGTCCGACCCTTCGACGATGTGTGCTTAATTCAAGGTCAGTTCTTTTCCGCTGATATTGAGCTTCAAACTCCGCTTTCTTTGCGTTGCTGGTATCGACGGCCGCATTATATTCTCCCACATCTTCAGCATGTTTCATCTGGTGGTACTGAGCGTACAGACTTACCGCCGATGACGCTGCCTGTCCCATACTACCCATTACGGCACCTCCAATACCGGCACAATGGCAAGTACTGTAAGGGGCAAGGGCAGTTCCTGCCTGATGCAAATATTTCCATCATATTCAAAATCAGCATCAAAGCCTAACCGCCGTTCGCCTGTAAAAAGCGGCAGGGGTTCTCCCATAAGATCATCCGATGACCTCATAAATTCCTCACCCAGGCTGTCAAAGCTGTCCCCGTATTTAAAGCCCAGGGATTTATGCAGGTTTACGGTTAAATCAATAATTCTCTTTTTCTTTCCTTTTATGGTTCCCTGTTCAGGACCCAATGTGATCGGCAGGGTTTGAACGTCGGTATTATATTTAAGTCCGATGTGTGCTTTTCGGGTTCGACGTTCAAGAGTAATGGATCCGCTCGAAACTGTGAGTGGCGGATGGACACTGCCATCGGCCAATATCTGCACCTCTCGACCTTCAAGATGATCAAGTCCGGAAATCGTCTGGGCCATCTGCTGTATCTTTCCGCCACCGGTGTAAACAGTGAACCCGGTGCCATCAATGTTATTTCCGTTCTCATCCTGCAGCTCAAAAGTATTGGCTGTTACATTGGCAATTTTATATGTGATTCCGTTTAATTCGGTCATGCTCTGGCTGATACCGGCCTGGGCATCCGCTTCCGGCATTCGATCGATATACCCATACTTACCGTTAGTTAAGCCGTGGCCAGTAGCGGTGATCACAACCGGATTCGCCTGCGTGGCTCCTTCAACGTCCATTTCATTATGGAACGTAAGCCCTGAGTCCACATAGAAAGCGTCCCTTGCAGTGTTGGAGGTAAAAGGCGGTGCCATCCGTTCTATATATCTTTTATAGGTTCCGTTTATGGCCCGCCTTACCGCCAGCCACAATTCATCATTCCCATCAATTCCCGGGATGGTCGCGATAGCCTCAACCTTGCCATCGGTAATATGCCTGTGCCAGCCCATGACTTCATGAGCTTTCATGTATGTAAGACCAAGCAAAACCCCATCATCCCGGACACTCCATACAATCCGGTGAGGCATCTGCTGATATGTTAACTGCTTTAATGTATTGTTTTCGGTCAGGTGTGTAGCCAGTACCAGTAATTCTTCACTCTGATACCCGTCGGTTTCATAGGCATACACACACTCCATAAGGTTCTTACCGCCTCTCTGGACAAAAAGAATTGTGTTACCCACAACAACAGGTATGATGGGTTCAGAACCATATGCGGATTGTGGTTTGACATCTACTTTTGTGGGTGTAATCGGTTCGGAATCTGTAGCGCCGGACATGGCCCATTCTCCGCCTGCAGTACCGATGATCAGTTTTCGAAGGGACACCAGCCAGCGTCCAACATCGACCGTGTTGGACGCTAAAATAAACGTGCATGCGTCATCATCCTTAAGAGGATAACTGATGTTAAAGTTTTTAAACCCGGCTGACTGACTGAGAAATATGGCCTGTGGCTTATTCAGGGTACACATGGTGGCCAGGCGTTCCTCGTGAAACGTAATGCATGACGGATAATTGCCAGCGCCTTGAAATGGATTGCGATACGCCGGCGGCACATCATTCACGTTCGGAACAATGCTGCCGTCATCTTTGAATTGCTCAGTATCTGCCCGGGCCAGATAACCGTATGTACCCGCCTTTTCACGGTATACATAATAATGAGAGACTCCGGCCACTTTGTCCCAGGAAAGATTAACATAATTGCTGGCATTCAAAGCGGCTGCAGCGCTGATCCTGTGTATCTGTGTTGATTTACCGCCACTTGTATAAGCGGTATATGCTGTGCCATTAATCCCGGAGAGCTCATAGGTATTTGCTGTTTTATTTGCAGCCGTGTATTCATTGCCATTGAGCTCGGTCATGCCCAGCACATCCTCAATTAGAATAACCTCCCCATTTTCATAGGGATGACCATTATCGGTGATGACAACGGGATTTGTCTGAGTAGCCCCCGAAATATTTCCGCTTTTGCCGCCAGGGTTACTTTCTTCATAGGTATCTGCATCGACAGCCGTGATTTTATACCTGTAATTCGTGCCTGTAGTTCCGGTTTGAGTAAGAGCAATGTTTTCAGGCGAGCCAGTCAACGGTCCGATTTCCAATGCCTGAATGTTCCAGGATGTGTGTCCGGATCGCGTCAGCTCTTGGATTGGCCAGTTGGGATGAACAAGAAACATGGTGTCTGCGGATTGGGTGTATTGAATCATTGGAAATTCATCCGCTTTCCACGGTATGACAACACCGCTCACACCGTTTACAAGTTCATAGGGACTACCCCCGTCATAGATTCGCCCGCCATCCATATAGAAACGAAGATATCCGTCACCCCCCGGGGTTTCTCCCAATTCCAGCATGTAAGCTTGAGTCACTGAAAACTCGAAAGGTATCAATCTGACTTTCTTACCGGAATTTTTAGCTTCACCGATAAATTCTAATCCCGGTCGCCGGGTCAGTCCGCCCTGGGGATACAGCACGGCATTGACCAGGGTTTTCAGACCTGATGAATACTTGGCAAGGTCCACCCGGCCGATCATGACCGGCGATAATTCACCGGCATTAAATGATTTTTGAATGGTTGTTGTCATTTTCTCGCTGATATAAAAGAATCTTCTTCTTCGGACCCTCGCATTGAAATATTTTCCTGAGATTGATCCACAGCTATAGCCTGTGGAAGCTCAAGATTATAAATCTCCAACATTAACTTTGGTAGATTGGATGATTTGGATCCGGTTTTCCGAGTTGCGATCATTGACGCAAGTCGGTACGCTAAAACATTGACAAAATGAACTGGATATAATTCCGGATTTTCTACACTTTTAGTGTAGTGGAGAATACGGGAGGATTCATTCGTGTAGATCGCACCTCCGATGATTTCATATTCTGTTGATTCATCATCCATGCGTCTCGGATATAAACAATCGTTTGGAATCTGATACATGTAACTCCAAGCCGCCGTGTCCGGTTCCTGGGACAGCTGCGCCAGTTCTTTGATCTCATGTGCAAATTTCCATGTATGATCAATTAAAGTCGTATCCCTGGCCAAAGGCCACATGGCTTTGACCGCAAGATCCTCGTCCGGAGAAATGATTTGTTTTGCCCCAATAAGAGTTAATGAGGCATTTGATATTTCTACCTGGTCCATGATTTACTCTTTCTTATTTTTCGGCATTCCCTCGAACAATTTCGAGTGCCTGAATTAAAGCCTGTTCCTTAGTCTGAGAGCGGTCTATCTTGATTTGGTATTTCTTCGCAATATAGTCCGCCAATTTATTCACATTCATTCCCTTCAATTGTTCTTCAAGGAGTGTTTGAGAATCAGTGTCTGTTTCCTTTTCAGGCTCTCCAAACAGCTCGAAATGATTGTTTGGTTCGTCCTCGGACACAACGATTCCGTCCTTATAGATGTATCTCCCATTGTAAATACATGCGCGCTTTGCCTTCCATTTCTTCATCGATTTTTTCTTTGGCATTGTTTTTTTCTCCATAGATATCCGGAGAGGGTTTTCCTCCCCGGAGATTTAAGGTTGAAATTCAGGAATTATAACTGCCCGTACTGATTTGCGAACCCATGAATATTGTTTGTTTTGTCAAGTACGAGTCCGGCATCGATCTTGCCCGCGGTCATCGGCCCGGTTGCAACGGTAAAATACAGCCGGACAAACTCTTCCAGGTTGTCAGGCAGTGGCGGTAGGGGTATTTTATACCCTGCCTTAAGAGTGTCCTTACTGATCGCACCGGTTTGATATACCGTTGTCGGGGAAGCAAAACCCTCGTTATCATCAGTTTCAATTCCGACGACAAGGGTTGCAGCTCCAACAGCCGCAAAGTCTTCCCCAATTTCCGCAAAGACCTCAACCGGCTCACCCTCGCCAAGCCTTCCCTCAACACTCTTGATCACATGATCAGACGGTGCAGAGACGGTGATTGCCTGGTTGTCTGAAAATTCAGTTTCATAATCCATCATCATGATATCTTTCTCCTTGATTAGAGTTGTTTATTATAAAACGCGATGAATACTATTTATCTATTCCAAGCTAAGTATTACTCTGGAACCAGTTGACTTTCTGTATTCAAGATCGCATCACTTCTCTTGATCGGCATCTCCCAGAAGTGTGGTACCGGACGGCCAAATACCTCTCTTGAGGTGTAATATGCGTTGTTCTTGTCAAAGGCCGCTTTGTCGAATTGTGTTTTAACCGTCTTATTGCAGTAAATCACCGGATTACCAATCTTCATGTTGGGCAGAGTATTGTAGGCATCAATCATAATAGTTGGATCTGCAAGTATGTTGTTGGTGGATCCTGTGGTTGCAATGTTGCAAATTCTCACAACATACCGCCAATCACGAACGGTCAGACCGATATCCCACTTATAATGAGTGCTGTAACCTTCATATTTGCCACCATTAACATCATACAGAGTAACCTGACCCTTATCTGATATCTGAAGTCCAGCTTTGCTGCCTTTTGGAAAAATACCAAAAGTCGTGTCTTCACCCCAAACCACCATCCAAAGTGATGTAAGGTTGGATCCGGTTCCGCCGGAATCAATTACATTAGGAGCGTCTGAAAAAGGATATCGAGGACCAAACCCCAAGAACTCTTCGGGTGCGCCTATGGTGTCCCCATAAATAGCCTTGGTTGCCATTTCCTGGTTCATACTCTCAATGTGTGATTTGTCTTCAGAGAGTCTGAATGCTGTTGTATTGCCATTCAGATCGGCAAGAGCCTTATCTACATCTCCGTATGCTTCACACATACCGCATGTGTCATCGACCTGTGCGGTTTTGGATTTGCTTGACTGCACGCCTTGGTTGTATTTTCTCCAGGTGACAGAAGGCAGGCCGGTTCGTATTGTTGTTCTGTGTCCGGTAGGAAGGTTTCCCTCAACAAATAGCATGTCTTCGAGAATCTCGTTGGTCTGATTCAACAGCTCAACGATCTTATCTACCTTACCACCCGGATCGAGCCGTTTGGCCCATTCCGCTAAAGTAAATGCTATTAAACTTTTTGTTGCCATTATTAAAACTCCTTTCGGGCAATAAAAAAGGGGCACGATACAGCGTATACAGCCGCTGTATCGGCCCCTTAGTTATTCCTTTGCGGTCACCCTGATGGCCATCAGGGATTAGCCCAAATTGTTATATTTTTATTTTACTTTGATGTTGGATTATCGTAAAAAACATCGCCGGTCGTTTTACCGCCGGATTCACCCTTTCCACCAACATCAAAGCTGTCTCCCTTAAAATGTTTGCCGATTTCATACATGCCGGCAACAAAGTCCTTGTGTACATGCAAGCCGGTCTGACGGATAATTGAGCACACTTCTTCAGGAAAAAACTTGGTTAATGCCTGCTCCGCAACTTCACAATTACCATCGTAACCTTCACCCCAGTCAGTCTTTAAAGCCTTTTCGGTTTCGGTCTTTGTGGTTTCAATGAAGTTATTATAATTTTCAGTCTGATTTAAAACATTCTGAAAATTAATGTCTGCCAGACCTTTAAGCTGATCGGCGGTAAGACCCAGTTCCAGAGCTTTCTCCTTGAATGCTTTGATTTCTTCATCGTTTGTTTTGATTCCTTCGGGAACGTCCAGCTCATATCCTTCAATCGATTCCGGTACTACCGGTTTGCCTTCCTGGAGTTTGATGTAATTGCCTGCAAGGGAATTAATATCCTTGATTTCTTTTAATGCCTCATTCCCCTTGAGGTCATCATTTAAGGTTTCTGTCCAATGTGTTCCTTCGCCACTACCGTCATTGCTGGTGCCCTCTCCGCTGTTAGCTTCAGAGCCGTCAACATTAGTTCCATCAGCCATTATTATTCTCCTTGATTTGCTTTAAATAATTAGTTTTATTTTCCTCATGCTCCTTTGACCACTTTTTGACTAAAGCAATATATATTTCAGGATCCGCGGCAATGATGTCCGCCAGCACCTGACAGCCGAAATCGTGCAAAGCCGTGCGCCTGTAAATATCAGACGAAGTAATAAAAAGCGGATCCAGAACACCCCATTCATCGAGCCATCGATCCAGGATATCCAGACCCTCGGAAGTACCAAAAACCGCTTTCAGCTTGGCATGATATCTTTGTTCTTCCGCGAAATTTTCCAGGTCGGCCCGTGATTGTTCTTTGTCTCTTTCTTGTATAAACGCAGGTTTAGGTTTCATTAAACGCCTTCCATAGAGCTTCTCAATTCTGATAATGCATTGTCACCTTCAAGTGATGTCTCACTTAATGTTTTCGCGCCTTCGAGCATTTGAGTTTGTTCCACTTGCTGTTGCTCTACCTGCTGCGCTTCCGCCCTGGCCTTTCTGATGGCTGCCACCTTGTCATCAGATCTAACTATTTTTGGTGGTGCCCCTGTCATATCCGCGTACTGATCAACCGCCTCATCAAAATCAATTTTATCCAGAACCTCGGGGTTGAATTCAGCAAGCGTTCCTGTAAAACCGGTTAAGGCATTAATGCTCTGAGTGCCTAAAAGCTTTTGGGCCTGCGCGAGCAATGATACATACTCTACACCCAGTGGTGCCTCGTTCAATTCTTCCGGCCATTCTGGAACTTCACCCTTTCGAAGCATGATGTTGTAAATCCGATTGATGGTCGGGTCCAGGAGCTCAAAGAACTGCCGTTCAATAACAGGACCAAGCAGTAATAGTTTTTCCTGCTGCATCTCCCGGACTTCGGTTGCGGTAGCCGGGTTACGATCCTGAAGCATAAGAAACAAGTCATTATATAATGCTTCCCGGATATGGATTCGCTGTTCATCGATTGCCGCGGTAATTGCAGTGATATCCGGTTTAATATCGTATAATGACTTGATACCCTCAGCTACTTTCGGGTCAGCCCAGTTTTCACCGGCGGGGTTAATGTTTAACCGGCGTTTGAATCCCGTGGGTTTTACTGTGGGAGGATCGTTCAGCTTGTGCATTGCCCGGGTGCGGCTGTAGACCATTTCTTGGAGTTGTTTTACGTCGGGCAGTGCTTCCATGCCGATTGAATAGCCGTATGCGCCGGTGGACATATCCCAGCGCGGAGCCGCAAACGACTTCTCCTGAAAACCGCTCTGGCTTAAGATGTGATCGAATTTGTTTTCATAGAAAATGGACCGGTAAGGCATGTTCTGATTATTGAACAACTCATAATTTCTATTATGATTCGGCTCGACCACATGAACAATCTCAGTCCATTTGTCCGGATGGCGATCGACGGTTGTTTTAATTGAGTGGCTGACATTATTAAGCCCAAACTTTTTCACGACCTGCTCATATGTCTGCCAGTAACGCCGATACAGGGTATTAACGATTCCGTTAGGTCCTTCAGCCAGACAGTATTCCCCGCACTGATAGACCTTGAATCTAACAGTATATTCCGGATCTTCATCAATGGTTAATACTGCGGTTCCGAACCCTGCCTCATCACAGTACACGTCCTTGATAGTCGCGTAAAAATTACTGCGGCTGAAAACAGCGTACATACGCTTTTCGGTCTCATGAAGCCAGCTGCGGACCGCGCCGTTTTCCATCAGATCTTCCCGGCCCTCAATCTTGAGGTTAAACCACGGTCTGGCCGGTGATGTCAGACCGCCCTGCATGCCTGCGATTAATACCCGCATTGCCCGCCAGCCTGTATTGTCGAGGATATTATTGTGGATCTTATCTCCGCGGTTCGGCTTTTGGCCTTGAGAAATGAACATTCCCCGATGCGCGACAAGATGATCTTTAATATCTTTCCAGTGCGGGATCCAGGTGTTTCGATCATCCTGCAGCTGTTTATGACGCCGCTTTAATTTCTCAAGAAGCTGTGAGTCCTGGTTTTCCATTAGGCACCTAACAGGGTTTTCTTTTTCAATTCAGTTTCAGGAGTTTTCAAACCACTCGGGCCGGTCATAATGGTTCTGGCACGGCCCGCGAGCTTTTTTCTTTTTATTTTTTCTTTCTCGGCTGCACTTTTAGCCTGGTCCTGGATCTCGGTATCGGTTTTCATGATGGTCTTACGGGCTTCGGGATCTATATTTTCTGTTTTCGGATAATCGATTTTATCTTTTTCCCGGGCTATCAGCTTGTTGGTTACTGCGGTCGTTGCTGCGGCCGTGGCCACGTCTTTGACCACGCCTCCGACTCCGGAGCTTCCTATATCAGATATTGCGCTGCTCCCCCATTTCCATACTTTTTTTATTCCGGATCCGACTGCTCCCATGTTATACTCCCATTAATATGCGTCGTCTGTTTTTCAATGGCGGTATGCCTAACGGTGTTGTACTTCCCATGCTTTGCCGGCCGGATAGAACACCCCGTGCAGCTTTCCTTTCCGCGAGCTTCGGTTTTTTTTCAATAGCTGGAGACTGCTTTTTAACAGTATCCTTGGCTTTTCTTTCCGTTGCCCCTCCGGTTTGCGCCTGCATCGTTTGTCCCGGGGTTGTTCTCATCAGTACGTTTTTGGCTCTTCCCGTGTTTTCAAGGCCGTCGTCACTTCGCCGCGCGTTTGTCTTGTCTAATGTTTCGCCATGGGGTGATCCGGCTTTCACTAAAGCCTTATTTAACAATGCATTATCCCTCGAAGCATCAAAGAATCGATTTATTGCTGTTTCTGCAGCGATCGCTGCAGGCATACCTAAGACAGGATTTATGGCTGCGAGTGCTTTCGTACCAACATGACCGAATACACCCTTAACAAATTCTGTGGTGCCGCGAATAAACCACTCTGATAACTGATCTTCCCATCCCCATTGACCGGTTGCCTTCAGGCGGGCTTTATCAGCCTGGTAAACCTTTTGCTTCTCTTCCACATCCCAGAACCCGCCATACTTTTTAGATTGATTCAGTTTCATTAAATTGAGCTTACTTCTACCTTCCGACGTTATGTTTACCATTTTCCCGCGGCCCGGGCCGCCATACGCCGTCATCTGATCGGCTTTCATCTTATCCATCTTTGCCCGGGCTTCTGAAGTGATTTCCACACGCTTGAAAGGATCGTACACAGCTTCTCTCTCGCTCGATCCGCCACCGCCACCGCCGCCTTTACCCATTTTCTTCACCTATTTCCATGATAGACATTTTGGTCATCACTGGAGGCGGGAATCCCGCCAGCTGTATGAACTTATCAAACACAGGATCATCAGCCTTTATGTCGGTTGACGCAATCAGGGTCTGATAACCGCTTTCAATGCAGAATGCTTTGATCCTGTCCCAGTCTCTGAACATTTCTTTATAGATGTTATGTGACCAGGTCAGTATTTCCAGGTGGATGACCGCTGTTTCCTGTCCGAAGTATAACGCCATCCATCCGTATATTTTGCCTTTAAACTCTCCCCGGATCCAGGTATGAGGGTCCTTCAACGTATCAAAAAGGCCCTCCGGTTTATCTTTTGTGATCTCTATCATCTGTCCGTCATCCTTAATCGATGTGAGCTTGGATCATAGGGTTCCGGGTGATTCAAATCGTACAACTCTCCACCAAGTCTTAAGTCGTCACCGGCAATAATCGGCATGTAAAATGTATAAGCCAATACATCCCCGCAGTCAGGTGATGCCAATCCTCTTTCCTTCATGTCCTGCTTCTTTTCCAGCTGGAACTGTTCTTTGACACTGAATCCATATTCCGGACCGACCAGATCGTCTCTTAATTCGTTGTCATCCGGGATGGCCCCGCCAGCCTTCAGCCAGTCCCTCAGGTCGCCCCACATCTCTACACGCTTATTGAAATAAATATCTTTTTTATTTGCTTCCAGTCCCGGGTTTACTCCAATCACTTCATATCCAAGCTGCCTCAATCGATCCACGACACCAGCTCCAATTCCCACTTCATCAACGAAAACAGCATCCGGCTTCCAATCGTTGATTTCTTTAGCCACCAAAGAAGCAAGATGCATCGTATCGATGCCCCTATACTTCTTAAGACCAAACGCAGCCAGTCCCTGGCGTTTAATCATACAGCTCTGATCATCTCCGAATCGCGCCACATCCACGGCCAGTATTCTTGCGGACCTGCGATATATTGACGGATGAATGACTTTTCCGAGTGCTGACTCAACCAGGTCACCTGGTATGAACTGCTTGAGCCCTGCCCGGGGTTCCTGACCCTTGACCCTCACGCGAACAAAATCAGAATCCTCTCCGTAGTCATCGATCCACTGCTGCAACTTCTTCTGGTCGGCTTTCTTGGCTGTACGACTATCAACCTCATATGTCAGCCAGCGGTGACGAAACTTCTTAAAGCACTCTGAAAATCTGCCGGTGTTTCGAGTGGGATTACCGAAGGCAATCCAGATCGCACCCGGCGTGGTCATCGCACCCTCGGCTACTTCCCAGATAATGTCATCAATGGCGGAAGCTTCATCAAAGAGCATCAACACGTGTTTTTCATGGGTTCCGGCAAATGATTCGGATCGTTCCTTGGACCAGGGCACTGCAGATGCAAACCAGGTATCCTGTTCAGGTAGAAATACATATTTTGTGGCGGATCTCTTAAACCAGTGACGATTGATTGACAGCTTGTGCCACTTGGCCAGCTCTCTCCAGGTCTTATTTAAAAGCTGTTCTTTTGTGTTGGCTGTGGCAACTACCTGGGGGAATGGGCGGGTACTCATGAACCAGTGAATGATCCAACCGATTAAAGCGGTCTTACCGACACCGTGACCGGACCGGACAGCAAGCTGAATGGCGGCTTCAATAATCCGGGTCATGCCGTCAAATGAAATTTTTCCAGTCTGTATGGCCTCTTGTAAGGCTTTCAGTACTTTTGTTTGCCATTTGTCGGGACCGGTCTCGTGCTCTAAGATTGTCCCCGGCTCTCCCCAGGGAAACACCCACATGACAAAATCATATGGCCGGCTATAATATTCAGCACATTTTTCCTGAAGGATCTGCTCTGGATCAATCTTTCTAGCCTGCATGTTTTTGCTCCTGGGTTCTTTTCTCGGCGTCCGTTAATCGTTTAATCAACTCATCAGATCCGGTAATCTCAAACTTTTCGACCAGCATGCCTTTCATTTTCATCACCAGTTCAAGATACTTTCTTCGCTCAGTCCAGCTGATGACTTCTCTTTCATCTTCCACGATTCCTTGAAATGCGAAGAACCGGGTCTCCTTTGCGTCCAGGCCTTCAAACAGTTTTCGTTTTATTCTGGACTCTGACAGCCCTTCTTCTTCAATCCATTTTTCAATCTGTTTTTGTAGTTTCCTGTAGTTTTGAGCTCCTATGGCTCCAAAGTTTACATCGCTCCTTGCTTTATAACCTGCGGCTTTTGCAGAAGCTGTGGCGTTGAGGAAGGTTTCTTGATTAGCACTGTCGAGGAAAAAGGATATCCAGATATCCCTTTTGGTGATTCTTTTTGTGGTTTTTTTCTTTTTATCCACCATGGTTGCCCTCTCCTTACCCTGGCTGGGACCGAGCCACCAACCAGGGTCGGCTTAAGGAGGTGAGAAACCCTGAATCTGCTGTTTTATATTTGTGTGTGTCAGATTAGGTGTTTCTCTGGATTTGATTTAATTTTGGAGAGAAAAAAAGAATATTGCAAGAAGTTGTACCCCCATATAGGGGTATAGGGCTATATGGGGGAATTTTTCCGGAATTTCATAAACCTTGATTTATAAATTTATTTGAGTTACACAAATTTAAGCTGATTATAAAATACCTAAATATTCCGATTAAAACTTTTGGGAGAAATGTAATGAAACCTTTATTTGTAATTCTGATTTTTTTAGGTGTGTTACTAATGTGGTTTCTTTGTGGATATCTACTATATGACAATACCGCCGGCAGAGGAACCTTTGGAGATATGTTTGGTGCGGTAAACGCCCTATTTTCTGGTTTGGCTTTTGCCGGTATTATTATAGCCCTTTTCTTTCAAAAAAAAGAATTAGAGCTCCAGCGTGGAGAACTCGCCCAAACCAGAGAAGAGCTCAAAGGCCAAAAAGAGCAATTAAAGATACAAAACACTGTTTTTAGGGAACAAGCATTTCAAACAATGTTCTTCCAAATGTTATCTTTTCATAATGAAATTGTGAACAGTATGGTTTTTAAACAAGATCCTGGACGAAAGAATTTCGATTATATATATGCTCAATTTAAACGGAGTTTTGAAGGCCAATTGAAACAAAGTAACGTGGTGGGTGAAACTAATTTAGTACAGTTTATTGCTGCGCAGTTTGATAGTTTTTTGCTATCATATCAATCAAACATCGGACATTATTTTAAACATTTGTGCAATATTTTGGATTTTGTAGATAATAATAAATATTCAAACGAAGAAGAATGTTTCAATATAATAAAATCATTGTTATCCACTTCAGAGCTCTGTTTGCTTTTTTATTATAGCCTCTCTAGGTCAGGACGCCCTAAAATCGGTAAATATGTTATAAACTTTAAATTGCTTGAGGGGTTGGTATTTAATCTTCTTATTGCGGAGCATCATAAACGCGCATATACCAGCATTACATATGGCATTAATGAACCATCATGGCCGTTATTGGGGGAAAATTAGGCTTCAACCGGAATCTTCTCTGTTTCCTGCGTGGTCCAAGAGTGAGAACAGGTTTTACAATATCTAACACGTTCTATAAGGGTTTCGAATTTCCCATCCGGGTCTGTATCAGATACTTTATGTTTTTCACTCCCGCACTTCGGACACTTCATTTTTTTACCTGTTTTTTTATTGTGTACCTTCCGCTTTTCCCGCAATTCGGGCAGTGGCCTGATATTACCTGTTCGTGTGTCAATTTCTGATCACAATATGAGCAATAAATACGTAATCGTTTTTTCATTTCAGACCCCTCCGCTACTTCACAGCCTGAGTTCGTTGATTCGCCACAGCCGTTAGATCTGAGCTGTGAGTTAATAACCAGAATCCCTTACGGCCCTTCTGTTTGATCGCCACCACAGGGATCTTGTCTGACTTATCAGCCACTTTCTTTGCAGCATCCCAAACATTCACAATCGCAACTTTCTTTGAATGCTTACACTGAACATGCAGAAAATCATGATTAATATCGCTCGCATTTTTTTCCTGCATGGGTCCGGTACGTCTGCAGCCAAAGAAACCGGCCACAACTCTTTCAAACTTTTTCCAGGTTTTATCAGGCATCCTCAAACCCTCCCCACATACCCTGCGTTAATTTTTTCAGATCCGGAGCTTTCATATTTTTCAGTTTCTCATGGATCTTGAGCGCCTCTTTCTCATTCCAGTTCCCATTTTTGGTTTTCATAATCGCCTCAACATATGACCAGGGTTTATCAATATCGTTCCACTGTAGAATTAAACCCTTCAAAGATTCTTCAATCGCTCCTGGATGACCACGGCTGTTTACGTTTTTTTGAACCCACTGGTATGGGTTGAACGGCCTCCCCTCTTTTGGTGTTAGTTTTAATATTTTTTCACAGGATGATTTGATCGATTTGAAATATTCACCAACCTGTGTTGAAAAGTGTTTTGATTTTTTTATGTCAGGAATTTCGAAAGGAAGATCGGCGTCAGCCGCCTCCGAAGGAGGCTGTTTTTCAGCTTCGGATTTTTGGTCGGAATTCGATATATTACGTAGTAATATATCTCTAGCAGAAGCAAAAGCAAAAGCAGGGCTAGCTTTTTTGGCTGTGACACTACCCGTGACATTTGTGTGACACTTGCGTGACATTGCCCTTTTTTTGCGTTGTTTTTTCTTCCTCAAATTGTCGGAAAGCCTTCTGGCTGTAGTGCGCCACACCCTTCGGTTAATGATGTGACATTCCTGTGACATCAACCGTGACATTTCCGCGACGTCGCTGTGACATTTTTGAAAAATGGGGTCAAAATTTGGATCAAAAAATGAAAAATCACAGAACTCATGCTCGAACGCTTCCTCGATAAAAAGGCAGATTTCGGCCTCAGTTGCCCCCCCGGTCATTTTAATTATTTTTGACACCTGGCAATCAATTCTCCCCTGCTCGTTTGCTATCCACATATGACATAAAAGATCGATCCAGATCCCCTTGGTGGAGGCACTGCATAACCTCAATTCGGTATCTGAAAGCCAGTCCTTCACATAAAACGGCATCGATGGNGCCTTGNCTTTTTCAATGCTTTTTTTGGTCACTCTGACAATCCTTACGACCGTTCTTTTTTATGATTGACAATAAAANTTTAAATAAATAAACAATTTCGAACGAGAACAAGTAACCGATTATAAGACCTACAAAACCGCATATTAAATGTAATGAAAGGTTTGGATACTTATGGAAAATCTGTCTCCAGTTATAACCGGACTTCTCGGAGCTTTGGTTAGTGCGATCATCACACATCGTTTGACTATCTGGCGGATGAAAGAAAACAACAAGCTTGCCATGTTCAGTGAGGCAGGTAAAAATTTTCGTTTCACTGTTATTAACGAACTCACCGGCCTCTATCCCATCAATCAAGGTTGGTATACAGACAACTTCCCCCGGCTCCTTGAATCCATCCAGGCAGTCAATACCGCTGCTGCCGAATTCAGGTATTTCGTCAAAAGCCAAACCGCTTTTGACAAAGCCGTGGCTGAGTATAACGAGTACTGCCGCAAGACAACATATGCGGAAGTCCAAGCATATGAGATGTATGATAAATCGAGAAAGCCCGGCGATATTGGTCCTAAAAATAGATTTAATAATATTGTTAATCATTTGCTCTCTTTTGCGGATTCGGCTAATCGCTGAAGTTCGGATGCAGTCAGCGTCGCTGTAAATCTATCAACTTTATCTAATATTTCATCTGCTCTTAAAGCGCCCACAAGTTCTCCAATTCCGACATTGATCTCTTTTGCGATCTTGTGTATTGCACAGGGATTATTCAAACCATCAGCCTTCAAACGCTCAATAAGACGGTCTCTTGATTCAGATGACATCTTTTTATTATCTGTACACATTTCTAATATTCCTTTTCATAAATTCAAATATTGTGCTTTTTTACTACCTTGCCGCACCAATTACAGACATCGTGCTTATATACACGGTAATACATTAAACTCCGAAGACGCTCTGAACTACAACGCACAGATTCAAACTCTAAACCAGCCGGCCTTTCACTATAGCGACCGCTAAAATTGTGCCTGCTTCCGCCGTTATAACACCTTGATCTGAAAATTTTTTTAAACATAAATCACCTCCTGTGGACTCACGCTTTATCTCATTTCTGTCTTAACCTATTGAATTTTAAAAGGTTAACATAGGTTAACCAAGGTTAACCAAGGTTAACTTGCCAAAACAAAAAAAATCTATTTTAATTTACTTAAAAACTGACAGACGAATTCTGGATCGTCTTCGATTTTTGTCTTATAGGGAAAAAGGTACAGATATATTGCAGCAGCATCACGAAGGAACCCAGATACGGAGAAACCATGTTTATTACAGATTTTTTGAATCGCATCTTTTTGACTTGGGGTAAATTTTGCCAGCGCTCCTTCAGTACAGGATTCATCTTTTCTCGCGCCGCGGTAGATATTAATCTTTTTAATGGTGCTGTTTGTGATTTTGAATGTTGGCATTTTAACACCCCATTTTACTTGACAATTTTTACCAAAAATGGTTTGACTGTATTGAGTAATACGGTTTTTAAGCTCGAAGGGATGAAAGACTCGTGGCAGAGACACCATCCCTCCGAACTTAGTCAGGACAACGGGATTGTTGCCCTTATGCGTACAGGCATAGGCCTGGGCATTTTTGTTTAGGCTGCTTTTGGTCTCAGCAGTTCTTCAAAGGTAACTTCACCGTTTGTGGCTTTTTCAATAGCGTCCGCAACTTCAGGGGATGGGCGGCGGTTACCATTACAAATTTGCGAAATAAAACCTGCTGAAGCTCTAACTTTTTTTGCGATGTCTTTCTGTCTGGTTTTTGTTTTTTTGCAATATTCTGATAGTTCCATAATGATTATAATTAACATTATGCTAATTTAATGTCAACAATGATTTTCACTGTGCTAATATGAGAAAAGAACATCAAGAGGTGTTTTGGAATAATATTGAAAAAGAATTTAAGAAATCCGGATTGTCGCAAAAAGAATTCGCAAAAATATTGAATATTACACCGGCATATTTAAACGGCCTTCTTAAACAAAACAGGTCTGGTGAGCGAAAATTTATTCAAATATGTGATAGCCTAAACAAAGATTATAAGGAAATGTTGGGTATTATTGATCATGATACAAAGCAGAAAAATCGTGACATCAAAAAAAAATATAAGTTGCAACCGGAAAATAAAACATTAAATTATGGGAACAACAAAGGGGGTGATAGAAGCCTTATGAGTTCCGAAGAAGCCAAAGAAATTTTGTCTGAGATCCGAGAGTTAAATAAAAAAATGGAAAAAACCAATGATAGGTTGTGGGGTTTGAATGATAAGATCGACAGCCTTGACAAAAGAACCACTGAACTGGAAAGGGCATTAAAAGAGCCCGACCTCTCCGAGGAGGAGAGGGAAAACGAGATCGATACCAAGAAAAGTACGGCATATTAGACCTGAATAAGCTGGCACAAGAAATTGCTGAAACCGAAGAAACCCTCATGCTGCTCGTTACAAAGTCCGGCACGATATTAGAATCATATTGCACGAAAGATTATACACCTCTGCACCCAATACACACTATTACTCATCGGAAAATTAGAGATTATATAGGTCCGACATTTTTCCGGGCCAAGGCTGATATAGACAAAGTGATCCAAACAAAACAGCCATTGGAAGGCAGCTTTTATATGTGGGGGAATAAAAAGATGCCTCGGTGGGTACGGGCCGTGGTTCCTGATAGGCAATTTTTTGTCAATGAAGAACCCGTTGCGATAATTATTTTAAAAAAAGAACCCTTTAAGATAAAGTTGGAACCATTCTCTTGACGGCCATAATCCTGAATGCTATGGCCTTAAATGTACCTCAATTTTCCACAAAAAATCAGTAGGGAGTTATATTTGATATGAAGAAATTATTTCTTACGGTAATTATTGTTTTTTTGATGGGTTGTGCGACTTCCGTCACTCAGAAAGGGGACAGCGGTGTTTATATAAAGACTGATAGAATGTACGTTAACACTCAAGTTGGCGTATCTTTTAAAGTTCCAGACGGATGGTCAAGGACTAAGCCCCATCACAACATTTTTGATATTGCATTTATTGCAGATAAATCCATAAAATATGGTGCAAAATCTTCTATTAATAAAGCATATATAAATGTTGATATAACGAATGCACGAACTTCGAATACTAAAACTTCTTTAAATTATTTAATCTCACGCACAGAAAAGACGTCAGAAACAATAAAGCTAAAGTCTGCTGAAGATAAAGACTTTAAATATTATGATTATGTCATAAATAAGCCAAATAAGGAAATAAAATTCCCACATTTAATTACTTCATCGGAAATGATTTATATCCACCACTGGGAACCACCTCTAACGGAAAAAAGAAAAGTTATATCAAAAGAGTATTTAATTTCTTGTTATGATAATAAAAAGATTTTTGTAATCGGGTTTTCATTAAGTTTTTGGGCTCCTGGTTTGTCTGCCCAGTATAAGCATGATTTTAATACAATGATTGATTCCTTCTTGGCTCATTATAAATAAATGTCTCAGTTTGCAAAATATTTTTATTTGCATGGAAGTGGTCAAAAAAGAAAAGAACGAGAAAAACAAATGGAAAAAATGATAATACAATCTTAGCAACAGTCTCACCCCTCCCCCCGCTTCGGCGGGTTTTTTATTCTGGTCCCATCCTCCAAACATCTATTGGCAGTTGATATGTCTGAATAACTTTCATCATCCTAAACCAATATTTCCGGTCACTGTCTTTCTCCAGGATTAACACGATCCCTGCCCTCTTTCCGGTCTGTGTGGAATAATATAGGGCCTGCCCGATCGCTTCGGCCCACTTCGATCCAAAATCAAACTCAATAGCATTATTTTCCGTCAGACAGTCACACCGGGTCCGGTCCGGCAGTCTTACCTCAACCTGTCCACCCTGCTCTAAACACCACTTATCTTGATAGTATCTCTCATTATGAAGCCTTGCCGATATTAACAATAATATCGACACGATAATTAATAATGCGAGTAATATTTTTTTCATGGTTTCCCTTCCCTATGAGCTTTTCTATATCGATCCGCTTCATTTAGAATGCGCATTAAAAAAACAATCTCCTGGTCTTCTTTTTCGGTTAAAAACTCCTTTTTGCGTAATTTATTATATTTAGCATTATAATTTTCGTACATTTTTTCTTTTCCAACCTCGCCAAGAGAACCATTATCTTTTAGATGTTTCAACACTCTCACTTCAACCTCTAATCCCAAAATATGTTCTCGATTTTTATAATGATCTCTGAACATATTTAAAAAAAATAAAAACAAACTTGTTCCAAATAAACCCGCAAAATACCTTCTGGTTGTAAAATACTCGCCAGTTTCATAATCATATCCGCCCCAAGATTCAGGAATTCCACGTAAAAATTCATAAAAACCACCAATTAAAATCAATAAAAATAAGATTCCAGCAGCCCAATAAAACAACTTGGTGCGCTTTGGGCGAAATTTAAAACTGTATTCATAAGAGTCTGGTTTAAAATAATGATAAACGACAATGACAGCAGATATGAAAAGAAAAACATATAATACTAAAATTAATACAATATTCATTTATTTTCCCCTTTTTTCAGCATTCCCTCACCGGTAACAAACTCAAAAGCAAATATCAACATTTAAAAAAATTACACTATGCTAATTTTTATCTTGACATAAAATTTACACTATGCTAATTTTGTAACCGAACCAACACTAACCCCACCGCTAATGTGCGACGGGTTGGTGAGAAAGCCCTAAATAATCTTTCCCGGCTGGACAAATGGTCGCAGCGACTGAGCGAAGGGTTAACGGGCAAAAAGATAGTGCAGCAAGTAATTTCGCGGGAAGGTCGGGTGGCCAGCTTGGGCTCATAACCCAGGAATTTCCGGGTTCGATTCCCGGTCCCGCAACCAATAACTCTAACAGGATAGGTGCCCAATGTATCGCAGGTTTTTGAAAAATTTGTCCAATGTGCTGGTCATGGCTGCTTTTAGTTTTTTAATGCTTTGGCTGATTTACGAATTTTTAACGGCAATAGGGAGGTAATGTATGAAGCAAATATCTGTACCCGAGGAATTTGAAAAATTAAAACAAGCCGGTGCCAACATTCTGTTGAACACCGAGCGTGTGGAAACCCTTTCCCAGTTCCACAAACCCGTCATTGACAAGGTTCATCTCAGTTCCAACCCGAAAGACGGGGATGTATACCCGGCAAAAAGTGCGGACAAAGATGAACCCTCAAGATTCAGATTAACTCATCAGGCATTGCTTAAACTTTCTGCGGCTGCGGTCGTTGAGTGGCACCCCATAGAATCCAAAAGAATTGACAGGATGAATGACCGCAATTACGTGGCATATCGCGCAGTCGGCGGCGTCCGTAGGCCTGATGGTACTCCTATCTTTTTCAGTTCCGAGTATGATCTGGATTTCGAGGTGGTCGAAGAAGAACTCCGAGAATTGTACCATAACAAATGCAAAACCTGGAACAAACCGGAAGATCACAAAAAAAATTACATTGAAAGCAGTGTCAAACGGGATCTGATTTCAAAACGAAAACACAAGGTCAAGCTGTGCGAGGCCGGTGCAAAAAACCGTGTCATCCGGAAAAGCTTAGGCATCAAGAACGATTATACGAAAGCAGAGCTTGAAAAGCCCTTCATCATTGTTCGCATGGAATTAAGGCCCGATTATAACGACCCTGAAGTTAAGAGACAACTGGTGGAAGCTGCTATCAAATCACAGACCAGAATATTCGGGCAAAGTCAATTAACTCAACCCCTAATCGAATTACCGCCTTCAGAATACCATGAAGTCCTCCAGGATCCCGATGATTCTGAACCGGATCCGGAACCCGAAGAAGAACCGCCCCCGGATTTTGAGAATGCTGATGGAAAAAGCCAGATCAAGATGCTCAAAAATATGGCTAAAAAGAAAGGGTATGATCTGAAGCAGCTAAAAGCACCGTTGAAAGATTTCAGCGAGAAACACCGGATAGATTTCTGGAATGTTCTTGTCGATATGAAGGATGATGACATTCCCTATTAAGGAGGTGACAAATGAAAATATTACATCTTGCGGATATTCACACAGATGATCAGGACTTACCAGAGATTCAAAAATGTTTGGACTTCACTATTAAAACGGCAGAGGAAGAAAGGCCGGATCTGATCGTTAATGCCGGCGACACGTTTAACTCAAGGTCGGTTAAGATGGATTCGGCCTCGGCAAAATATATATGTCGGGCGTTCAAAGAGCTGGCTGATATCGCACCGGTGGCGATCGTCACGGGTACACCGAGCCATGACGGTCATGCAGTCGAAATCATTTGGCGAATCGGGGCTACCCATAATATCTGGGTATCCACTCTCCCTGAACAGATATGTTTATTGGATGGTCACCTAATCCAATTTCAGAGCGATGTTGATTATTACGATTCTATAGACAGCACTGATGCTGTGATCAGTCTGGTCCCGACACCCACCAAAAAGTATTTTGAGTCCGATGGAAATATAAATCAGACCGATATCGATATCAGTAATGAAATGGCAACGATGTTCGCGGGATTTGGAGCAAGTGCCAAAGAATATCCCGGCCCTCACATTATGGTCGGTCATTTCCCCGTCGGCGGCGCTTATGTATCTGGCACACAGCAGTTGACCGGTGTGGACATTGAAATGACTCGGGAACAGATATCCCTTGCTGAAGCCGATGTGGTCTGTCTGGGGCACATCCATTATCACCAACAATTCGGAGATAATATTTTTTATTCCGGATCCATTTACAGGAAAGATTTTGGAGAGCTTGAGGAAAAGGGATTTTACATCCATGAAATTGAGAAAATTCCGGAAGATCATGAATATAAGCTCATATCACGCTTTGTCGAAACACCGTCCCGGAAGCTGATAAAAGACAGTGTTGATCTGTGCGCGGGTGTTGATGAATCGGTTTACATCCTTTCCGAAGCCATTGCCCGTTCACCAGAAGAAATCAAGGATGCTTTTGTGCGGTTGGAATTCAAGGTTTACCAGGATGAAGCTGAAGCGATCGACAAAGAGCAGATCACAGGATTCTACAAGCTGGTCGGCGCTGCTGATGTGGATATTAAAATAATTCGCGTACCCAGGGTGAATGTCAGGAGCGAGAAAATACTATCCCTCACGACCCTGCGTGAAAAGCTGATTGAAAGAGCTGCTCTCATCGATGAAAAAGTACCGGAGAAAGTACTCGAAAAAGCAGACATCCTGGAGGAATACAACCCTGACGAAATAATCAAAACAATCGCAAGGATATAACCATGGAAATTAAACGCTTAAAATTACGGGGATTCATCGGAATTAAGGAGGGTTTGGGCCTTGATGAAGTTGAGCTCGACCTGTCATCCATAAACGGACTTGTAGCCTTTGACGGCCCTAACGGTCATGGAAAAACAACGATTCTTGATAACCTGCATCCTTACCGGACTTTAGCAAGTCGGAGTAAATCACTCCAGCACCATGTATTTTTGCGGGATTCAAGCAAGGAATTAATATTCACTTTCCAGGGTGATGAATACAGGACTCTGATCAAGATTGATTCCGAATCCGAACGGTCGGAAGGATTCGTGTGGAAAAACGGCGAACCCATGACCAACGGCAAAGTGTCTCGGTATGATAGTTACATCGCTAATCTGTTCGGATCTCAGAACCTGTTTTTCAGTTCTGTTTTCTGCGCTCAGAATTCCGAGAAAATTTCAGACCTGACAACCGGGCAACTAAAAAAACTGTTTTCCGAGTTCCTGCGCCTGGATCAATTAATCGAACATGAGAAGACTTCTAACCAGGCCGGTAATATTATTTCCGGAAAGGTTGAAACCATTGAGCGTGAAATTCAGGAATTACGCGGGAAACTGAAGGACAAGGATGTGGTGACTCAGGATCTTGAAAGTAAAAAAAATAATCTTAAGAAGGCGGAAAATGACCTGGTCATTACCCAGGAAGCTCTGAAACAGAATGACGACAAGCTCATTAAATCCCGGGAACTGTTAACTGAAAATAATCACACATTAATAAAAATCAAAGATCTGGAAATAGACAGAGAACGACTGGCCATCGAGTTGGGAACAGATCGGCTCCAGGTTGAAAAGCAGTTAAAGGAATTTCGGGAGAAATTAACCGGTATCAATTCGGACATCAAAGATTGTGAAGCCCTGCTCGAAAACGAATGCGAGATCAGGAACGCTGCCGCGCTTGAAAAAAAATTGAGTATCCAGGTTGATGAAAAAACCAACGAGCTCGATATAGTCCGGGAAGAACTTTCAAAGTCTACTTCTGAACTATCCGTCCACTCACAAGCACTGACAAAACTCACAGCATATCATGCAAGCCTGGTAACTGATAATAAAACTCTGATTATCGAAGGCAAGATAAAAGCCCGTCGGGATAGAATGTCTGCACTCGAAAAGAAGGCCCGGTCCTGCAAATCAAAAACATGCAGTTTTATTGTTGGAGCGCTGGAAGCTCAAGAACAATTACCGGAATTACAGAAAAAACTAGCGGAACAAAAAGCGGAGACAGCAAAGCTCAGAACTGAATGTGAAGAAAAAAGCAATACAATCAATGCTGAAATCGACAATATAAAAAAGTATGCTGAGGCAAAAGCCAGGCAACGTGATGACCTGTCATCAAACATCGTTCGATTAAAAAACGAAATCGGGAAACTCAAAAACCTGACTGACGATCTGCCTAAGATCGAAGGCGCTTCATCTAAAAAAACTGAACTTAAAAAACAGAAAGAATATGTTACCAGCGAAGGGACAAAAGCAAGGGATCAATGGAATTCAAGGGAGGAACCGAAGTTACAGCAGATTGAGCAGCTCAGAAAGAAAATTAATGAACTGGATAAGACTGTTGACGATAAGATATCAGAGCGCATTGCTGACATTGAAGACAAAATATATGATCTTAATTCGGAAAAAGCGAGTCTCGAAAAAGTCAAATCTCTCATCAGAATTGAAATCATTTCCCTGGAGAACGATCTTGAATCGATTGAGCTGACCGAAGAAAAGCTGAAAAGTCTTGAAACCAAAAAACAGATTTTACTCGACCATGCTGCAGACTGGAGATACCTTAAAGATGCATGCTCAAAAGACGGTCTCCGGGCCCTAGAAATCGATTCAGTCGCACCGGTCATCACCGGTTATGCCAATGACCTGCTCATCAATACCTTTGGTCCTGCCCATACCGTTAAATTCAGAACACAGGATGAAGAAACGCTGAGGGAGATCTTTGATATCCTGGTGATCCGCGAGGACGGTTCGGAGGTTCTTCTTGACGATCTGTCCGGCGGTGAAAAGGTATGGAGTCTCAAAGCGCTGCGCCTGGCCATGACACTGATAGCCAAAGAAAAATCGGGTAAGAACTTTCTTACTGCCCTGGCCGATGAAGAAGACGGCTCTCTGGATGTCGAGAATGCCAGGAACTTCATTTCTCTTTATCGTGCTTTCATGAAGTCCGGAGAATTCAATACTATTTATTACATCTCTCACAAACCAGATTGTGTGAGCATGGCTGATCACGTTCTACATTTCAATAATAATGGAATCACAATTCATTAAGCGTCTGTAACACCCCCTTACCCGGTACCCATGACGGGAAAAGTAGCGGCCTTTGGCTTGCGAATATGGGTAATCCTTATAAATGTATAGAAAACACCAGAAACAATTCAACACACTGATCGATAGCATAATAGCCGGTACAGGCGTAAGAAAAATACTGCTCAAGGTCACACCCGGGGGCGGAAAAAGCGCGATCCCCATCATTGCCTGCAAGCTTATACGTGCAAGGCTGGCCGATGGACTACTCTGGATCGTGCCGCGAAAATCACTTCAGGATCAGGCGGAAAGAAATTTCATTGATCCGTATTTCCGGGAGATGATCGGGCATGATTTTAAAATACGATCATCCACGAACGACGATAATCCGCGCCGAGGGCTTCATGGATTTGTAACCACATATCAGGCTATCGGTCAGGATGACGCTCAGACCGTATATTTTGAAATCGCAAGGCAAAGATACATAGTCGTACTTGATGAATTTCATCACGTGGAACAGGGCGGGATCTGGCACCAGGCGCTTAAACATATCGTTAAAAACGCTTCATACCTCATATTAATGACCGGTACCCTGGAGCGCGGGGATGAAAAGAAAATCGCATTCATACCTTATCAAAAAGCTGATGAAGACAGCTACATACCTGATCTTGAATCATCTGACATGCACGTAATCGAATACACAAGGAGTGATGCGCTGTCAGAGAAAGCCATCATTCCTTTGAAATTTTACCTTTCCGATGGCGCCGCCGAATGGATCGATAAAGAAGGGTTGCACATGCAGATTGATAGTCTCGCAAAAGAACATCGAAAAAATATTGCGTCACAGGCAATTTTTACGGTGCTCAACTCTGAATATGCTTTTGAACTTCTTAATAAAGCCCTTCATCAATGGTTAAAACACAAAGAGAAAAACCCGGGATCAAAACTCCTGGTCGTTACTTCTAACTTTAAACGGGCAAAGATCATAATCAAAACAGTACAGGAATACGGTCTTAATGCCGAGATTGCAACATCACACAGGCCTACTGAAGCGGCTCACGCCATCAAACGCTTTAAGATGGGTTATACAGAAATTCTGGTCACTATTGCCATGGCATATGAAGGCATGGACGTGCCGGAGATATCGCATATTTGCTGTTTAACGAATATAAGGTCAACACCATGGATTGAACAGATGGTCGCAAGGGTTGTGAGGATAGACCGGAACGCCGGGCCATATGAAAGCCAGACCGGTTTTATATTCGCGCCGGATGATGTTCACTTCAGGGAAATAGTGAACCAGATCCGAAAAGAACAATTACCCTATGCCCGGCATAGCGGAGAGCAAAGGGAAATGTTTGAAAAGTCGGAATTCCCGGGAGAACGGGAAACCATCAAAGCCCTGGCATCAAAAATGACCGGCAACCGTGAAATGAATTTGGGACCGGTCCATGTAAGTTTTTTAAATCGAGCTCAAACCCCGAAGGATGAAGAAACAGATCTTAGAAAAAAAATCGAGGAACATGTCCGACTGTATTCATATCTTGGCAGATATCGAAACGGTACAATCAATGGTGAGATCGTGCGTGAGTTCGAAAAGAGCAGACAGGATATGACGATCCCGGAGCTCAGACGGTGCTTGGAGTTTGTCAGAAAAACATATCCAATTGAAAAAGTCCGGGGCTGTGGTCGCAGGGTCCCGACAAAAGTTGTGAGATGGTATGGATGAAAAAATAATACAGAACACGCTTCAAGTGTTTTGGGCCGGCCGCGGACACGATCTCATAATACCCAATTTTTATCTGACTTATGAATCCGACTTATTGTCAGTTACTAAATCAGGTTTCATTCATGAGTTTGAAATCAAATGCACCAAATCCGATTTTAAAAGAGATTTTAAGAATAAATCAGATAAGCATTTTTATTTGAAAGCAGCTTTAGAAAAAGAACAAATAAAAGTTGTTAGATATCAGCACATGGTAGCGAATTATTTTTGGTTTGTTGCCCCCGAAAATCTGCTCGATATTAACGACATTCCAAAATACTCAGGGTTCATTGAAATAAGTGAAAACGACTTTGGGCCATGGTGCAGAGAACAAAGAAGAGCTCCACGCTTGCATTCAGATAAGATTACAGAGCCTATCACAACCCGTATCTATCGAGGCTTAATGTTTCGATATTGGAAAATGAGAAAGGAGATTGAACATGCAACAAATTAATCATGACGGATCAAAAGGGCCGATTGAGCCTTTTGACAAAAAGAAAATGGAAAAATTTCTGAACGATCCGAAAGTAAAGGAAGTTCGGGTGTTCAGGCTTAAAAAGGGCATGACGGTTGATTTTAAGGGCACAACTTACAAAGTAACTGCGGTCAGACCCAACGGAAAGGTAACGCTCAGAGAAAAAAGGTGAAAATCTTGAAACCACCAGAAAAAAGACGGCCCGATCAGGCGACCGGGCCTAACCGTCCACCTCATGCTTAGTAAGAATTGACGGCTTGAGTAACCCATAACAGATCTTACACTATTAAGGAAATAAAAAATGGGAAAAAACGACGCCATAAACGAGTTAATGAAGCTTCGTGACAAAGTCGATAGATTACCGCGCTTTAAAGGCCGTGCAGATCTGATCCGAAAGATTCAAGATTCGGTTGAGCACTTAAGAATCTATAAATCGGGCGTTGCTGATAATTTACCGGAATTGTTTTTGGAAGAATGTAATAAGGCGTTTGAATCTGGCTTTCAATATGTTGAAGAACTTGACATTCAGAAAGAGGAACGGAGAAGACTTAAAGAAACTAAGAGGCGACCCTTAATGAGCCTGGAAAAATAAGTCGGCCCGGCCGGGCGACCGGGCCTCGCCACGTATCTACTCTACCACTCTTTTTGCTGAAAAAGATAATATGATTTGTGGCGTGAGGGAATAATAACAAAGTCTAAATTGTGAGGCAAGCAGATTATTATATCAAGAAAAGTTTAGCAGAATGGAATTGAAGCTATGGTAACAACCGATCGTTCAAAAATAATTAAACCGCTTGCTGTTAGTCCTATAAGTGTATGGCTGTTGGAAGCACTTTCTGTGCTGGAAGAAGCTAAAGACAGTCTTTGTGCAGGAAAGTTGTATCATTCAAAACCGGCCAGCACAGAAAAAATTGTTCTAATGGAACACCTTAACCGATCTAAAGGAGTGAAGGATGAAAATCACAGAAATCACGCGAACAATATCAAATGGTGCAAACTATTCAAATCTATCCGCAAAAGCAGTGCTGAATGAGGGTGAGGATTTTATTAAGGCATGCTTTGAGCTTGATCATCGATTAAAAGAAGCACTTGATGCCATTAATGCGGAGATGATCAAAAAATGGAAAGAAGAATCTGAGGACGAACTCCCATATTAACCATGCTCTTGACAAATTCCTCACATAATTATACCCCTGTCCCAATACAAATGGGAGGGGTTACTATGAAGGGAAACATCTATTCGGATCAAAAGTGTCTGATATGTAACTGTAATTTCAAGCATTTTGAACCAAAAGGACTGTGGTGTCCGAATCACCCTGAAAGCCAGCCCACCAGATTAAAAGTCATTTTTGGCGAACTCACCAAACGATTCAAATCATATGATCAAGCATACCGGTTTTTAACAGGAGTCCGATATGAAACAGACATGGGCAAGTTTGATATCAGGGATTATCAGCGTGACAATCCATTGGGTTTTGAAACCCTTGTAAAAAAGTTCATCAAAAGTAAGCGCAAACTTAAAGCGGTGAAAGAGTATGAAAGGCGTCTCGGTTTCGGTGTAAATAAGTGGCACAACCGGATTATAAAAGAGATCGGTTTTGCTGAAATCCAGGAACTTTTAAATGAACTGGATGATCAGGGAAAATCCACTAAGTATATATATGACATTCTATCCTGTCTGAAAATGTTCTGGAATTGGGCTATTAAATGCGAAGATACCGTTTCAAACATACAAACACGTCTGAGAGTGCCTAACTTTCCTGATTGGGATAATACTATGGCCTTCAGGAAAATATTAACCAAAGATGAGCAAATAGCTGTACTCGATGAAGTCAAAAAATTGACATGGGGTATCAATCCAAGAATATACATTGGAATACTGTTTCTATCGACTTATATCAATATCAGACCGAATGAACTTAAAAATATCCAGGAAAAGCATATTGAACTGGAAAACAGACGAATCTTAATCCCTCATCCCAAAGAAGGCTCACCAAAATATGTATACCTCATTGATGAAGATGCTGAGTTGTTACAATCAATGCCCCGAGGTTTTCCTGAACTATATTTTTTCAGGCATATCAAATACAACCAGGGAGCCATTGCCGGTCAAAGGTTTGGTCGGGATCTGATGTCTGTCTGGTGGAAAAGAGCCTGCGAAAATCTCAACATTGAAGGAGTACCTCTCTACCCGGGAACCAGGCACACCACAGCAGTTGCTCAACGTGAAAATCACTCACCTGAAGCTATTAAACGCAGTATGGGAACGAAAACAAATAAGGCTTTTGAAAGGTATTTACAGGTGAGCGGTAATGAGTTGAGAAAGATGTATCACACCTCAAGAGCAAAAATTATTAAAATGGATAAAATTAAAAAGGAAGGGCCAGACGATTAATAAAACTGACAAGGTTTTGACAAGGTTTTTTTACCACTTTCAAGATGTTAAGTTATTGATTTTATTATATAAGGATGGTGCCCGGGACGAGAATTGAACTCGGCCTGTCTTTTATTTTATCATAATATCAATTAGTTATAAAGCCGTTTTTAAATTGACAAGATTTTGACAAGATTTTAAAAAAATGACCTGCCATTTTAAGTAGTTCTACCCACATAAATTTGAGTAGTTTCCCGGATTGTTTTTCATAATTATAGGGGATATTTAAGTTTTACCATTGCCGAAGGGCGATGTTTCTTTACGCAAGGGATCGCACCTCACCTCCTTTTTTGATCCCTTGCGTTTTTTTTTGACATCCCACCCGGAATGTGTATTAATCGGAGCGCTGAATTAACCTCAAATAAGGAAAAAATCATACAATATGAATATTGATTGGAAAATAATAGGCATCATCTTAAGCATCATTTTTAATATCATACTTGTCATTCTATTGTTTTTCAAATCAGCACTTAATAATATCCTTATGGATTTGTGGATTGAGAGAAGGAAGAAAAGAGAAAAAACAATCCAAAGGATTATTGAGTTTAAAAAATTTTTTAACCTCCAGCAAACAGGGAACTTTCTTGTTATTCTTATGTTAGCCCAAAAAAAAACTGCCATAATATTGGAAAAAAAGGCTGACTCATACGTTGAACCTACTTACCAAGATAGTTTGAAAAAATCTAAAGAGGCAGCAGACGCAATTTCTGAGATAATAGATCACCTGTATGTTGACCTAAAAAATTCTTATAGACGCTATAATGAATTATATATGAAAATAATAAATAAAATTTTGGAAGGCTGGGTCACCAAAGAAAATATGCAACTATATTTAGAAAAAATTACATCTTCAACACTGGAAATTACTGAGCTAATCGATTCAAAATTTAGTAACAAATTAGATTAAATATGCCCCCTGTCAGGCAATTCAACCAACAAATCTACGTAATTCTACCTGCCCCAAAAAGAGTAGTTCCCGGGATTGATTTTTATCCCCAAAAAATGTATAAAACAGCATCATGCTAAAAATCGAAAAACCCGATATTGTAAATAAGTTGATAGACGACCTTATTTCGAATCTATCCCTAAAAGAAAAATCTACTATCGCAAATATGGAATTGAGTCTTGTAAAGGCGCTCGATTTTATATTCCAGGAATATATAGAGTCTAAAGTCGGAATCGGGCCGGAAGATGCAAAGGAATATTCTTTGATAATAACTGGATTGTGGGAAAAGCTTCAGGAAAACTATAAGTTGAGGGTTGTTAAATGAGTGAGCGAGGATCTTTTGTAACAGAATATATCTATTGTGATATTTGTTTTGAAGCCGCCAAAAAGGTTTTGAACAGTGATACCAAATATTTAAAAACAACTATAGTACCGCACTGGGGACAACCCGATTTAGAACTTCCTATCATTGCCGGTAAAATTGGGGGTCTTGGTCTTGGTGATGAATTTATCCGAATGAAAGTTGAAATAATACCAAAATTGGAAAGGGTAATTTGTCATAAATTAAGGATAGCTCTATTATCCGAACAAGCCGAAGAATTTTTTACGGTCTTACCAAAAAAGGAAAAAAAGGTATAAATTTCAGAAAAATGCGCGACCGAAATGCGACCAAGTGCGACCAATATCCCTTTGACATCCCGCCCGGAATGTGTATTTATTGAGGTGCTGATATCAGAACCACCCAAATATACGCCCAGATCTTTGACGACGTAGTACAAAAAGAAATGAGCAAATTGAAATATTGATTATTTAAGGAGGCTTAGTGGTGGAAAATAAAACCGATAAACTAAGACAGTATTACAATATCATATCAGGTTTAAATAATCAGTTAAAACCAGCCAGGGGAGCTGTAGGATCTTATTATGTAGATATTTTGGCTGAAGAAATCAAAAAATTGCTTTCTGATTTTCCTGACATAGTGCGACCCTTCGAAATATCTGATTTTGATAGTTACAGTGGAGCAGATGGTAAATTCTACTATAAGATTCCAAATATCAAAATATATTTAGTAACGGTATTGGGTAGTTTAAGTGTTTTCATGGATAGGTCACAAGACACACCTATAACAGAAAAAAGGGACTTTACTTGCATTAATGACCCAAAATTAAGAAGAATCATTGAAAGGGATTATTCTGAGATACAAAGAGCATATATTTCAAGTTGTTGGAAATCGGTAATAATTCTTTCAGGTAGCGCAATGGAAGCAATATTGGCAGATTTATTATTATCCAATTCAAAACAAGCATTGTCTTCACAAAAAGCCCCAAACAAAAATAATGATATCAAAAAATGGACTCTTAATAATCTAATTAATGTCGCTGTTGATTTAGAATTAGTTCCCGCAGGAATTGAAAAAATGTCTCATACAGTTCGAGAATACCGGAACCTTGTACATCCAGGCCTTGAGCTGCGTAAAAATCTTAAATTTGATGCCGAGGAAGCACGGATAGCCATAGAAGTACTGAATATTGTCCAACGCGATCTGTCATAATGTATAATTTTTAATATATTTTTTTTGTCATAGCTGTCGAAGGTTTATCGAAATATGAATATAAGTACCCGATATTGTTTACAGGACCGGTTGCTTCGTAATCAGCAGGCAAAATGCCCCCTGTCAGGCAACGGCGGGTAAAATGTTGCTACCACAACAATAAACCCTGTCCGACACGGGGCACCTGATCTATTTATCCAATTTTTTCTTTAAAACTTTCTGAATCTGATGAGGTCCAAAATATATCACTGTAATTGCTGAAATAATAAACAATATCTTTGTAGCGAGCAAAAGCAGAAATTTGGCATATTCAGGATCGAACTTGTAAACCACACTGGCCGCCAAAAGAAAAAAGAAAAAAACCTGGAATGTCATTTTTGCCAATTCTCGTCTGGCCTTGCTTTGTTCTGAGTTTTCTTGGGCCGTTATCCCCCAGAATTTAAGAATCGTATCAGTAGCTTTCTGTCTTGCGTCTGATTTTTCTTCATCTGTATGCCAGATTTTATCTATCCCGCTGACAATACCATCGGTAATATTTTTCCCCGCTTCAGCGGCCGTATCGATTGTTTTTGGTGATAAAAATTTTAACCATGCAGGTAAGGCCATTTTAATTCTCCTTTATCAGTTCAAAATGTGGAAGATCGTCAAAATGGTTATGCTTAAGATCAGTGGTTCTTCCCCAGTCTCCGCCCCAGCGCAATAGAATTCCCATTTTTTGTCCGATACCCATAATATGCCCGGCCAGGTATGTGAACCGTTCCCGATCTTCCCAGTCGATAGGGTAAGGGGCAATATCAACCGCCATTGACGGTAATTGATTATGCCTGGATTTCGGAAATTTCAATTTTGATTTTCCAATCGAGTATAATCGATCCTGTTCCGCGGCCCCTCGATGGCCTTCAAGTATCGTAAAATCAAAATGCTTGACTGCTTCCTTTAAGACTTCCTGTATATCTTCATGACAGGTTTTTAATTTGTTCAATGATTTTTCTGAAAAATTCGGCATGATATTTATCCTTATTACCCCAGGATTGTTTTTATTGCTCCACCAAGTATGACAAGAATGATGGCTCCCACGAAATACCATAGGCGTTTTAATGATGATTTATTCAAATGAGTCTGGGTGACGATCCCCACAGTCCCATTGCCCTCAAGAATTTTGAACAGCTTTTCAAAATTCCTGTCATTGGTTTTTTTTAGATTGGCAATTTCGGTTTTTATTTCACCGAAAGTACCTTCCTTTTTACATTCATGATCTTCAGCCATATTCAAAAACCTCTGCTCTTATCGGGCATTGGCCCAAGGAAAAGGCTGCCCTGCAAATTCGATTGATATATATTTTTCTCCGACTGCGTTTAGCTCAACATCAATTGTCCTGATCTTTCTGGCATAAGCCAGAAAATCAAGAAAGTCTGTTGTTCCCTCGATGTCGTTTGTATTTGGATGCAGCTCATTATTATCCACATTATAACCAAGCCTGTCTTTTGTGAAAAACAGCCAGTTATCAATATCATCCTTGTTTTTATATAGCCCTAATGCCGTTCTAAAACCCGTGTGAGTATAAGGCCCATCAGCGTTATTATTTCCTGTGTGAACCCCCAAAAAGCTAAACCCTTCAATTTCCATCAGGGCGATTACCCTATATGTCCCGGTAGGTGCTGCGCTTTTTATCGTGATATTGGTATTGTCCACACTGACGTACTGAGTAGCGGTTTCCGCTTCTGCCGGTGATGGATCGATCCTGATGTTATAGTTTGATGTCAACCCGGGATGGGTCAAATACAAACTGCCGGCGATATTTGTTAATTTTGCAATTCCAACCTGCGCAGAATCCAAACCATGGGCCTGATTCGTATCTGATCCGGTTGTATGAGATATCTCAGTGGTAAAGACGCCGTAACCGGATTCAACCCTTAAAGACACTCCTGTATAGGTATCACCACTCACTAAGGTTTGTTTTGTTCCTTTGGCTGCGTCCGTGTCAAAATGTATCGAGTTAGTGGGGTCGTCTGAAAATCTTACATCCCAGGATTCAAGGTTGGATAAGTTTTTATATATGTCTATCCAGGCACTCCAACTCGAACGAGCAGCAGCTATGTTTGATTCGATTGCCGAGCCTAAAGCTGAATCAGTAACACAGCCTGTTTTAGAGTCGGAAATGAGTGGGTCGGATATATTATCCGCGCACAGCGCTTTAAATCCTGTGGGCGGGGAATAGGTGAAACCGAGTTGACCGAAATTTAATGTTCCTCCTGAGCCCTGTCCTACACCAAAAAATAAATCATCAGGAAGTGAAGAATACATGATGCCTTGCGAAACATTGTTCTTATACATGGTAATTGTTTTAGCATCTGAGTCAACCGCAATACCAATTACATCACCTGCTCCAAAAGTCAGGCCATAAGAACCATCTGCGCCAATATGATATTTTACAGCACTACCGTGATAAGTCCAGCCATAGGCATCTGATCCAAGATAAGTTGCTACTGTTCTTTTTTCTGTACCCACTCCAACCATTTCAGTTCCAGCAGCAGCGGTATATTCGGCATACCATTTCCCACTATTTGGTATCCGCATTGTGCTCAATCCAGCGAGCACAGAATCAGCCTTTAAATTACCGTCTAAAAGATCAGTTACACCCAAAGCTAATTCATTAATAACTGGATAATTATTTGTCGGTGTATCTATAACCTGATTATCGGTAGTGAAATAATAATCGGTGAAGTCGTTGCCCCTACCGGATTGATCTTCGCCAAAATGAGATGGGTTAGAATAATCAAGATAAAAACTGTTTGCACCATACGTCCCTGTGTATTTTTTTGGTATCCATATATTGTTTTTACTTTCGCCAAATGATGACGGCAAAAGTTGTTGGCCTGTGATAAGTTGAGTTTCAGCCATATATCCTAAAAAATAATTTCCAGAGTAGTTTCTTCCAACATAATGCGCCTGTTGCCATCCAACCCCACCATTATAATCCTGAGTTACATAATTACTATAAGAAAATTCAGATTCTACTCCATTAATATATACTTTTACTCTATCAGCAGCTGTCGCCAATGTAGTATCGACAGAAATTACGAGATTATACCAATTTGTTATATCACGAAATAATGGTGCTGTGTAATAACGACCACTACTACCACCACTAAATTGGATATCTATATAATTATTACTACTAATAAATATATTATCATAACTCGTCGGAGCAGTTGTCCCAAGTAAACAATATGTATCATTTAAAAAATAAACTTCACCTCCTCGTTTAAACCATGTTGAAAATGTCCACTTTTTTCTATCTAAATTAGTTTCAGTCATTGATCTACGTAAATATGCCAGATTAACATTTCTAGTAAACATACAAGCACAATAAATTTTGTAGTCATAAAAAGAAAGTTCATCATCAGCAGGTATTAAGAAAAAAGGAAACATTAGTTTGCACTCCAGATTCTGCGAGCATATACGTTGCTACCCACATTCCAGTATAAATATTGGGTTACTTCATTGATCCCGGTGTTTACTGCAAAAGGATGATTAGCAAAATTATAAACGGCGGGTTGGGTGTATGAAAAACCTCCTGCATTGGTAACCACGACTACAACAGCATAATTTTTATCAAGCCCGGTAGGAGCGCTGAGGACTGCGTTTTCAGTCAAAGATAGCGTTCTGAGTGGCCCGGCTGACATATCTAAAGCAACATTACCAGTAGAAATTGAAAGAGCAGACGATGGCATGGCTTGAGTTTTTGACCACTCATTATTGAGATTCAAAAAACCTGCATTTGAAACAAGGGCTGCTGCATCCGCACTTCCAAGAACCGTTCGCATGAATGATGTAAGGGTAGTCAATGCCATAGCTGCAGCACCGGTGAAATATGCCAGTTGGTTTGCGGATGGAGATAGGCCGGCCAGGGCATTTAAAATCGTGCTTGCTTGTTGAGCATCGAGATTTGATCTTGCTGCTGGTGCATCAACACTGCCAAGCAGCGTCCGCATAAATGATGTCAACGAGGTCAAGGCAACTGCCGCAGCACCGGTAAAATACATCAATCTATCTGCCGATGGAGATAAACCGGATATGGCCGTTAGGATGGCATTGAGTTGTTGAGCGTCAAGATTTGTTCTCGCTGCTAATGCATCCGCACTGCCGAGCAAAGTTCGCATGAAAGCCGTCAATGATGTCAACGCCATTGCCGCAGCACCGGTGAAATATGCCAGTTGGTTTGCGGATGGAGATAGGCCGGCCAGGGCATTTAAAATCGTGCTTGCCTGCTGTGCATCAAGGTTTGTTCTTGCATCTAAGGCGTTCTCATCTTTTAATAGATTCTGCATAAAAGCACTTACAAGCAGGCCACCAGCCGAATATACATCGATTGTTTCAAGTCCATCCCCTGCGGCGTTAAATCTTACAAGATGCAATGGAACTGGATCGGGAAAATCAAAATTTGAATACACTGATGTTAAAGCAAATTTTATTGCCCTTCCAAAGGTCTCAGCAACCTCCTGATCCTTGAATGTGAGTTTATCGAATCCGCTTTCAACCAGCTCGGCGTCAAAGTCATGTGAATTGAGAAGATTCAAAAGCTGGTCGGATGGTGTTACCCGGGTAATATGCAGTTTCTCAGTTGATGAAGGTGCCGTATCCATAACGACTTCATCATTAACCACATTATAATCAACGCCTAATGTCTGGAGCGTTTTCCCACCCGTGACGGTATCAATCAGGTTAACAACCAGGTCGCCGGAAGCTATATAGTCAAAAGTCACAGGGAAGTTTGTAGTACTTCCATTTCCTGTGTATAATTCAGGAGTAAAGCTTTGCGCCGTGACACTCATTTATCTTCTCCTTGATCTTTTCTGTTCGCTGAAAAACAACCTTGAAAAATCCTCGGTTTCACCGGTCATCAAATCAATCATACCATCCACAGTAATGATAAGCTGGTTTGATGGTAATCCCCACCAGTAACCGATTACTTTCGTGGCCGGTTTTATAATTTTGCCTAATTCTTTTTCTTCGGCCCAAATAGCCTTATTCAGTCTTTTGATTTCCTCTCCAAATCCCACGGCCGGACTCATTGTATACCCATAATCTTTGATCATCCCGGAAACTATATCACGCACAAACGGCAAACCGCCGGTACC
>JGI24023J19991_10000169_pt1 | contig 47326 bp, 51 predicted proteins | sample Cruoilmetagenom1_FD_19991 | JGI IMG/M metagenome (IMG submission 19991)
AAATGAATTCTGGCATTAAAAATTTAATTTTTATCATAGGTGGTCCTTATGGTTTTTCGCCTGTAATATACCAACGCGCCAATCAGAAAATAGCATTGTCACAAATGACTTTTTCGCATCAGTTGGTTCGGGTAATATTTTTAGAGCAACTTTATAGGGGCTATGCTATTATCAACCACCATCCATATCATCATGTTTAAGTATATTTCTGCTTGGTTTTGTTTATCTTTGGCTGATAAATCAAATAAATATTTTTTATGAAAAATAGATTTCCTACTTTTTGGCATTTACTGGCGATACTTGGTCTTTTTGTTTTGTTTACAGTACCTTTTTCGTTATTAGATTCTTTATTTCCGGCTTCGTCAAAGCCTTTGGCAATGCTGATTGCTTATGTTTTTCCAATGATTATTACTATTTGGGCGGTAATGAAAATATATAATTTAAAAGGAAGTTTAAATTATAAAGTATCGCATTTAAGCATTTTACCTGTTATTATTGTGGCATCCTATGCATTTTTAATCGTGGGAGAATTTACCGTTGAAATGCTCCCAAAGCCATCCGGCATTTTTAAAACGCTTTTTGATTCGATGAATGAAGCGATGACGGTTATTTTTAAATCTAAAGTGATTGGTTTTTTAATGATTGCGGTAGCGGCACCTATTTTAGAGGAAACACTTTTTAGAGGAATTATTCTTAAATATTTACTTAAAAAGGTCAACCCATGGAAGGCTATTATTTTTACGGCACTTGCATTTGGTATTTTTCATATGAATCCGTGGCAATTATTATATGCAACTGTTTTGGGCATTCTCTTGGGATATATTTATTGGAAAACGCGTAGTTTGTTTTATCCGATTATTATTCATTTTGTTTTAAATGGCACGGCATTTATGGCGGCACAATATGCGGATATTAAGGCAAATGATGGTATTTCAGATAGTTTTGAAAGTAAGAATTCTTTGTATTTGGCGGTAGCAATTTCATTGATACTTATTTATGTAATTTATTTATTTTTAGAGAAATATTTTGCGCAAGATGAACGAAAATTGGTCTTGGCAACGCAAAACAAACATAAAATTGCTGAAATTGAAAAGATTTTGCCGAAGAATATTAAATTAATCAGTATGAAAGACATTGGATTTAAAGGGGATTTGGTAGAAACCGGTAATACTTTGGAAGCCAATGCAAGGCAAAAAATGCGACAAATTGCAGTGCCTTATGCCGTAGATGTGTTAGCAGATGATACAGGATTGGAGGTTGCGGCATTAGACGGTGCACCTGGTGTATATAGTGCTAGATATGCAGGTGAACAAGCAAGTTATGAAGACAATGCTGCCAAATTAATGCAAGAAATGGAAGGTGTTACAGATCGTTCTGCACAATTTAAAACTATCATTGCTTTAAGCGATACTAAGGATGAATTGTATTTTTCAGGAATTCTTAAGGGAAGTATTACCAAATCACCTAGAGGAACAGGCGGTTTTGGTTATGATGCTGTATTTATTCCTGAAGGTTATACACAAACATTTGCCGAAATGGGTGAAGAGGAAAAGAATAAAATTAGCCATCGGTTTTTGGCCTTGCAGAAATTGAAAGAATATTTTGAAAGAAAAGACTAATGGAAAATCATTTTTTTTAAAAATATAATAAACTTATGAAACAAATATTAATATTTATTGCTTTGTTTTCTTTTGCCGAATTTTATGGGCAAATACTCAATGTTGAAAGTTTGCGGATAAAAACAGATACTTTGGGTTGGGCTGGTAAAGTCGGATTGGATTTTTCTTTGACCAAAAATACCAAATCTCTAGTAATGTTTGGTAATAAAACCCATGTGCAGTATAAAACAAAGAAAAGTTTATTTTTGTTATTGGAGCAGTATAATTTGATGATTTCAGATAAAAACCATTTGATAGATAAATCGGTTATCCATTTTAGATATAATTATAAGTTTGCTGATAGAATAGTAGGGGAGTTGTTTTTACAGGGACAACAAAATAGTGTTTCTAAGATAGATTTTAGAGGTTTGTCGGGTGTGGGTGTACGTTTTAAATTATCCAAAAGTCAAAATATGAGGTATTATATAGGAACAGGTTTGATGTATGAGTATGAAAAAGATTTTGTCAATACTACAGCTACCAAATTGATGCGTTCTACTTCCTATTTTTCATTTAGTATTTATCCGTCAAATCAAGTAAGTATGGTGAGCACTACATATTTTCAACCGGCTTTATCTCATTTTTCTGATTATCGTTTGTCGTCTCAAAATTCATTATTTTTTCATTTAACAGATAAATTATCTTTTAAAACAAGTTTTAATTTGGCTTTTGACACGATGCCAATTGTAGGAGTCCCAGAATTGCAATATAATTTAAGCAGTGGATTGGTCTATGCTTTTTGAGGTGTTTTTATTAATTTTTTCAAAGAATTTATCATAAATATAACCTTGTATTAAGGCGGCAATGGCAATATAAATCATAAAAATAATGGTGTATAATTGTCCAAAAAAACCAATCATCACCGGTAACAAACTTAGCTTAATGGCTTTACCATAAACAAATATTACAATTGCACCGTTGGATAAACCTTTGTCCTTTATATTTTCAAGCAGAGGATACCAAGCAAAAATGGGTCCGTGACTTATGATACCTGCCAACAAACTGATAAGATAGGTCTTATAAGTTGCTTTTCCTTTAAGTATTTTAGTAATTTTTTCTTTTGGATAATAGTAATTTATTGTTGCTGTTAACAAAATTACAAAGATAAAAATGAAGGCAATTATCAAAGTGTTTTTGCCAAAATGATGTAAACTTTCAAGCGTTTTTTTCTTATTTATAAAATATAAAATAATATAAATAGCCACTATTATGAATAAGAATGGAATTCCTTTAAGTTTTGTTTTTGGTTTATTTGATGATTTCATAACTAATGACGATTAATAAACTGACTATAAAACTAAAAATAAAGGCCATAATATTTCTGATGTATGTAAAGCGTTTTCCAAAGTATGATATTTCTATAGGAATTTGGGCGTAACCAATTGTTACCCAAGACAATAAAAAAGCTGTAATGGCATATAAAGAAATATTTAATTCTTGTAATTCACTTCCTAAAATATAGCTAATCAAGGCATTGCCCAACATAATACTTCCTAAAACCATGCCTAGTAAAGTATCGAGGAATGAATTGCCTGTAAATATTTTTTGTACAGTTTGTGGATTTATATAAGTAATAAGCAAAGCCATTATACCCAGTATGCTAAGTACAATTGGCAGTACATAGTAAATATTGAGGGCAGCTTGTTTTAAACTTGTAGAAAATGTCGGATTTTCTTTAGTCATTTTTTTTTTGATTAAAGTTTTTAAATCTGAAATCTTCTAAGTTTTTGTCTTTATAACGATAATAAATAAATAGTGGAAGTAATAACAAAACTAGTAAAAGGACACCAATTCCCATAATTTTTTCATATAAAATATCGTGCTTATAATATTGAAGGTATAATCCATAGGAAAAAAGTGATAAAATGATGAGCAACAATAATTGTATGATTTTTTTCATGTNTTTTTTATGTAAAAATAAAGTACAAAAGTAAGATTAATTTTAAGCTTTTATATTAAACAAGCTAAAAAAAATGATAAAAATGCTATTTTATTTGTCTAAACTGTTTTATTTTTGAGAAAAATATAAAAGAGTATGTTACACGAACTTCAAAAGATATCAGATTTAAAGAATTTGGCATTAAAACACGCACCAAAAAAACTGGTATTAGCAGCTGCTGGTGATGAGCATTCTATCGATGCGGTAATTGATGCTTATCGCATGGGTGTTATTGACCCAATTTTGGTAGGAAGGAAAGAAGAAATATATAAATTAGCCCATAATTGTAAAGATTTGAATAATTTTACTATTTATGATATTGACGATGATAAAGAAATTGTCAAAAAATCTATACAATTATTGATTCAAAATGAAGCAGAAATTTTAATGAAAGGAAATGTTACGACAGCTATTTTACTCAAAGCAGTACTCAATAAAGAATATGGCATGCGTAAGAAATCGTTTTTGTCACATTTTGCATTGTTTGAAATACCAAAGTATCATAAATTATTGGCTATTACAGATGTTGCTTTAAACATATTACCCACTTTAGATCATAAAGTACATATTGTAGAAAATGCAGTGAGATTTATACGAAAAATAGGTATTGAAAAACCCAAAGTTGCGGCTTTATCTGCTATAGAAATGGTTAATGAAAGTATGCCTTCTACGTTAGATGCAGCATTGTTGTCAATTATGCAACGAAGAGGGCAGGTTAGAAATTGCTTAATCGATGGACCTTTGGCTTTTGATAATGCCATTAGTTTAGAAAGTAAAAAACAAAAGAAATTACAAGGCGATGTAGCTGGAAATGCTGATATTTTGTTGGTGCCCAATGTTGAATCGGGTAATATTTTGTACAAATCATTGGTTGCCTTTGCCAATGCCAAGGTGGCGGGAATTGTTTTGGGCGCTGAATTTCCAATTGTACTTACTTCGAGAGCTGATTCTGAAGAGACCAAACTCAATAGTATATTATTGGCAGCGGCTTCGGTAAATAACAAATAAAATTGTTTTATGTATCCAATAATATTAGTGATAAATCCAGGGTCAACGACTACGAAAATAGCTATTTTTAAGGGTGAAAATCAATTGTTTTCAGAAAAAATAGTACATGTATCTTCTGTTTTGTCACAAAAAAATTTTTTTGGTACACAGGTTGATTTTAGAAAGAAACTTATTCAAAAAACATTAGCAGCACATGATGTATCAATGTCCCAAATAAATATGATTATGTGTCGTGGTGGTTTAATTAAACCTGTTGACTCGGGTGTATATGAGGTGAATGAACAAATGTTATCGGATTTAAAAAATGCCCAAAAACAACACGCAAGCAATTTAGCAGCTGTCATTGGTTGGAGACTATCGGGTGGTAAAATTCCAGTATATATTGCCGATCCTGTGGTAGTTGATGAGTTGCAAGAAGTAGCGCGCTTTGCAGGTCATAAAGATTTTGAACGCATGTCTGTTTTTCATGCATTAAATCATAAAGCAGTTGCCCGTCGATATGCAGCATCTATAGGTAGAACTTATGAATCGCTTAATTTGATTGTAGCACATTTGGGTGGTGGTATTTCTGTAGGTGCGCACAAAAAAGGTCGCGTAGTAGATGTTAACCAAGCCTTGGATGGAGAAGGTGCTTTTTCTCCAGAACGAAGTGGCACATTGCCTGCTGGCGATATGGTCAGAATGGCCTACTCGGGTGTTTATACTAAAGAAGAAATGCTTCAAAAAATTGTGGGAAAAGGTGGATTGGTTTCGTATTTAAACAATAATAATGTACAAGAAATAACAGCAGATTTAAACGAAGAAAAAAAATTGATTTTAGCTGCTATGTCTTACCAAATTTCTAAAGCGATTGGCGAAATGGCAGTTGTTTTGCATGGAAATATCGATGCTATTATACTTACTGGTGGCGTAGCACACAACAATATTATTACCGATGTTATACAAAATCAAGTGTCTTTTTTGGCACCCATTAAAATTTATGCCGGTGAAGACGAAATGAAGGCATTGGCTACAAATGGTTTATTGGTTTGGCGTAAAGATTTGATGCCTAAAAAATATTTTTAAAAAAATGTATATTTGCAGTCTTATTTAAAAAAATGTAAATTAAAATTGGTTAAACGTAGAGGATTAAAATTGTAATATTTATAAAGAATAAATACTGTAATATAAATGAAGTTAAAAAGTAAATTGATTGTTAAGGGTGTTATTTTTATTAGCATTGCTTCTATTTTATGGGGATTAGACGGTGTTGTTTTCACACCTAGATTGTCAAATTTGAATGTCGTATTTGTGGTTTTTATTCTTCATGCTTTGCCTTTCTTATTGATGAATTTGTTTTTGTATAAGAGATATAAAGATTTACACAAATTTACACGCGTTACTTTTTTTTCTTTATTAGCAGTAAGTGTTTTTGGTGGTGCAGTAGGTACTATTGCAATTGTAAAAGCACTTTTCATTGTTAACTTTAAACAGTTGTCAGTGGTCGTTCTTTTGCAAAAGTTACAACCTGTTTTTGCTATTGTACTAGCATCCATTGTATTGCACGAAAAATTAAGCAAGCATTTTTTGTTTTGGGCAAGTTTGGCAATCGTTTCAGGATATTTTCTAACTTTTGGTTTGTGCTTGCCTGATATTCATGGAGATGCTACCAATATTAAAGCAGTATTGCTTTCTATTTTAGCAGCATTTTCTTTTGGAAGTTCTACGGTGTTTAGTAAAAATTTGCTTAATAAAGTTGATTTTGTTTCTGCTACTTTTTTTAGATATGGTATGGTTTTCTTATTGATGTTACCGGTAATTTTATTTGGTGGTTTTTATAATAATTTTTCACAAGTAACCGATATCAATTGGTTGTTTATTATATTGATATCACTGACAACCGGTTCGGGTGCTATTTTGTTATATTATTATGGATTGAAATATGTGAGAGCAAGTATCTCTACAATAAGCGAATTGTTTTTTCCTATTTCCGCAATCTTTTTTGATTATTTAATCAATGGAAATCTTTTATCACCGGTGCAATGGGTGAGTGCCGCTTTTATGATCTTTGCTATTATCAAAGCCAATTTAGAGCGTCCTAAACAAAGAATTTGATACTTATTTTGCAATAACAAAAAAATCATTCAAAAAAAAATGAACCATTTTGTCTATTACATCTAAAACTATAAAAAAACACCTTGAATATATATATCAAAGTGTTATTAATTATTAGACGGTTATTAATAAATCTTTAAAGCAAGCTTTTATCAAATTTTACTTCTAAATTGTTAGAAACATAACAAGAATCTAAATGATTTGATAAATTATATTTACAAATCAGTGCGATAGAAAATGTCTACAACCACAATTTTTGTTGCTCCTATAAGCGATTAAGTGAAACAAATAGTATAACTATATTTTGTATTAATTGTTTGTGGTTGTTTCTTCGTTACTAACTATTGTATTTGTTTGTGTAAATTGTTTAATGTTTTTTTGATTTTGTACTACTGAAGCACGAGGACGACAAGGTTCTGTTGATCCACAAGAAGCAAGCATAAAAATGCTAATTAATAAGCTTAAGCCAAAGATTCTTTTTTTCATATTATTTATTTATATTAATGTGTGTTATAGGTTTAATAACGGATTATCTTATCTTTTCTATATGTAAATTATCAATAACGAACAATGTTGTTGGTTTCTTAGAAAAGGCAAAAGTAATAAATTTTTATTAATGTCTATTATTTTATTAAAATTTTATGCCTAATCCGACGTGTGCAACAGGATATTCTTGGATTGTATAGTCTGCAAAAATTCGTAAAAATATCAAGTTTAATCGAAGTCCTAAAGTCGCATTATATCCATCAATATTATAATTAATATCCAAAGGATCAATGATTTGCACATTTTCAAATCTAATATGTGTACCATTATTAGTTTGTACATCATAGGTGTAGTCGTAAGTGCCTTTTACACTCAAATCGGTAAAGCCTTTAATGTATCCAACAGATGAATAAACCGTTAAAAATTTGTAATCCATAGATGCATTTGCTTGTAAACTTAGTGTTTGAAGGTTAAGCGTTACAGCTTTATCATTGTTAGAATAGTCATAACCAGTAGAAATATTTTGGTAAGCTGCCAAGGCTGAAAGATTAAAATTTCTTTTCTTTTTTTTACCATTTTCATCTTTTCCACGAGGAATGTATTGTGAGATACTATGTTTTACACCACCTCCCAAAATACCGACATAAGCACCGTCGGAAGCAATTTTTGGTAAATATCGCAACGTAACTTCTGTTCCCAAAGGCAAGCCCATAGAAAATTGAATATTGGGTGCAGGAACCGAATTTAAAGGTAAATCAGAATTTATACCACTTGCGGCATCAAATTCCATAACCTTTTGTTCAGTGTTTGAATTGATTGGAATAACAATTTGAAAACGTGTATTGGTTTCACCTCCCATTACAGTGGGCACTTCATTTGGTCCTGATAATATTTTCATATATTGATAATCACTATCATTAAAAGTGAAACTTTCAGCTTTTGTAGGAATCATGGCACCTGATGCACCAATATCCAACGAAAATCTGAACGGTTTCAAGGGTTTTGCCGATGTACTCCAACCAGCCGCAGAAGCATACATAAATCCTTTAAAAGCAGGAGCTGTATATTCTTTGAGGTATTTATANGCATCNCTGTCTGAAGAGAAAATGTCTTCAAATTGTGCACTGGTTATCCCTACTGAGAATAAAACTATTATTACAAGAATTTTTTTCATATTATTATAATTTTATGCGTAAAAAACATTTCTATCAAAATCACGTCAATCTTTATTCTATTAAATTAATGATAGAATTATACTTATTTAAAAAATCATGTTACATTTGACACATAAATCGTGCCCAACTTTACATTTTAAGCATCAATATTGGCATAAACAGCATTTTTTTCGATAAATTCTCTACGTGGAGGTACTTCATCACCCATCAGCATAGAAAATACACGGTCAGCTTCAGTACCGTTTTCTACAATTATTTGTTTTAGAATTCTTGTTTCCGGGTTCATCGTGGTTTCCCATAATTGTTCGGCATTCATTTCCCCAAGACCTTTATATCTTTGAATATGTACACCTTGACCGTATTCTTCTTGTAATTTTTGTCGTTCTTCTTCTGACCAAGCATAGGATTTTTTTTGTCCTTTTTTAACTTGATAGAGTGGTGGTGTNGCAATATATACGTGACCATTTTCTATCAAATCTTTCATATATCTAAAGAAGAATGTTAAGATTAGGGTCGAAATATGACTTCCATCGACATCGGCATCCGTCATAATGATGACTTTATGGTAACGTAATTTTTGAAGGTTTAGCGCTTTACTGTCTTCTTCAGTACCAATTGTAACACCGAGAGCCGTAAATATATTTTTTATTTCTTCATTGTCAAAAACTTTGTGTTGTAATGCTTTTTCGACGTTTAAAATTTTTCCTCTTAGGGGCAGGATAGCTTGAAAATTTCTGTCGCGTCCTTGTTTAGCAGTACCACCCGCAGAGTCTCCCTCTACCAAATAGATTTCACATTTGTCAGAATCTGTTTCAGAACAATCCGAAAGTTTACCAGGTAATCCGGCACCGCCCATAACGGTTTTTCTTTGNACCATTTCACGTGCTTTTTTTGCAGCGTGGCGGGCTTGGGCAGCCAAAATTACTTTTTCTACAATGCGTTTGGCATCTTTTGGGTTTTCTTCTAAGTAATCGCTAAGCATTTCAGAAACAGCTTGACTTACAGGCGCGTTTACTTCTCTATTACCTAATTTTGTTTTGGTTTGTCCTTCAAATTGTGGTTCTCCAACTTTTACCGATATGATAGCTGTTAAGCCTTCTCTAAAATCATCACCGGCAATTTCAAATTTGAGTTTGTCTAACATACCAGATTTTTCGGCATATTTTTTTAACGTCCCTGTCAGTCCGCGTCTAAAACCCGATAAATGTGTACCGCCTTCATGTGTGTTGATATTATTAACATAAGAATGCACATTTTCTGTATATGAAGTGTTATAAATCATAGCCACTTCAACAGGAATGCCATTTTTTTCGCTTTCCATATTGATAACATCAGAAATGATGGGTTCTCTATGCGCATCTAAAAATTGTATAAATTCTTTTAAACCTTCTTTGCTGAAATATTCTTCATGAACAAATTCACCTTTTTCGTCTTTTTGTCTTAAATCTGTGATGGTGATGGTTATCCCTTTGTTTAAGAACGATAGCTCGCGCATTCTTAAGGATAGGGTGTCATAATCAAATTCAATTGTTTGTTTAAAAATTTCAGCATCGGGATGGAATTTAATCAATGTACCCGTTTCAGTTGTTTCACCAACAATTTTAACAGGATAAATGGCTTTACCTTTTTTGTATTCTTGTTGATAAATTTTTCCGTCTCTAAACACTTGTGCTACCACGTGGTCTGATAGTGCATTTACAACAGATACTCCAACGCCGTGTAGCCCTCCGGATACTTTATATGAATCTTTGTCAAATTTACCTCCGGCACCAATTTTGGTCATTACAACTTCAAGTGCAGAAACACCTTCTTTTTTATGCATGCCTACAGGAATACCTCGACCGTTATCTTTGATTGATACAGAATTATCTTCATTAATAATCACTTCCATACGATCACAATGACCGGCCATAGCTTCATCGATAGAATTATCTGCAACCTCGTAAACTAAGTGGTGTAAACCTCTAACGCCTATATCTCCAATATACATGGAAGGACGCACTCTTACGTGTTCAATACCTTCTAATGCTTGTATGCTATCGGCTGAATAATTCTGTTTATTATTTTGTTCTTCACTCATAAAATGTTTTTTTTAAAAATCTGAAAATAGATACAAATATACTAATAATTATTGATATTGTTCTAGTTTTTATTCATACTTTTGTCGTAATTATGAAGATATTATTGCTAGGAGAATACAGCCGTTTGCACAATACGCTAAAAGAGGCTTTGGTGCTGTTAGGACACGAAGTGGTTTTGGTAGGAACAGGTGATAGTTTTAAGCAATTTCCTTCTGATTTTGATGTGTCTTCGCGTTTAGAAAAAAAATGGTTTTCTAAAAAAATAGGCGTGTTGATTTATAAGCTTTTTAGCTATAATATTTTTGCCAAAGAAGTCTATTTTAATTTAAAGAAATTATTACCGGTTTTGAGAAATTTTGATGTGGTTCAATTAATCAATGAAGATTCGTTTGGAATTGATTCTTTGGATGAAATAAATTTTTATAAAATTATTTTTAAACAAAACAATAAGGTTTTTTTATCAGCTTGTGGTGAAGATTTTCATACTATTAATTTTTATAAGCAAAATGGTATGCGGTATTCTATCCTAACGCCTTTTGAACAAAATCCGAGTTTAAAAAACGAATTTTTATATTCATTTAAGTATTTAAAAGACGATTACAAGGTATTGCATGATTATTTGATGCGTAAAATTGTAGGTATAATTCCTTCGGATATGGATTATCATATTCCATATTTAGGTTTTCCTAAAGTAGTGCCGATGATTCCAAATCCAATTAATATTGATAATATTAAATATAATCCATTAGATATTTCAGGTAAAATTGTGATTTTTTTCGGAATAAATTTATTGAGTTATTACAAAAAGGGTAGTCATATTATTCTCAATGTTTTAGATCGTATTAATAATGATTTTTCTGACAAGGTAGAGATTATTTTAGCGCAAAATTTGCCGTATGATGAATATATGGAAAAGTATAATGAAGCGCATATTTTTATTGATCAGCTTTATTCTTATGATCAAGGTTTTAATGCTTTGGAAGCAATGGCACGCGGTAAGTGTGTGTTAACCGGTGCAGAAACCGAATTTGAAGACTATTATAAATTACAAAAGCAAGTAGCAGTTAATGTCTTGCCTAATGAAAATGATTTATATCAAAAAATTATAGACTTAATACAACAACCCGAGTTGATTAAAACAATTGGCAGCAATGCGCGTTATTTTATTGAAAAGCATCATGATTATAAAAAAGTAGCACAACAATACCTGCAAATTTGGGGAGGTAATAGTGCTATATAAAAAAAACTCGTCAATTGACGAGCTTTTTAGTAAAAATCTTATTCAGTTTATTAAGCTTGCTTAACGTTTACTGCATTCAATCCTTTTTTACCTTCGGTAAGTTCAAATTCTACTTTGTCACCCTCACGGACTTCATCGATTAATCCTGTAACGTGTACAAAATATTCTGTGTTTGACTCATCTTCAATAATAAAACCAAATCCTTTGGTTTCATTAAAGAACTTTACTGTTCCTGTTTTCATTATAAATTTTTAATTAATTATTCAGCAAAGGTAATCTATTTTTTATGATATCCTACATATTTTTTAATAAATCGTATAAAATATTTTAAATATGTATATTATTTGCAAAAACACGTGAAAGAAATTAAATAAAGTATTGTTTTACAGATTTTTAACTAAGAATCCTTTCAATAGGATTTGTTGCAAAAAAATATGGAATTTCTTTAAAATCTTTGATATAGGCTTTAAGAAGCATTAATTTTGCTCTTTTTCCAACGGNAATACTGCCCATTTCATTTTCTAATTCCAAAGAAGCAGCAGCATTTATGGTAGCTGCATTGATAGCTTGTTCGGGTGTTAGTTTTTGTTTGATACACGCCAAGGAAACTATAAAATTCATATTAAAAGTAGGTGTAGAGCCTGGGTTGAAATCCGTTGCCAATGAAATGGCAATGTTATTTTGAATCATTTTTTTAAGAGGCGCATACGGAATATCGATAAAAAAACTACAGGCAGGAAGAGCGGTAGCAATTGTGTTCGATTTACTTAAAATAGTAATATCTTCATCATTCATGACTTCTAAATGATCTACTGATATGGCTTGGTTGTGTGTAGCAATCTCAATACCTCCTATTGTATTAAATTGATTGACATGAACTTTGGGTTTTAGTCCATAATGGGCGCCTGCCTGCAATATTTGATTGGTTTCATCCGAAGTGAAATAATTTTTTTCGCAAAAAACATCGATGTAATCTGCTAATTTCTCCTTTGCAATAATTGGTAATAATTCATTGATTAACAGATCTATATATCCTTTTTTGTCATTTTTGAATTCTATAGGAACAGCATGTGCACCCAAAAAGGTCGCTTTAATTGGAATGTCAAAATTTTCTTTGAGTTTTTTTATCACTCTGAGCATTTTTAATTCACCTTTAAGACTTAACCCATAACCTGATTTAATCTCGATAGCACCTGTGCCATAAGAAATAATCTCTTTTAATAATAACGCTGATTTTTGATAAAGTGTTTCCGCGTCAATCTCATTCATTTTTTTTACAGAATTTAGGATGCCACCACCGCGTTGGGCAATTTCTTCGTAAGTCAGTCCATTAATTTTATCGACAAATTCATCGGCTCTGGAAGCGGCATAAACCATGTGTGTGTGAGCATCTATCCAAGTGGGCATCAGTAGTTTTCCTTCAGCATCGATGATTTCTTTAAATGTTATACTCGGTAGATTTTGCATTTTGCCAAACGCATATATTTTTTGGTCTTTGATGATGAGATACGCATCTCTAATCAAAGGTAAATCATTCATATCTTTGCCTCTCAGCGCTTCTTTTCCTTCGCGTGTTTGCAATAGTTGTCCAATATTTTTTATAAGTTTCATATCAGTTTTATAAATTAATTCGTAAAAACATAATGTAGAATGTTACTGCCCATTTTTAATGCTTTTTCTCGTATATCCCAAGGATCGTGGTGAATTTCCTCTGATTCCCAGCCATCACCTAAATCGCTTTCATAAGTATAGAGCAAAACCAGTCTGTTTTTTATGACGATGCCAAAGGCTTGTGGACGTTTGCCTTTGTGTTCGTGAATTTTGGGCAATCCATTCGGAAAATGATAATAACTATTAAATATTGGATGGGTTTTGGGGAGTTCTTGTAAATTGGCTTCTGGAAATAATTTCTTGATTTGTTTACGGATGTATTGATCCATTCCATAATTATCATCAATATGAAGAAAACCGCCGTTTAATAAATATTTTTGTAAATTTTTGACATCTTCCGTAGAAAAAAACACATTTCCATGTCCGGTCATGTGTATAAAAGGATAATTGAAGATTTCGGGTGCATCGGGGGTAACAACATCTATGTGCGTATCAATTTTGGTATAAATATGTTCGTTTGAATATTTTACCAAATTGGGTAAAGAGGTTGTAATATTAGCATACCAATCACCACCACCATGATATTTTAGAAGTGCAATTTTTTGTGCATACACACCTTGAAATATAAGCAAGAAAAAAATCCAAAAACTTATACTGAGTATATTATTTTTCATCTGTTTTTGAATATTTTAGAGTTACAACAAACATCTGTAGTTTTAATAAAAAAACTACAAATGAAAGTAAATAAGCGATGTAAATATAAAAATTTATTCTCTGAGTCTTTTTTGCTTTTACCACCAGCTACCATTTTATAGACAACAAAGCCTAAAATGATGATGACTAAAAAGAAAAAAGCACCCATAAGGTTACCCATATTCCACATAGAAGAATTGTCTGAAGCTAAATATAACATATTTTATTTTTTTTGGTTATTAATTACAAATATACATATTTTTTTTATTTGTACAAGTTTGGATATTTAATTGGATAAGCTTCGTGCATTATTTCATAAACTTTTTCAAATATATCATCGACAGAAGGTTTTGAAAAATAATCACCATCGTGTCCATAAGCCGGACGATGTTCTTTGGCTGTTAGAGATTGCGGTTTGCTATCTAAGTGCACCCATGCACCTTGTTTACTCACAACTTGATTCATAATATAAGCTGATCCACCTCCGGGAACATCTTCGTCAATAACCAAAATCTGATTGGTTTTTTTGACACTCTCCAATATTTCATTTTTCAGATCAAATGGAATTAGGGTTTGGACATCGATTACTTCAGCATCAATGCCAATTTCCAAGAGATTTTTAGCTGCTTGTTGTACAAGTCTTAGGGTAGAGCCATAAGATACCAATGTAATATCTTTTCCTTTTTTGAGTACTTCAATTTTGCCAATTGGAATTTTATAATCACCAATATTTTTTGGCATTTTTTCTTTTAATCTATANCCGTTTAAACTTTCAATGACCAATGCAGGTTCGTCGCTGTCTAATAAAGTGTTGTAGAAACCGGCTGCTTGTGTCATATTTCTAGGAACGAGTATATTTATGCCACGGAGTAAGTGGGTAAGACCGCCCATAGGCGAACCTGAATGCCAGATTCCTTCAAGACGATGTCCACGTGTGCGTACAATCAAAGGTGCTTTTTGTTTTCCGGCACTACGGTAATGTAAAGTTGCTAAATCATCGCTCATTGCTTGCAATCCGTAGAGTAGGTAATCTAAATATTGAATTTCGGCAATAGGTCGTAAGCCACGCATTGCCAGTCCAATACCTTGTCCTATAATGGTTGCTTCTCTAATACTGGTATCAGAAATACGTACTTTACCATATTTATCTTGCAAACCTTCAAGTCCTTGGTTGACATCACCAATTTTACCACTGTCTTCTCCAAAAATAAGTAATTCGGGGTATTTTTCAAATAATTTATCAAAATTGTCTCTTAACACGATTCGCCCATCGACCAATGGCGCATTGTCATCATAAATAGGACTGATTCCTTTGATATGACTTACTTTGTGTTTGCTTTGGCTGTAGAGATAATCTCCATATATTTTTTGGTTGTCTTCGGTATAAGAAATAATCCATTTTTGAAGTGTTTTTTTGGCTTCAAATTTTTCATCTTTTATCAATGGTAAAATTCGCCTTGCACTTGTTAGTAAATCGGCTTTTTTAGGATCTTTTATTTTGGCTAAATCGTTTCTAATGGGTAAAATAAAATTTTTGTTTTTGCTGTTTTGAATACATTGATCAATTGTTTTGATTAGTTTTACTCTTTCAGCTTTCATAGGAGCAGTATATGCTGCCCAAGCATTTTTTGCTGCTTCTTTTGCGCGTTTTTTGGTCTTTTCCTCGATTTTTAATAGTTCATCTTCTGTAGCTAAGTTGGTTTCGAGTATCCATTCGCGCATTTTTTTTATGCCATCAAAATCTTTTTCCCATTGCAATCTTTTGGCGGATTTATAACGTTCATGTGATCCCGAGGTTGAATGACCGTGAGGTTGTGTGCAATCTTCTACATGAATCAAAACCGGAATGTGTTCATTTCTGGCAAATTTTTCAGCTTTTTGATAGGTTTCCATTAAAGCGGGATAATCCCAGGCTTTTACTTTGAATATTTCATATCCAGGTTTGTCTTTTGTGCGTTGGAAACCCGAAAGGATTTCAGAAATACTTTCCTTGGTTGTATGAAATTTCGCCGGCACAGAAATACCATATTTATCATCCCAAACACTTACGACCATTGGTACTTGTAAAACACCGGCAGTATTGATACTTTCCCAAAATTGTCCTTCGGAAGTACTAGCATTGCCAATGGTTCCCCAAGCAATTTCATTGCCGTTATGGGTAAATTTTTCTGAATTTTCAGGTAATTTATCAAGATTTCTATAAATATTTGATGCTTGTGCCAAACCTATTAATCTAATCATTTGGGCGCCGGTGGAAGAGATGTCTGAACTGCTGTTTTTTTGTTCCATGAGATTTTTCCATTCGCCGTTTTCATCTAAACTGTGTGTGGCAAAGTGGTTGTTCATTTGCCTGCCTGCCGAACTCGGTTCAAAATTAATATCTGCGTGTCCGTATATAGCCGCAAAAAACTGTTCGGGCGTCATTAAATCCAATGCCAACATAAAAGTTTGATCGCGATAATAACCAGAGCGAAAATCGCCATTTTTAAAAAATTTAGACCATATAAGCTGTGGCAATTCCTTTCCATCGCCAAAAATTCCAAAGCTACCTTTTCCAGACAAAACCTCTTTTCGTCCAAAAGTGCTCATGTTTCGACTTAGGTTAATCACGTGGTAATCTTCTAAAACTTGCTTTTTAAAATCTTGAAAATCAATTTTTTGATCCAAATCTTTTGCAATTGTATTATTCATAAAAAAGTATGATTTTTAATAGACGTCAAATTTACAAAAAAAATGCGAAATATCAGTTTTTAGCAAACATTAATTAAAAAAAGGGAGCGCAATTTGCGCTCCCAAAATAAGCATTAAGCTTTGTTTGTGTTAAACAGTTTGCACTTCTTTTACTTTAGCTTGTCCTATTTTAATGCCTTCTTCATTCATTGGAATTAAATGATGATGTCTTTCAGGAAGCGATTTTAAAAGTCCTTTATGAACATTCTCCATTTTTACTATTGGTTTTAATTTCAAAAATGCACCAAGCACAATCATATTAAATGTTTTTGGACTTTTGAGTTTTGTAGCTTCTAAAGCACCTTCAATGGTATAAATATTTATATCTTTTCTGGTTGGAGGATGAATGATGCCATTTGGATCATAAAGTAGCAAACCGCCTGGAAGTACACTTTTTTCAAATTTATCCATTGATTGTTGGTTAAGGACGATAGCTGTATCAAAATTTCTCAATACGGGAGAACTGATGCGTTCATCACTTATGATAACGGAAACGTTGGCAGTACCACCGCGCATTTCAGGTCCATAAGAAGGCATCCAACTGACTTCTTTATCTTCCATAATGCCGGAGTATGCTAGGATTTTTCCCATAGAAAGTACACCTTGACCACCAAAACCGGCTATAATTAGTTCTTCTGTCATAATTTTATATTTTTTGGCTATTAGCAATGCTAATTGCTTTTATTGTTTAAAAGTTAATAGTCTTATGGTTTTTTTATATCACCTAAAGGATAGTATGCTAACATGTTTTCATCCAACCATTTATTGGAATCTTCGGGTGACATTTTCCAACCTGAATTACAGTTAGAAACAATTTCTACAAAAGTTGTTCCTTTGTTTTCTTGTTGTAGTTCAAAAGCTTTTCGAATGGCTTTTTTTGCTTTTCTGACCAAAACGGGTGTATGAACTGCTTGACGTGTAACGTAAACCGTTCCAGGTAGCATGGCTATTAGTTCTGTTATTTTTAAAGGGTGTCCCATCATGTGAACATCTCTACCATAAGGTGATGTTGAAGATTTCATTCCAGGAAGGGTAGTGGGTGCCATTTGACCTCCGGTCATTCCATAAATACCATTGTTGATAAAAATAATAGTAATATTTTCACCGCGATTACAAGCGTGTATTGTTTCTGCTGTACCGATAGCTGCTAAATCACCGTCTCCTTGATAGGTAAATACTGTTTTCTCTGGATAAACTCTTTTGATTCCAGTGGCCAATGCTGGCGCTCTACCATGTGCAGCTTCTTGCATATCGACATTCATAAATTCATATGCCAATACAGAGCAACCTACAGGTGCTATACCAATTGTTTTTTCTTCTAAACCTAACTCGTCAATGACTTCCATGGTAAGACGATGTGCGACACCATGACCACAACCGGGACAATAGGATAATTCATTGTCGGTCATCAATTTTGTTTTCTCAAAAACGATACTACCATTTTTGATAATTTCTTCGGGGGTTATTTTATGATCTGCCATTTGATTATCCTTTAATAATTTTGTTTTCTAATGCTTCTAATACTTCGTCGGGAGAATGAACCATACCACCAAAACGACCATAATGTTCTACTTTGACTTTGCCATTTACAGCAAGTCTTACATCTTCTACCATTTGACCGGCACTCATTTCAACGCTTAATATGCCTTTTACCTGATCAGCTAGTTTGTTAATAATATCAGTAGGGAAAGGCCATAAAGTTATAGGACGAATAAGTCCAACTTTATATCCTTTTTTGGCTGCCATTTCCATCGCTTTTTGGCTAATTCTAGCACTAGATCCATACGCAACAATTAGGTAATCGGCATCTTCGGTATTTATTGCTTCGTAACGAATTTCGTTTTCAGTAATTTTTTTGTATTTTGCTTGTAAATGATGGTTATGTGCTTCTTGTCTTTCGGATTTTAATTCGAGAGAGGTAATAATATTTCTTTCTCTTCCATTTTTTTTGCCGGTAGTTGCCCAAGAGCCATATTTTTTATCTACTTCTTCGTCGGTTAAACGTGTTTTTTGAGGAGAATATATCACTTTTTCCATCATTTGTCCAATAACACCATCTGATAGAATAACGGCTGGATTGCGATATTTAAAAGCAAGTTTAAAACCTAATTCTACAAAATCAGCCATTTCTTGTACGGTTGAAGGTGCTAATACAATAAGTTTATAGTCACCATGTCCACCACCTTTTACCATTTGAAAGTAATCGGCTTGTGAAGGCTGTATGGTTCCTAATCCCGGACCACCTCTTACAACATCTACAATCAAGCAAGGCAATTCGGCACCTGCCAAATAAGATATTCCTTCTTGTTTTAAACTGATTCCCGGACTAGAGGATGAAGTCATTACTTTTTTGCCACAAGCAGCAGCACCATACACCATATTGATGGCTGCAATCTCGCTTTCTGCTTGTAAAACCACCATACCAGTTCGTTGGTGAGGGCGTTCCGTCATCAAATATTCAATCACTTCTGATTGAGGGGTGATGGGATAACCGAAATAAGCATCTACACCAGCTCTTATTGCCGCTTCTGCAACCGCTTCATTTCCTTTCATTAATTTTATTTCTTCCATAATTTTTAGTTTTGTGAGGTAGCGTTACAGTTATTTTTCAGGACTTAATTTGTAAACGGTAATACACATATCGGGGCATACCAATGCGCAGTTTACACATGCGATACATGCATCGTGGTTTGCGGGGTAAGCTGGGTGATATCCTTTTGCGTTAACGCTGTCTTTTAATGCAATTACGTCCGTTGGACAAGCTAGAACACATAAATTACAACCTTTGCATCTTTCTGTGTCAATAACTATTGCGCCTTTCATTTTTGCCATAGTAATATATCTTTTGAAATAATTATTAGTATTAAATTTCACTCAAAAATAATGAAGAATTATCATTAATTATATGAAAAATGTCAGTTTTATATAATTTTCCTGTTGAAAATATCGATATTATTGAACAAATGGCAATTTTACTACTTCAGCTGGAATTTGTTTTTTTCTAATTTGAATGAAAATTTTATTTCCTACTTTTGATTTTTCTTTGGGGACATAACCCATACCAATTGCTTCTTTTAAAGTAGGTGACATGGTTCCGGAGGTAACAAAACCAATTTTATTACCATTTTCATCTACGATGTCATATCCGTGACGGGCAATTCCTTTTCCATTTAGTTTAAAAGCGACAAGTTTTCTTGTTACACCTTCTTCTTTTTGTTTTTTTAGCAATTCTACATCTATGAAATCTTTGGTAAATTTAGTGATCCAACCCAGTCCTGCTTCAATTGGAGAAGTCGTGTCGTCGATATCATTACCATATAAGCAGTAACCTTTTTCTAAACGGAGTGTATCTCGAGCGCCCAGTCCAATGGGTTTGATACCTTCTTCGGCTCCTAATTTAAACAAAGCATTCCATATAGCTTCAGCTTTATCGTTCTTTACATATATTTCATATCCATTTTCGCCGGTGTAACCTGTAGCGGATACCAATATGTTATCAAATCCGGCTAGATTGGTTTTGGTCCAAGTATAATATTTTAATTTTTCGAGATCGGTGTTGGCTAATTTTTGCATCACTTTAGGTGCTTTAGGACCTTGTACGGCTAAAATGCTGTATTGATCTGATAAATCTTGTAATTTCACCTCAAATTTATCAGAAAATTGGTTTACCCAATTCCAATCCTTTTCTAGATTGGCGCCATTGACGACTAACATATATTTATTTTTGTCTAGATTATATACTAATAAATCATCTACGATGCCACCTTTTCCATTGGGAAAACAAGAATATTGAATTTTTCCGGGACTTAATTTTGCTACATCATTACTGGTAATATATTGTAAAAAATCTAAGGATTGAGACCCTTCGACAAAAAAGTTGCCCATATGGGATACGTCAAAAACACCCACAGCTGTTCTGACAGTTTTGTGTTCAGCATTAACACCTTCATATTGAATGGGCATTTCAAATCCTGCAAAAGGAAGCATTTTAGCGCCTAAATTTTTATGTAATTTGTTTAGTATAGTTGTTTTCATAAGATTATTTTTTATCCATTTGCTAAAGTATAAAAAATATCATGAAATAAAATGACTTATTATTGTTTTTAAATGCTCAAATGCACTAAAATTTTTTACAATATTTTGTTTGTAAATGTGTAAAATTAACAAGCATTTTTGTCTATTACATCAGATTAGAATTTTGTATTACAATGTAATTTTTTCGCCAATTTCAGGTAAAATAAAATCTTTTCCGGCTTTTTTAAAAGTTTTTTTTGCTTTCTCGTGATCTATTTTAATCAATTCGAATGTATCGAAATGATAGCCCATTACATTTTGACAATCTACATAATCAGATGCTACTACGGCGCTATCTATTCCCATAGTGAAATTGTCGCCAATAGGCAATATTGCTAAGTCGAGTTTTGTAAACAAAGGAATGATTTTCATATCCATTGTGAGTCCGGTATCTCCGGCAATATAAATGGATTTTTCTTCGCTTTCAAGCACATAGCCAGCCGGGTTACCACCATAGGTGCCATCGGCAAAACTGCTGGAATGCCAAGCATTTACCATTGTGATTTTGCCAAAATCAAAAAACCAACTACCACCGTGATTCATGCCGTGTCCATTGATGCCATAATTGGCGAAATAGGTAACAATTTCAAAATTAGAAATAATAATTGCATCGGGATTAAGTTCGTGAATGGCGCTAACATCTAACACATGATCTTGATGCGCATGGGTGATTAAAAAATAATCTACTTTGAGATTTTGGAGCGAAATTTTTTCTGCAGCCAACGGATTTGCTGTGATAAACGGATCAACAATGATACGCTTTCCATTGGTTTCAATTAATAGACTTGCATGTCCAAGAAAAGTTATGTTCATATCTTCAATTTTTAATGATTTTAAATCTATTTATATGTTGGTCATCACTTATTATTTCAAGAATATATAAGCCTTGTTTATAATTACTTATATCTATTCTATAAGTGTCTTGTCCACTCGAAAATATTTTTTTACCATTCATAGTATAAATGCTGATATTTTGAATATTTTGATGGTATAATTTGCTGATATTTATATAATGATGACTTGGATTTGGATAAATTTTAAACAAATCTTTGTTTATTTCGGCAACATTATTTGAAGAAGAGACATGTATTATAAATGGTGCATCCCAATTTCCTTCGGAACTGGAAATCAGTAAATTAAATTCAATATCCTTATCCAAACAAGTAGCAGTAACGCTGTAATCAAAATCACCATTACTAGTTACAGTTTCTCCACTGAGGATGTCTCCCATATTGACTTGATTGTCGGTGATTGTGATATCTGGATCGGTAGTTGATAAATTCACTATTACATTTTGAGCGGTTTGTTTACCGATATTTTTGATTTTGATATTCATGTCAATTTCTTCGCCGGGATTGACAATTTGATTGTAGTTGCCAATGCCGCCGCCCAATCCGTCATGGATAACATTGCCGGCATATCGCAAGTCAGCTGTATCATTTGTTATAATATGAATGGGTAAATTTTGTGTCCAAGTGCCTTCATCGGATTGCATGCTTATTTGTAGATAAGTATCTTTTTGCATACATAAATTATTAACATCAAATAACAGTCCCATACTAATGGATGTTGCATTGCTGTCAATATCATTAAAATTGATGGTGTTTTGGATAATATTAATATCTGTATCAGTAGTAGAAATACTTGCTGAAACATTATGTGCTGTACTATTTCCGGCATTATATAATTGTAACGCCAGTGAGATAGTTTCACCTGGATTTATGATGTTATCTTGATTGCCATTGCCTGCCATACCACCATCTGCTAGTACCGCAAGACTGTATTGTAAATAAACCGCTTGTGTAGGAGTATGTGTTACACAAACATTAAAATTTCCTTGCGAAACAATAGCATTTCCGTGGTTGTAAACCCTAACCCAATAGTTTTCTCCAGGTGTGCAATTATTATAAACTATTTGTTCTTGAGTGCCGGCACCTGCATTGTTTGCACATGCTATTTGCGTTAAATTGCTACAATCATTTCCTGAATATAATACCAAAACAGGATCAATATCGGTGGTTTGTGGTGTAAGTGTAATATTTTCAGTAGTTTCAATTGCTAAAAATTTATAAAATACACCTTTACCGCTATCGTTTCCTGTGTATGTATCGCAAATACCGAGACTCAAATTGACATCTTCGGTGGCACCTACCAAATTTCCAGCAGTTGCTTGACAAGAAGCGTGGCTTAAAAGTGTCGTTGCATCTTCACATAAATCATTTTCGGGTTTGCTTTCACCGTCATGTGTCATGTGGATATAGTATTGTGGATCATAACCATAATTTACCAATCCTGAAGTGGAATAGTTAGCGGGAAAAACTTGCCATAAATTATTTCCGGCACCTGCTTCTATTGTATTGACAGTTCCATTAGCATTCACATGAACGATGAGCCTAACATGACTGGAAGGATGATTGGCAATATCACCCGGTTGAATATCATTGTAGGAGGCATAGGTGCCAAATTCTGAGCTATGTCCCATACCGTAGGTAGATATGTGAGAGGATAACTCAAAACACCTACTGGTAAAACCGGAGCAATCCAGTCCGACAGCTGCTGATGTGCCGCAAGAGTAGTGTACAGATGTATTGCCTGGATGACGGGTTTGAATATCGCCGGCAAATTTGCCATTTGTAATGCCCGTTTGAAATCCGGAAAGTGAAGAAAAACCGCCCCATTTATAAGGTATAGATGATTTATTGGTACTTGAAGTATCATTGACCCAGTCTGGTGTAACAACATATTTGTTGCTGGCATCACTACAACTGTAATTGCTTGTATAAGTACCTGTGCTAATATTGGCACTTGATACAATCCATTGATAATCAAGAAAGTCATTGGCGTGTTGTATTACATCAATACTGCTGACTTGCTGTGCAAAACTATTTGAAAATATTATGAGTGCAATATATAGTGTAATTTTTTTCATTTCGTCAATTTAATGTATTTATGATTGTTTATTCTAATCGATAATTTTTTTATTTATTTTAATGCTCTTATTTCTTGATGTCTGAAACAGTCAACGATATGATCGTTTACCATTCCGGTTGCTTGCATATGGGCATAAATTATGGTTGGCCCTACAAATTTGAATCCACGTTTTTTCAAGTCTTTGGATATTTTTTCGGACAAACTGGTTTTTGCAGGAATATCTGCTTCACTTTTCCAGTTATTTTGAATGGGTTTGTGTTGTACAAAAGCCCAAATATAGTTGGAAAAAGATCCAAAACTTTCTTGTATTTTTATAAATGCTTGCGCATTGGTGACAGCAGCTTTTATTTTTAATTTGTTTCGTATAATTGCTTTATTATTAATAAGTTCATTTAATTTCTTGTCGTTATATTTTGAAATTTTATAAGCATTAAAATTGTCAAAAGCTATTTTAAAATCTGCTCTTTTTCGCAATATTGTCAACCAACTTAAACCAGCTTGAAAACTCTCGAGCAATAACATCTCAAATAATTTTTGGTCGTCATATACCGGAATGCCCCATTCTATATCGTGGTATTCAATATATTGTGGATCATTTCCTGTCCATTTGCATCTATTCATTGTTATTGATTCATAATTTTGAATCCGTTTTTGTCAATTTTTACATAATATATACGATTATTTTTTATTTTGTAATCGTTTTTTACATACGTATAAGTATCACTTGGTAAAGTTAGTAATTTTTTTTGAAAATGATGCTGACTATTACTGATAACTCTATTTATATGTATGGGTTTGGTTTTTGAAAATTGATCGATGCATACATAAATATTGTCTGTAGTTCCGCCGGCAAGTGTAATGGAACCTATTTCCGTAGAGAAGTTGGCGGTTTGACATATATTTTGACAAGGATTGGCTTTGAGTAAAAATGCATCTCGACCCGATTTTTCAATCCAAATTTCTTGTTTTGTTTTTGAAACAAGGGCTTTGTGTTTGATAAGTTGATTGTTTTGTAGTTGATAACTGCTGCCGTCTGACATTAGGATATTGAAGTTGCCGTCAAATAGAAACAGTTTGTCGTAAAACACAATTTGTGGATTGTTAATCGGAATTTTTTTTGAAATTTGTTTGTTTTCAACGATACAAAGAAATTTTTGGGTTAAAACATATATTTTGTTATCAGTTGCCAAAACATCTAATGGAATTGAAGGTAATTTTATCTTTGAAATATTATTATTTTTAATGATTTTGAGTAGATTACCTTTGTCATATTTGCCTACGAAAGCCATACTTTGTTCATCGATGATATCAAATCCAGAAAAGACATAATATACACCTTCGGGTGTTGGCATAGGTTTTATATCGACATCTTTCCAAGTAAAAAGTTTTGGTAGTTTATTTGTTACTGCTTTTATTATTTTTGGTTTAGCTGATTCAGATTGTTTGTTTTCTGTACTGTCCTTTTGTTTTGTTTTGTTTATTGGTTTCTCAATTTTTTGAGGGACAGCGATTTGCTTTTTGTTATCAGGCGTATTTTTGTTAGGAGCTATAAATATAAAGTATCCGACAACTAGCAGTAACAAAATTAGTAGGAGAAAGATGTTTTTTTTCATGTAGTTAATTTTGTGCAAGTTAGTGTTTTTCTTGATTTATGGCAAGAAAAATCTGTTTGCAGGAGAAGATAAATGCAAAATGAACTAAAGAAAAAATGATAAAAAACCATGTTATCTACAACAGATTATTTCCATCAAAATCTTCTAGATATTCGGCTACTCGTTTGGCAAATAGTCCGCCTAGCATACCATCTACCGCTCTATGGTCGTAGGTGTGTGATAAAATCATTTTTTGTCTGATAGCGATCATATCGCCTTCAGGCGTTTCTACAACGGCTGGCATTTTTCTGATGCTACCCAATGCCATTAAAGCTACTTGTGGTTGGTTGATAATGCCGGAAGCCGCAATATTTCCAAAAGTTCCCATATTGGTAACGGTATAAGTACCGCCCGAAATTTCGTCGGGTTTTAGCTGGTTTTCTCTGGCTCTTTTTGCCAAATCATTTACAACTTTTGTCAATCCGCTTAAACTAAGTTGATCTGCATTTTTGATTACCGGTACAATTAAATTTCCGCTGGGAAGCGCAACGGCCATTCCAATATTGATATTTTTCTTTTTGATAATTTGATTACCTGATACTTGTACATTTATCAAAGGATAATCTTTGATAGCTTTAACAATATAGTAGATAAATATGGGTGTAAATGTAATTTTTTCGCCTTCTTTTTGATAAAAAGTATCTTTTATTTGATTGCGCCATTGTACTATTTTGGTAACATCTGCTTCTACAAAAGATTGTACATGAGGCGAAACCTGTTTAGATTGCACCATATGATCTGCAATAATTTTGCGCATGCGATCCATTTCTATAATTTCGTCACCATTTGCTACAGTGATGGATTTGTTATCAGTTTTTTGAACATTTGGCTGTGATTTCTCAATAATAGGTGCCGTAGTATTTGATGTAGGCGTTTGGGTATTTCCTGATTTCTTTTGTGCAATATAGGCTAAAACATCTTCTTTTATCAACCTGTTGTCTTTACCTGACCCAGGAATTTTGTCGAGTTCTGTTTGTGTAAGCCCTTCTTTTTTTACAATACTTTTAATCAATGGTGAGTAAAAACGATTGCTATTGGCATTGCTGGCAATATCTGTATTTTTGTCTTGTTGGTCTGTGACCGTTTCAGCAATTGCAGTTATTTCAGGGTTTTCCGTGATTTCAATCGCTTCGTCTTCTTCAATCTCTTGATCGGTTTCAATAATGGCGACAACGTCTCCAATGACGATGACATCATCTTTTTCAAAAAAACGTTCGATCAATGTTCCGGATACTTCACTTGGAACTTCGGAGTCCACCTTGTCAGTTGCCACTTCAAAAACAGTGTCGTCTTCATTGATTTGATCGCCTATATTTTTTACCCAAGTAGTAAGTGTTGCTTCGTTGACACCTTCACCCATTTTGGGTAATCTCAATTTATATTTAGCCATTGATTTTGATTTTGCACAAAAATAAGCATTTTATTGAAAAAAATGACACAATGTTATTTTATATATTTAGATTTTGTTTACAAAGTCTATTTATGAAAGCAGTTTGGTATCACCCAATATATCCTTGGTATCGCTTCCAATAATTAATTGTTTTTTTGGAAAATAAAAACGAAAATAAAAATTCTTGTCTTTTAGTTTTTCCATTTCATCTATAATTTTGGAAAAAGGAATTGTTTCGGTATCAAAAATGAGTAAAGACTTGTCATTAATCTCATTATGAATTTTGTAAGAAGCATAAGCTTTAATTTCTTGAAAATGTGTCTTTAATTTTTCACTATTTTTGTCATTTCCCATATAAAAAAAATGATTGAATGCGTGCGGATTGTTAGTTTGATTTGTTTTTTTTATACGCAACCATAGCCATATTTTAAAAAATAATTTCATTAGGAACTCTTGGGCAGGAAAACTACGGAAGTGCTTTTGTTGAAACTGAAAAGTAGTATTTAAGAAGTGATCATAATATCGATGGTCTTTTTGGCTACTTTCGCCTTTAAAGTGAATTATTTTGGCTTGAGCACAATAATAATTTTGAAAACTTTGTTGCAATATTGTGTAGGACAAATCTATATCTTCGCCATACATAAAGTAGCGTTCATCAAAGCCACCAACATTTTGATAAGTACTTTTTTTAAGGAACATAAATGCACCGGTTAGCACATCAATTTGCCCGCTTTGGTTTTCATTAAGATGCGCTGCATAGTAGTTATTAAAAGGCCTAAACGGAAGTATTTTATATAGTTTTGTCAACTTGCTAAATGCAACGATAGGGCTAGGAATACCACGTTTGCTTTCAGGTAAAAAGTGTCCGGTACCATCGATCATTTTTCCGCCAACAATACCAAAATTTGGTTTGTTTTTTATAAAATCAAAAAGCACTTGTACAGTGTTTTCTGCCATAAGTGTATCTGGATTTAAAATTAGTAAATAATCGCTTTTTGCTTGCTGAACAGCACGATTATTTCCTTTGGCAAATCCTTCATTTTTGTCCAACCATAAAAAGTTTACATCGGGATAATTATCTTTGAAATATTCTTTGCTTCCATCTGTTGATGCATTGTCTGCTACTATAATTTCTGCATCAAAATTTGTAATAGCTTTTTGAACAGATTCTAAACACGCATCTAAAAAATACTTGACATTATAGTTTAATATGACAATTGAAAGTTGGGGCATTTAGTATAAAAAATGATTTTAGCAAAGTTAATCTATTTGCCTTAATCTACAAGATTTATATAAAACTAAATTGAGACATTTATAAAGGTATAGGGGATTTCTAATAATTAATTCAAATCAAGACTTTCATAAAATTTTTAGTCAAATAAAATTTATGAGACATATCGAGATACGTTGAAATAGATTTTGTGCAGCATACGAAATATTTATGAAAGCCATACGGGAACAAATATAGCAAACAATCTACTGCGTTAAAATTTTTTTATATAGCTACGGCCATTAATAAAAATTTATGCCTTGTATCTTATTCACTATATTTGTTTCTTGAAAAAAATAATTTTCAGAAGTCCCCTATAATGAAATGTTATCAAAAAAGTTTATGCACTTATTTTTACCTATAAAAAAAAATCGTACTTTTACATTTCAAAAAATATACACACAAATAATGGGTAAAGTTATAGCAATAGCCAATCAAAAAGGAGGCGTAGGCAAGACCACAACATCGGTTAATTTGGCAGCAGCCTTGGGCGTTTTAGAAAAAAAAGTTTTATTAATCGATGCAGATCCACAAGCTAATGCTTCATCAGGTTTAGGTGTTGATATTGAAGCAGCACCGGCAGGTACTTACGAATTGTTAGAGCATGAAGCGGAAGCCAAGGATACGATTGTTAAGACTAAGAGTCCTAATTTAGATTTGATACCTTCTCATATTGATTTGGTTGCCGTAGAAGTGGAATTGGTCAATAAACCCAAGCGCGAATTTATGTTGGCTGAGGCAATTAAAGACATCAAGAAAAAATATGATTATATCATTATTGATTGTGCGCCATCATTGGGATTGATTACTTTAAATGCACTTACGGCAGCCGATTCTGTTATCGTACCGATTCAATGTGAGTATTTTGCGCTTGAGGGTTTGGGAAAATTACTCAATACGATTCAAAATGTACAAAAAATTCAAAATCCTGATTTGGATATCGAAGGTTTGTTACTCACGATGTATGATTCTCGTTTAAAATTGTCAAATCAAGTAGTAGAGGAGGTTACCAAGCATTTTGGCGATATGGTTTTTGAAACTGTCATTCAACGTAATGTCCGTTTGAGTGAAGCACCTAGTTTTGGTGAGAGTATTCTCGATTATGACGCCACCAGTAAAGGTGCGGTTAATTATCTCAATTTGGCTGACGAACTCATTCGTAATAATGAAAAAAAGCAAACGAATAAGCAATAATTATGGCAAAAACAACAAAAAAACAACGTTTAGGTAGGGGATTATCTGCTATTTTAAATAATGATGAAATCAAATCAGCTAATGATCAAGGTGCCGATTCGGTTGTTGGAAATATAATTGAAATACCAATTGATGTCATCAATACCAATCCACACCAGCCTAGAACGCAGTTCGATATGGAAGCTATCGAAGAATTGGCAAATTCTATTCGTCAATTAGGTGTTATTCAGCCTATTACACTTAGAAAAGCAAAAGGTAATAAATTTGATTTAATTTCTGGAGAGCGTCGTTTGCGTGCTTCAAAATTAGCTGGATTGGAAAATATTCCTGCTTATATTCGTTTGGCAAATGACCAAGAAATGCTCGAAATGGCATTGGTAGAAAATATTCAAAGGCAAGATTTAGATCCAATTGAAATTGCGCTTTCATTTCAAGCAATGATTGATCAACTTGAATTAACCCAAGAAAAAATGAGTCAAAGAGTGGGCAAGAAGCGTTCCACCATTACCAATTATTTGCGTTTGCTTAAATTAGATCCGATTATTCAAACTGGTATTCGAGACGGATTTGTATCCATGGGACACGGTCGTGCTTTAATCAATATCGAAGATCAAAAAGTACAAATCGATTTTTATGAAAAAATTATCAAAGAAAATTTATCGGTTCGTCAAACTGAGGATTTGGTCAAAAAATTTAGAGAAGGCAAAATATTGACGATAAAACCAGCAAGGAAAGCAGTTACTGCTACTGTAAAACAAGTAGAAAAAGAATTGTCTGATAAATTTGATAAAAAAATAAAAATTAGTATTTCCGATTCAGGTAAAGGTAAAATAAGTATTCCTTTTACCTCAGAAGAAGAACTGATTGAAATTCAAAAATTATTCAAATAAAAAAATTAATTTTCATATTATTTGCCATTTTGTTAATTGTAAATGTTTTTGGTCAAAAAGAAAGCATTTCATTTAAGAAATTGGATACGCTTTCTATGCAAGGAAAATTGCAAAAGCAAAATAATCCTTATAATATTTTAGCACCTTCTCAAGCAGCTTTTTATTCAGCGGTATTGCCCGGATTGGGTCAGATTTATAATAAGCAATATTGGAAAGTTCCTGTAGTTTACGGTGCAATGGGAGCTGGCGTATATTTTTATGTCAGTAATAATAACGAATACTTAAATTATAGGCAAGCTTATTTTGACAGGGTAAATGGTCGTCCGGATACATATCCATTATATAGTAAAGATGTTTTGATAACCGCATTAAATTATTACAAAAAGCAACGAGATACTTCTTTGTTAATAACAGTTTTAGTTTATTTTTTAAATATTATTGATGCGAATGTTAGCGCGCATCTTAAACAATGGAATGTCGATGATAATTTGAGTTTTTCACCAGTGCAGTTTCAGACGCCAAGTCGAACAGCACTTGGATTGCAGATGCGAATAAATATTTTAAATTGACTTAATTTTCATAAAAAGACGTTAAAAATTAACAAGATTTAATAAAGAATAATAAATTTGACAAAAATATAGATATATGACACTTACGCAATGGATTATTTTTTTTATACTAATAAATTTGGTTCACGGTGCTGGCACTTGGAAATTTTATCAAAAAGCAGGTGTTGATGCATGGAAGGCTTTTGTGCCGTTTCTAAATGTGTATGAAATGATGCACGTGATAAACAGACCGACTTGGTGGGCAGTTTTTATTTTTATTCCTGTTGTAAATTTATTGATGTTTCCAGTTATATGGGTACAATTACTCGAAGTTTTTGGTAAAAAAGGCAAAGGTATTTGGTTGGCTTTGTTTACTTTTGGGTTTTATATTGCTTATCTTAATTACACAGAAGCGGATCGCTTGCAATACCAACCCGAACATAAGAATAATAAAGACACGCTAATCGGTTCTATTATTTTTGCTGTTATTGCAGCCACTATTGTTCACACATACTTTTTTCAACCTTTTACGATTCCCACTGGTTCTTTAGAAAAATCTTATTTAATAGGTGATTACTTGATTATCAGCAAGATGCATTATGGTGCACGTGCACCTATGACGACTGTTAGTTTGCCAATGGTACACGATACCATTCCGTTGATACATTCTCGTTCTTACTTAAAGAAACCGCAATTGCCATATTTTAGAATTCCGGGTTTTCAAAAAGTTAAGAATAATGATATTGTGGTGTTTAATTGGCCAGCAGATACCGTTGTGAAGTTTTTTCATAACGATCCGGCACAATACAAACCCATTGACAAAAAATCTAATTATGTCAAGCGTTGTGTGGCTATTGGCGGTGATTCTATGCAGATAAAAAATGGAATTGTTTATATTAATGGTCATGAAGTCGTTTACCCTGACAGGGCTAAATTGCAAAATTTATATCTTGTAAAAACCAAGCCGGAACAATTGTTTACGAGACAAACCATAGGAAGATTGGTTAAGAATTATAAGATAAAAGAAATTTTTTCGGGTGCTAAAAAAGGTACTTATATTATGAATTTAACCGATGATAAATTGAAATTGGTTAAGGCGTTATCTAACGTAGAAAGTATCGAAATGTATAACACTGCTAAAGGAGAATTATTTGGTGGTAATCCGGATTGGGACATCAATAACTTTGGTCCAATTTATATTCCCAAAAAAGGTGATGTATTGGAATTAAATAAAGAAACCTATCCTTTTTATAAAAAAATTATTAATCAATATGATTTGAATGATGCAAAGCATAAGTTGGACAATCGTGAAGTTGTATTAAAAGGAAATGATGTATATATAGATGGAAAATTAACAAAAGAATATACGGTGAACCAAAATTATTACTGGATGATGGGGGATAACCGTGGTGAATCTGAAGATTCGCGTTTTTGGGGTTACGTACCTTTTGATCATGTGGTTGGTAAGCCTGTATTTATCTTTATGAGTATTGACAAAGAAACCGGAAAAATTCGTTGGGATCGCGTTTTTACAACGGTGAGCGGTAGTGGCAAACGCATATCTTACCTTTGGCCTTTTATAGGCTTAATCGTGCTATATTTTATAGGTGATAAATTTTTTCGTAGAAAAAAAAGCGCATAGTTTTTAAGAGGATTTTAATCATTATTTTATAAGCATAAGATGATATTTTTAAAATGGACTTTGAATTTCTTTATTTAATATTTTTGCATGTTAGAAAAAATACTTATTTTTGTAAAAATGATGTGTTTTCTATATGAATGATCAAATTTTTACAAAATTATCAGTTTTAGAACAAAAAATTTCAAAACTAATTCAACAAAATTTTGATTGTGAACAAAAAATTGTTAATTTTGAAGAAATGTTAAAAGAAAAGGATGCTCAAATTCTTGGTTTGAAAAACGAATTGGATGTTTTAAAAACCAAACAAGAGCAATATGATATAGGAAAAGCATTTGAAGGCAGTAGTGGAGAAGGAAATGAAGAAGCTAAAAAGAAAATAGATGGCTTAATCAAAGAAATTAATCTTTGTATAACAGCATTAAAAGAATAAGACATTTGGAGGATAAAGTTAAAATTAAAGTATCGGTAGCCGGTAGGAGTTATCCACTTAAAGTTACCCCGACAGAAGAAGAATTTGTACGAAAATCTGTTAGCTTTATTGAAGAACGAATGAATTATATCGAAAAAAAATATGCAATCAAAGATATTCAAGATGTGCAAGCTTTGATATTGATAGAATTGGCTTCTGAGTTACATTATCTCAAAAGAACAAAAAACATGGATATCAAAATGATTGAAGAAAAGATAAATCATTTGATTGAATTATAGAAATAGATCATAAAATTTAAGAACTGCCTGTACTTGTATTTATTTGTTAAACTCAACACAAATATATTAAGAAGGATGAGTCTTTGTTGTAAAGATAGACCACAAACCTTTGGGTTTCAATCTCCGGATTGACAGTGGAAATCTGATCAATGAGTTAGTCCTAAACCTGATTTATCGGGGTTTAATCATAATTTGTATACAAGTGCAGGCTTTTTTTTTAACCAAAATAAAAATAATTTAAATGGAAACAATTACATATATAGGAATAGGTGTAGGATTAGTAGTAGGTTTTATCGCTGCTTATTTATTCAAAGGTATATTGGATAATAAAAGAGCCGAAAGTATCATTAATAGTGCTCGTAAAAAGGCAACGGATATTGTTAATAAAGCCAAACAAGAAGCAGCGCAGGTATTAAAAATTGCAGAAAAGGAAGGTGACGCGCAAAAAAAAGAAAAAATATTACAAGCCAAAGAGCGTTTCTTGGAACTTAAGGAAAAGCATGAAGCGCATATTTTAGAAAGAGAAAAGAAATTAATTTCTGTAGAAAAAAGGCTTAAAGATAAAGAGGCAACGTTAAATAATGAATTGTCACAGATCAAACGACAAACTGCAGAATTAGATAAGAAGCACAGTTATTATGATGAGCGGTTAAATTTGTTAAATAAAAGAACGGAGGAGGCACAAAAAACNCATGAAAAACAATTGGAAATGTTGGAAAAAATTTCTGGGTATTCTGCTGACGAAGCTAAAAGTGAGTTAATAGAAACTTTGAAACAAGATGCTCGTAGCGAGGCGATGAAATTTATTCAAGATACCATTGAAGAAGCCAAAATGACGGCTCAAAAAGAGGCCAAGAAAATTATTATAAATACGATTCAGCGAATAGGTACCGAAGAAGCCATTGAAAACACTGTTACCACATTTCATTTAGAATCAGATGAAGTAAAAGGTAGAATTATCGGTAGGGAAGGACGTAACATTAGAGCAATGGAAGCAGCTACGGGTGTTGAAATTATCGTTGACGATACACCGGAAAGTATTTTATTATCCGGTTTTGACCCTATTCGTAGGGAAATTGCACGCTTGTCCTTGCACAAATTGGTAACGGATGGACGTATTCATCCTGCCAGAATTGAGGAAGTTGTACGTAAAACATCACGACAATTGGATGAAGAGATTGTTGAAATTGGAAAACGAACCATTATAGATTTAGGTGTCCATACCTTACATCCGGAATTGATAAAATCAGTTGGACGTATGAAATATCGTTCTTCTTATGGACAAAATTTATTACAGCATTCAAGAGAAGTTGCCAAGATTTGTGGTATTATGGCGGCAGAATTGGGCTTAAATCCTAAAATTGCCAAACGAGCAGGACTTTTACACGATATAGGTAAAGTGCCTATTGACGAAACAGAAATGCCACACGCTTTACTTGGTATGCAATGGGCAGAAAAATATGGTGAAAGCGCAGATGTGGTTAATGCAATTGGAGCCCATCATGACGAGATAGAAATGACTTCTTTATATGCACCGATTGTACAAGTTGCCGATGCTATTTCAGGTGCCAGACCTGGCGCCAGAAGACAAATTTTGGAGTCTTACTTAAAACGATTAAAAGAATTGGAAGAAGTCGCTTTTGGATTTAAAGGTGTACAAAAAGCTTATGCCATTCAAGCAGGTCGTGAGCTACGTGTTATCGTTGAAAGCGAAAAAGTTGATGATGAAACAGCCAAGCGATTATCATTTGAAATTACACAAAAAATTCAAACAGAAATGACCTATCCCGGTCAAGTAAAAGTTACGGTTATTAGAGAAACGAGAGCCGTAAATATTGCTAGATAGATTTCGGGATTGTAATTTGTTTTTTTTATAATTAATGTGTAAATTTGGTTTATTATAAAATATTTATTTATGAAAAATATATCGTTAATTTTAATAATCCTTATTAATATAAGTTTTGTAATGAGTTGTAGTAAGACGCATGATACTACAACTCAAGTTGAATATTCGCTAATTGGGCAAGGAAATCTCTATGGAAATGGGCAAGAAAACATAAGCAAACAGAATTTGGTGATTTCTGATTCAAATTCTTGGGATGCATTACTTGTTAAAATGAATTCCGTAAATAATGAAAGCGATAATTTCACAGAAAACAATATTGATTTTTCAAACTATGAGATAATTGCCATTTTTGATTCAGTATATGGAAATGGAGGACATTCAGTAGTAATAACGGAAATTATAGAGAATGCAACAGATATTAGGGTTTATATAGAAAAAAAATCTGAAGGAGCTGTTGCGGCAACTGTTATGACACAACCATTTCAAATTGTTAAGATTTTAAAAACAACCAAACAAATAATATTTGAATAAACGAAACGTGTGAGAAAAGCACAATTAATATCTAAAATATAGTTGTAATTATACGTAGTAATAGATTCAAAATTAGATTGTTAGAATTATAAATTTGCCAAATTTAAATAGCTATTTATTTAGATTAATTGACAAAAAAAGTTAAATATTTTTCTAACCCAGTTGGCTGATTTCTTTTAACTTTTCTAAGTTTGTAATTTCAATTGATTTCCCTTTAATACTGATAATATTGTCATTTTTTAATTCCGAAAGAAGTCTGACCGTTGTTTCTGTTGACAGCCCTGCAAAGTTGGCAATATCTTTTCTAGATAAATAAGAAAAAATATTTTTTTTACTAAAATTTTCAGTGCTTAAGTATAACAAAGTATCGGCTAATCGTCCATGCATTTGTTTATTGTTAAGACTTTGTATTTTGTTGAAAAGCTGTTTTTCATTATGACAATACTGTTTAATAATTTCCGAAGCAAAAGTGCCATTTTTATGAAGTAATATTTTAAAACTTTCTTTTTCAATATGACAAATGTAGGTGTCTTTTAAAGCTACAGCAGTATAATTACAGGTATCATTGCCATATATTGATGAAAATCCAATGAAGTCAGTAGCTTTTAATATTTTGATATTAATATTTTTATTGTTGGGACTTTCTAAGTATAATTTGACTAATCCCCCCGTAATGTTTAAAACGTAGGATGAAAAGACGCCTTGTTTGCAGATGGTTTCTCCTTTGTGATATAAAATGAGTTTTTTGTTTTGATTGATAAAATCAATTTCTTCACCAACAAGTTTTGAAAAACATTCAGCTTGTTTTTTACAATTCAAACAATTGGTTATTTTAGGTTCATTCATTCTCTGCAATAATTAAATATATACAAATATAGTATTTATATCAATAAATATATTGAGCAATCTTAATTATTAATGTAAGCATAAGATAGTCTATAAAATTTGTTTGTACATAATTATTCTGTACCTTTATTTTATTCTTAAATATTAATTTAAAATCTATTGTTATGAAAGAAAGTGTAAATTTATTTGAAGACAAAAATTGGGAAGACGCAGACAACTATCCCAGTGGAACTAAAAGAAAAGTATTAAGGAATGAAGATGGTATCAGAACAATTCTTTTGAAATTACCCAAAGGTTTTTATATGCCACCTCATTCTCATGTTGTTACAGAACAAGATTTTGTTCTTGAAGGAGAATATATTAGTAATGGGAAAGTGTACACAAAAGGTTCATATCAATTATTTGCGCCTCATGACGAACACGGTCCCTTTGAGTCAAAAAAAGGCGCACTAATTTTGGTTGTTTGGGATAAATCAAAATTATAATAATTATTTAAAAATTAAAATTAATGAGAATTTTATTGGCAACAGAAAAGGATACTTTAGATAGTAAAATTTCAAAAAGATTTGGTGAAGCGCCATATTATTTAATTTACAATAGTGAAACCAGTGAATTGGAAGCTAGGGCAAATGACGGACATGACGATGACCATTCTGGGCTAATTGATTTGGCTAATGAAGGGGTGTTGTATTATATTGTTGGGAATACAGGTCCGTTTGCATTTAATGTTTTAAATGAAAGAAATGCAAAACTATTTCTAGCACGAGGTTTTATTGCTAAAGATGCATTAGATGCTTTTTTAAATAATAAATTAGAAAGCTTGAAAAAGCCAACGCTTAAAAGACCGATTCATACACATTAAAACAGATTTAATATTTTAAAACTTAATAAAATGTCAGGATTTGGAAGAAACAGTGGTTTAGGTCGCGGTAGCGGACATAGTTCCGGGGGCGGCGGAAGAAACAATGGTGGCGCACATAAACAAGGTGGTTATTGCGTGTGTGCTAAATGTGGTACAAAAGTTGCGCATCAGCGAGGTGTAAAATGTACGAATCTTAAATGTCCTACATGTGGTCATGTAATGGTTCGGGAAGAAATGCTAAATGATAAAAAATCTAAAGACTAAATAGATTTAGTATTTTGTACGATTGATTTCATTTTGTTGTATAAAACAAGAAATGTAAAGCAATAAGGATTAAACTTAATAATAATCCGTTTATGTTGGATTAAAAGAAGTAAACTAATGAAAGCTTATTTAGATTGTATTCCTTGTTTTATGCAGCAAGCTTTGCGTGCAGGGCGGATTGCTACTTCTGATCAAAAAAAGATAAAACAGATTTTAGATAAAACCGGAGAGATGGTAAAATCTATTTCAATGCAAGATACACCTGCAGAAATTGGAATGCATGTTTACCGTATTGTAAGAGATGTTACCGGAGTTAATGATCCATATAAAGATATTAAGAAGCAACATATTAAAGAAGCAAATTCTATTTATGCTGAATTAGAGAAATGGGTCGAAATGTCAGATGATAAACTTCTTACAGCCATAAAAATAGCTATTGCTGGAAATGTTATTGATATGGGGGTCAATAAATCTTTCAATATAATTAAGGATATTAAGAAAACTTTGCATCAGGATTTTGGTATTTTAGATTACGAAGGATTCAAGAAGCAGTTATCGAAATCGAAATCTATTTTATATATTGGGGATAATGCAGGCGAATCGGTTTTTGATAAAATTCTAATTAAAGCACTAAAAAAACCTGTAATATATGCCGTTCGTTCGATTCCAATAATCAATGATGTTACCATGGAAGATGCAATTGATTCAGGTTTGGATAAAGTGTCAGAATTGCTTGATTCAGGAAGCGAAGCGCCGGGTCTTATACTTAGTCAGTGCTCGCCAAAGTTTCTTGAAATTTTTAACAATGCAGGACTTGTTATTAGTAAAGGACAAGGAAATTATGAAGGTTTATCCAATTGTAATAGGCAGGTATTTTTCTTATTAAAAGCAAAATGTGCCGTCATTGCGGGAGATTTAAACGTACAAGTAGGTGATTTAATATTAAAAAATTATAAGTGATGAAAAAAACAAAAAAAATAGGAATTATTATATGTGATCGTTATCGTAACTGTGCCGGAGGAAAATGTTTTCGTGCTTTAAAAAATCATGAAGGTGCTTTTAGTATGTATGATGATGATACTGATTTGGAAGTCGTTGGATACACCACTTGTGGTGGGTGTCCCGGAGGAAATATAGAGTATGCACCTGCCGAAATGATAAAAAATGGAGCGGAAGCAATTCATTTTGCTACAGGATTAGTAGTGGGCTATCCTCCTTGTCCATACATCGAGCATTTTAAATCTTTTATCGAAGAAAACTACAAAATACCTGTTGTAATAGGTACACATCCGATACCTGAAAAGTACTTTAAAGTGCATGAAAAATTAGGAACATGGGAAACAGAGGCGTGGCAAGAAATGATTGCACCTACGCTTTGTGATGAGAAAACAAGATTATTTTATGATTAATTATGTCTAAAAAAGAATGTAAATGGTTTTCGGTTTGTTCAATGAAATTTTATTGGCAACAAGGAAAAATTGATGAAATCTGGATAAAGAATTATTGTCTTGGTAATTGGGATAAATGTATTCGTTATCAAAAAAAAGAAGCCGGAATATTTTATCTTGACTATTTGATGCCCGATGGGACGTTAAATAACAAATTAAAATAAACAAAGTACGTATAAATATCTTTTTGGTCTTGTGCCATTGAGATGAAGTGGAAGGTTTCTTAGTGTATTTTATCAATTTATTCATAAATAGTATTTTTTAAAATTATAAAAATGAAAAAAATAGGGCTAATTGTTAATCCAATTGCTGGAATGGGAGGCAGTGTTGGTCTAAAAGGAACCGATGGGAATACTTATAAAAAAGCCTTAAAGTTGGGTGCAAAACCTACCACACCACAAAGAATCGAAGAAACACTTGCTTTGATTAAAAGAAAAGATCTTTGTTTTATTGTTGCGCCTGGTAAAATGGGTGAAGATTATTTAAAAAAATATGATTTTAAATATGAAGTTGTCTCTACGACTATTGGAGAAACGACTAGTGCAGATGACACCAAAAGGATTGTTAAGGAGATGCTAAACAAAAATATCGATTTGCTTATTTTTGTTGGAGGTGATGGTACGGCAAGAGATGTGTATGATGTGTTGGGATTATCAATTCCGGTTATAGGAATACCTTCCGGAGTCAAAATGTTTAGTCCTGTTTTTGCACTTTCAACTTATGCCGCTGCAGAAATTATCGATAAAAATTCTAATCAGTTTATTGAAAAAGAAGTGCTCGATATTGATGAAGATGCTTTTAGAAAAGGTAAATTAGGCGCTAAATTATACGGTTATCTAAGAGTTCCAAAAAACCCTAGTCTTTTGCAAAATAAAAAAGAGCCGTCTAATGTGACTAAACCCGAAGCAATTAGTAAAAAAGAAATTGCACAGTATATACTTGGTCGTATTGAACCTGAAACATTTTATATATTAGGACCCGGAACAACATTGGCAACTATTTCTGATGTTATGGGTTTAAAAAAAACTTTGCTGGGAATCGATGCTGTTAATAATGGTAAATTGTTTGGTGCAGATTTAAACGAACAAGCTTTGCTTAAATTGATGGCAATTTATAAAAAAATAAAAATTATTGTTACGCCTATAGGAGGAAATGGTTTTATTTTTGGAAGGGCAAGCAAACAATTTACACCAGAAGTTTTAAAATTAGTTGATAAAACAGATATAATAATTGTTGCAACTGAAGATAAAATTAGCAGATTAGAATGTCTTAGAGTTGATACAGGTGATGTTGAAGTTGATAAGAAATTGAGAGGGTATGTAAAAGTTATTACCGGAAATAAAACAGAAACTTTAATCGAAGTAAAATGACAATTGAATTATTTAAGAATGAGAATCCTTATCTACCTGCCGACAATATTTTGCAAGCAGCAGAAAAAGGATTAGAAGTGTTAAACAGGTATTCTAAATCAGCGTCTTTGAATGCGTTAAAAAAACAGTTGGGAAAATACAATAATATATCTCCTGATCGAATTGTTTTAAGCCACGGATCTGATTTATTATTAAGGGAAGTCATTAATATTTTTTCAAATGACAGAAATATTATCAGGTTTAGTCCGTCATTTTTTCATGTTTCTATAAATCAGTCTATTAAATTGATTAATATCAAGCTCTCACCTCCTGATTTCACTATAAACTCTGGATTGTTATTGAGTCAATTAAATGAACCAACGCTTATTGTTATTGACAATCCTAATAATCCCACAGGAAAACTAATGTTGAATGATAATCTGGTTGAAAAAATACTTCAAAATAAAAATGTATTGCTATTGGTTGATGAGGCTTATTATGAATTTTCAGGAAAAAGTTTTGTAAACTTGATTGAAAAATATCCAAATTTAGCCATAACAAGAACGATGGACAAAGCTTTTTCGTTAGCAGGTCTTCGTTTTGGCTATCTATTAATGGGAGATTATTTTAAGGAGCATTTCAAAGATTTTCCTTCTTATTTGGCTACTCCAAGTATTTTTGCCGCTATCGAAGCTTTAAAAAATAAGGAATACATGGTTCAAAATGTAAAAAAAATATTATTTGAAGTTAAAAAAATAGAAGATAATCTTTTAAAAATCGGTATTCAGTATTTTTCGGGTCATGCTAACTTTATTCTAGTAAAAACAGAAATACCAGATTTTGCTATAAAGCTAAAAAAAGCAGGTGTTTTGGTCAGAGATTTATCAGATGAATGGTTAAATGGATATTATAGAATATCGGTTGGGCTTCCAGAAGAAAATGAAATTTTATTATCAATGATTAAAAAAATAAAGAATAACACCTAAAACAAAACTAGGCAATGTAGGCTTTGTTGAAAAAACCTAAAAATACTTTGTTAAATTTTATGTATTCAAAAAAATAGTAATCAATTATTTTTTAAAATGGACTTCCTGTAAGTTTATACTCGGTGGTTTTTTCCATTTGATATTGCAACCAATACTGGGTTTTTGCTGGGTATCCGGAATTATTTCTCCTTGAAGCAATAAATCTAATGCAAGTCTTAGGTCGTGTCCGTCGTTAACAAGATTATTTTTGGGTGTGCTTTCGTCCATTCTGCCTCGGTAAACCAATTTGTCATTTTTGTCAAACACATAAAAATCAGGCGTGCAAGCTGCTTTATATGCTTTTGCTACAGATTGTTCTTCATCATATAAATATGGAAAAGTATAACCAACTTTTTTTGCTTGTGTGTGCATTAAATTTGGTGCATCTTGTGGGTAATATTCTACATCGTTGGAACTTATGGCTGCAACACCAATAGCTTTTGCTTGGCAATCCTTGGCAATGCGCACAATTTGATCGTTTACATGCAGTACATACGGGCAATGGTTACAAATAAACATCAAAAGCGTTCCGTTTTTACCTTTTATGTCGTTAAAACTAAGTTTTTTACCTGAAACGGTGTCAAGTAATTTAAAATCAGGTGCTTGTATGCCAAGTTTAAGCATGTTTGAAGGAGTAGCCGACATATTGTTATATTTTTGTGCTAAAATAAATATTTTATTTAAAACTATAGACGAAAAAAAATCAATATTTTTGCTTTTGTAAAATTAAAGTATGGAAAAGCATTCCAATAAAAAATCAGTGCAGATATTATCCGCTGCATTACAAGCCGCAGAAATACAAGATATCGTGATTTCTCCTGGTTCGCGTAATGCCGCATTGATCATAGAAATGACCAATCAGGATTTTTTTAATAATTATAGTGTTGTAGATGAACGAAGCGCTGCTTTTTTCGCGCTGGGAATGGCACAACAAATAGAAAAGCCGGTCGTGTTGATGTGCACGTCAGGTTCTGCTGTACTTAATTATCATCCGGCAATAGCTGAGGCATTTTACAGCAGAATTCCTTTAATAGTCGTAAGCGCAGACCGTCCCAAAAAATGGATTGATCAAGGTGAAGGGCAGACCATTAGGCAAGAGGGTGTGTTAAAAAACCATTCATATTTTAATATTAGTTTATGGGAAGATGATCAGGTAAATGCGGAAGAATTTAACCAGAAACAGATTGAAAAAGCTATTAAAATAGCTGTCGAAAAATGTGCTACTGTACATATAAACATTCCTTTTGACGAACCATTGTATGATACGGAAGATTTAGAAGATAAGGCGGTAGCACCTGTGCAATTTGATATAGAGGATAAAATTTACGAAGAAAGTTTTTTGCAAAATTTTGAAAATATATGGAATAATAGCGTTAAAAAAATGATTTTGGTGGGACAGCATCATCCTTCTGAATTTTTGCAATTGCAATTAGAAAAATTGTCAGAAGATCCTTCGGTTGTTATATTAACTGAGAATATTTCAAATGTTAAACACAAGCGATTTATTAATAATATAGACCAAGTTATTTTTAATTTGTCAAATGAAGAATATAAAATTTTAAAACCGGATATTTTGTTGACGATTGGAAGAAATATTGTTTCAAAAAAGATAAAGCATTTTTTAAGAAAAAACAAACCAGAACATCATTGGCATATTGAAAAAACTGAAATTCCTCCCAATACATTTGAAGCCTTGTTATATCATTTTAATACGTCTCCTGAGATGTTTTTAAGCCAATTTTTATTTTTAGTAAAAGAAAATACGCAAAGTGATTATCAGAATAATTTTTTAGAAATAAAACAGAAAAACAAGAATTTTCACAATAAATATTTGTCAAAAACAGGATTTTCAGATTTAAAAATTTTTGAAATGTTATCTAAAAATGTACCCGATAATTATATGATTCAATGGGCTAATAGTTCTACTATTAGATATGCGCAATTATTTGATTTTCATTCTGATATAATTCATTTTTCCAATAGGGGCACCAGTGGAATAGATGGCAGTGCATCAACAGCAGTCGGTGCAGCTTATGCTTCGGGCAAGCCAGTTTTGTTGGTTACCGGAGATGTTTCATTTTTCTATGATAGCAATGCGTTGTGGAATAAATACATTCCTATGAATTTTAAAATTTTGATTGTTAATAATGGGGGAGGTGATATTTTTAATTTTATTCCCGGACCATCTCAATCCAAAGCTTTAGATGAATTTTTTGTTACAAAACATAATTATAAAGCGACACAATTGGCTGAAATGTATGGTTTTGATTACATTTTAATAGACAATCTTAATGATTTTCAGCATCAATTACCATTGTTTTTTGCCAATCAAGATAAACCTCAAATTATGGAAGTAGATTCCTCTAAGATTGAAAATCATCATATTTTAAAAGCGTATTTCAAACAATTTTAGTGTTTTAAAAACAGTTTTTTCTGATTTATTTTTGAACTTTAATTAAATGAATATTTAATTATATGTGGAAAAACAAATCTTTTTTGATAAAATGTGTTTATTTATGTTAAAAAATTTCTACCTTTGTTTTATAATTTTAAAAAATAAATAATATGTCAGTAATTAAAGTAGTTGAGTTAATGTCAAGCTCAAAAAAAAGTTGGGAAGAAGCTACAGCAAAAGCCGTAAAAAAAGCAAGTAAATCTATTAAAGATATTAAATCTGCCTATGTGCAAGATCAAAGTGTTGTGGTTGAAAATGGTGAAGTAGTTGCTTATAGAGTTAGTTTAAAAGTTTCTTTTGAAGTAAAATAAGATTTTACATTCTTATAAAAAAAATATGCCGGCAAACTGCCGGCATATTTTATATTAACCAAATTATTATGAAAAAAACGACTCATTTTAGGTATGAGCCAATTTTATAATTGCAAATTTATAATAGTTTTTTTAATATAAATATCGCTAAAAGAATTATTAATGTCGATAAACGGATAAATTTAATTTAATTTATTTGTATTTTTATCGCATTTCTACAAAAAAAGCTATATTTGCCATTGTGTAATGGAGAAAAAGTTAATTAGAAATGATTGAAGAGATAAATATCGCAAATGGATTAAAAATATTTAAAACGAGTAATATTACAAAAGATTTAGTACATTTTAATACGAAAATAGATAATTTATATATTCAATTTCATTTTAACATAAAAGGTGCTGTTGATTACAAAATAATAAAGGGTGTTCACAAACTAGCATTACACGAAGAGAATCAATCTTTGTTCTTTTTTAACCCAAAAAATATTATTCCTATTGATGCTTATGTACATCCTAAATCTGAAATGCTTTCTTTTGCTTTTTCGCTTGCGGCTATTCATGATTTATTTGAAGGTTATTCTATAGATTTTAGCGTATTTAGTCCGCAGCAATCTCATAAAAAATTGTATGCGATGAGAGCATTACTTCCGAATGAAATAATAACTGTAAATCAGGTTTTTTCTAGGAAAAATACCTCAAAATTTGATCTAATTTATTTTAAATCAAAAATTATGGAATTTTTATCGTATTATTTTAATGAAATTGATAATGAAGCGGATGATTGTGTTAATTTAATAGATCAACGCAACGTAGAAAAAATTAAAAAGGCAAAACAAATACTTTTGGCAAATATCAATGATGTACCCAATATAGAAGACTTAGCTGATGAAGTTTTTTTGCCAATCAATGTATTAAAAAAAGGATTTAGAAAAATGTATGGCGAACCTTTATATACATTTGCTTTAAATTATAAGCTCGAATTAGCGCGTAAATTATTATTGAGCAAGGTTTATAATGTAAAGGAAGTTAGTTATAAAATAGGTTATAGCGCACCTACGCATTTTGTGGTTGCTTTTAAAAAGAAATTTGGTATTACACCCAAAAAATATATTCAGCATTTAGAATAATATTTCTAAATGCTGAAAACATTTTTTTTCAATACAAGAAGTTGTGAATTAGTATTTTATAGATGAATCACTTCATCATAAGCAGCCGCTATTGCTTCCATTATGGCCTCGCTCATGGTAGGATGTGGATGTATTGATTTTAATAGTGTATGCCCGGTTGCTTCTGCATTTCTGGCGGTTACAATTTCGGCAATAAGTTCTGTAACGTTCATACCAATCATATGTGCGCCTAATATTTCACCGTATTTTTTGTCAATAATAACTTTGACAAATCCTTCAGGATGACCAGCAGCTTTTGCTTTTCCGCTAGCTGTAAAAGGGAATTTTCCTACCAATATTTCATGTCCGGCGTCAATAGCTTGTTGTTCTGTAAATCCGGTTGATGAAACTTCTGGTGACGTATAAATTGCGCCCGGGATATTGTTGTAGTTAATGTTAGTTGGTTGTAAACCTGCAATATTTTCTACACAATTTATGCCTTCTGCAGATGCTACATGCGCAAGTGCGGGTGTTGGAATTATATCCCCAATGGCATAATAGCCTTCTATATTGGTTTGGTAAAAATCATTTACAATTATTTTGTCTTTATCTACGGTAATTCCGACTTCTTTAAGTCCGATATTTTCTATATTTGATTTAATTCCAACTGCTGATAATACAATATCTGCTTCGAGCTTTGTTTCTCCCTTTTTGCCCTTTATGGTAGCTATAACTTTATCCCTTGAAGTATCCACTTTGGTTAGTTCAGATGAAGTCATCACTTTAATTTTTGATTTTTTAAAAGCGCGTGTCAGTTGTTTTGAGACTTCAACGTCTTCTAAAGGAACAATTCTGTCCAAGTATTCCACAATTGTAACTTGAGTGCCTATGGTGTTGTAAAAATGAGCAAATTCAGAACCAATAGCGCCCGAACCTACAACAATCATAGATTCTGGTTGGCTTTTTAGTGTCATAGCTTGTCGGTAATCAATTACTTTTTTGCCATCAATGGGCAAATTGGGTAATTGTTTAGCATGTGCACCGGTTGCAATAATGATGTGTTGCGCGTTATAAATTTTAGTGTTTTGGTCGTTGTCAGTAACAGCTATTTCTTTTCCAGGCAATAATTTTCCAAAGCCTGAAATAACATCAATTTTATTCTTTTTTAATAAAAACGCAACACCTTTGCTCATGCTTTCTGCAACATCTCTGCTGCGTTGAATCATTTCAGGAAAAATGATACTGGGTTCACCAACACTAATACCGTATTGATTGGCATGTTTAATATGATCAAATACTTGAGCACTTTTTAACAAAGCTTTTGTAGGAATACATCCCCAGTTAAGGCAAACACCTCCTAGGCTTTCTTTTTCAATAATAGCTGTTTTAAATCCCAATTGTGCGGCACGAATAGCTGCAACGTAACCGCCGGGACCACTTCCTAAAACAATAATATCGTATGTCATTTTATAAAAATTTTAAAGGTGAATTATGTTTTCAAAGATACATTTTTTTGAAGTGAATTTTATAAAATATTAAACTTTTTTAATTACAAAAGTTACAACACCCCAAACTATAAATTCATTTTCATCGGTAATTTCAATAGGTTTAAATTCATTGTTTGCCGGAATTAAAAATACTTTATTATTTTCTATTTTTAATTTTTTAACCGTAAATTCTCCATCGATAAAACAGACAGCAGTCATACCATTTCGGTATTCGATCGCGCGATCTATAACCAAAATATCTCCATCATCTATATTGGCGTTTTTCATGGAAGTGCCTTTTACACGACCGTAAAAAGTGGCAGAAGGGTGTTTGATGAGCTCTTTGTTTAAATCTAATGCCAAATCCATATAATCTTGCGCCGGTGAGGGAAATCCGGCGGCAATGCCTTCATCAACAAAAGGAAGCGCAATATTAGATGAAATGTCGGCAGTATAAAAATCAATGCCGTTGGTTGATTTGATTTTTTTAAGTTTCATGTGAGTAAAATGATTGATGGCAAAGATACCTTTTTTGTGTTGGATATTCAATTGAAAATATACAGGGAAATGTTAATAAGAACTTAGGTTCAATTAGTAAATCCAACATTTAAAGATTTTTACGTAAAAACACAACCTATTTGGCAATTCGGCGTCTGCACCTGCTGCGCCCGATGAATAACAAAACCCATCACCCAAATAAGCATTTGCCATTATTTGCTCACCAATATAGCCATCTCCGGCACCGGCAGTCAAGCAATCGCTTTCTGCATAAGAACCATTCAG
>JGI24023J19991_10000170_pt1 | contig 47157 bp, 44 predicted proteins | sample Cruoilmetagenom1_FD_19991 | JGI IMG/M metagenome (IMG submission 19991)
GGCGAAAAAGGAGCAGGAGCGAGAGCGGGAAGCGGCGAAAAAGGAGCAGGAGCAAGAGCGGGAATCGGCGAAAAAGGAGCAGGAGCAAGAGCGGGAATCGGCGAAGAAGGAGCAGGAGCAAGAGCGGGAAGAGGCGAAGAAGGAGCAGGAGCAAGAAAGGGAATCGGCGAAGAAGGAGCAGGAGCAAGAAAGGGAATCGGCGAAGAAGGAGCAGGAGCGAGAAAGCGAGCAGGAGAAGCAGGCACTCGAAAGAGAATTCGAGCAATCCAAAAAGTCTCTGGAGCAATCCAACGCGAGCGAAAAAGACAAAAAGGATCTGGAAGAACGCTATGAGCGCGACAAAGAAGCTCTTGAATCTGGCGATCGAGGCATCAAGCAAAAGCCTGCAGCTACGGTCGTGGAATTCCTCAGGCGCAAATTGAAGTTGCGTTCCAGAAAACCGAATGAAAAAAAACAGGAACCACGAGCGCAAAAGCGAACGAAGAAACCATCAATACGGAGTGTCGGTCGCCGCGATGCCGCCAAGACCTCTTTCCGAACCGGAGAGGTTCTTGCAATAAATCCGGGCGTCAAAGGACGACTCGCAGCGCAAAAACTTGGTTTTCGAATTCTCTCGTCAACGGAAATACCGGGCCTGCGGGGTCGAGTTGTCCGACTGAAAACGCCCCCGGGCGTTGATACGCGGAGTGCGCGTGAACTCCTCAGACGCGAAATTCCCACCGGCGGTATTGAACTCAACAAGAAATACCGAGTCTACCATGCGGCCAAGGAACCCAAGGCGCCGGTAAAACCAGGCAAAGCGGCGAAGTTACCCCCCTCGCGCGATCGCAGTCGTTCCGTCCGCAGAGCCAGAAGCGCTGACTATGCGTGCGAAGCCGACCACTGCTTCTCCCGTTCCGTTCTGCGGTGGAAATCTGAGCTTGAATCCTGTAGCGGGGGGGTCCGCATCGGTATCATTGATACCAATGTCGATCTCGCTCACCGGACATTCCAAGGCCAACGCATAAAAGTTGGAAATTTCATTCCCACCGATCGAGGAGCATCATCGGATAGCCACGGAACAGCTGTCGCCTCGATACTCGCCGGCTCGCGCAACAGCAGTACGCCGGGTCTTGTTCCGTCTGCCGAATTTTTCGCGGCGAACATTTTCTATACCGATGAGAATGGTGAGCCCGCCACCGATACCCTGACGTTGCTCAAGGCCCTTGACTGGCTGGATGCGTGGGATGTGCAGCTTGTCAATATGAGCTTCGTCGGTCCGGAAGATCAGCTGATCCATGATGCGTTGCAGCGGATGAGTCTAAAGCACATGATTTTTGTCGCTGCGACCGGTAACGAAGGGCCAGCAGCACCGCCGCGTTATCCGGCAGCCTATCCGGAGGTCGTTGCGGTAACGGCCGTAAACAGCCAGCTTCGCAACTATCGACTTGCAAACCGCGGTCCGTTTGTCGATGTCGCTGCCCCGGGTGTGAACATCTGGACGGCGCTTCCAGATAACAGGGAAGGCTACCATTCCGGAACATCCTTTGCCGCGCCTCACGTCACGGCACTGTTAGCGACAATCTACAAGGACCGTGCAAAAGAGCGCACGCGTGACCAACTCATGAGTCATCTGCCCGTCCGGGATTTGGGGCCTGAGGGCAGAGATCCCATTTACGGGAGGGGCCTGGTGGTGGCGCCTCCAGATTGCCACGGCTCGGAGCCGCTGACGGATCCAATTGCATGGGCGACCAAGAGTTCGCCAAACAAGAGAACGGCATCGCCAGCCGCTCTTGGAAGTGCCTTGTCATTGAGTAGCGGACGTCAGCGGCGTCGGGCTCCGGAAAGTGTATTGTCGCTGGACGGAAAACACAGGGCGTCAACAAACAGAGGCCGCTCACGTCGACGCTAGTCCTGTCCGCGCCATCCTTTATTCATGAGCAGTGCTTCCTGATCGGAGCCAAGGGCATCGCCTTTGATAATGCGCTCGACGACCGCATCGACGGTGTCGGCGTCTCTGCCAGAGGCGACCACCGTGTCTTTGCCGTTGGTTGGCCGGGACTTGATGGGAGACTGAATAAGGACGTTCCAGTCCCCGTCCTCGGTTCGGCACGCAAGGCCAGCGTATCGGCTCGTAGCTGGATATGTGATCTCGTACTCTCGGCATATGCGGCCTTCGTGGTCGCGGAAAGTGAGGATCGGCTTGACCGCCAATTCTCGCCCATCCGACACTGTTTTCACGAAGCTCGATCCGCTTTTGTATTTTTCAAGAGTGTGATCGAGGCTTCCGGCTGCCACCAGACCGTCATCGCGAAACGCAACAAGGCCAGCTTCAGGTGTATCAATTGTCACGAGCCCACCTTTCAACAAAAACCCCAGGCCAAGGCCTCCCAGAAACACCGCGCAGAACGCGACGGTCACTGATAAAGTCTTAGGCGGTTGAAACAAACCCGAAAACCAACTGATAATTCCGGGTGTACGTGAATGTGGGTTCCCGGGGCTGTAGACCGCAGATCGGTTTTGCTCGGTTCCGTCACGCAACCCCTCCTGTGGCAAGGAGAGGGGTTGGTTCAATATCGGATCGAAGACGCTTGCGATCGGCTGCCTCGTCGCCTCGAAAACGGCAGCTCTGGCGCGCAGATCAGGATCCGTTCTGAGAGCGGCCTCTACCTCTTTCCGCATGGCCGGATCCAGCTCTTCATCGACAAAAGCCATCAGCATTTCATTTGTGACCTTGTCCAATCCTAGCCCTCCGCTTTTGCACATGCCGAACTGGTATCACTGTCATAAAGCCCGGCATAAAGAGCTTGCCTCGCGCGTGCCAAACGGCTCATGACTGTGCCAATCGGAATATCCAGTATCTCCGCTGTTTCGGCATAGGTGCGCTCATCGATACACACGAGTGCAATTACTATCCGTTGATCGGGCGGTAGCAGGGAAATCGCTGCCATAACGGCCTTCAATGTCAATCGCCCCTCTATTTCTCTTGGCCCGTCGACTCCTGTCAGGAAATGGAGACTGTCATCGGAGACCTGCGCGCGGTGCTTCTTCGATTTTAGCCCATCCTTCCAGATATTCTGCGCGATTCGGCACATCCAGCTTTCCAGACTCGTACCGGGCTTCCACTGTTCATGCCGCGTCAATGCCCGCTCGCATGTATCTTGAACCAATTCTTCCATACGATCCCAGTCGCCGGTCAGCGAAAACGCAAACCTACGCAGTCGCGGTATAAAGGCGATCACCCTTTCGCGGATGTCCTCAGTCACTCGGGTCCCCGTGAGTTTCTATGACAACGACTGGCAAACGATTCTATTCCATTCGCATAGATTCCATTGATCTTTGTATTGATGTCCAAATCGGTCGTGGCTGCCGAGCAGTCAACTGACGCATGTCAACGGCGAACCAGAGCTCCGGAGAATGACTCTGTCGTATGGCAACGATCACATTGGCGGCCAAAGGAGCCATCGTGCGTGTCATCGCGGCGGTGGCAAGAATAACAATTTTTGGCCAACCCAATAGCACCAGTAACCGGCACCGTGTGGCAAGCATGACAATCAAGTCCGTTGTGCGCTCCTGTCAAAGGGAACCGGGATTGACTGTTGTGATCGAATTGCCAGAAGGCCCAACCGTTCGGGTTATGACAGCTCGCGCATTTCGGCCCCAGACGGCCCTCATGAAACTGATCCCTGTGGCACTGTTTGCACGCAAGCGATGCGTCCTTGAATTTTTGCGTTGTGTGACATTCCTCGCAAGGGACGGCGGTATGCTGACCGATTAGAGGAAAGCGGGTGACATCGTGATCGAATGTGGTTGTTTGGCGCCATCCAGCTTCATTGTGGCATTCGGAACACACTGATCCAAGCTGCCCAGCATGCACGTCATCGCTACGGTGGCAGGAGATACATTTGGTCGAAATTTTCTCCGTATACATCGCACCCTTGTGGCAACTGACGCATTTTACCTCGCGGTGCTTGTCCCGCAACGGGAACTTCGTTTCCCTGTCGTGGTTGAAGTGGCTGGTCTTCCAATCCTTTGATGAATGGCAGGTCTCACATTTGTCCCCGCGCTTGCCGTCGTGAACATCTTGAAGCCGGTGACAGGCTACGCAAGTGGTTGGCAGATCCTTGTAGATTTCCCCGGCATGACACAGCTTGCAGCCGACTTTCTTGTGGGCGTCAACAAGTGGAAATTTGGTCTTTTCATGATCGAAGGGTTTGGTGTCACGCCAGTTGTCCACACTGTGACAGGTATCGCATTTCTGACCGAGACGACCTTTATGCGGCTCATCCTCCTTGTGGCAATTCGCACAGTCGCTTGGGGCATCCCTGAATTTGGCTTTCGGCTTGTGACAGGCATCGCATGTGAGAGGCTTGTGCGCGCCGGCCAGCGGAAAGTCCGTGAAATGATGGTCGAACGCTTCTGGATCGAGTCCGTTAGTGTCGGCATCCCGGCCAACATGATCTGTGTGGCAATGCTTGCAATCGGTCTTGGCGATGTCCTTGCGCAAGCCATGAAAGCCGACAGCCTTCTCCATGTCGGCGTTGACCCTCTCATGGCAATCGCGGCACAGACGAGACTGTGACTTCTTTGAAAAGGGCCTATGGCATTTGCTGCATTCCTTCTCAAACTTGGCGTGTCCCTCAATGAGCGGGCCAGGCATCACCAATTTCTCGAATACGTTCTGGGCGTGAACCGGCCCGTTGAAAGAAATCATGCAGACGGCAATTACGACCCAGCGGTACAGTCCACGCACGGCCACCATCTCTCAATACAGATGCACCGCGACGATATGGACAATCGTTGCGGAAATCAGGAAGAAGAACATAGGCAGGTGCAGCACGTGCCAAACGGAAAATAGCCGCTCGTAAAAAGCAAAATGTGCCGATTTGCGTGCCGCCGCGAAATACTCTGACAGGTGAATTTCAACAGCGCCTAGCCGGGCCCGTTGCTCTTGGCGGTTCCATGCCCATGTCTGTGCCTGAGCGCGCACGATCGCGCGAGCGCGGCGCAATATCAACCTGCGGCAAAGATACGTCCTGAGCCCGAACAGCAGCGCCGCCAACGCGCCAGCCAACAATCCCCGATACGGAACAAGAAACCTGTCCTCAAAGGTTCGCAGGTCGCGCTCGATAGAAGCGAAATCATTCACGTCGGCGCCGATCGTCCGCTTCAATGCATCCGTATCGGCCAGGATCTCCGCAAGGCGTGCCTTTTTCCCATAAAGCCCCATATGGATACGCGTGTAGATAAAGCGGCCAACAAGACCGCTAAGCGCGACGGTGAGCATAGAGATGAGTGCAATGCTGCTATTTGCGGAGCCGAGTTTGAAATTCGCGTGAAACAGGATCAGAACCGGACCCACGATGCCCAGGAACATGTGCATTCTGAACCAGTGAGATACTTTGCCCAATCTGCCAAACAGCCGAAGTTTCTTGCGAAGCGGATAGAGGAGCAAAACAAGCATCATGACTGCGCCGGAAATGCCGAGTTGATAGCCAAAGCCTTCTTCCGGTGTCAGATAATTCTCATGTCGGTTCTGCCAACCAATCAGCAGCAGCACGGCGATGGCGATGGCGAATGCCAAGGTGCCAACGGAATGAAGTGGCTGTTTCGAATAGTCAGCAATTTTCCTCGGAGTCGGTGGCGTCAGTGGAGGCCTCTTCTGAGGGAGCCGTCGCCCTTCTACCCCCCGCACCGTCAAAGACTGGTCCCGAGTATGCAGATCACCTGAAACGATGTCGGCCATTGTGCTTGCCGAGCCCTTTGATTGGCGGGGCAGAGACCAGCTGATGTCGCCAGAAACGAAAATCCGCCCCATATCGCGAAGTCATCAGGTCGGCCAAAACGGGCCGTTTCGTGGCGAAAATGCCTTTCTCAAAGGTGCAAAAAAATATTTTTTCAACTGCGGAATATTTTGCTCTCTCAGTCGTTGTCGTTGCTTGAGGTTTACGGGCTGGGGCCTGTTTTTTGTGCGCTGAAAGGGCATGCCACAATGACCGTTACAACCTTAATCCTGGTCCTTACCATCGCTACAATTTCCGCGACCCTGGTAGCTTTCTTCCTCGTTCATCGGTGGCAGAGGGCGACGACGGATACCGGTACCGTGACGTTGCCGCGTGGTCTGTTGATCATCTGCACAATGTTGGTTGCAGGTGTCGCTATGATCCTGGCAACACACGGCCAATTGGGACCTGTGACCCATGCCCAAAATGTTTTGGCCAGCGGCAAACAGCAAGAAAGCACAATCGACAAACTGCCCGCTCAAACGGATACCGTCATCAGTGACCTGGTGATGTATGCGCAGAACACCGATAGGTCGGTCCTGCCACAGAGCCCGATACCGGACAAAGAACGGTCTTTGCCCGGCGTCGACGTCATGATCGAAAGGCTTGCCGCGCGGCTTGAGGGCGCTCCCGACAACGCCAACGACTGGCGGATGCTGGGTTGGTCATATTTCCATACAAACAGATATCGTGAGGCTATCGACGCCTATTCGCGTGCTATCGCATTGCGCCCCGACAAGGCGTCCTGGCAATCGGAATATGGCGCCGCGCTTGTCAAATCCTCTGGCGGCAAGATAACCAGCAAGGCGAACGCCGCTTTTTCCCAGGCACTAAAGCTTGATCCGTCTGACCGTGAAGCCCGGTTTTATGTCGCCCTGGCGAAAACGCTGAACAACGACAAAAAGGGAGCACTTGAAGACTGGGAAGCGCTTCTGCGGGAATATCCAAACATCCAAGACTGGTCGGGTGAGTTGAGGACGCGGATATTGTCGCTCGCCAACGAGATTGGAGAGGATGTAAGCCATCGACTGTCAGTCGCCCCGCGCGCAGGCAATCAGGCTGAGGCGGCCAAAGGGCCCGATGCCGAGGATGTCCGCGCGGCCCTGGATCTCTCTCCGGAAGCGCGAAGTGAGATGATCCGCGGAATGGTCCAGCGTCTAGCCAGTCGGCTGGAGAGCTCTCCCGACGATGCCGAGGGTTGGGTCCGGCTGATCCGCTCCCGCATGGTGCTGCAGGAACCGGACAAGGCTCAGGCCGCGCTCCGCCGGGCCATCGACATCTTTAGCAAGCGTCCGGACGTCAAACAGGAGGTCCTGCGGAAAGCGAAGGCTTTCGGCGTAACCCCAGGCACAACCGCCCTTCCATAATCACGTTGTCCGGAATTCGCATATGAAACCGATGATTTTTGCATACGCCGCGCCGCTTTTGGCGATTTGGTTGTTGTATTTCCTGGTCCGAAGAAAACACGAACAGGCCAGCCTCGCGACCCGTGAGGAGGCGATCAAATCGGGTCTGACAGAGCCCGCATCTCTTCACCCACTGATCGACCCCGCAAAGTGTCTTGGATGTGGCGCCTGTGTGAGTGCGTGTCCTGAAGGAAAGATTCTCGGGCTGATAGATGGGAAGGCAGTCCTGATCGAACCCACGCAATGTATCGGCCATGGAGCGTGTAAGGCCAGTTGCCCGACCGGTGCCATATCCCTGGTATTCGGCACCGAGAAACGAGGCGTGGACATTCCTCATGTTGGACCCGATTTTCAGACGAATGTGCCCGGCATGTATATCGCCGGCGAGCTTGGCGGCATGGGATTGATCGGCAATGCGATTGAGCAAGGGCGCCAGGCCGTGGAATCAATACGAGCCTGCAATAGTTCCGCTGGTTCAGAGCGGCTGGATCTTGTGATAATCGGAGCGGGCCCAGCCGGATTTTCGGCAAGCCTTGCAGCGATGCAGCACAATATGCGGTTTGTCACCGTCGAGCAGGACAGTCTTGGTGGCACGGTTTCCCATTTCCCGCGTGGCAAGCTGGTTATGACCCGGCCCGCCAAATTGCCAATTGTCGGCAAAATGAACTTTCGTGAAATCAGCAAGGAAAAATTGCTGTCCTTCTGGCAATCCGCTGAGCAGAAGTCAGGCTTGAAAATCAATTATGAGGAACGGGTGGAAGATATTGCCGCGGCTGGTGATGGTTTTGAAGTCCGAACAACGCGGGGGCGATATCACGCAAACTCGGTTCTCCTGGCTATCGGCAGGCGCGGAACACCGCGCAAGCTGGGTGTGCCAGGTGAGGAGCTGCCGAAGGTTGTTTACCGGCTTGTCGACCCCGAGCAATATCGTGGGAAGCATGTGCTTGTCGTCGGCGGAGGTGATAGCGCACTTGAAGCTGCGGCAAGCATCGCGGAGGAACCGGGCACGACCGTTACCCTGTCCTACAGAAACGACTCTTTCTCACGCGCCAAACTCAAAAACAGGCAAAGGATCGAAAAGGCTAGGAGAGAGGGCCGGCTGAGCGTCCTGTTCGAGTCGAACGTCAAACGTATCGGAAATCATGATGCAGAACTCGAGAAGGCCGGGAAAAGAATTATCGGCAGGAACGATGCCGTTGTTGTTTGCGCAGGCGGGATTCTACCGACAGGATTTCTGAAAACCATCGGCATCCAGGTGGAGACCAAGCATGGAACCGCCTAACTCCAGAATAAAATCCACTCGGTCAACGGTTCTCGTTGCAGCCATTGTGTTGCTCGTCACCACGCCCGCCGAGGCCCAGGTTGCAAATGAGACCAGCGCTTTAAAGCAGGTTGATACCGCAATTCGACATCGGGACTATTCGAGCGCCGTATCGCTGCTCCAAAACGCCGCCGATAGTGGGTCGAGGGAGGCGCAGTACAGGCTAGCCGCGCTTTACCGGGCAGGTCAGGGCGTCTCCAAGGATCTGAAACTTGCCTTTCGGTGGATGCACGCTGCCGCGCAGAAGGGCCACTCAAAAGCACAGTATAGTGTGGGGAAAATGTACCTGTCGGGCGCAGGAACGGACCGGGATGTCACTGTTGGACTGACATGGCTCGACAAGGCCGCACAACAAGGGCATGCGCGAGCGGCCCAACTGCTTTCGCAGGCCCGGCAATCACAAAGCGCCCGTGAAAACAGGCCGTCATCTACTCGGCCAGAACCGTCAGTTAATCGAACTGCGGTACAGACCTCGAAGCCAAAAACGAGGATCAGTCCTAGCTCAGCGCAAAAGGCAACACGCAATGGCCGGACCGCGCTTATGGATGCGGTGTCACGCGGTCAAATCGAAGTGGTCAGGGAGCTCATTGGTCAAACGGCTGATCTCAATGCCATTGACTCCGAGGGGCACAGCGCACTGGCGCTCGCGGCGCAGGCGGGTCGTGGGGAGATCAGTCAATTGCTGATAGCGGTGGGCGCAGACGTAAACCCGGCAAGGGCTGAGCAATCCCCCATCCTTTTCGCCGCTGCAGCGGGACACGCGGAGATCGTGCGCTATCTCGTTAGTGCAGGCGCCGATTTGAATATTTCGGACGATCGCGGCCGCTCAGCACTTGAGAGAGGGATCGAAGACGGGCACGTCGAGCCTTCATTACGCCTCATCCGTGCCGGTGCCGACATAAGTCGGCTTTCTGACGGTGGGCAAACCATCCTCATGAAGGCGGCGATGCTGGGAAGCAGGGAGCTCTTGCTGGCACTGCTCGCGAAGGGGGCTGCGGTCAACGCCTTTGACAGGCAGGGGCGGACAGCACTCTGGTTTGCCGCAGATAGAGGCAGTGTTGACGCGGTCGGTGTCCTTCTTGCTCACGGCGCATCCACCGGGCCAGTTGGTGCCAATGGAAATGCGCCCCTGCTAAGGGCACTCGAGCGCGGGAATGGTGCATGCGCAAGGCAATTGATTGATGCTGGTGCCGACGTCCACATGGTTTCAGCGAGCGGCAATACGGCCCTTATGCTGGCGGCGAAGTTCGGGAACGTTGACCTTCTTCGCCAGCTTCTCAAGGCAGAAGCCGATATCAGCTGGAAAAACCGTTACGGCTACACTGCACTCATGTTTGCAGCGCGCGCCGGGCGTGAGAAGGTCGTGAAATTTCTCCTTGGAAAAGGGGCAGATCCGGGGCGACGGAACAACAAACGCGAAAAAGCCATCGACATCGCCCACGCCGCCGGACACGAGCATTTGTCCGAAATGCTGAAATAACAACACAGCGTGCGCCGATCCTTCAGTTTCACGCCTATCACCAATTTGTTCCAATTTGAATTTGACTAGTGACTGCGGACATCCGCTTCGGGTCAAAAATAGAAGTCGGTGTGTGCTGCCCAGAGTGTCCCCTTCCCGCTCAAGAGCGGACCAGCTGCACGAAAATCACGTGCCAGTTCGATTCCATCCAAAGCCGCCTATTGCTATCGGTTTGACGGCGCTGGACCACAGTGGATTTCGTTTAATCTCTTGGTGCGCACATATTGCACACGCGACTTTGTAACCATCTGAAATCTAGAAACTTTGCGTCCACACCATCATGGGCGCCACGGAGAACCGGCGATCCACTTTTATGAGCTGTGGGGAAATCGCGTCCAAGGTCGCAGTCCATACATAGCCAGCCTTAGCCATGTCAAACTTGTCCGAGTTCTTGGTGCACACGCAGCGCGCACGAAACAGATGGCCGAATGCACCAATTTTGACGGCTACTCCTCTGCCCTCAGCACGGTTGAAAACGCCGCAACAAACGGACCCTAGACCGGAAAGTCCGCTTGATACGCACAATGCTCTTCTCGAAATGTCCGCTTTACTGCAGCAAGCAGACATATGCGAAGATGGCAATTGATGTCCGCAAAGTGCCAACAAGCGATATCCACTAAGGTTGTTCGTGGCACAGATCTCCGCGTGCTGCCATCAGTACGGTGTTGTATTTTGGTCTATTCCTCGACCTCTGATCGCCCGTTCATCCAAAGATAGGGACATAAGATGACTTCGAACCAATCTATTTTGACTGGCCTTGCGACCCTCCATGCGGAAGTTTCTGGCAACGGCGATCCCGTTGTGTTTCTCCACGCAGCCGTCGGAGACACTCGCATGTGGTCAGCTCAATTGGCTGGCTTGGGCGTGATCCCGATCCCGAGGTGGTGAAGGAATATCGCGTCAAGCCGAACTAATCTGACTTGATTGATCTCCTAGTGCACCCGATGCCTTACAAGCATCTGAAATATAACATATCTCCGTCCACCTATCACGACGCGATGGCGACTCTTGCGGTCCACCGCCGCTTCCAGGACGTTCAATTGCCCGCGGTTAAACACATGGGCATACGTATGGAGACCGCATTGGTGGCCGGTCGGTCGGTTGGGATCTGAAACCCATTTTACACCCGGGTTTGCCATCACCTTCTTCACGCTCTAAACAGCGGGTCCGGCCCTTCTCCCAATAACCCTTTTGAGACCGTCATGGATGAACCAACACCGCAAACAATCTACCTGAAGGACTACACGCCGTCCGAATTCCTGATCGATACGGTGGCGTTGGACGTGAACCTGCACCCCACAGCAACACGGGTGCGATCTCGCCTGCAGGTCAGACCAAATCCAGCGTCGATGACAAACTCACAGGTGCTGACGCTGGACGGCGAAGCGTTGGGGCTTGACGACGTGCGCCTGAACGGCAGAAAGCTTGAAGCTTCCGAATTCTCGCAGAGCGATGCAAACCTCACCCTCCCCGGCATGCCTGACACGCCATTCGAGCTCGAGATCACCACCTATTGCAATCCGGAAGCCAACACTGCTCTTTCCGGGCTCTACCGGTCACGCAATATCTTCTGCACCCAGTGCGAGGCGCAGGGATTCCGCCGCATCACATATTTCCTCGACAGGCCCGATGTCTTGTCGCGCTATACGACGCGGCTGCAGGCGGACTATGACATCGCACCTGTCCTGCTTGCCAACGGCAACCTTGTCGAAAAACGGGAACCCGATCAGACCGGCAGTCATTTTGCGATCTGGGAAGATCCGCATCCCAAACCGAGTTACCTGTTTGCAATGGTCGGCGGCGCGCTTGAGTGCGTGAAAGATACTTTTACTACGTCATCCGGCCGCAACGTCGATCTGCTGATCTATGTGGAACCCGGTTCGCAGGATCGTTGTGAGTGGGCGATGGAGTCACTCAAGCGATCCATGAAATGGGACGAGGAGCGATTCGGCCGCGAGTACGACCTTGATGTCTTCATGATTGTCGCGGTGAGCGACTTCAACATGGGGGCAATGGAAAACAAGGGCCTGAACATCTTCAACGACAAGCTCATCCTGGCCCGCCCAGAAACTGCGACCGATGCCGACTACGCAGCCATAGAGGCGGTCATCGCACATGAGTACTTCCATAACTGGACAGGCAACCGGGTCACCTGCCGTGACTGGTTTCAGCTGTGTCTGAAAGAAGGGCTCACGGTTTACCGCGATCAGGAATTCACGTCAGATTTACGCTCCCGGCCAGTGGAGCGGATCAATGATGTGCGCATGCTGAAAACGCATCAGTTCCCAGAGGATGGTGGTCCGCTCGCACATCCGGTACGCCCGGATTCCTATATGGAGATCAACAATTTCTACACGGCGACTGTTTACGAAAAAGGCGCTGAACTGTGCCGGATGATAGAGACGATTGTGGGCCGTGATGGCTTTCGGGCCGGTATGGATCTGTATTTCGAACGCCACGATGGCGACGCGTCCACGATTGAAGACTTCATCGAGTGTATGAGCGAAGCGACTAACGCCAACTTTGATCAATTCATGCGCTGGTACAATCAGGCAGGCACACCAGAAGTCGTGGCGTCATTGTCCTATGATGCGGCCACGAAGGTCGCCGAACTGGATGTCAGTCAGCTAACACCCGCAACGCCCGGCCAGCCGAAGAAACAGCCTTTGCATATCCCGCTCAAGCTGGGACTTCTTGGCCAGAACGGTGACGATCTGCCGTTGCGGCTGGAGTCGGGTGAAGAGATCGCTGACGGACTCATTCACCTGCGCGAGCAGCAACAGGTTTTTCGTTTTACCGAAATCCCCTCATCTCCGGTCGCTTCGCTGTTTCGAGGATTCTCAGCTCCCGTGAAGCTCACCGCCAATCTGTCGGAACGTGATCTGGAATTCCTGATGGCCAATGATAGCGATCAGTTCAACCGCTGGCAGGCCGGGCAGAGTTATGCCCTGCGGGTCCTCACCGCCGCTGCAGCCGATTTCAGGCGCGGAGAAACACCGGCGTCCGGATCTGCATTCGCTGCGGCTCTCGGGACGACCTTGCGCGACGAGGCACTCGAGCCGGCTTATCGGGCTGAAGCACTGAAACTGCCAAGTGAGTCAGATGTAGCGCGCGAGATAGGAAAAGACGTGGACCCGGATGCAATCCACCGCGCGCGCGAGTGGCTCAGGCGTGAGATATCCCGTAGCCTGCACGGTGATTTACTCGATCTCTACGAAACAAATGAGGTACCCGGCCTCTATTCTCCTGAAGCCATAGATGCTGGCAAGCGCGCCTTGCGTAATGCGTCGTTGGCGATGCTCGCCGCTTCTGGAGAAGAAAGCGACTTGGAGCGCACAAGCCGGCACTATGAGGCTGCCACCAATATGAGCGACATGATTGCGGCCCTTGGTGTTCTTGCGCAAATGGTCGGGGAACGCCGGGAAGCCGCGTTTGAAGACTTTTATAGAAAATGGAATGACGATCATCTGGTAATCGACAAATGGTTCGCGCTGCAGGCCGTATCCAGCCTATCTGATGCGCCAGAACGTGTTCAGGCGCTCACCAGCCATCCACTCTTCTCGCTGAAGAATCCCAACAAAGTCCGTGCACTGATCGGAGCCTTCGCCAATATGAACCCGACCGGGTTTTGCCGCTCGGACGGCGCCGGATTCCGGCTTGTGGCGGAAGCGGTCCTTGAGATCGACACGTTCAACCCTCAGGTCTCTGCTCGCATGCTCGGTGCATTCAAGAGCTGGCGAATGCTTGAGGCCGGTCGGCAACAGTTGGCCAAAACTGAACTTCAACGCATCGCTTCGCGTGACAATCTATCGCGTGATCTATATGAAATCGTTACAAAAACCCTAGACTAGCTCGCTGAATTCTCTCGAGCATATCGGGTCCCCTGCGCAAATTGCCCCACAGGTTCTCCACATATTCTTTCTGGACAAGCGACCCAGTTTTCGAATCAATTGAGGAAGTGATTCGGAGATGCGGCACACCTCCGGTTCAACAGGTGGAGTGAACACTAGAGGGGGCATAATATGGCGCGGGCTCAGACCGCGCGCCGGAGCGATATTTCGCTTCAGGCGAGCAGATTCTTGAATCGGTTCGGCGTAAAAACACTTGAAAAATATCTCTCGGAACGAACGCTTCGCCGTCTCATTCCGTATCTTCTGATTTTATTTGTCGCAACTCTGCTTGTCGGCATTTTTGCTCATTTCACCTATGGCAAACGCGTGGCCACCGAGGACGCTCGTGCTCGATTGACCCTGATCGGCGACACTATCGCCGCGAACCTGCAGGTAAACACATCAAAACATGCTGACTGGCAAAACCGGCTGGCCGAAAGCTTGCCTGCCGGTGCAACGCTTGATGGGCGTCGGGTGTTACTCGCTGATGAGTCAGGCTCAATCCGCGCGGTGGCTCCCATTACCGTACAGACTGATGGTCGGACGCTGTTGCAGATTCTGGGCACTGACCAGCCACTGACATTCTTCGGTGCCCGGGCAGGTGTTCTCCAGATTACCCTGACAGACGGCCGCAGGGCGCTGGTGACCGTGCGGAACGTTCCGGATTCAGACAGTCAGATCGCACTCGTGCAACCGACGAACCAGGCACTCAAAGTTTGGCGCCAGGAATCGGCAGTTGGCACCACAATAACCGTTACTGCGGCAATTATCTTGCTGCTCCTGGGGGCAAGCTTTCGCTGGCTTTCCGAACGCGCGCACAGCGCCGAGACAGCAATGGCTTCTGCGAGGGACGATCTGGATATCGCCTTCGACAAGGCCAGCATTGGTCTATGGGACTGGAACGTGGCTCGCGGTCACGTGCGTCTCTCGCGCTCCATGAGCGAACTTCTCGGAAGAGATTCAGGGGAGGCCGTTCTGCCCTTCCGTGAGATCGCCGCTGCAATCCATCGCGACGATGACCTCTTGGCGGCGGTAAAAGAGTCCGTTCGCAGTGGTACGGATAGTTTCGAACGGGCATTCCGCATGCGGCGCGAGGACGGGACCTGGATAAACCTGCACTTCAGCGGAACGCTCCGCCGGGCGGGTTCTGGGAATGAGATTCACCTGATTGGTAGTGTTTCCCCCCAGGGTCATGTTGAGAAAAGCGACCAGGCAGGAACCATTCACGACGCCCGTCTCCATGACGCCATCGAGGCCATTTCCGAAGCTTTCGTCCTATGGGATACGGACAATCGGCTGGTTATGTGCAACAGCAAATACAAGCAATTTTACAATCTCAATGACGATGTCGTTGTGCCCGGTACGCCCTATGAGCGCGTCATTGCCGCGGCAGCCGCCCCCATTGTTCGTTCACAGGTCACTGTGAGCGATAACAAGTCTTCAGGTGCACATACCTATGAGGCACAACTCGAAGATGGAAACTGGCTGCACATCGATGAGCGGCGCACAAATGATGGAGGATACGTCAGCGTCGGCACCGATATTACCTCGCTCAAACGGAGCCAGCAGCATCAGCAAAAGAGCGAACAGGAACTCAAGGCCACCATTACCGACTTGCGGCATTCTCGACGCGAACTCGAGCAGCAAAAGCAGCAGCTTGTGGATTTGATGGAGAAATACGCCTTGGAGAAAAACCGCGCAGAAGCCGCGAACCAGGCTAAGTCAGAATTTCTCGCCAATATCTCCCACGAATTGAGAACACCGCTGAACGCGATCATCGGCTTTTCGGAAGTGATGGAGAACGGCCTGTTTGGCCCCGTCGGGAACCAGAAGTATGTCGAATACGCCAAGGATATCCATGAAAGTGGCAAATACCTGCTGGAAGTTATCAATGACGTGCTCGACATGTCGAAAATCGAGGCCGGACGGCTCAACCTGGACGTAAAATCTCTCGATGCCGGAGAAATCATCAACGACAGCATACGTGTCGTTGCGCCTGCTGCATCGGAGCGGTCAATCGAGGTTAAAAAGGTAGGTCTCAAAGAACTCAAGATGCGAGCCGACAGGCGAGCTGTAAAACAGATTTTGCTGAACCTTCTGTCGAATGCTGTGAAATTCACACCGGAAAATGGAAAGGTCACAGTCCGCCTTGCCAAAGCGAAGGATCACGCCAAGATTACGATAACCGATACGGGTATCGGCATACCGGACACAGAGCTTGGCAAGCTAGGACGACCGTTCGAGCAAGTTGAGAACCAGTTGACCAAGAGCCACCGCGGCAGCGGCCTCGGACTGGCGATTTCACGCTCGCTGGTAGAAATGCATGGTGGGAAATTCGAGATCAAGAGCAGCGAGACCGACGGAACGATGGTCGTTTGTCATCTGCCACTCAAGCCAATCTTGTCCTCCGTGAATGTCGATGCCGCCTGACATCAGCGGAGACAGGTGCAATTGCCCTATTGGCCTCGGGGTGCTCCATTCTCTTTTGGGCCATTGCGAGGGCGATCCCAACGGCGATGAGGCCTGAAGCCTGCACGTACGTAGCGCAACAAGATTTTCCGCTCTTCCAGTGACAGGTCTTTGAGCAATTCCAGCACCATTTCATGCATTGCCTGGTGCTGACTGGTGCGGATCTCCCGCAAACGCTTCAGCGCGGCGGCAAGCTTGCCCTCGTCGTAGGTCACCGCCAACGCAGCAGCCTTTGCATCCTTGCGGGCTTTCCGCAGTTTTTTCCCCAAGGCCTTGTTGCCTTCACGTTGGCGGTCAAGCAGCTCGCGAGCGTGTTTTTTTTGGGGCCCACGCAGCTTGGCGGAGAACTTCTCGACGGCACGCGTAACAATGCGATGCGGTGAGCCTGGAGGCCCATGGAATCCGGCCCACATTCTTCCTGCGACCAATCCAACGAAAAGCAGGTTCAATCCGACAGAAACAATGACCAGCGGTATCAGCCACCGTCGTTTCCGCGGTGCGCCAGTGCTTGGATCTTCCTTTTGACCAGCCGTCACAGCAAATCCTCAGCAAAGCCGCCGGTTCCATTGTCGAGCCATGAGTCGGTATCGGTATCGCTTACTGTTGAGCTGAGTGCCGCGAACTGGATTGCATCATCAAACGTCTGACCTCCGATCCCGGAAACTCCGAGATATAGACCAACAGCAAACGACGCTGCCAGTGCGGCGGCCGGCCATAACCTGCCCAGATTCTGTGTATTCGCGGTTGAACCGCGGCGCTTCCGACCCGAAGCAATAGGAACCACCCGCGCTTCACGATCTTTGCTCCCTACGGCAGCCGCGACAATACCCGCTTTGAGGTTTGTGCTCGCGGTCATCGAAGGTGCCGCATCCATGACCTGAGCAAGTGCTTGTGCTTCCCGCAACATCCGCCTGCCTTCAGGATGCGATTGCAAAAGCGATTGCAGTTCATCGCGACCGGCCTCCGGCCAGCGCTTAGCGTCAGGACCGTAAATATCCAAAAGGTCCGAAAGCCTCGCTAAATCTTTTTTGGTATCCTTTTCCATATTCAAATCCGGTTCTCGCTTTTCATTCCGGCACATCCGGCAGCAACGCCTTCCATTCTGACCGCAAGCTGCTTTTCAGCGCACGACGTCCGCGCGCCAACAGAGATTCCACAGCTTCGACGCTGGCGTCCATAGTCTCGGCAACTGCGCTCATGGTCATATTTTCGTAATGGAACAGCACCAGAGCCAATCGCTGCCTTTCAGGCAGCCCTTGAAGGGCTGCGTCCATCGTATCCCGCAAATCCTCTTCTTCCATCGTTTGTTGTTGCGTTGCCTCTGTCGTCATCTCCGGCACTTCTCCACCGGTTTCTTCTTTTCTCTGACGAAGCCGATCGATACACGCATTCACTGTTACCCTGTAAAGCCAGGTTGACACCTGAGCACGCCCACCTTCCCACCGGTCCGCCTGACGCCACAGCCGAAGAAACACTTCCTGAGCGATATCCTCCGCTTCCGCTTCGTCGCCCAGAGTCCGACGTGCCACAGCAAGAACGCGATCGATGCCGGAATCGACGAGTTGCTGAAAGGCTTGGGCATCGCCTTGCGAAACCCGCTCCATCAATGCCTGATCGGCTTGTCTTGCCTCGCCTTGCGACGCTCCGGATCGGGTACCGGCCCGGTCCGGCTTCGCATCGTCTGATGGCACGCTTATTCATCTCCGTGCGGATGATCGTTAATTTCTCCACATTATATGGCCCATAAAGCGCGGCATTTCATCCTTCGTGACCTTGCCATCGTCATTCAGGTCAAACCAAGTGAAGCGAGTTCCTCGCAGGGCTTTGGCTTCATCCAACGAAATCGCACCGTCATTATTGGTATCCGCTCTGGCGATCCAGCCCGTTGTTCCCAGAGCCGCATAACCTGACTGCCCCGGTCCAAACTGCCCAAACGCGAAACTCGCGCTCAACACGCCGAGTGTGACCGCGCCGAGCGCCAAACCGATAAACTTCAATGCGCTAATAGCCATCTTCAGTTCTCCCTGCAGAATCCTCAAGACTGCACCGGCTCCCCTTCGGGCGTCCTATAAAGTCTTACGGATAGAAGCGCGAACGTCCGTCGCAAAAAGATCGGTTGCTGAAAGCCGATTAAACGACGATACGCTCATAGGCGTCGCGGACCTGTCGCACCGTTTCCGAGAGACGCGCATCGAGTTGCCGGAAATCAGACATTTCTGCCGCGCGCGACAGCAAGTCCTTCAGACCGGTGGAAGCAGATTCCGCTTGGAATGGCCGTTCCAGGCACAGGCGCAGAACCTGTGTCAGATTGTGATACAGGTGGGCCGCAGGGATAAGCAACTGCGCATCATTTGGCGAAAGCGCGCCGGCGGCAGCAAGTTTCTCAAGGCTCTTCGCCGTATTCTGATCCAATATGTCGGCATTTTCATGCGCCGTAACCAGCTGCAGAAACTGAGCAATAAACTCAAGATCGACCAGCCCGCCGCGCACCTGTTTCAGGTCCCAATAGTCTTCTGTGCCTTTTTCCTTATCAATCCGCGCCCGCATGTTTTGCAGGTCTGCAACAACCTTTGTCCTATCGCGGGGCACGGTAAGTTCATCGCGAATAGCACGTTCAACCTTGCCAACGAGGGATTTCGGACCAGAAATGACCCGAGCCCGGGTCAAAGCCAAATGTTCCCACGTCCAGGCTTCATTGCGCTGATAGCTGATGAAACCATCGAGGTGCGTTGCCACCGGACCTGATTGCCCAGAGGGGCGCAAGCGCATGTCTACCTCATACAGGCTTCCCTCCGCCGTTTGGGCTGAAAGCGCGCTAATCAGCCTTTGTGTGAAGCGCGCGTAATACTGCCCCCCCATAAGGGGGCGCGCGCCGTCAGAAGCGCCTGCGTCTTCATCGAAGTCGTAGACAATGATCAGGTCAAGATCAGACGCAGCCGTCATTTCACGACCACCGAGCTTGCCCATGGCAATCACCGCCGCCTCCCCACTTCCGATGCGGCCGTGCTGCCGAATGATCTCCTGCTCGACTTGTTCCTGCAGCGCTTCAATGAAGGACTGTGCCAGACAGGCATAGGCACCGCCGGCCTGATCCGCACCGATGGTTCCCGAGAGCACCCGAACGCCGACCAGGAAAGATTGCTCCTGACCAAGCCGGCGTGCCCGGTTGAGGCAATCTTCGTAATCCTGTGCCTGCTCCAATTCCTGCACTATCAACGGTTGGAGCGTATCTGGTGTTGGCAAATCGCCGAAGAAGCCCGGGTCCAGTACCGCATCGAGTATCCGGCTACGACGGCTTAGCACCCGCGCGAGTCTTGGCGCAGTTCCCATGATATCGGCAAGAAGCCGAAGGAGGCTGGTGTTTGAGCGCAGCAGCGAGAACAACTGTACGCCCGCAGGCAGTTCCGACAAGAATCTGTCAAAGGATATTAAGGCGGCACCAGGGTCGTCCGTTGCCGACACTGCCTCGATCAGTTCAGGCAGAATGTCGGCGACCGCCTCGCGCGACCGCTGGCTGCGGGTCGCCGCGTAGCGGCCTGATTGCCAACCGCGAATGATCTCTATGACGGCTTCCGGATCATTGAACCCACACTCCGACAAAGCGGCAAATGTTTCAGGGGAGTCATCATCACCGCGAAAAACCGGTTCCCGATCCTTGCCACCAACATCGGGGAGCCGCGCAAACAGGGCATCATAGTGGCGTTGCACGGTTTCGAACCGCTCGACAAGCGCGGTCGAAAAGGCTTCCGCTGTTTCGAACCCGCAGAAACAGGCAACACGGTTGAGTTCTTCCGGACCAGCCGGGATCTTGTGGGTTTGCTCATCGGAAATCATCTGCAGCCGATGTTCAACATGGCGCAAAAAACAATAGGCCTCGCTCAACTTCTCCGCGGCCTCGACATCTATCCAGCCTTGTGCCGCCAATCGCTGGAGAGTGACAAGGGTTTGCGGCGTTCTTAGATCAACCTGTCTTCCTCCGGCGATAAGTTGTTGTGTTTGCGTGAAAAATTCAATTTCCCGAATACCACCTCGGCCAAGTTTTACGTCGTGGCCGGCAACGGCAATTTGCGCATGACCCTTGAATTCATGAACCCGGCGCTTCATGGCGTGAATGTCTGCTACGGCGGCAAAGTCCAGATAGCGGCGCCAGATGAACGGGCTCAGTTGCTCTAGGAAGGATTGCCCGGCTTCGATATCGCCGGCAATGGTCCGCGCCTTAATGAGAGCTGCCCGCTCCCAGTTCTGACCGAAGCTCTCATAGTAGGCGAGACCGGCATCGGTCGAGAGCGCCAGTTGCGTAGCACCGGGATCAGGGCGCAGTCGCAAATCGGTACGCCAGACATACCCCTCTGCTGTGCGCTCCTGAAGCAGGCGCACGAGGTCGCGAGTCAATCGGACGAAAAAGGAAGCCGGATCGACCCCCTCCTTGAGCGGTACACGTCCGGCATCGAAAAAGACAATGAGATCAATATCGGAGGAAAAGTTCAGCTCTCCCGCCCCGAGCTTACCCATACCAAGGACAAAGTATCCACACCCCTCGTCAGGTGCTTGCGGATTGGCGGGCAGCAAGTCGCCTGTGCGGGCGGCATCGGCAAGAAGCGCACGCACAGCACAAGCAACCGAATGGTCTGCCGCATCGCTGAGAGCCTGTGTTACCTCGCTGACACTCCAGACACCGCCAATATCGGCAAGAGCAACCCCGAGGGCAACCCGACGCTTGTAATCGCGCAAGGACGCCATGACGGTGGACTGTGCAGGTGCACCGGCAATTGCTTTGTCGAGCGCTCCTGCCAATTGGCGCAGATAATCTGCCGGGTCGCTTGTGAGACATTTGAGGAGGCAGGCGGGATCACGAAGGATCAGGCTGGTCAGGTATGGAGAGTCGCCACAGATGCCTTCGAGCAGGCCACGAACCTGCTTATCACCAGCGATCAAGTCGCCAAGCTCGCCTAAGGATGCATCTGCCGAAATGGCTACGGCTAGATCGTCCAGCGATTGCTCGGCCTTTGGTTGATCGTAGACCTTTGGAAGGGCCGAAATTCGCTCATAGAATTTTCCCAAGCTCGCCCCCTGGAGCCACTTAACCGGCAGAATAATCCGCGCACGGTTTTATTGCGTCCGCGACACGCCATTGTGGTTGGTCTTGTGGGGCAAAGACAAGACCATGCGCAAGCCCGGTTTATTATCTTCAACGCGCACCGACCCGCCATAGAGCCGCGCCACCGCTGCAACAAGGCTCAATCCCAGGCCACTGCCGGGGCGAGAGCGGCTTTCCTCAAGTCGGACGAACCGCTTGAGGACCCGCTCGCGGTCCTTCTCCGGGATACCCGGACCTGTGTCGGAAACAGAAAACTCGACCGTTTGCCCCGTATCGCCGGCGGTGACTTCTATTTTTCCACCTTTTTTGGACCCACCATATTTGATTGCGTTGTCGATCAGATTGGCCAGGGCCTGGCCGATCAGCTGACGGTCACCCTTGAGATGCACATCGTCGGCGACCTTGGCAGTGAGAGACATGTTTTTGTCTTCGGCTGTGGGTTCGTAGAGCTCAACAAAATCCTGGATCAACGCTCCAGCGTCGATTTCATTCTTGGCCTTGCCCGCCGTACCCGCTTCCAGGCGCGCGATGCTGAGAAGGGCATTGAACGTCTTGATCAGCCCGTCCGCCTCTTCGATCGTCCTCTCCAGCGCATCCCGGTAGGATTTGGCATCTCCATGCTCGTGCAGTGCCGCCTCAGCGCGGTTGCGCAACCGGTTGAGCGGGGTTTTCAGATCATGGGCAATGTTGTCCGAGACCTCCTGCATACCCGCCATGAGCTGTTCTATGCGATCCAACATGGCATTGAGGTTGATGGATAGCCGGTCAAGCTCATCCCCGGACCCGTTAACAGGAACGCGTCCCGTCAGATCGCCCTCCATGATGGTGCGGCCTGTTGCGGTGACTGCATCTATGCGTGCTAGCAGGCCGCGGCTGACGAGCCAGCCGCCACCCAACCCCACCAGCGCCATGAAACCAAGGCCGATGAAGAAGGCGGAGCGCACGACCCGTTGGAAGACGCGGCGATCTTCAATGTCCCGCCCAACGATAAGACGGAATCCGCCTGGCAGGCGGAACACGCTTGCGAGCGCAAGCCTGTCTTCAGGTCCATTTTGACTGGGGCGTTTGTAGACAAATTCGACACGACCCACGCTGTTCCAAAGAATTTTGGAAACTGACGTCAGGTTGCCAGTAATCCGGCGGCCCTCATTGTCGGTAACAAGATAGAGACTGTTGCCCGGGGTCAGGCTGCGGTTCGAAACAGTCTTGGTCAGATTGGAAATACCGCCGGCGCGATATTGCTCCGCCAGTCCGCGCGTCTCCGCTTCGATCGTCTGCTCAAGCTGTCGTGCCAGCAGTACATTCGTCTGCCAGTAAATATAGCCGATGGCTCCGGCGGCCGCTGAGCCGAACAATGCCATGAAAACCACGGCCAGCCGGAAAGTCGTGGTGCGAAAGAGTTTATGCACCGTCAGCGCGGATCGAATAGCCAACGCCTCTTACAGTGTGCAGAAGCGGCTTATCGAATTCCTTGTCGATCTTAGCGCGCAGTCTCGAGATATGTACGTCGATGACATTGGTCTGCGGATCGAAGTGGTAGTCCCAGACATGCTCGAGCAACATGGTTCGTGTCACCACCTGACCCGCATGCTTCATTAAATATTCCAAAAGCCGGAATTCGCGCGGTTGCAGCAGGATCTGCTGGCCGGAACGCGTGACCTTGTGGGTCAACCGGTCAAGCTCCAGATCGTCGACCTTGTATTTGGTGACAGCCTCTTCGGGCGAGGTGCGCCGTGCAAGCGCCTCAATGCGCGCGAGGAGTTCGCTAAACGAATACGGTTTGGTGAGGTAGTCATCGCCTCCGGCACGCAAACCCTTGACCCGGTCATCGACTTCACCCAACGCACTCAAAATCAGTGCAGGTGTCTGTATGCCGTTTTCCCGCAATTGGGAGATAACCGAAAGGCCGTCGCGCTTTGGCAACATCCGATCGACGATAAGCACATCGTGGACCTGGCTCTCCGCGAGCGCCAGCCCCGCCTCTCCGTCAGCGGCGTGATCGGGTACATGGCCGGCCTCTTTCAGAGCCTTGGCAAGAAACGCGGCCGTCTCACTGTCATCTTCGATAATAAGGACTCGCATGGACTCCGAGTGTAACCCAGTTGCAGACATATCTTGAACCAAATGGTTCGCCGAAATTTGTGCTTGTATTGTCATGGGATGAATACCGAATTGGCGACGGCACGGTCAATGTGACCGTGCCGTCTAAGGTCCGTGGAGACTAGACCTTCTTGAGGGGAAGAGCGATAAACCGTTGGTTGTCGCCCGAGCGGACAAGCATATTGACGGCCGCACGGCCCTTGTCCTTGGCTTTACGCACACTCTTGGTAACATCGTCGGGCTGGCTCACTTCGCTGCCGCCAACCTTCAGGATGACGTCACCGGCTTTGAGGCCCTTTTCGGCTGCCCTGGAGTCGGGATCGACTTCCGTAATCACGACACCCTTCTTGCCAGCACCTGGCGTGGTGGATGCAGGGGCAATCGAAAGTCCGAGACCCTCCATCTCCTCGCTGTCGCTGGAAGGTGCGCTGTTGCCCTTGCTCAAAGCTGCAAGCTGCTTGCCGCTTGGGAAATTGCCAAGCTTGACGCTGATGTCTTGCTCATCGCCATCGCGAAGGACTTTGATCTTGACGCTCTTGTTCGGGTTATAGGTCGCAATTTTGCGGGCCAAATCCCGAGAGTTTTCAATCTTTTCGCCATCCACGCTGAGGATCAGATCACCAACTTCCATGTCCGACTTGGCTGCAGGACCTTTCTTCGAAAGGTTCGTCACCAAGGCGCCTTGAGGCTCTTTCAGACCGAAGCTTTCCGCCATGTCTTCACTGACAGTCTGGATCGTCACACCGAGCCAACCGCGTGCAACCTTGCCTTCGCTCTTGAGCTGAGCAACAACCGATTTGGCGAGCTTCGCCGGAACCGCGAACGCGATACCGACATTGCCACCAGACGGGCTGAAGATGGCCGTGTTGACGCCAACGACCTTGCCGTTCAGGCTGAAGGCAGGACCACCGGAATTACCACGGTTCACGGCCGCGTCGATTTGCAGGAAGTCATAGGGACCATTGCCAATGTCGCGTTTGTGAGCCGAAACGATACCGGCCGTCACCGTGCCGCCGAGGCCGAACGGGTTACCGACAGCCACGACCCAATCACCAACGCGAGCCGTCTCGTCTGCAAATTCAACAAACTGGAACTTCTTTTTGGACTTGATCTTCAGCAGCGCCAGATCGGTCCGCTCGTCGGTTCCGATGACATCGGCCTCATAGTCGTCACCGCCGTCCAAAACCACCGTGATCTTGTTTGCGCTGTCGACGACATGATGGTTCGTGACCACATATCCGTCCTCGGAAATAATGAAGCCGGAGCCTTGACCCATTGAAGGACGCGGCCGTGCATCACCACCAGGACCTTCCTTGCGGAACTTCTTGAAGAACTCGTTGAGCGGATGCCCGTCTGGCAAATTCGGCATGTTGAATTCCGGAGAATTCTTGCGGGCCACTTTGCTCTTCTTGCCGCCATTCTTCACTTGAATGGAAACAACGGCAGGGCTCACAGATTCTGCCAGATCGGCAAAGCTCATCGGAGCATTGCCCAATGGTGTCTTCACGGTATTCTGGGCCGCATTCGCCTTGGTAATTGCAGTGGAGGAACTGGGCGAAAGCGCGGCACCGAGCAGGCCGAGGCCGACCGCACCCGCCAACGCATAAGCCAGCGGTGCCTTGCCGCTGAATTTGTGCGTAGAACGCGCCTTCTGTGACGTCGTATCTTGGTCGATCATGTGGGTTACCTTCCTTAGGTCTTAGATCGCGCTAAACCTGACCATTCCCCGGCGAAGCGAAGCGGGTGCCCCGCGACCGTCTCGTGGTCTCACGAAATTACAAATAGGGATTCGGTTGTTACGCGAGACTTTCCAGCGGATTAAAGTTTCGTAATATTGAGGCGGTGGTTCGCCGGAAATTACACGAACAGATCAACTCATCGCGAGCGTGATCCTATTCGGTGTCCAATAGTCTGGTGACAATGACAGAGCTTTTCTCCAGCGTATTGTGCACCGGGCATTTGTCGGCAATCTCGGTAAGCCGCTTGCGCGTCTCGTCATCAACTTCACCTTCAATAACGAGGTCGCGTTCGAAGCGGTCGACCCTGCCCTCGCGCCCCTCGCATTCCGCGCAATCCTTTGCGTGAACCTTGCCGTGGCGCACATGGACGGCAACGCGGTCGAGGTCGACTTTCTTGTGATCCGCATACATGCGCAGCGTCATGGTGGTGCAGGCGCCAAGCGCTGAGGAGAGCAGGTCATAGGGGCTCGGTCCGGTATCCAGACCGCCGTAACTGACCGGTTCATCTGCCAGGAAACGGTGGGCACCGCTGACAATTTCAGCCTGAAACTTTCCAGCATGGGTTTCGGCAACGCTGACCTGCCCCTCCGGCCCAGGGAAAGGAAGAACCGAGGTTGGCTCATCAGCCGATATAAACCGGGATGCCCATGCGCTCAGCACATCGGCCACATAGACGGCATCGGAGCGGCGGCTTAGCAGATGATCGGCATCGTCGAGAGAAATGAAACTTTTGGGATGTTTCGCGGCCTGGAAGATCGCCGCCGCATTCTCGATACCCACGATAGAGTCCCGTGGCGCATGAAAGATAAGCAGCGCCTTGCGCATATTGGCGATCCGCGCATCGACCGACTGCGAATTCAAATCGTCGAGGAACTGCTTCTTGATAGTGAAGGTTCGCCCGGCCAGCTGAACCTCTGCCACGCCTGTCTCTTCAATTTCATCAATCTTGACACCGAAATTGTGCGTCACATGGGCTGCGTCCGCCGGGGCGCCGATGGTGGCAACCGCCTTCGCCTCAGGAACGTCGCCCGCCACGGCCAGAACCGCTGCACCACCCAGGCTGTGACCGATCAGAATTTCTGGTGCGGCATGGTTCTCGCGCAAATACTCTGCAGCTTTCTTGAGGTCTTCGACGTTAGACGAAAAATTGGTGTTTCCGAATTCGCCTTCGCTCGCTCCAAGCCCTGTAAAATCGAAACGCAGGACCGCGAATCCACGCTCAACCAGTGCTTCGGAAATTCGCGCAGCGGCGAATATGTCCTTCGAGCAGGTAAAGCAATGCGCAAACAGCGCGTAAGCGCGCGGGCTGCCTGCCGGCGTATCCAGGCGCGCGGCGAGCGCCCCGCCAGAACTGCCTGGAAAGGTTAGCTTTTCGGTAGATTTAGACATGCGCCGGCTCCATCAGATGTGGAATAGATTTGCCGACTAAGATGGGTCAGGCGGGAGGAAGGAGCAAGAGCCTCCTCGATCAACCCGACCTCAGCTTTCCTTGAGAAGTTTGCTGAGGTCGCGTTTTTCCTTGGCGGACAAACTTTTCGACCCTGATTCTTTCGCCTCCACCGCACGACGGCGATAAGACCGGAACATCACAAACACACCGATGAAAAAAATAAGCGGTGCGGCAAGCCACAGGATCAATGTATGAAGCGCAAAACGCGGCTTCAAAAGAACGAATTCGCCATAGCGGGACACGACGAAGTCGACTACCTGCGTGTTGGTTTCACCCTTTTTAAGGCGGTCCCGTACAAGCACGCGCAAGTCCTTGGCGAGTGGCGCGTCGGAATCATCGATTGACTGGTTCTGGCAAACCAGACAGCGCAGGTCTCGCGAGATGACCCGCGCGCGTTTTTCAAGTGCCGGGTCTTTGAGAATCTCGTCGGGCTGGACCGCCAGCGCTGGAGAAGGAAGCGAAGGTGCTGCCGCCAGAAAAATGCCAACCAACAGAACACGGAGCATCACCCTACTCCGCTGGAACAACTTGCGCGGCGCGAACGCGTGCACGCTTGGGAGCGCCTACTCTCAGGCGGCGATCAGACAGTGATATCAACCCGCCCAGGAACATTATTATGGTCCCGATCCATATGAGGCGCACCAGTGGATTGAAGTAAAAGCGGACCGAAAACGCACCGTCCTTCAACGCATCTCCCAAAACCACATAAAGATCACCGGTCCAGGCGCCGAGGATGCCGGCCTCGGTTGTGGCGGTCTCGGGTGCGGAGTAGAGGCGTTTGGAGGGCAGCAGCCGCGTAACTTCCTTGCCACCCCTAGACACAACAAACTGCCCAACCTGTTCGCTGTAGTTCGGGCCTTGCGCTGGTACAACACCGGCGAACTTTAGCTCGTAGCCAGCGATACTGGCCGTCTGGCCGGGAGAGAGGGCAACGATCTTCTCACTTTGCCATGCGGTCGTTGCAACAATCCCGAGCACCATAACGCCGATACCGATATGCGCGACAGCAGCGCCATAGGCGGAACGCGGCAAGTTGCGAAGACGACGCAAAACCTCATCCAACGGCGCCCGGAAGGCTTTTGCCCTGAACCCGACTTCCGATATGGCGCCCATAATCACCCACATCCCAAGGCCGATGCCAAGAGGCGCAAGCCATGGCCCGGAACCAGACACAGCGTAAGCAGCAATAATTGCAAGCAGGGTGAAAAACGCAGCAACCCAGAGACGTTGCGAGGCGCCCAGAATGTCACCGCGCTTCCAGGAAAGAAACGGCCCGTAAGGCATGGCGATAAGAAGCGGGATCATAAGCGGCCCGAATGTGGCATTGAAAAAGGGTGGTCCGACAGAAATCTTCGCACCTGTGACCGCCTCCAAAGCGAGCGGATAGAGGGTGCCCACAAACACAGCAGCACAGGCCGTGGTGATCAGAAGGTTGTTCAACACCAGCGCCCCTTCCCGGCTCACCGGCGCAAACAGCCCGCCCTGGCGCAGCAGTCCTGCCCTGCTCGCAAACAGCGCCAGTGCCCCGCCGGTGAACAGCACCATAATGGCGAGAATGAAAACGCCGCGCGCCGGATCGACCGCGAAAGAATGAACGGACGTGAGGACACCTGAGCGCACCAGAAACGTGCCCATCAAACTCAGGGAAAAGGCGAGGATGGCAAGTAGGACTGTCCACACCTTCAAGGCATCCCGCTTTTCCATGACGAGGGCGGAATGCAGCAGCGCGGTGCCCGCCAGCCAAGGCATGAAAGAGGCGTTTTCCACTGGATCCCAGAACCACCAGCCGCCCCAGCCGAGCTCATAATAAGCCCACCAGGACCCCATGGAGATGCCGATCGTCAGGAACATCCATGCCGCAAGCGTCCACGGGCGCACCCACCGCGCCCAAGCAGGATCTATCCTTCCAGTAATGAGCGCCGCGACTGCGAATGAAAAGGCGATCGAGAAGCCGACATAACCCATATACAGGAAAGGCGGGTGGAATGAGAGGGCGGGATCTTGAAGGATAGGGTTGAGGCCCTGACCCTCAAAAGGCGCAGGGTGTATGCGCGTGAAGGGATTGGATGTGGTGATGATAAACGTAAGAAACGCCACAGAGATTGAACCCTGCACGCCCAATACGTTCGCCTTCAGATCAGGCGGAAGGTTACGGCCGAAAAGTGCAACCGCACTTCCGAACAGTGCCAGGATAAGGACCCACAGCAACATCGAGCCTTCATGGTTCCCCCATACGCCGCTGATCTTGTAGAGCATCGGTTTTGCGGAATGAGAGTTCTGAACAACGTTCTGCAATGAAAAATCGGAAGTGACATACGCGATCGTTAACCCGATGAATGCCACAAGTAGCAGAGCAAGTTGGCCCTGGGCGGCGCTACTCCCAACGTTCATCATTGCGAGATCACCGCGCTGGGCACCCCAGATGGGCAATACGGTCTGAACCAGCGCCACTCCGAGCGCAAGTATCAGGGCAAAGTGTCCAACCTCTGCAATCATAATGCTATCACCTCTCCCTGGGCGTACCGATGTGCGTCAATAACCCTTCTTACCGGTTTTCTCGCCCTGCCAAACGCCTTGTTTTTGTAAGGCGTCGGCAACTTCCGGCGGCATGTAGTTCTCGTCGTGCTTCGCAAGCACATTTTCCGCAACAAACACCCCGTCTGACCCGAGTTTTCCTTCAGCGACGATACCCTGCCCCTCGCGAAACAAATCGGGCAGAACGCCAGTGTAGGCAACGGGGAGCGTTTTGGCCGTGTCGGTCACGGCAAATTCCACACGTGCACCACCGCCGCGTTTCACGCTGCCTTCCTGAACAAGACCGCCAATGCGGATACGCTGACCGGGTTTTATGTTCTTCTCTGCGATATCACTCGGGCTGTAGAAGAAAACGATTGAATCCTCCAACGCGAACAACACGAGGCCTACCGCGACGCCAAGAACGGCAACGCAAGTGCCAATCAGGATCGATCTGCGCTGTTTCCGGGTCATTGTTCGATTAACCTCGCCATTGCACTACGCCACTCATATGCCCAGTGAAGTCGCCAGCGAGGCCAACGCGGCAAGCGCCTTTGGATCATCCTTGAAAGCTCCACGCGCCTCAGACAGCGCCTTTGCTGCAGCCTGTTTGTCTTCGAGGACCATGTAACTCCGCACGAGTCTCTGCCACTCGTCCACACTACCACCGTCGCTCCTGAGCCGTTCAGCAAGCCCTGAAACCATTTGCTTGATCATGGCCGACCGGTCGGTCGCCGTCATCTCGCGCGCGGCAGCTACTTCTTCCTGGCTGGGGCCTTTCAAAGCATCACTGCCCGACGCCACTTCCGTGACCGGTTTGTCTTTTCGCGTTCCGGCCTTCGTCTCTGCAACAGCAAGCCGCTGCTCTACAGCCTTCCGCCACGGCGCACTGTCTTTCCCTTTTGCAAGGAGCTTCCGCCAGGCTTCAACTGCTTGCACGAACTGCCCGTTCTGTTCCTTGGCAACTGCCAGCCAGAAATGCGCCCTGATTAACGAGGCATCTGCAGCAAGCGCCTTCTCCAGTGCTTTGCGCGCAGGCTCAACGACAAGACCATTGTTCGCCAGTACCAGCGCGTTGCCATAATCGACAAGCCGTTGCGGTGTCTCGCCAAGTAGCCTGGCTGCCTTGCCAAACGCATTCGCGGCATCAGCAAATCGTCTCTGCCGCAGATACACCGGCGCCACAACTTCCCAGCCCCGGCCATCGTCAGGATGATCGCGTAGACGTGTTTCGACCTTTGCGACAAGCGCTTCGACCCTCTGGGAACCATCGGGAGCATTGAGTCGAGCGCCAAGCGGCTGATCAGGAAGCCCGGGTGAGCCATAAATCAGATAGAGCGCCGTGCACATAACAGGCACGAAAAGAAACGCTGAAATCAGGGCAGCAGTAGATGCATGTCCAGCTCGTCCAGCCGTCGCATCAGCCTTTTCGGTCTTGCCGCTCCGCGACGTTGCAAGCAGACGGCGTGATACTTCCGTTCGCGCGGCTTCAGCTTCAGCCTTGCTGATAACGCCCCGTTCTTCCTCAGCCGCGATTTCCTCAAGCTGATCCTTGAAAACCGCCGTGTCATAGGCCGCGGCATCCGAGCCTGTTCTCTGCGTGCGCAGAAAAGGGTACAGGACGGTGACGAGTGCCGCGGCTGTCAATCCTGCAAATATGATCCAGAGAACCATGTCCCGAGCCTATGCTCTTTCGCTTCGTGTTTGGTCGTCCCAAGTGAAAGCATGTCGGCCCGAAACCAGCAAGTTACGCCCGGTAAACGAGTAGTGAGCACGGCTAACGGATATTTTCCTTGAGCTGGGTCAAGTTCCATGCACACCCGGCGACCAATTCGACTGGACCCTAGCTGATTTTGTGCCAGCTCCCATCTGGTCTGCGACAAGCACGGCCGGTTAGCGTTTCCGGCCGGCCATTGATGTAAATTGTATGGGTGTATGGGCGGCAGTGCTGATTGCTTGCCATATAAGGCTGCCCTGGAACCACCGTGCCGTAATGGCCTGAATTCGGGTTGCGCCAGGGTGTCGCTGCACCCGCCCTGCCTGTTTCCAGAGCGCGATACTCAGCTTCCATCGCAGCGCGGCGATCAACCTCGTCCATTCGCCTGCCAATCTCGTGACCAACGACACCACCGAGAAATGCGCCAACCGCTGCACCGGCTACGCGTCCACTACCCTTACCAACCTGGCTTCCAAGCAGACCACCGGCAACGGCGCCGACAACGGTCCCGCCCTGCGTATTACGTCCTGGTCCACAAGCAGCCAACAAGACCGGAACCAGAATCGCGGTCAACACGACCTTCGCTTGCATGTTATTTCCTCGCAATATGGAGTTCAGACGTTCGCAATCCGGCAAAAAATCCAAATCGCGGCATCAGCACATCCTGACCTGAATGATACTCCCCTACATCTGCTAATGATACGCAATTTAGGCAATAATTCGGCCACATAGGAATTCCCCAGTCACGATCCAGGAAGCTCAATACGCGCAAGCAAGCCTCCATCCTTTGAACTATCCAACGAAAATTGGCCTTTATAAAGGTGTGCAAGCTCCGCGACGATCGATAGTCCAAGCCCTGATCCCGGTTTGGACTCATCCAGCCGGCGCCCGCGCTTTATTGCCGCGGCGCGTTCCTTTTCCGGCAGACCGGGCCCATCGTCTTCAACGGTGATGACAATCGACGACGCCTTCGACGACACACGCACAGATATTGCTGATTTTGCCCACTTGGACGCATTGTCGAGGAGGTTGCCGGCCATTTCTTCCAAGTCGCGTTTCTCTCCTTTGAAGACGAGGTCTTTTGGACAATCAAAATTAAACGTCAGGCCACGATCTTGATAGATACGTTTGAGCGCTCGAATGAGACCACTCAACACGGGCTCAACCGGGGTTTGGCCGCCAACCACACCGGAGCGCGCAGACATCTGGGCACGATTAAGGTGGTGCGTAATCTGATCACGCATGACCTCTGCTTGTTCACTGACTTTTTTCGCAAATGCAGTCCGGCTTCCAGATGCCTCATTGGTGATCACACTGAGAGGCGTTTTCAGCGCGTGTGCCAGATTACCAACATGGGTCCGCGCACGCTCTACAATGGCACGGTTAGATTTGATTAGCGCATTCAACTCATTCTGCAATGGGACGATTTCAGCAGGCAGATCTCCACCAAGCTGCTTCGCCTTGCCTGCCTGAATCGCGGTGAGCCCCCTGCTTATTGCCCGCAACGGTCTTAAGCCGAAACGCACCTGGAAAAAGGTCGCTAGCACAAGGCCAAGCCCAAGGATCGTCAGGGCAATTATGAGAAGCGTACGAAATTCACTGACCACGTTGTCAATTTCTGCGCCGTCACCCGCCACAGCATAAGAGTAGCTCCGACTTCCCTCGTCGGCATTTTCAAGGGTTATTTCGCGTTCCAGAACCCGCAGACGCTGCCCTTCGGGCCCCTCTACATAGACATGGCGGACCAAACTGGGATCCGGCGGCACACCCATCTTGCTTGGAAGTGCAATTCGCTGGTCCAGAAGGGAGTCCGATAGCAGAACCGCTTGCTGGTCAGTTCCAAGTGGCGTGATCTGCCAGTACCAGCCGGAAAATGGCAGCGAGAAAAGCGGCTCTCCGAGGGCGGGTGATTTTACCGCGGAGCTTTCTCCGGACGATGCTGTGTCAGCGATCAGACTGGTGAGATAAACGTTCAGGCGCGCATCAAAATTGCGCTCCACCGCCCCGCGGTAAACGGCAACCAGGACAAAGGCAGTAATGGGCAACGCGACCAGCGCCCATACTGCTGCCGAGGCAAACAATCGGAATGCAAGCGAGTTAAGCCTCATCCACACGACTTCCGAGGCAGTAACCGAGCCCCCTCACCGTCTCGATGAGTTCGGCGGGGATTTTTTTTCGCAAACGACCGACAAAGACCTCGATCGTGTTCGAGTCGCGATCGAAGTCCTGATCATACAAATGTTCGATGAGCTCTGTTCGCGACACTACGCGACCACGATGATGCATGAGATATGCCAGGAGCCGGTATTCATGCGCCGTCAATTTGATTGGCGACCCGTCGAGCGTCACGCGTGAAGAACCGGCATCAAGACGCAGCGGCCCGACTTCAATTTCATTTTTTGCGTGGCCGGCAGATCGGCGCAGGAGGGCCCTGACACGGGCCAGGATTTCCTCCATATGAAACGGCTTGGCCACATAGTCATCAGCGCCTGCGTCCATACCGGCGACCTTGTCGCTCCAGCGGTCACGGGCGGTCAGAATCAATACGGGCATATTGCGCTCATCCCGTCGCCATTGTTCGAGAACGCTGAGGCCATCCATTTGCGGAAGCCCCAGATCAAGGATCACCGCATCGTAAGGTTCGGTGTCGCCAAGAAAATGCCCTTCTTCGCCGTCAAATGCCGTGTCTACGGCATAGCCGGCTTCAGACAGAGCACTGACAAGCTGCCTGTTCAAATCCCGATCGTCCTCAACGACCAAAAGGCGCACGATGGTCCCTCCCGAATGGAAAATCAGTTGAGCGTCACTGAGCAGGTTCCGTTACCGTCATGACGTTCCCGTTGGAGCGCATAACCGTCAACTTGTAAGTGGGGCCAGAGCGGCAGATCAGAAACGAAACGACTTTCCCGCCGGTTCGGGCCTCGACGCTCTTCTTGACTGTGCCGGCAGAGCGAAGTTTCATCCCAGAAATCCACCCGGCCTTACGTGCCTTGCCAAATGTCGTGCAATTGCCCTGGGCCTGCAAATCAGGCGCGACCAAGGATACAAAAGCAAGAAGGGCAAGCACTGAAACTGCCCGGAAAAATGTAATTCGAACACGCATGTGATGTCTCGCAATTATCCGTCAGCATCTAACATACGAAATCGGACATGAACCATGGATGAATGATACGGCGTTACAATCCTTTAACCAAAAGTCGGCGTCCACCCATCCTAAACAAATCTCCAACCTGAGATGAAGCCGCGATGTCCACTCTGCGTCAGACTGTTTCCTTGCGGCCAACAAAAAAAGCGCCCCAAGCCGGAACGCTTTCAAAAATCCGTTGAGCCCAGGACGTGCACGGATGTCTAGGCTGCAAGCGGCTCCGTAACAGCACGGAAACGGACGATGCCATGATACGTCTCGCCATCCGGATCTTGGCGCGCTTCCGAAAACTCATGGCGCAGGCTCACCCGTTGATCGTCGTTTACAGCAACGGGGCCGTTCCGCAAGACAGTACGGATTGCCTCGATGATGTCGTGAGTCTGCTGTTTGCCGCCAGCGGGTGACCAGACGTGGAGTGTCAGGATCTGTTCCGCGCCGTCATCAGAACCAGCGCTCCAGTCCCGGTCAACGCTCTGACCCAGAGTCAGATATGGATAATTCGCGGTCTGCGGAACAGCGTCATAGATGTTCGCGCCACCAAGCAGTCCGGTTACAGACGTATCAGAGGTCAGCGCCTCATAGACACGCTTCTGCAAATTGCAATTTGCACGTGTTGCCATCGTTGGCCTCCGAACTAGGTTACTTTGTTCATAGAATCATATGGGGTTCGCATTTTCGCGGTTCCAGTCCCTACACACATGTTTGATCCGTTCTCGAGAATCGAATGAATCACGACTGTAACAATGTGAAATACACGCTTAAAAAACCGTAAATCGGTGCGCCGCAAACGTGAAAAATACGTCAGAATTTCTATGCAGGTGGCAATCTAGTGATCGCAGCGAACACATGGAGCCCTGAACCAACGCTCGTGTGCGCCAATGTCTGTGGGCAAAAATTTTGGGGAATTTGGTTGGCTTGGCGGAAATTCCTGTCACCACGACAGCACCCGAATTTGAGTGCAACAGCCCTAATCACTCTTCTCCGCTCAAAATCTGTTTGAGTTTAGGGTCCTTGACAATGAACCGAACCATTTTGCCCTCCGGCACCCCCTCCTCGCTCGTGGCCCAGTCACGCACTGAAATGCCTGCCTGATGCACACTATCGCGATCACCCGAAACAAGGGGGTGCCACCAATATAGTTCACGCCCCTCCGCCAGGAGCCGATAGGCACAGCTGTGAGGCAACCAGTCGAGATGCTCGATCGTCGTCGGAGAGACAATTGCGCAATCGGAAACGCGCTCGTGGCGATTCTCATAATCAACACAACGGCACGTACCAATATCGAGCAATTTGCAGGTTAGTCGCGTGTGCAACAGCTCGTCGGTATCTTCGTCCTGGAGCTTGACGAGACAGCACTGACCGCACCCGTCACACAGCGATTCCCACTCTTCCTGAGACATTTCGGAGAGGGTCTTCTCGCGCCAGAAAGGGGCCTTGCCTTCGGTCAAAGTATCGTCCAACTGCATATGGTCATGGATTTGCCGGAAAATCGGGTATAAATCGTCTTGAGCATCTCGACAATCGCCGGGTGGATTCGCAACATGTGCCTCCGGCATAACCGTCTTGGGTAATCAGTGCGCGACTGGATTTTCAAACCGACCGGAAAAAGGAAGCGAGTCAACTGGCTCGCACTGGACTCCTCCATCGACGCCGGCCTGTTCGGAACCTGGGCCGGCTTTCGCGACTGGTGGGGCACCTATTCGAGCTTTTTCGCCCGGTTTCAAATCACCGGCTATCGGCGCCTTTTGAACGAATTCGTTTCCGAGTCCGCCACCATGGGCACCGGCGCCCTGCTGGTCATGCTCGCCTTCGCCATACCGGCGTTCGAGGAAACCAGAACCGCATGGCAAACATCCGGCAAATTCAGCGTTACCTTTCTCGACCGCTACGGCAATGAAATTGGCAAACGCGGTATTTTGCACTCAGATGCTGTTCCGCTCGATGAAATTCCCGATCACATGATCAAGGCTACGCTGGCGACCGAAGACCGGCGTTTCTTCAACCATATTGGCATTGATTTTCTCGGTACGTTTCGGGCACTGCTGGAAAACATCCGGGCCGCGGACGTCGTACAGGGCGGTAGCTCGATCACCCAGCAACTCGCAAAGAACCTGTTTCTGTCGCCCGAGCGCTCACTCCGAAGAAAGGTCAATGAGGCTTTTCTTGCCTTTTGGCTTGAAGCACGGCTGTCAAAACGTGAAATTCTGAAGCTCTATCTGGACCGCGCCTATATGGGCGGCGGTGCGTTCGGAGTTGAAGCGGCTACAAGATTCTATTTCGGCAAGTCCGTGCGCGATGTCACCTTGGCAGAGGCCGCCATGCTCGCCGGATTGTTCAAGGCCCCCACCCGTTATGCACCGCACATCGACCTATCCGCATCGCGCGCGCGGGCGAATGAGATCCTCACCAATATGGTCCAGGCGGGATATCTTACCGAGGGTCAAGTTCATGGTGCGCGCCTCAATCCAGCTGAGATTCTCGATCGCACGGACTTTTACAGCCCGAACTGGTTTCTTGACTACGCATTCGAGGAAATTCGGAAGATCATGCGTGACCGTGGCGAGTTTGTACTGACGGCGCATACCACCGTTGATGTCGGCCTGCAGAAGGCTGGCGAATCCGCCGTCCAGAATATTCTGAGAAAACATGGCCGGGCGCGGCGAGCCAAGCAAGGCGCGCTCGTGGCTATGGAACGCGATGGCGCGGTGCGCGCTTTGGTCGGTGGTAAGGACTATGGCGAGAGCCAGTTCAATCGAGCAACCCACGCCTATCGCCAACCCGGCTCGTCATTCAAACCCTATGTCTATCTGACCGCGCTTGAGAATGGCTACACCCCAGACTCCATGGTCCTGGATGGTTACGTGTCATGCGGACGCTGGTCGCCCAGAAACTATTCTGGCGGATACCGCGGGCGAATGCCGATGAAACACGCGCTGATGCGTTCACTGAATACCGTTGCTGTTCGTCTGTCTCTGGACGTGGGACGTGAAAAAGTCCTCGCCAATGTTCACAAGATCGGCCACACGCATGTGAAGAAAACCTGCTCCATGGCGCTCGGCGACACAGGGCTTACGCTCCTTGCCCATACGGGCGGATATGCCGTCTTTGCCGGAGGCGGAATGTCGGTCAAACCCTATGCCATCGAAGAGGTCCGAAATTCACACGGGAAAATCCTGTATGTACGTGAACGTGATGAACCCAAGCAACGCCGGATTTTTGAGCTGAAGAAAATCGAACAACTCAATTCCATGCTGGCACTGGTTGTGTCGAGTGGCACCGCGCGCCGGGCCCAACTTCCTTTCACCTATGCCGTCGGCAAGACGGGGACGAGTTCTGCGTGGCGTGATGGCTGGTTCATGGGATTCACCGGTCAGTATGTTGCCGGCACCTGGTTCGGCAATGATGATTACTCGCCGACGGGCAAAGTGACGGGCGGCAATTTGCCCGCAATGGCGTGGAAGGAGTTCATGATGTTCGCCCACGCCACATACAATATCCCCCAGATCCCGGGATTGCCCCCGCATCCAAGTCAGGTCGCTGAACAGCAGCGCCTAGATTCCCTGCGCCAGGCTGATGCGAGAATCAATCGCCTCTACCCGACCTTGCAAACATTACCGCCGAAAACGCGAAAGGTACTTCAGACGCTGAACGGCCTGTTCAAGGATCTTGGGCAAACACCGTTTGCACAAAAGGATGCTCCGCAGGGAACACGCCCACCGCGCCCCGCTTCGCGTGGTGCCTCGTCAGGGGACGATGGCGGTGATGGCCGGCGTGCGAGTCTGCAGCAGCAGTAGCTATGCGATCCCTTCTGCATTTGCTTCTGATCTTTGTAGTGGCGCTCATCTTGGGTCTGGGTACGGCTTGGCACACGATTGAAGAAGGCTCTGCCCTCACCACAAGCCACGTCGGGCCATGGTCTGTCTGGCGGTCTGCTGGAAAACCGGATGCCGATCCATATACCAAAGCGCATGTTGCGCGGGCTGGCCGTCTGCCGATTACGGCATCAACTGCTCTCTATTTCTATGCCAACAAGGATGAAAAAGGGGAACAACTTTCATCGGACTGCGAGTATGTGATCGAAGGGCAACCTCTCAATGCCGCATGGTGGAGCCTTGCTCTATATGATGGTACCGGACGACTGGTTCCGAACAAAGCCAGCCGCCACTCGTTTAATAGAACTGACGTTGCTCGCCGCGCCGATGGGTCTTTTCGAATTGTTCTGGCGCGCAGCGCCCGCCCCGGCAACTGGTTGCCATCCGCCAAGCAGGGAAGCCTGCAACTCATGCTGCGGGCATATGGATTGCGCGATGCTACCAGTGTTCTGGACCAGGATGCCGCGACCCGCGGGTTACCAACCATTCGCAAGGTAGTGTGCCAATGAGAACCTTTTTTGTGAGCTTGCTGGGGATAGCGCTACTTGCAGCGTTTATTCACATCATCGCGGTTCTCACGCTACCGTATTTGGCGCCGAAGAATGCCTGGGCGCGCGTCTCCGCACTTTCTGAACCAAACCGCATGGTGGCATTACCCGCTGCAAACCCTTCACATCAAAGCTTGCCCATGATGGCGCCGGACGTCCGCTACAGCGTATGCCGTTTCGATCTTTCGAAAGGTGCGGTTCGGCTCAGCACCCAGATCCTCGATGATCTCTGGCTGATTGCATTTTACACGCCGAGCGGTGAAAATTTTTACGCAATCACTGGCCGTGAATTGAAGCGCAACCGCATCGAAGTCATTATTTCCACCCAGAACGAAGTCGGTGTGAAGGCGGGCGCCAGTCTGCTGGACGAGGTTGAGGATCTGATCGTTGTGGATTCTCCGGTTCGCGAAGGGGTTGCCGTAATCCGGGCGCCACTGCTTGGCCCCAGCTACGCGGCACAAACCGAGGCAGCCTTGAAGCGAAGTTCATGTGGACGGCATCTGCCGGGAAGTTAGGCACCGTGCTGATTTGAGGCGCGGGCCGTCAGCTCCACTCTATTTGTAGGAATCGCCGAACCCGGCGTTACCATCAGACGGGAATTCTTCGAAACTGCCATCAGGCGGTGGGTTCCTGCGCGACGCATAGCCCGCATCCCACCTTCTGGGCTCCCTGGGCGGACGATAGTCGCCACGCGCAAGCGTAACGCCATGAAGGTTGCGCAGTTCATATTCAAGCGACGCTGCCCGGTCTCGAAGGTGGTAGAGCGAGTTACGAACGTCTGCTACCACAAGGTTGCGTGCTTCGTCCTCAATCCCTCTTAGGGCATGTCCATAAGTTTGAAGCCGCTTGGCGAAGTCCTGCAATACAGACATGACATAATCATAGTTCTCGCGCATACGGGCGCGCGCCGATTGTCTGTCTTGTTCCAGAAGATACGGATTATGGTCGTAGACGGCCTGCATACGCCGGCTATCGGTGATCAATACGCTTCGTGACGCGACCCCGAAGTCCGTTAGGGCCCGTTGATCTATGTCCAGTTGCTCGTCAATCGTCCGCAATCGCATCTCAGGATTGGGTCCCAAACGACCTGTGCCATATCCGCTGTCTTTCCACCCATAGCTGGCAGATGTCGGGCCGGCCAGGTTTACTGGACTTGCCAACCGCATACCGGCATCCCGCATTGCGACCTCATCCGGTGTCACTCCCGAACCGCCACGACTGCCAAGAAGCGTTGTGTCGCTTGCCAGGTAATGATCCGTGAATTTCTTGAAAAACGTCGGTTGGGGCCGCCCAAAGTCCCCTTCCATTGCGCAGGCACTTAGCTGCAGCGCCAATAGAACCGGGAGGACCAGGGATCTTGCGGTGTGTACGAGGACATATGCGGATTTGTTGTCCGCTGTCCACGAACGCCAGCAATGCAACACTCTCATACGAAACTGAGCAATGACTCCACTCATAAACTCACTCACATCTTAAGATTGGCGTTGGCGCGTTTATGATTTGCGGGGCACCGCACGTTTTGCGCGTTTCCCGGCCTTCGAATCTACGTGATCGACATCTGCGTCGGTCCCGCGCTCAATCCTCACTCCTGGGAAAATGATGATCTCAGCAGATCGGTCATTCGTATGCTTTGGTGGTGACCCGCGCGTTTCCGGTTCTGCCCGCTCGCATTCGGGTTGGCGAAATTCTAGGATCGTTGCCGTCATTTTATTACCCTTTGGTCCTGCGGATTCCAGAAGGTGTTATCGACCGGAATCTGAATGGCCCAACGCACCGCTGGATGAGCGGGCTTAGGTCAATTAAGGCCGTTTTATGGTTAAGAAACAGCTAACGCGCGTCGGCGTACGGCACAGCGGCAGAGTCAAGCATCAGACAAGGCCTCGCCGAGAAAGTGCCGCCCGTCACGATCTTCTACCTCGATGATCCAGATATCCGGATCGAACTCCAGCTGGCGCTGGAGGTAGCCATCAGCGTCAGCTTCGGGAACGCTCATATTTCCCAGGCACCCTACCCAGCATCGGTCCAAGCTGCTCTCATCCAAACCAGCCGGCGCGGGGCCGTACAACTCCACACTGCCGTTAAGTGAATTGACCTTGATGAATATGACACCGCCATCACTCTGACCGCGACGAGCCACAATGGCCGGCACACCATTGCTGGCACAACGGCGGATATAGGCCTTGACCCAGATTTCGGCTTTCAGGCGCATGCGTGCTTCGGAGGTTCCTGATGAACACGGGAGGTTAGCGCGATTTGGACGTCAACTTGAAACCAATTTGCTTAGACGACCGCCATTGACTTCCATGAGCTCGTTCACCAGCCGCCCCGAAATACGTCCTGTCACAGATAGCTTGCGCTTGCGTTCAAAATTCTTGATCGCTGTCTGCGTACTTTTCCCCATCAGGCCATCCACGGGACCAGGATCATACTTGAGCTCGGCCAATGTCTTTTGGATCATCTGAACAAGCGTCTTCATTTCCTCGGGAGGTGAAACCATTTTCGATGCGGCGGATTTTCCGACCGATCCTCCAAGGATCATGTTCTTGAGCAACTGGGATGATGCAACGCCGGTGACGGGAAGGTCATGATCATGTTGATAGGCAATAATCGCAGCCATGGTCATCTGCCCCTGCAAACCGTCGACTGGCCCTGGCTCATACCCGCCCTCAACAAGCTTGCGTTGAATGGCCTCGATCGTCTTGGATTTTGGAAGTGAAGCAGTGGTTTCCACTGGTTGGGGAAGCGTCCTGGATTGCTTCTGGACTTGCTGCGAAGACTTGTCAGACCGGTTGGAGGCAACCTGTTTGTCGTTCGCCATAGGTGCCGGATGCGGCCCGTTTTGCAGATGGGTCGCATTGTAGGTGATCGCGGCTGCCATCGCCACGAATGCCACCAACATGAACCTAGCCTGTAGTGTAGCCATGACCCCCTAATGCCACACGGATCCGCTGTGTGAAGGCGGCACCCGTAAAAAACTGTCGGATGCCGCGTAAGTATGAAAAACCAACATGAACGATTGCTAAACAGTCGCGATTTTCTTCCTGAACACACAAACCCGAAATGCGCAGTTGCACTATGCGCCCACTGCCAGCGCAACGGGTTCTGTCTCCTCAATCTCGATCGCTTTTGAATCGCCTTCTATTTGTTCTTCTGCACCGTCAATGGGCAGACGAATGAGCACCTTTGTGCCTTCACCAAGGACGCTCTTGATATCGAATGACCCTCCGTGCAGCCTCACAAGACCCTTTACAACGGATAGCCCGAGCCCGGCTCCTTCATAACTGCGGTCGTAAGAACTCTCAGCCTGAACAAACGGTTTGCCGAGCTTCGGAATATCTTTTTCCGCAATTCCAATGCCGTTGTCGGCGACGGTAAATTCGATGTCGTCATCCACACGCGCGGCCAGTACTTCGACACAACCATCCTGCTCGGTAAATTTGATGGCATTGGCAAGCAGGTTCAGAAGGATTTGCTTGCATGCCCGCTTGTCGGCGACGAGTTCCGGCAGGGCCGCATCCACGTTCATGCTCAGGTCAATCGACTTCTTCTCTCCCAGATGCCGGACGGTTTCGCAGCAAGACGTGACGAGTGCCTTGACCTCAAACGGTTCAGCGACAATGTCGAACTTGCCGGCCTCGATCTTGGACATGTCGAGGACTTCATTAACAACGCTGAGCAGGTGTTCGCCGCTATCGTGAATAAGATGAGCGTATTCGCGATACCGCTCCTCGCCAATGCGACCGTACAGTTCTCGATGCAAAATTTCGGAAAAGCCAATAATGGCATTAAGCGGCGTTCGCAGTTCGTGGCTCATGTTTGCAAGAAATTGCGTTTTCGCCAGGTTGGCTGATTCCGCAGCATCGCGCGCCATCAGAATTTCATTTTCCTGCAGTTTTCGCGCGGTGATGTCACGGGTCACGGCGACTATCTCGCTTGGCGCAGTACTGGCGCCCGGATCGGTCGCCTCTTGGAGCGCGACTGGTCGGCAACGCATTTCCACCCAGGCGTATCCGTTGTCTTCCTTGTCTTTTCCGGCAGTCGCCGAGCCCTTTTTCATGACGCGGAATTCAACGGAAACCGGTATGGACCTCTGCACGCATTGGCTGAATGCACTCAGATACGCAGGCCTGTCAGCAACGTGAACGCGTTCAAACAATCCATTGCCAGCAATCTGTTCATTTGAATCGCCAAGAATCTGTTTGGCGGCGAGAGAAGCGAACAGCACCCGCCCTTTGGCATTGTGACGGGTAATCATATCTGTGGCGTTCTCCGCCAACAGGCGATAACGCTCCTCGCCTTGGCGGATTTCTTTTTCCGAACGGTCATAGACACCCTGAACCGCGACTGCCAGCCCGCCTGCATAGACAAGTGCCGACATGGAACCCAGGAGGGCAAGCAGCGCGGGTTCATAAGAGAAAGTATGCGGCGTCGGCAAAACGTCAAACAAGGTGCCGGCTGCGAGGCCCAGCAACGCCAACCCCGCGACCCCGATCGCCGCGAACACAACCCGACGATCTGCTGAAAGTGCGGCCTCAAGCGGAACTACAACCATCCAGGCAATTAGAAACGACGTGACACCGCCGGTTAAACCAGCTGCAAAAACAATAAGACCGGTAAGATTCGTCGCAGAGACGAGATGCGAGATGCCCAGTCGGCCTGTTTTGGAAAGAAAAACTGCGATCAGTATTGGAGAAACAAGCCATGCAAAAACAACCGCGGTAAGAACCGAAGGCTGCCCAACTCCTGCCAGATAGACTGGAAAGACCACAAGAGCCAGAAAACCGCCAAGAAGATGCGAAGCGATGAACGACTGGTGTCGCGCGGCCGCCAACGGGTTATCCCGTACCGATTCATGAACTAGAGAATGGAAATAGGCACTTAAGTCACGCTTACGCATAAACACTGTCAACTTCCCTCGGTGCAGAGCACAAATGCACCGTTCCGACCACATTTTGCGAAGAGTATGTTCTGCGTCGTTTAAGGAAAACTGAAAGACTGCGCCATGCACACCCGTTCTCGACGCCACACGCGGTAAATTCCTCGCATATAGTGTCCGAACTGGCAGTATGGTTAATGCACCGCTACCGCGCGGTGCTGGGCATTCAAACCGGTCAGACCCCCCTGAAGACAGGCAACGTGGCTTGGGGACTGGTCATCGGAGTCACTCCCTCCCAACCCCTACAAGTCGGCAGGCGGCACATTTCCAATTTCCACCAAAAAACCTGTTGGAAATCAGCCATTTTTCTTCAGTGCCGATTGCCTTGAATTTGAATCAAATTTTAGACAAATAATCCCAAAATATAGATAGAATTCTTCCAATATTTTATCAAAACTTGAACAACTACAATTTTATACAAACTTATACTTAAATTGATTCAAGTTTAAACCAAATAATGGAGCTGTTTTTGCCGATATATTATTTCGTCATTGCTATCTTTCGCCCATCGCTTGAACAGAAAAAGTGCTTTGGAAAGGGCAATCCAATGTTTTTAATTAGAACGGCTTTTTGGCTCAGTCTGCTTATTCTACTTCTGCCGACCGACGAGCAGGATCAGCGCGTCATGTATGGGAATGCAGAAAGTGCTGTAAAAGATCTTCGCACCTTCTGCACACGCAACCCGGATATTTGCGAAGCGTCGAAGAGCGCAGCGCACACTTTCGGTCAGAAGGCTCAGTTCGGCGCCAAGATGGTCATGAACTTCATTCAGGACAAGGCTGGAGATGGCAGCCAGACGGTTTCATCCAATGCTTCGGCACGTCGGCCGTCATTTCTCGGGAGCAGCTCTCAAAACACGCTCACCGACGATGATCTGAAACCGGTCTGGTCGATTCCTGCGAATGACGCGGGCATCTAACGCCAGATTTGGGGGGCGAGCGCCAGGAGTTCGCGCCCTCAAGTCAAAAGAATTTCGATCATCAGGGCTCACGGCGGAAAATTTGCCGGAGAAGAAGGGGAAAGAGACCGTAATTCGCAGTGCCACCCGTTGACGCGGGACGGGCACAGCAAGACCCAGTTTAACGGCAGCCATCACCTGCCAGGCACGCATCTCGGACGTTTCCCCTGCCCTTTCCCGTCCGAGGTGCGTGCTTTTTTTATGGCGTAATTCCTAAGCATGCTTGCATCATTGCCGATCCGCTCCGCCCCACTTTTCAGGCAACGCACAATCGGTTAGTGATAACTCCCTGAATGCAACCGGAACGCCAATGACACTTGAGAAAATAATCTCCGATTTTGAATTCCTTGACGAGTGGGAAGACCGCTACCGCTACATCATCGAACTCGGCCGTTCTCTTGAACCGCTGAGCGATGAGGACCGATCAGATGAAAACAAGGTCGAAGGTTGCGCCAGCCAGGTGTGGCTCGCAACAAGAGTCGGGCCAAATGGCGGTGGCGAAGGTCCACGGCTATCCTACATTGGTGATAGCGACGCCCATATCGTCCGCGGACTGATTGCTATTCTCTTTGCGATTTACTCGAACAAACCGGCGTCGGAAATCATCAACACCGACGCCCACGCAGTGTTCAGGGATCTCGGTCTCGGTGAGCACCTCACGCCGCAACGCTCAAACGGCTTTGCGTCAATGGTTGAGCGTATTCGCTCCGATGCGCGCCATGCCATGGAAACCGTCACCTCCCACTAACTGTGCAACTTCCACCTACACGTGAAATTCCCGCAAGGCTGCAAATGCGAACGTCTAAAGCCCGGGAGAACAGGTTCGTCGCAGTTAAACTTCAACATGGGTTTCGGGGGTTCAGAGCAAATCGCACAATTTGTCTCGAAAATTGTGCCAATCGCTAACTGTTGACCGCGCGCTTTATATTGGCGGGTTCATTTGCTGCTACCGCCCGATGAGATGCACAGTTCGGAACGGCGAAATCGTAACACAGAATCTTATTCACGCTTTCATCATTGTCTGAGAGTGGCAGCCGCAGCCAAAACAGCGTGATATGTTCGCGTTGCGCAATCGGCCCCTGGACAGCCCCTTGCAGCGGTGTGCCCTTTTCGACGAGCCGCCGATAGACCACCCGCCAGTATTCATCCTTTTCACCCCACTCCAAATCACCGAGGCATTTCCCGGTCAGTTCGAAGCCATAGACACTGCGGACACGCGTGCCCGCAAGCCGAACCACAGCATCCGGCAATCCTCCGAGAATGTCGATGAGACAGATATCCGGCAGATACTGGCGCATTTCGAATGGGTCGAGATCGCTCCGCGCAGGCATATGCCTGTGCGCAGCGCAAGATCTCCAGTAATCGTAGATCTGGCGCTGTTCACGAGTCACAAGTTGCGCCCGAAAAGCAAACTCGGACGTCATGGCCCCCTCATCAATTTCAGATTCGCAATCCGGGAATCCCGCATATGCGAATCAGCCGCATCGGTTTGACTATGGTCGATCCGGTGACTCCCGCGCAAGTGCACAGNGAGGTTTTTTTTAATGATTCTCGCCGCTTCTCTAGATTGCTTACTCCAAAAGAAAACGAGGGCCCAAAGGACCCTCGTTGCAACTTTGACCTGTCTTCTCCGGCTTATCACCGGAGAGCCAAGGCGCTAGGCTTTTCTGCGCTGCCCTAAACCCATCTTCTTGGCCAGCGCCGAACGCGCTGCTGCGTAATTGGGCGCGACCATCGGGTAATCATGCGGCAGGCTCCACTTCTCCCGGTATTCTTCCGGTGTGAGATCGTAGTGGGTCCGCAGATGACGTTTCAGAGATTTAAACTTTTTCCCATCTTCCAAACAGATGATGTAGTCCGGCATCACCGATTTCTTCACTGGAACTGCAGGATTGAGTTCTTCTACGATTGGCTGGGCTGCTTTGGCGGCAGCTTTGCTTAATGCATCATAGGTATCATTGATTAGGGAAGGCAGGTCGTTCGAAACCACCGCGTTGTTACTTACGTATGCCGATACGATATCTGCTGTAAGCTCCACTAATCCCTCAGTGATATTCTTGTCTTCCATTTGAGCCATCTCCCAATCTGAATGTCACTTCAGCGATCTAACGAATTTCGTACTACTGAATGAGAAAAACTTGTCCACACTTTGGCGAAACTTAGGCTGGTGCTTAAAATATTTTCCAAGAACACCAGTTGTCTTAACTAAGGTTGTCTGATTTACAAAATTTTCTGGGCATTTTGCAAGCGTTGATTTGATACGAATTTAGACGAGTGTTTTGAGAATTTCAAGCATTCCTTATGACTTAGTAAATGACTTCATCGTTCACCTTCACTTCTCTCAATATATTGTTTTATAGGGCAGAATTCGCACCAACCTCCTGATTGCAAGCTTTTGCCGACCCAATAACGAATATTTTTTTTAAAAAATTTGACGTGACATCCCATTTTTTGAATTTTGATGCCAGTGAGAACTCACAATGTATCCGAATTGCGAGAACTATACTTGGTCAAAACAAATTGATCTGAAATCAAAAACAGGGTTGTCTGCGGTTTGCTCAGCAATCTGGCTTATTTTCTTTACAACCAGCGATGTCACCGTTTGCCGACCGTCCAATCACAGAATTTCGTTAGAAAAAGTAGACAAGCAAGTAAGCGCACAACAGCAGCGTTGTCCAAAAGGCCATACTTCCGGTCGGCCACGTTCGGGCCA
>JGI24023J19991_10000172_pt1 | contig 47070 bp, 45 predicted proteins | sample Cruoilmetagenom1_FD_19991 | JGI IMG/M metagenome (IMG submission 19991)
GATTGAAAATAGTACCTTACTCAGGATATTCTTCACTGGAGAGCATATGAAATTTTTTATTAACATCGCACTTTTAGCCATTTTATTACCGACAATGAGTTATGGAGAGGCTAAACCTGGTCACGAACAACATGGAAACAGCCCTGGAGTGGAAGCGCTTACTCCTGATTTGCGTGATTTACTTTCTGAAGAAATGCAGGCATTGGAAAGCGGAATGATGTCTATAATTCCTGCATACAATTCTGGAAATTGGAGTGAAATAGAAAGTACCGCAAAAAAAATGAACAATAGCTATATAATGAAACAAAACCTCACTGAAAGCCAAATCAAGGAATTGCATGCAGTCTTACCACGTGCATTCATTGAAAGAGATCAGAGATTCCACTATTTAGCAGGAATGCTTGAGCATGCTGCAAAAAACAAAAAGCCAGAACTCATAAATTTTTATTTTTCGGAAATGAATGAGTCATGTGTTAGCTGCCATACCGCATTTGCTACTCATAGATTCCCAGCCTTACTATCAAAGGAAAAGAAAGCTCAACACACCCATTCACCCGAATAAATCTGCATTTTAGGATGCTTGGATAAGTGCCATGGAAGTATATTCAACGATATAATTTTAACCGACCTTCCTGGTCTTCTTGTTTTTAATTGCAGAAGTTCTGGAGTAAGGCGCTAAAATGCACAACAAAGCACATTGAATCGGATATTTTCCTACGCTGCGGTCTGAAAATTTCCGATTTATTCGGGTTAGATTTTTTTACCCGGCAGGCAGAGTCAAAGTAAATTTCAATTTTTCACCTCCGGAACTTTGCCGGTTGAAACCAATATTCATTTTTTCAACGGCAAAGTTTAAAATCTGGAACATTGGATCGGAGCCAACCAGTTCATCACCATTGGAAACGACAGCACCGGACTCTACTGCTATTTCGACATCCTGGCCCACCATATATGAAAAGAAACGAATTGTTGACCCGCTCTCAAGACTATCAAGAAGTTCATGCACAAGGGAAAATATTACAAACTGCAGGAGTGAAGGGTTATTGAAAATTGAGGGAATATCGTCTTGCAGAGTCGTTTCAAAAGAAATTTGTTTCATTGCGGCAAATCGATTCATAAGGGCGAGTTCCTCTATCAACAGATCATTCACATTAAATGTCGACGCAGGAACATCCATGCGATGTGCCACCCTGTTCAGATACATGGCCATTGTATTTGCCTGGGAAATACGTTCTCCAATAGTTATAATTATTTTTTTAAATCTCTCGTGGAGTTTATCATCCCCTCCCTCAGACATCTCGAGCAGATCATCCATTAACCCGCTTGATTCATTAATAATTGCGAAATGATTTTTAAGTTCGTGGGTGTAACCTGCCAGTAGTTTCCCCAAAGAAGCAAGTTGACTATCCCGTAATCTATTTTCCATTTTCAGACGACCTCCTAATCAGTTGAACTTCGTTTGTCATAGGCAAGTTTTATTTTCTCCATCAACTCATCAAGATCAACCGGCTTCATGATAAAATCGAATGCTCCCCGTTCCATGCTGTCAATACCCCCGGAAACAGCTCCATGGCCTGTGAGCATAATCACCTCAATTGAGGGATGTTTCTCTTTCACTTCAACCAGCACCTCAAAGCCACTCATATCCGGCATTTTCAGGTCAAGAAGAATCACATCAGGAAGGGCACCTGTGCTTAATGCCGCCAGACCATCCCTGCCGCAATCAACAGTTTCCAGTTGGAAACCTCTCAATTCGAGACGTTCCGCCAACGCCTCAGCAAACTCAACCTCATCATCAACAATCAGTACCTTTATCTCACTCATTGAAATTCCCCTCTTTGCGGGTATCGTTTATCGGTAAACGTACGGTAAAAATTGTCCCCTCACCTACTTTCGACTCAACTGTAATATTTCCACCCAATTTTTGAGCAAGACCATAAGTTATGGAAAGGCCAAGGCCGGTTCCTTTGCCAAGTTCTTTTGTGGTAAAAAAAGGATCGAATATGCGTTTTACAATTTCAGAAGACATACCCGGCCCTGTATCCTGAATATTCACATCTATATTCTCCTCGTCATGAAGGTCGGCGGAGAGCGTGATCAAACCATCCTTTCCAATGGCATCAATAGCGTTATTGATAATATTCAGGAATATCTGCTGCAGCTGCCCCCGATCGCTGAAAACCATAGGAAGATCTTCAGCAAAAGAGAGTTCGAAACGAATACGATTGTATAAAGCCTCCTGCTCAAGAAATCCCAGAACTTCCCGGAGAAGGTCACTGATATCTATATGTTCAAAGGTGACATCCATTCTTCTGGCAAACCCGAGAAGTCGATGGGTAATAACCTTACAACGCTGCACAGCATCCAGAATAGATTCAACAGATTTTGTCAGCTTTCCCTTATGATCAAACTCTTCCGAAAACTCCAAAAGGTCTGTCATCAATCCCGCTTTTTGATCAATTATGGCCAGGGGGTTGTTAATTTCATGGGCCACTCCTGCTGCAAGCCTGCCAATTGAAGCAAATTTATTTGTAAATTGTGCCTCAGTTAAGGCCTGATTTTGCTTTTCGTCAGCCTCCCTCAAACGATTGGTTATGGTATTAACAAGTTGGACAATTACCACCAGAGCCAAAACCGTACAGCCAAAGAAAATCATACGCAGACGAAAGCGAAATGAAGACCAATTTTCTCCATGCATATAGCTTTCCTTCAGCATTACCACCATCCATGGACTGTCATTAATTTGCACATATGACCTTAAATATTTTATACCTTTATATTCATCGACATTGGCAATGGTTTCACCTTGTTTATAATGAGTATAAAAAGGACAGGGTTCAAGGATCTCACCAAATATATTTGATCTTGTTTGCAAGAGTCCCTTGTTATTGACAAGAAAAATGTCCTGGATAGCGCTGGTACTGACAGTTGCAACATAATTCTGCAAAGTCTCGTAATCGATACTGAGCCGCAGCACCCAATATTCTTCATTTCCCGGTAGTTTATTGCTAACTGCAATAACAAAATGAGGGAGTTTTCTATAGCCCATAAAAACATCGCTGATATAAAGCTGTCTTACGAGAACCTTGGTATACCAATCCTGCTCACTGTAGTCATAGCCCTCTAAACGGAATGGGCCGGCGTACACTTTTTGAATACCGCTGGGGCCAATAACGCCAAAATCGACAAACCCGGGATACTGATTCTTTAAATGAGCAAATAGTTCACTGGCATTATTCTGATCAAGAAGTTCTTCGTAGCTGTACTCCCTGGAAACAAACCTGACCACAGATTGCAATTCATGGATAAATGCTCCGATTGTTTTCTGGGCACCCTCAACGGATGCCTTTAACTGCTCCTGCTCCCTTACTGCTAGAAGTTTTTTATGTTCCAGAGAGCTCAAACCTGTTGCCAGGAGAAGTGGCACAAAAAAGATAATAAACATTGCTCCATACAGCATCAGGCGGAAATGTTTATAATTTTCACCTTTATCAACTCCATCCAGGAAATTAGATATAACATGGTTGAACTTGCTAAAATAGTTACTCATCATTCAACCCTCCTTGTTTTGCTCCCGGCAGTATTGTGCCGGACTGCAAAAAACCTGCAACTGCTGCTTTCAGGGCTTCGGCGTATGGCCCTACCACCGAATCAATGACTCGTATTTTTTTCCAGGCAAGATACTGTAAGTGACTCTCTTCGATACCACCGCAAATGACTGTATTGATACCCTCTTTAATAATTAAGGCGCATAATTCTTCAGCTGAGGGACGTGTCATTAATATGGTTCTGGGGCTGCCAAGGATATGCTGATCTTCGCACAAAGCGATCACTACTTCAGAGGTCAGATCAAACCGTGGTGCTACCCAGTTTTTCCGAACAGTAATTAGAATTTTCATAATAGTCTGCTTCGTTCAGTTTAAACTGTACCGGTTGAGTTTCCGCCACAGGGTGGTTCTGCCCCATCCTAATATTTTAGCGGCTTTCGAGCGATTTCCACCGGTTTTTTTCAAAGCCTCAAGAATCATTTCTTTTTCAATATCACTCCAACCTCCCCCGGGAGATCCCGGAGATTGAGTCTGACCTGCACCAGGTTGTTCCTTCTCCTCCTCCCCCACTGTTCTGGAATCCTCTTGAGGGGAAAAAACGTATTCCGGCAAACATTCTTTTTTAACACTCTTTCCCTGGCATATATGCACTGCATATTCTATGATATTACGGAGTTCACGAACATTTCCGGGATAATGATAGGAAGTCAGAATTTCAATGGCTTTACTGGTATACCCTTTAATGGATTTACCCAGATCAGTATTTAATTTACGCAGGAAATGATCAAGCAGCAGCCGAATATCTCCATCCCGTTCCCGCAGGGCGGGTAAATGCAGACGGAGAACATTGAGTCGGTAGAAGAGATCTTCCCTGAATTCACCCCGCCTGACAAGTTCTCTCAAGGGGCGATGGGTGGCGGCGATAATTCGAACATCCACCTTTTCCTTTTTTACTCCCCCCACAGGAAAAAACTCTTTATCATCCAGCACAGAAAGCAGCTTCACCTGCAGAGAGAGTGGCAGATCTCCAATCTCGGTGAGAAAGATGGTGCCGTTCTGGGCCAGACTGAACAAGCCGGGCTTATCTTTTACTGCGCCGGTAAAGGCACCTCTTACATGGCCAAATAATTCAGATTCCAGCAACGCCTCAGGAAGCGCTCCGCAATTGATCTTAATAAAAGGATGACGCGTTCTGGATGATGCCCTGTGGATTGCCTCAGCGATCATATCTTTACCAGTACCTGTTTCTCCGGTGATAAGGATCGAAGCATCGGTATGGGCCAGAACGGGCATAAGTTCAAACATTTCCAACATTTTTTGGCTGCGCCCCAGAATATCTTTTACCCCGTCAAGGTTTGGTTCTTTCCCATCAACAGATTGCAGAACCGATATATCTTCAAGAAAGATACAAAGACCGGCAGCCTTGCCGGAATCATCTCTGATGGAAGAAACCGTGAAATGAATAGGAGATTTCTGGTGATGCTGAGTAATTATGTCTCCGGCGACAGAAAGAGAATTCCCTGTTTCAAGTACTTCACGAAACTTTTTACTGCTCTTACCAATATTGCAGCGTAAGATGAAATCAGCTCTTATTCCCCTTGCCTCAGATGCAGTAACCCCCGTGAGAAGTTCAAGAGAGTTGTTCATTTCTACAACACAGAGATCCTTGTCCAGAATGGCGATACCGTGCGGAACACCATTTATAATCTCCGAAATCTTAATTTTGTCGATAAAGGCAACAGTTGTGGATTTCATATTATTACTCAATTCAATTATCTGATTAGTGCCTTACTCCATAAAAGCTGCTCTCTGTGTCCTCTGTGGTGATATAATTTATCTTTTGGACATCCCCGCCTGGCACCTTACCTGCTGTCTTATATTGTTTTAAAACGTTTCAAAAGTAAAGTTAGAACATATTCCCGTTAACCAGAAAATACTCGCATCATAGCCAGATAGCCAATAAAACTGAGACAAGAATTAAACTGCGTCACATTGTAGGTGTTACAAATACCTGCATACCCATAAGCGGCCAGATAACTGAAACTGCAAGCCAGGTCACCAGCATAAGCAGGATACTTGCCGGTATACCGTACAGAGCAAACTCCCCAGTGCTAAACTGCTTTGAATTATAGGCAATTGCATTCGGTGCGGCACCAACCAGAAAAAGAAAAGGCATACCCGCAACTACGAGAGCTGAAAATAAAATAACTTCCCCAGCTACCCCTAGATAAGGAGCAACAACCAAAGCTACAGGCAAAGAAATGGCAATGGCAGCCACATTCATAATGAAATTCGTCATCATCATCACAAAAAAGGCCATGCCGATAATAAAAACAATGGGGGGAGAACTTTGGAAGATGACCAGCCAGTTAACAGCAAGCCATTTGGCTGCCCCGGTCTCCCATAAACAAAAACCAATTGACATGGCACCAGCGAAGAGAAGAATAATATTCCAGGGAATTTCTTCAAGATCATCGATATCAAGAATGTTGAAGAGGAAAAAAGCAACAGTGGAGCAGAGGAGAATGCCGGTCTTGTCCAATTCTCCCAGGGCAGGGACAAAATTTTTCAGGGCAATAACCAGAATAGTTCCTACAACAATGACAGCTGTTAAAATCTCATTTCTGCTCCAACCTCCAAGTTCATGGTACATTCTCTTAGCTTTTTCCTTGAGGCCTGGAATTCGTGCCCGTTCAGGTTTACAGACAATCATGAAAAAACCCCACAGAAGAAAAACCATAAGCCAGCCAACAGGAAACATATACATGGAGAGCTGGAAAAAGCTGATATCCACATCCATGATATCTTTATAAAACCCTAACGCGACTGCACCTCGAGCCGCACCCAGCAAGGTAACAATACTGCCCGCACCTGCCACATATGCCATGCCTATAAAGAGGCCCTTACCAAACCTGGTGGGCGTAGTTTCATTGGTATAAAAAGCGTTAATTGCCATAAGCAGAGGAAACATGGTGGCAGCAACAGCAGTATGGGCCATAACATGGGTGAGAGCCGCTGTCATGACAAAGCAGCCGAGATAGATCATGCTTGTCTTCTCACCGACAATGGAAAGCATTTTGTAGGCTATGCGCTTTGTCAACCCGGTTTTGGTGAAAACCATGCCGATCACAATAGAACCGAAGATAAAAAGGACCGAAGGATCCATAAAATCCTTGAATGCTACTTTAGGTTCACGAATCATAAAGAGTGCCTGGAGGAGGCCGATGGTGAGGCTGGTGACACCAATGGGCACCACTTCAAAAACCCACCAGGTTGCTGCCAGGGCAAAAACAGCCAAGGCACCTTTGGCCTGTATGCTTAAAACAAAATGTTCACCCATGGGATCAATGGCGTCAGGCCAAGGTGGACAGTAATAAATGAAGGAAAACAGGCCGATACCTGTAAGCATAAAGATGAGCCGCTTCCAGTCAAAAGGCTTTCTTCTTTCAGCTAAAGCCACTGCTATTGTTGAATGAGTCATAATCTTTTCCTTTTTCTTCCTTTTCAGCTCAATTACAGCCTGCAGACTCCGCAGATAGCAGTAAATATCTCTTCCAGGCGTATAACGCCGACAACTGCGCCATCTTCCACAACCGGCAGAACAACCTCATCGCTATGAAGCATGATCGACAAAGCCTTGAGTAAGGGATCTCCTCCCTTAACAATGTGCTGAACCGGAATCATACAATCGGAGATGGGCGTGTCTCTTTTTTCGGAACATTTGCTGAAAAAAGAGTCTTCCCATAAAATAGCGAGATCCTGGTATTCCCCCTCCTTCCCTTCATAACGCTCCGGGCTCCCGGCCATACGTTTATCAAGGGCTCGGAGAATAGTCTGCAAGTTAAGACAACCAACAAGCTGATCATTTTCATCGACAACCAGCATCCCTCCATAACGGATACGATCATTCTCATCGCCGGGAAAAGACAACAACGTCTGCACGGCATCAGCTAATGTTTGTGTCTCTTTTAAGTGTGGATAACTGTCAATTGGGACTATTGAATCTCTTACAACCGGTTTTTCTGAAGTCACGCCTTCTCTCCTCTTTTATAGTTACAAATTGCAGGACGCACCTCACCTGCCGGCAGGTTTTATTTAAAAAACCAACCTGGGGAGATAGGGGCTTTCCTCGCCCCCTCCCTTCAATTAAAGGTTAGGTGAATTACCAGCTTTTGCTCTTAAGGATTGCTTTCATTTCATCCTGGGATTTTTTTTCCAGAACCAACATCCTCTTATGTTTGGCATTGCTGATTTTTTCGAGAAGTACATTGAGATCAACCGGTTTTTCAAGGAAATCCTCGGCACCGAGCTTCATCGCCTCAATACCTGTTTTCACGGTGGCGTGACCGGTTAATATGATAATTTCAAGGTCCGGACGTTTCTCCTTTATCTGTTTCATCGTTTCGATACCGTTGATACCCGGCATAGCCAGATCCACCACAATTGCATCAAAATTTTTATCTTCAACCTGAGCAATGGCATCTTCTCCGCTTGTCACTGAGTTTACTTGCAGGCCACGGGTTTCAAGACGCTCGGAAAGAACTTCCAGAAACTGTTCTTCGTCATCAACTAACAGTACGTTGGCTTCCATTTTCTCCGCCATTTTTCTCTCCTATGGTAATGGTTCGTCACGTTTTTCCTATTGCAACAACCGTTCTCAGGAAACCGCCCGGGCAGAAGCTATTTTTTTGTAAGCCTCTTCAATGGTTGCTGACAGCTTTTGAACATCTGTCGGTTTCTGCAGATAAGCATATGCACCCAGGTTCATGCACGTCTCACGATCAGCCTCCGATCCATGGCCTGTTAAAATAATAACCTCAATATCGGGGTTTGTCTTTTTGGTCTGTTTCAACACTTCAATACCGTTGATACCCGGCATCTTCAGATCAAGCACCATAACATCGGGCTGATCATCATCTATAAAGTCAAGAGCCTCCCGGCCATCGAAAACAGCATATGAGCCAACATTTCGGTTTACCAGCCTCTCAGACAGGGTTTGCACATATTCTTTTTCATCATCGACAAGCAGAACCTTAGGGGGAAGCTCAAAATGCTGGTCACGGTAAATTGATGCCCTGTAACCCTTACCCTGCAAAACCTCAACACTCTCAACTCCGTGGACATAATGTGCAATTTCTGAAAGTTTTGCGGTCAGATTATTAAAACTGAAAGAGCTTTTATTTACCTTGAGTGAGACACGGCTGTCTCTCACTTCAACATCCACCTTCTGCCCTTTGAACAAGAGAGCAAGTTCAACCTTGGCAGCCAATCCGAAATCGCTGACAGCCTGAATGGAATCTTTCGTTTCAAGGACAGCTGTTTTGTTATAATTTTTCTTGATGAGATCAATCACATCGTCAGCGCTCTTTTTCCCTAGAGGAATGACAATATCATACAGAGACTGGTCAAAAGGTTCTTTGTGGAATAAAAACTCAGTCCAGTCAAAAACTCTTTTATCCTCATCGTGGATACGCTTCAGGGCTGCTTTTTCAGACATGCCCTCCTCAACCGCCCTTGCCTGCCTCATTTCGGCACTGTCAATGATAAGTACCTTTAAAACATGGGTTATATCATGGGGTATGAGTAAAGCAGTATACCCGCAGTACATGGCGTTCTGTTTTTCTGCCAGGTTCTCGGCGAGAGCAGATTTTAAGTATGCGACATTTCTCTCTCTCTCCATGGTAAATTGATTAAAAACAGAGATTTTCTTATAAATAGATTGTTCCAGTTTATTTTGAGTTGTTTGTCTTTTTTGGCAGACATTATCAATTATAGCATCATCATCCACGACTGCCAGATTGAGTGATGAAGACATCTTTTGTCTAATTTCGTCTTCATTTGTAAAACTGCTGAAAAACAGGGCTATGGATGGCATTTTGTTACTCCTTTTGAATTGTAGGTTAAATTGCTTATCCACATTGATAATTTTAACAAAAGTTCTAACCTGAACAAACCTGAACTTTTACTAATTTCAAAGCAACTTACATGCCAACATCACCACAACGTATTTTTCCTATAAATACAATATGTTACATAATTATTTCACTGGATATCCGAACCCTTGCAACCAGAACATATCGAAACAACAAGAAACACTTTCCTTCGACATGTCCCTTTATGTTTCATTTTGTTTTATACAAAATGAAACATATTCAGCCAAGGACCGCCAGATGAAACATACATGAAATTTCAAAGCTGAAGAAATAGTTGCAAAATTTAGCAAATTACAAGACAATGACGGACAAGAAATTTGAGGTAATCCTTCTCCAGTCGGGCAAGCAATGATCATCTTCATCATCCTGAAAAAAATTAGAAGTGCATTTACCGATCTTCTGCCCATCATTCTTGTTATCTCATTTTTTCAGATTGTTGTTCTAAAACAACCATTACCGCAAATGGGAGAGGTTCTTTTTGGCGCCCTTCTTGTTGTGGTCGGTCTCAGCCTCTTTATCCAGGGACTGGAGATGGGATTGTTTCCCATAGGTGAAGCAATGGCCCATGCTTTAGCAAGGAAAGGCAGCGTCTTCTGGCTCCTCTTATTTGCCTTTGCCCTTGGCTTCTCAACCACTGTGGCAGAGCCTGCTCTCATTGCAGTAGCTGCAGAAGCAGCAGAAATTGCCGGCCAGGGGGGATTGATCGAGTCAACCCCGGCCTCTTTGAAAGAATATGCCTTTGGCCTCCGCATGTCTGTCGCTTTTTCCGTAGGACTTGCCATCCTTATCGGTGTTATGCGTATCATCCGGGGCTGGCCTGTTCATTATCTGATCATCGGCGGTTATGTCGTTGTTATGTTGATGACCATCATTGCTCCAAAGGAGATCATTGGTATAGCGTATGATGCAGGCGGAGTCACCACATCCACCATCACTGTACCTCTTGTTGCAGCCCTGGGTGTTGGATTGGCCTCGACCATCAGAGGGCGAAGCCCTCTTGTGGATGGCTTTGGTCTTATCGCCTTTGCCTCCCTCCTCCCTATGATCTTTGTAATGGGTTATGGGCTTATAGTTTTCAAGTAAAGAAGAGGCGATTATTTCCGTGGAATTCATATATGATATCAGCGGGACGTTACTTTCCACCTGCAGAGATGTACTGCCTATCATTATTCTCATTACCGTTTTTCAACTCCTGGTCCTGCGCCAACCTTTTCCCCAACTGCATCGTCTTATCATTGGTGTCGTCTACGTTATCATAGGCCTGGCCTTGTTTCTGGCAGGACTTGAAAAGGCACTTTTCCCCCTTGGAAAAATCATGGCATCTCAGCTCTCAGATCCTGTCTTTGTCTATGGCACAACAGAGATTATCACTCAGGTGGACTGGACAGCTTACGGCTGGGTGTATCTTTTTGCTGCCATGATCGGCTTTGCAACCACTATCGCCGAACCATCCCTCATCGCAGTTGCCTTTAAAGCCGGTGAGGTATCGGCAGGGACGATCAGCCAATGGGGCCTGAGAATCACCGTTGCCCTTGGAGTTGCTTTCGGCATAAGCCTTGGAACATTTCGTATCATTACCGGTACACCGCTTTTTATATACATCCTTGCAGGCTATTTAATTGTAATCATCCAGACCATCTTTGCCCCTAAATCCATTATTGCACTGGCGTATGATTCGGGAGGGGTTACGACCTCAACAGTCACAGTACCGCTGGTTGCAACACTTGGTCTCGGACTGGCCGCTACAGTACCCGGACGAAACCCAGCCCTGGACGGTTTTGGCCTTATTGCCTTTGCCAGCCTTTTCCCAATTATAACCGTTATGGGTTATGCCCAGTTTATGCAGTGGTCTATTCATCGAAAAACAAAATCCAAGGAGAAGAATAATGCGCTTTAAACTTATTTTCTCATCTGTTAAAGCTGATATCACTGACAATATTGTCGATGCGGCTAAAGAGGCAGGTGCCACTGGGGCTACAATTATACCGGCTAGGGGCACAGGTATCAGAGAGGCGAAATCTTTTTTTGGCCTTTCACTTGAAGCACAGACAGATATTATCCTGCTTCTTGTAGAAGAACATATTGTTGCCAAAATTCTTGACACCATAAAAGAAGCTGGCGAATTCCATAAACCGGGGACGGGCATTGCCTTTGTGGTTCCGGTTGAACATGTTGTGGGACTGGAAAGCCAGATGGAAAAATTTAAAGAAGAGGTTCGTGAAAGCTATTTTTGATGGCACCGTAAAAACTCAAATTCTTTGTTATCCCGTTTATCGGGATCAGACACTGACTGTTATTATTACCGGAGAAAAAATATGGAATCCGAAAGCACCAGAATAGTACGGGCAAGAGATGTGATGCATAAGAGAATTGTATCTATTGACGGCATGGCCACAGCCAGTGAGGCCGCCGCCATGATGCGTGCTGAAAAAACGTCCTCACTCCTTATCAACAAGCGGAATACTGACGACGCCTGGGCAATACTGGTCATTCAGGACTTCATAAAAGGTGTGATAATACCTGGACTTTCCCCGAGCGAAGTACATGTTTACGAAATCATGACAAAACCAATTATCACCGTCCCGGCCGACATGGACATTCGCTACGCAGCCCGTCTCATTTATCGGGCCGACATCCGGCGGGCCCCGGTTGAGGATGGTGGAAAACTTATTGGTATGATCTCCCTCTCCTCATTGATTCTCGACAACGATCTTTTTTAACCGCTGAATCAAGAGAATCCAACCTTCCCTACTGCTCTGGGACATCCCATGCTTCACCACCGCCTCTATTTTACCTCTTCGTGCAGGACACCTGCATTGTTGCAATGCTGAAATATATGTTCTGCACGGGAACAAATGTTACCATAAGCTAGAGCACACTGAGAAGAAAGCGGCGCGTCTTTTTACAGTTTTACGGCCAAAAAACAGCACCGAACATGGGTGAAAAAAAGTTTATGCGTCACAGCTGCGACCACGAGCTAATACTTGACAGAACTGTATTAAAAATGTTATTTATTTTACCACCTACACGGCATAAGTAGGTGGAAGGGGACACTTTATTAGACCGCATCCGGCTAAGCAACCGCAAACTTCTCCTTTCACAAATTTTACGTACTAAGGATTGAATGAAGCACGTTCTTGCACTGTCTGTATTGCTCTCTGCATTCTGGTTAATTAATTCCGGACACTATACATCACTTATTCTTTTCTTTATGGTGGTATCGGTGCTATTTGTTGCGGTACTGTGTCACCGGATGGACGTGGTTGATGGTGAGTCGCAGCCGCTTGAACTCACTTTTACTATCCCAGTGTACTGGCTCTGGCTGATAAAGGAAGTTACTGTGGCAAATATTGCGGTGACACGCTGCGTTTGGAAAGGTGCCCATTCAATCAGCCCTTCAGTCATCAAGGTCAAGGCCAACCAGAAAACCGATCTCGGTATTGTTATTTATGCAAACTCCATAACATTGACACCGGGTACGGTCAGCATAGATCTGGAAGACAATGAAATCACGGTACACGCCCTAACTCGTGAAACAGCAGAGGATCTGCTCACGGGAGAAATGGATCGTAGAGTATGCAAGGTGGAGCCCTGATGTATATTATTCCGGCAGTTATTTTGCTCATAGTCATGGGAATCGCCCTGTTCCGTGCGTTCATGGGGCCCACCCTTTATGATCGTATTCTGGCCGTCAACACCTTTGGCACGAAAACAGTTCTGTTTATAGCAGTTATTGACTTTCTCTCGGGTAGAGCGGCATTTCTGGATATCGCCATCGTCTATGCGTTGATAAACTTTATCAGCGTAATCGGGATTTTGCGATTTTTTGAGTATTCATCAAAAACAGCCTTGGAGGAGGAAAATTAATGGAACTCCTTCTTGACATAGTCAGCTGGATACTGCTTATAAGCGGCAGCTTTTTCGCATTGACAGGTGCGCTTGGCTTACTTCGTTTTCCCGATTTCTTTACACGAACCCATGCTGCCAGTGTCACTGACACGGCCGGTGCCGGGCTTATTTTAACCGGTTTGATGCTTCAGGCCGGATGGGGACTTGTGCTGGCAAAGCTTCTGCTCATCTTACTCTTTTCCCTGCTTGCCAGCACCACAGCCTGTCACGCTATGGCGAAAGCAGCCTTGAAAAGTGGTTTGAAGCCGCAAACTGTAAATGACAATAGTAACAGCGAGAAGGAGACGTCATCGAAACCTTAATTGACTTTGTCCTGCTCAGTTTTCTGGCGGTGACTGCAATTGCAATTACCCGCATGAGCGATCTGTTTGCCGTGGTGATGCTCTCAGGTATATACAGCCTGCTGTCTGCCAGCTTGTTTTTAGATCTGGATGCCGTTGATGTCGCCTTTACCGAGGCCTCAGTCGGCGCTGGAATCTCAACTTTACTCTTTTTAGCGACGCTGAAGCTTGTTCCCCGATATGAAAAAAAATCGCGCTACAAACCAACGCTAGCGCTTGGGGTGGTCATCGCCACCGGTGCCCTCTTGATTTATGGAACGTTGGATATGCCACACTTTGGAGAGGCCGATGCCCCTGTGCACCAACATGTAGCCCCAAGATATTTAAACGACTCAATGAATGAAGTCGGAATCCCTAATGTGGTGACCTCTATACTTGCAAGCTATCGAGGCTACGACACCCTGGGCGAAACTCTGGTTATTTTCACTGCCGGTATTGGTGTGCTATCGCTTCTCATGGTTTCCAGGCGTACCAAGGAAAAGGCCTTGCAAAAGGTACCGGCCGATATGCAGAACCAGATCATTCTTCGCGTAGTAGCCAAGATGATGCTCCCACTTATTCTTATATTTGCTCTCTATGTCCAGTTTCATGGCGATTATGGACCCGGAGGAGGCTTTCAGGCCGGCGTTATTTTTGCTGCCGGCATTATTTTATATACCATGCTTTTCGGCCTCAGCCTTACCCAGAAAGTCATCAAAACCGAGGTTGTCGAGCGACTCACTGCCTTCGGAGTCCTTCTCTATGCAGGAGTCGGCATCGCCTGCATGTTGCTCGGCGGCAACTTCCTTGATTACAACGTGCTTAGGCATGATCCTGTACACGGCCAACACCTTGGGATTCTCCTGGTTGAACTGGGTGTCGGAATCACTGTTGCTGCAGTAATGATAACACTTTTTTTCAAGTTCACCTGGAGAACCGTCAAACATAAATATAACCAATGAATATAATCGGTCTCTATAATTACTGGATTGTTGTTGTCCTGATGCTCATAGGATTCTTCATTGTCATTGCCCATGAAAATTTGATCAAGAAATTGGTCGGGCTGTCAATTTTCCAGACTTCTGTCTTTTTCCTCTACATCAGTATGGGCAAGGTGGCGGGAGCCACGGCACCCATTCTTGATGAAAACTATCAGCTCTACTCAAATCCACTTCCGCATGTTCTTATTCTCACGGCTATTGTTGTCGGTATTGCCACAACTGCAATGGGTCTCGCCCTGGTTGTGCGGATCTATGAGGCCTATGGATCCATAGAAGAAAGTGATATCCAGGTGCAGGATAATAACGATCGGCTCGAAGATTATCTTGAGGCTTACGGCCATAAAAACGATACTCACCTTTTTAATCAGGACAAAGACGAGTGACAGCACATTTTCCCATATTACAGGTTATTATTCCCCTGTTGGCGGCCCCGTTATGCCTTTTCATCCGTATACCGCGAATTGTAGGAATATTTGCAATTTTGGTAAGCGCCACAGCCTTTTTGATCAGTTGCGGTCTGCTTCAAGAAGTTATCACGGGTGGCACCCTATCCTATCAGTTGGGGGGATGGGCCGCACCATGGGGTATTGAATATCGCATAGATAAACTCAATGGCTACCTCCTGCTCCTCGTCTCCGGGGTAAGTACCATTGTGCTTGTGGCAGCACAAACAAGTATCAGCAAGGAGTTACCGGAAAACCGTCATACCTTTTTTTACACTGCTTACCTGCTCTGTTTAACAGGTCTTCTCGGCATCCTTGCCACCGCAGATGCCTTTAACCTTTTTGTCTTCCTGGAAATTTCCGCACTCTCCTCCTATACCCTCATTGCTATAGGTACGGATCGAAGAGCCTTAACAGCATCATACCAGTACCTGGTCATGGGGACCATTGGGGCGACTTTTATTATCATCGGGGTTGGTCTCATGTACATGATGACCGGTACCCTCAATATGTATGACCTGGCCGAGAGGCTGCCGGCCGTGTATGAATCGAAAACTGTGCTCAGTGCTTTCGGCTTTTTCATCGTGGGTGTCTGTCTCAAGCTGGCGCTTTTCCCCCTGCATCTCTGGCTGCCCAACGCGTATGCCTACGCCCCGTCGATTACCACAGCTTTTCTCGCTGCCACTTCGACTAAAGTAGCTGTTTATGTGCTGATTCGTTATATTTTCAGCATCTTTGGTATTGAGTTTGTCGATATGTCGCTGCCACTAGGTGATATTTTCCTCTTCCTCGGGCTTACCGGTATTTTTGTCGCCTCTGTTGCCGCCATTTATCAGTTGAACATCAAAAGGCTTTTTGCCTACTCAAGTGTTGCCCAGATTGGCTACATTATTCTTGGCCTGGCAATAGAAACTGAGCTTGGCTTAACTGCGACCCTGCTTCATCTCTTCAATCATGCGCTAATGAAAGCAGCAATTTTCCTGGCGATCGGAGCCGTTGTCTATCGTATTGGTAGTGCTCAGCTCTCCCACTACGCAGGACTCGGAAAGAAAATGCCATGGACCATGGCAGCGATTGTCGCCGGTGGATTAAGTCTTATTGGGGTACCGCTCACCGTGGGATTCGTCTCTAAATGGTACCTGGTTGTTGCCCTTCTAGATAAAGGCTGGTGGCCGGTAGCTGTTCTTGTACTTATCAGCTCACTCATAGCGGTAATCTATGTCTGGCGGGTCGTTGAATGGATATACTTAACACCGCCCCGGATAATCACCGATGAAATAAAAGAGGCACCTATGAGCCAATTGATTCCCATCTGGATACTGGTCCTGGCTAACATCTACTTCGGCGTTGACACCCGACTCACTGTGGGTGTGAGCAAACTCGCAGCGCAGAGCCTTTTTGGAGTGAATTGATCATGTGGTTAGCTCCTGAAACACTGCTCATCTTGACCATACTGGTACCACTTTTCGCCGTACCCGGCATAATTGCTGCCAACCGGTTCCCAAACCGGCGGGAAGGGGTCACAATAACGGCAAGTATTATCCTCATTTACCTTGTCACTACCCTTTATGGACTTGTTCAGAATGGAACATCCATCGCTATAAAAGGTCCGGCTCTTTTTCCCGGCCTGCATTTAAGTTTTGAAATTGAACCGCTCGGCATGCTTTTTTCGCTTGTTGCCGGATTTCTCTGGCTGGTGACAACTGTCTATGCAATCGGCTATATGCGTGGGCACCATGAGAAAAATCAGACCAGGTTTTACAGTTGTTTTGCCATTGCCATATCATCGGTCATGGGTATCTCCTATGCAGGTAACCTGCTCACTCTGTTTATATTTTACGAGGTACTGACTCTTTCCACCTATCCTCTGGTCACCCACAGTGGAACTCCCAAGGCCAAAGAGGGCGGCCGGGTATACCTTGGTGTCCTTCTTTCCACATCTGTCCTATTCCTCCTGCTTGCCATCGTTGCTACCTGGTATACGGCGGGGACCGTCGAATTTCAAAAAGGTGGGGTGTTTCCACCAGAAACTGCACCGATTATCACCGGCACTCTGCTGGTACTCTATATTTTCGGTATTGGTAAGGCGGCTATCATGCCATTTCACCGCTGGTTGCCCGCCGCCATGGTGGCACCAACCCCGGTAAGTGCTCTTTTACATGCTGTTGCGGTGGTTAAGGCCGGGGTTTTCAGCGTGCTGAAGGTCTGTGTATATATTTTCGGACTCGACCTGTTGAGAACGCTCCCCAGTGCGGACTTTATGCTCTATCTTGCAGCAGCCACCGTTCTTCTGGCCTCCATTGTGGCCATGCGCCAGGATAATCTCAAAGCGAGGCTGGCCTATTCAACTGTCAGCCAGCTTGGCTACATCACCATCGGTGCACTGCTGGCTACCAATGCAGGGATTGTCGGGGGGGCCATGCATATTGCCATGCACGCCTTCGGTAAGATCACCCTGTTCTTCTGTGCCGGTGCTATTATGGTTGCCGCCCATAAGACGGAAATAAGCGACATGCGTGGTCTTGGCAAAAGCATGCCAATTACCATGATCGCGTTTTTTATCGGCAGCCTCTCAATCATCGGACTGCCCCCCACCGGAGGTACCTGGGGAAAATGGTTCATCATGACCGGAGCCTTCGATGCCGGTAAATGGACAATAATGATAGTGCTTATGCTCAGTTCTTTATTGAACATTGCCTATCTGCTGCCGATTCCGCTGCGGGCTTTTTTCTCAAAGCAAGCTTACGGAAAACCGGTACAGATCAAGGAGGCTCCCCTTCCATCTCTTTTGGCCTTAAGCTTTACCGCCCTTGGCTGTATTTTTCTGTTCTTCTATACTCAGCCACTCTATGAGCTGGCATCGGCTATTCTTCAATAGAGGCATTGGTAATGGCGACTGAAAAACAACATCTTTTTGACAATCCCAAAAATGTTCAGAGAGTCCTTTATCTCCTCTATTTTTGCTGCACTGTCCTGTTTATCCTCGACTTCGTTATTCATCGGCATCTGGTCCACCCCTGGGAAGGCTTGCTCGGTTTCTATGCGGTGTATGGCTTTGTCGGCTGCGTGGTGCTCGTGCTCGTTGCCAAATGGATGAGGACCTTTCTGATGCGGGAAGAATCGTACTACGACAGAACAGAACTTGACCCAAAGGAAATCGATGGAGGTGAACATGTGGGCCATTGATACTCCAGCCTTTATCCCTCTCTTTCTCGTCTCAGTCCTTGCCCTGTTCACAAAGGGCAATCTCAGAGGAGCCATTCTACTCGGTGTTATTGCTCTCAGCGGGATCCACCTGTGGAATGTTCCAGCAGGGACCAGTGTCAGCTTATCGTTTCTTGGATATGAGTTAACTCCATATAAGGTCGACAAGCTCAGCCTGATGTTCGGCTATATTTTTCATATAGCTGCACTTATCGGGGTCATCTATTCCCTGCACGTCAAAGACACCATGCAGCAGGTTGCCGCCCCGCTATACGCAGGCAGTGCGCTTGGTGCAATTTTTGCGGGAGACCTGCTTACCCTTTTTGTTTTCTGGGAACTGCTGGCCATCACTTCGGTCTTTCTGATCTGGGCGAGGCGGACGGAAAGAGCCTATCAGGCCGGAATCCGCTACCTCATTGTGCAGGTTATGTCCGGTGTCATTCTCCTAGGCGGATTAATTATATATTATGGCAAAACCGGTTCGCTCGACTTTGGCTATATCGGACTTGACGGTATCGGCAGCTGGTGCATTTTTCTCGCTTTTGGCATAAAGGCCTGCTTCCCTCTGTTGCATAACTGGGCAACGGATTCCTATCCTGAAGCCACCCCCACGGGGACCGTCTTTCTCAGCGCATTCACTACCAAAGTTGCGGTATACGCTTTGGCCAGAAGCTTTCCCGGCACCGAACTGCTTGTCTTTATTGGGGCGACTATGACCTGTTTTCCAATATTCTTCGCTGTTATTGAAAACGATCTTCGCCGGGTACTTGCCTATAGCATGATCAACCAGATCGGGTTCATGATCTGCGGCATAGGTATCGGTACGGCACTTGCTGTTAACGGGGCAGTTTCCCATGCCTTCAACGATATCATCTTCAAGGGTCTGCTCTTCATGTCCATGGGTGCTGTGTTGCATGTGACCGGACGAATAAACGGCTCCGACCTTGGCGGGCTCTACAAATCTATGCCGAAAACGGCAATGCTTTGTATCGTTGGCGCTGCTTCCATCTCTGCATTTCCCCTCTTCAGTGGATTTGTCTCCAAATCAATGGTGATGTCCGCCGCTCTTCAGGAAGGCTATCACTGGGTCTGGTTAATGCTGCTTTTTGCATCCGCTGGTGTGTTTCATCACGCAGGTATCAAGATCCCCTACTTTGCCTTTTTTGCCCATGACTCCGGCCTTCGTGTATCCGAACCACCAAAGAACATGCTTGTCGCCATGACCATTTCGGCAATACTCTGCATTACCATAGGTGTCTATCCAGGATGGCTTTACAGTCTTCTGCCCTTTGACACAGGCTATAACCCCTATGATGCTACCCATGTCCTGGCGCAGACCCAGATTCTGTTCTTCTCAGCTCTTGCTTTTGTCTGGCTCAACCTCAGAGGTTTATACCCACCCGAACTGCACTCGGTCAATCTCGATGTGGAGTGGATATACCGTCGCTTTTTTCCACAGACATTGAAAGCATCTTTTTCCTGGATATGGAGTCAAGATGCGATGTTGCGTAGTAGAGTACTTGAACAGCTGGATAATTTCTACAACTACCTTGCCCGGTGCCACTATCCCGGGAGCAAGGCCTCACAGGTACGTCCCACCGGTAATATGGTCATGTGGGTTGCTATACTGCTTGCCATCTATATGTGGCTGCTGCTCAGCTTCGTTAACTGATCTCAGCAATTGATCAGAGGACTCTAATCGACAGGATCTCCCCCTCCTCTCTGTTTCTCGACAATGATCTTTTTTCAGCACCCTGTTGCCAAACTGAAACAAATGTTCTATATATGAAACACAGACCTGTAAATTCGAGAATCATATATGAACAGAAAAGCAAATATCACAGTTATCGGATACCCGAAGATACTGTCATCGTGCCAGGAGGTTGCCGAAGAATATTTAAACAGTGCAAATTTTCTCTACTATCAGTATCTGCCTGAATCCAAGGGGGTCAAATATATATCCTCCTCCCCTGACCACCCCTTACAGGTCGCAGCCAAAACCTTCAGCCAAGTTAATCATGACATTATCATTGTTGGAACTGTTACTGCCAAGGTTATAACAGGGCTTGATAAAAACAAGATCATACCCTTTCGGGCAGGACATAAGGCTCTTGTTAAAGCTTTTTTAAAAGCAAAAAAAATAACAGACAGAGCTGTTTTTATTTCCTCCATTGAAGAAAAACACGATGCCCGGTTTTATGAAAAATTAATCGGCCTTAAAATTGATATCTACTATGCAAACGATCTGGACGACTACAGACTGCTCTGCTTAAAGGCCAGGCAGGAGGGACATACAGTTGTTGTTGGAGGAAGTTACACTTTTCAAATCGCAAGAGAATTTGGATTGAAACCCGTATTTCTTTTTTCAGATCATGATATTTTCCATGATGCCTATACCCGCGCCATGGAGACACACCGCTATAACCAATCCCTGGAAGAGAAGGTGTCGCAGCTCGAAATTATTTCACAGGAAAGCCAGGACAGTGTAATTTTTATAAATAACAGTAATCATATCACCTTTACCAATAAAGTTGCGGAGCAGAAACTACATCTTAATGCAGATCTTCTTGCCGACCACCATATATCGGAGCTATTTGATTTCATAAAAACAGATATGCTCAAAAAGAATCATAACAGTGAGGTAATTGGAACCCTTAACGGCGAACAGATACTGGTTACTATACATCCTGTTTTTGTAGGGCAGAGAACCGTTGGTACAGTACTCATGGCAAAAAAAGTCCAGGAGATTGCAGCCATGGACAGTCGCATACGTCAGAAAATGCGCCATAAAGGTTTCATGGCTAAGTATACATTCCAAAATATACTCGGAGATTCTCCACTAATAACACAGTGTAAAAAACATGCCGAACTTTATGCCGTTTCAGAGGCGCCTGTACTCATTTATGGGGCAACAGGAACAGGCAAGGAGCTTTTTGCACAGGCCATTCACAATAACAGCACAAGAAAGCTCTTTCCCTTTGTGGCAATAAATTGTGCAACCCTGCCCTCTGAATTGATGGAAAGTGAATTGTTCGGCTATGTAAAAGGGGCTTTTACCGGGGCCAGCTCCCAGGGAAAACGCGGGCTTGTTGACCAGGCTCATCTGGGAACTCTGTTTCTCGATGAGGTCGATTCTCTCTCAACCTCTCTCCAGGCAAAACTTTTACGACTGCTCCAGGAAAAAGAGTTCATCAGGGTTGGCGGCAATGAAGTAATACCTGTGGATATTAGGATTGTTGCGGCATGCAATAGAAAACAGGATGAAAATTCAGAAGAAAATCTGCTACGTCAGGATCTTTTCTACAGGCTGAGTATCCTCTATCTGCAGCTTCCGACCCTGGGCCAAAGAAAGGCAGACATTCCTCTGTTGTTTGATCATTTTCTCAAAGCATATGATTCAGAACTGGCGAAATTGCTTTTTCCCCTTCCCGTGGATGTGATTGATGTACTAACACGTTTACCTTTTACCGGAAATTTACGGGAACTCCAATCCATAGCTGCGCGCATCGCCTGTCTCTGCAGTAAAAAATTGGTTAATGACGATGACTATCTGGCAGTACTTTTCCAATCGTGCTGTCACACCAGCATGGACATGACAGAGGATCAACCTGTTGCCGGAAAACCTTTTTTTGACTGCAACAGCTCCCTTTCCAATTCAATGAAAGCTGCGGAAAAATCAATTTTGCAGTTGTCGAAAGAAAGTTGTGCAGGATCAATAAAATGCATGTCGGACCAGCTTGGGATTGGCCGCACAACTCTATGGAGAAAACTGAAAGAACACAGCATCAATTAAACGAAACGCAGGCCTACCTGGCACATAATTTGCAATCCCCCTCTATATTCTTGTCAAAAAGCATCCATGCAGTCAAACAGTAATTCTTTGAGATTACGAAAACCGCATGGTCACAGTGTGTTATCCATAATTACCTGTTTTGGAACAACAACAGCACCTTAACTTTAAATGTTTCATTATTGAAACGAAAAGGAGTAAACGCTAATGATTACAAGAAAATCTGTACTAGGCTGCCTGGTATCATTACTTGTTCTGGCCTTTACGGTCACACCGGGTTTTGCTGAAAATGTTTTAAGAATCGGAACATTGGGAAGTGATGCAATCTCACTCGACCCTCACATGTCTACAAAAACGCAGGATAAAATCATTTTCCCCATGATTTTCAATGGACTTGTACGCTTCAAACCGGGCACAGCTGATCTGAATTCGATTGAACCTGATCTTGCTGAAAGCTGGGAAGTTTCAGATGATAAACTTGTATGGACCTTTAAATTGCGCCATGGCGTACAATTCCATGATGGCTATGGAGAACTGACTGCCGATGATGTTGTGTTTTCACTGAATAAAGCAGCAGAGAAGACAACCTCATCCGCCTACAAAGAGTACAGTGCAGTTAAATCCGTGGAAGCTGTTGACCCCTACACCGTAAAAATAACACTAAGTGAAAAGGTTCCGTTCTTCCTCGGAGCAGTAATAAATTACCATGGCGGATTCATTCTCTCAAAGAAAGCGTCAGAAAAACTGGGTGACAAGGCCGCTATAAATCCTGTTGGCACAGGCCCCTTCGCTTTTGTAAAATATCAGTCAAAACGATTTGTCGAATTAAAGTCTAATGACTCATATTTCCGTGGCAAACCTGCCATAGATAAAATCACCTATAGATATATGCCGGATGAGGCAACGAGAGAACTTGCCTTTGATAAGGATGAAGTCGATCTGTTTTACGGCAGGCGTGAGGCCAGGTGGATAAAAAATCAGGAGAAAAAGAAGAATATCGTTGTTGATGTCTTCGGTCTTGGTGAGCTCCGCAATCTCCACCTTAACACTTCGATAAAGCCCCTTGACGATATTCGTGTAAGGCAGGCCATTGCCCATGCAGTAAGTCGTGAAGGACTCGTTACATTTATAGGCCCGGAAGTTGCTTCCGCCGCCAACTCTGTTGTACCTGCCGGCTATCTTGGCCATTCAGACAGTGCAATGGTTTATAAACATGACCTTACCAAGGCAAAGGAACTTCTTGCCCAGGCAGGCTTTGCTAAAGGACTCACATTAAAAGCTGTAATCACCAAAGTTGATTCGCTGCGACTGCCGATGATTGTTGTGCAGGAACAGTTAAGGCTTGCCGGAATCACGCTCGATCTTCAGGTTGTTGAACATTCAGCATTCCATAAACTTATCCGCCAGAACCAGAGCAGTCTCGTCCTTTATGGCGCATCCCGTTTTCCTGTGGCTGATGTCTACCTGACTCAGTTTTTCCTCTCCAGCAGTATTGTCGGAACACCCACAGGGATCACCAACTTTTCCCACGCCAAAGTAGCTGATGATGACATACTTAAGGCGAAGACAGAAGTTGACTCAAAAAATCAGCTAGCTTTGTGGGCTGCAGCTCAGGATAAAATTCAAAAAGATGTTTATGCAGTACCTCTTTTCGAACAGTATCAGGTCTGGTGTCGCAAGTCCAATCTCGATTATGGATACAAGCTTGAAAACAGCCTGTCAAACGGACCGTTGATAACTGAAAAAACCAGCTTCAAATAGAGCAAAAGTCTCCTGCTCCGTCATTCCCACATCCGTGGGAATGACGAAAAGTACAAAACCAAAGTATTCTTTCTAAAGGCACTAAGAGCAAAGAGGATTGAAATGCTACAATACATTATAAAGCGGTTGCTCCTTGCAATACCAATTCTTCTTGCTGTAGTGACCCTGGTCTTTTTTGTGGTGCGCATGGCTCCGGGAGATCCGGCTCAAGTGATTCTTGGTGATTCAGCGTCCTACGAATCCCTTACTGCGCTACGTGCCGAGTTAGGTCTTGATCGGCCGGTGATTGTACAGTATGGGGAGTTCCTTGTCTCTCTTGTGCAGGGAGATCTTGGAGATTCAATCATCAGGAAGCAATCGATAAACAGTATTATTGCAGACGTATTGCCATATACAGTAGAGCTTACGCTGGCAGGCGTCCTGCTGGGAGTCATTATAGGACTTCCCTTAGGTGTTTTTTCTGCGGTATATCGAAACAGCCTCTGGGATTATATCACCCGCATAGGCTCTCTTATCGGCTTGTCTTTCCCCGCCTTTTATTCCGGTATTCTCCTGCTTTTAGCTTTTTCCGTATATCTGGGATGGTTTCCGGTGGTCAGTGACCCCGACATGGATAATCTCGGGGAAAGACTGTATATGCTGGTTTTACCCGCCATGAATCTGGGACTGATCATGATGGCCTATGTGGTCAGATCCGCGCGTTCATCACTTCTGGAAACACTGGGAGAAGACTATATCCGTACGGCAAAGGCCAAAGGTCTGCCGGGATTTATAATCCTCTACAAGCATGGACTGAAGAACGCCCTGATTCCAGTCATAACCATTATCGGGCTCTATATAGGTGTACTAGTCGGAAATTCTGTCCTGACAGAGATTGTTTTTAACCGGCCTGGACTTGGTAAACTGATTCTTTCAGCACTGGATGAGCGTGATTATAACCTTCTGCAGGGACTTATGGTTATTTATGCATTTTTAATCGTGCTTGTTAATCTTGTAACTGACCTGACCTACGGCATGGTTGACCCAAGGATACGCAAACAATGAATACCATAGCTCGTTTTAAACATCTTGGAACTGAAACATATCATGTTTTTAACCGCAATAAAACCTCATGGGTCGGACTGCTGTTACTGACAATTCTGGTTCTGCTTGCTGTCCTTGCCCCTGTCATAGCCCCCTATGACCCCGTGGAACAACACATTATTCAACGATTGGAACCACCTTCGTCTCAATTTCTGCTGGGCACTGATTATTATGGCAGGGATGTGCTCTCACGAATTATCTGGGGCTGCAGGGTTTCATTTATTATTGGCTCTGTTTCGGTGGCCTTTGCCATGTTTTTCGGTACTATACTAGGATCAATGGCAGGATACAAAGGCGGCTATTTTGATAGTTTTGTCATGGGGGTCATGGATGTATTGATGTCAATTCCAACTCTGCTTATGGGACTTCTCATTGTTGCCATCCTTGGGCCCAGCCAGACAAATTTGATTATTGCCCTTGCCCTGACCATGGTTCCGCGGTTTGCCCGTATTGCCCGGGCACCAACAATCGCCGCCAAAAACAAGGTATATGTCGAGGCCTGCCAGGCAATGGGATTTTCCGATATACGCATCCTGGTAGTACATATTTTCCCTAACATTTTAGGGGAACTGATGGTTATGGGATCCATGTGGATGGCAACCGCGGTAAGAACGGAAGCTGCCCTCAGTTTCATCGGTCTGGGGGTAAATCCTCCCACAGCAACGCTTGGAGGCATGATTCGGGAAGGCTTTAAGGATATCATGTCCGCCCCCTGGGCCTCTCTGTATCCAGGGCTTGTTATTCTTTTGATCGTATTTGCTGCCAACCTCCTGGGCGACGGCTTGCGTGATGCCCTTGACCCCAAATTAAGAAATGAGAAATAAGGGTACCTCCATGAAGTATATTCTGGAAGTTAAAAATTTAAGTACTGCCTTTAAATTGCAGTCTGGTTGGTACAGAGCTACCACTGATATTTCATTCGTCCTAAAGCCAAATGAAACCCTGGCAGTAGTCGGGGAATCCGGGTGCGGTAAAAGTGTTACGGCTTTTTCTCTTATGGGTTTACTGCCTGAACACGGCAGCAGAATCGATAGCGGCAGCGCTCTTTTCAAAGGCGAAGACCTACTGACCATGCCAAAAGAGAAGCTCAGAAAAATAAGGGGCAGTGCCATGACCATGATTTTTCAAGAGCCGATGACTTCATTAAACCCGGTTTTGACGGTGGGCAGCCAGATAGCAGAGGCTGTTTTCTATCATATGAATGTCGGTAAGGCTGCAGCCAGAAAACGGGCTCTGGAACTTATGGATATGGTTAAAATCCCTGATCCTGGAAACCGCTATAACGATTACCCCCACCACCTGTCAGGTGGAATGTGCCAGCGTATTATGATTGCCATGTCGCTGGCATGTGAACCGGATCTTGTCTTTGCAGATGAACCCACAACTGCTCTGGATGTAACCATCCAGGCTCAGATGATCTATCTTTTGCATGAGCTGAAAGAAAAACAGCAGATGTCCATGGTTTTCATCACCCATGACCTCGGGGTTGTTGCCCATGTAGCAGACCGTGTAGCCGTCATGTATGCAGGAAACATTGTAGAAACAGCACCGGTAGCCGATCTTTTTGCAGATCCCCGTCATCCTTACACCAAGGCTCTTTTAAAATCCATACCCCGTCTCGACAAAGACAACAAGGACATCTTACCCATCCAGGGAATGGTGCCGTCCATAGATAACATGCCGGAGGGATGCCGTTTTTACAGCCGCTGCGAAAAAAAAGAACAATGTCGGCCTGATAAATTTCCCCAACTCTTACCGATAGATAACAACCCGAATCATCTGGTTCGTTGTCTGTTATGTGAATAAAGGTTTTGCAATGAATACTTCAACAGAACAACCACTGCTGACAGTCAACCATCTTACCAAGCACTTTTTTATAAAACGGGGTTTCCCGAAAAGTGTGAGCTATACGGTTAAAGCTGTAGATGACGTCTCCTTTCATGTTAACAGGAAAGAAGCCTTCGGTCTTGCAGGTGAATCAGGCTGCGGGAAAAGCACCGTTGGCAGATGTGTTCTTCGTCTGATCGAGCCGGACTCAGGTCAGGTTTTTCTGCAGGAGAAGGACATAACCAGCTTAAATGATCAAGAGCTCAGATCCACACGAAAAAAGATGCAGATCATTTTCCAGGATCCCTACTCATCGCTAAATCCCAGAAGAACCATCGGCCAGACCCTGGAAGAACCGATGAGAGTCCATAAACTCTGCGATCATGATGAAATACGAAATATTGTAGTAGACCTCCTGGAAAATGTAGGTTTATCACCTGGTGTAATTGATAAATACCCCCATGAATTCTCAGGAGGGCAACGGCAGAGAGTCGGCATTGCCAGGGCACTGTTATTTAACCCTGAACTGATCGTTGCGGATGAGGCTGTATCTGCACTGGATGTCTCCATCCAGATGCAGATTCTACAGCTCCTTCAGGATTTAAAAGAGAAACTCTCCTTAAGTTATCTGTTTATATCCCACGATCTTGCCGTGGTCAGGTATTTCTGCCAACGGGTCGCAATTATGTATCTGGGTAAATTTGTGGAACTTGGAACCGTCACCCAAATTTTTGATGAGCCCCTGCATCCCTACACCTTAACATTACGTAATGCATCTCCCATTCCTGACCCAAGTATCAAGCAAGCATTTGCCCAACTAAAAGGTGAAGTTCCCTCCCCGATTTCTCCCCCACAGGGGTGTCATTTTCATCCCCGCTGTGCAAAAGCTAAAGATATCTGCTCTAGAGAATACCCCAAATGGACTGAACTTGACCAGGGAAGAGGTGTCGCATGTCATTTGTATAGTTAGTGGAGGACGCGTTACTTGGAAGATCACAACAGGTATGATGTCTGTGTCATTGGTGGCGGCCTCATGGGCTCAGCGGTAGCACTCGGGCTTGTAAGATCCGGTGCAAGAGTGCTGATGGTTGATAAAACCAATAGACTCCATACAGCATCAAAGGCAAATTTTGGCCTTGTCTGGTCTCAATCCAAGGGTGCAGGTAACAGGGGCTACAGCAGATTTTCAGAAAAAGCTGTCCTGGAGTTTACCGATTTTACCGGCTGGCTTGAGGAAGAGAGCGGCATCGATATTGAACTTCGTCTTGGTGCCGGCTTAATCCTCTGTCTCGGTGACCAGGAGCTTTCCATGCGAACCGAATCAATTAGAAAAATGCAGCATGAGGCTGAACTTCATGGTGAAAAACATCCTTCACAGATGGTTGACCGGGAAGATGTTCAGGGACTTGTGGGAAAAGTCGCGCTGGGAGAGGAAGTATCAGGCGGCTCATTCAGTTCCATTGATGGTGATATAAATCCCCTGTTGTTGTTAAAAGCGATGCGCAGGGTTTTCATTAAACGGGGAGGTATCTTCATAAATGGATGTGCGGTGAAAGGCATTGAAAAGCTTGACGAGAACTACCACCTTGAAACATCGTCCGGGAAAATTGAAGTTCCAAGAATTGTGTTGGCTGCCGGTTTTGGAAACATCCCTCTGCTTGCCATGATGGGGAGAAAACTGCCACTGGTAGCCGAAAAAGGACAACTCCTGGTAACCGAAAGAGTCAAGCCCTTCCTCTCCTTTCCTTTCAGTAGTCTCCGCCAGACCGGATGTGGCAGCGTCATGATCGGCTATACTCAGGAAAACACAGGTTTTGAGATTGGTACAACAGTCTCCGCGGCAGTTGGACTTGCCAAAAGAGCTATCAAGATCTTTCCCGGCCTCCGTCACGTAAGAGTCGTTCGTTCATGGGCAAGCCTGAGAATCCTGACAGAGGACGGGCTGCCCATATATGATGAAATTAATGACTATCCCGACAGCTATGTCCTGGCCACTCACAGCTGTGTCACTCTTGCATCGCTCCATATGTCTCTTTTACCGTCATGGATACTGGGTGGCAAAAGACCCGATATTATCAGAAAGTTCAAATTAGAGAGATTCAATGTTTAAACATTACAGCCAACAAATTGATAAAACGGTAACCATTGAGTTTGAGGGAACTCTCCTCACCGTGCCGGATACTATCACTGTTGCAGCCGCCGTCATTGGCCCAGCCGGACAGAAACATACACGCCTGTCTCCTGTAAATGGTAAAAAAAGGGCACCATACTGCTTCATGGGTGTCTGCCATGAATGTCTTATGGAGATAGACGGTATTCCTGATCAGCAGGCATGCATCATTGAAGTTAAAGAAGGCATGAAGATAAGACGACAAGCCAGCCTGGCTGGGGATGGAGAATAATGGATAGAGTCAGAGACATCATAATTATTGGTGCAGGACCTGCCGGACTTTCCGCTGCCGTCACCGCTTCTGGTTATGGACTTGATGTTCTTGTTCTGGATGAACAGCCATCTCCTGGCGGTCAGCTCTACAGAAATATTGAAAGAGCAGACCAGGATACCCTTAAAATCCTGGGCCCAGACTATAGCAAAGGACTGGCTCTGGTTGAAAAATTCAGAAAGAGTGCTGCAGAGTATATCGGCAACGCAATTGTCTGGCGAATTGACCCAGGCTCCAATGTTTGTTTTTCAACTGATAGCCAGTCAATGGAGATCAGCGGAAAAAATATCATAATTGCAATAGGTGCCAAGGAAAGGCCTGTTCCATTTTCCAGCTGGACTCTTCCGGGTGTTATGGGAGCAGGAGCTGTGGATGCCAATTTCAAAAGTTCCGGTACAATCCCCGATGGACCTGTAGTGCTTGCAGGCAGCGGTCCCCTGCTTCTTTCCGTTGTGGGACATATGGTGAGCCTTGGGGTTGAAATCAGTGCTGTTCTGGACACTACCCCCCGTGGAAATATCCTCTCCGCCCTGCCTCTTCTTCCGGGAGCATTGCGGCGCACGGATTATCTTCTAAAGGGAGTAGGTATGCTCCTGAATCTAAAGCGTTCAGGCATCAACTACTTCAAAAACATTACTGACTATAAAGCGAATGGAAAAGACTGGTTGGAAAGTGTTTCATTTAAAACAAAAAATGGCTCTCAGCACATTGATGCAGAACTACTCCTTGTACATGAAGGAATTGTGCCTCGATGTGATTTCACCCAGCAAATTGGCCTGAAACATCTGTGGGATCCTGTCCAGCGCTACTGGTATCCGGAAACCAATGTGTTTGGTGGAACCGGCATGAATGGTATCTATGTAGCAGGCGATGGTGCATTTGTCCATGGCGGTATACCGGCCACATTCAAGGGTTCTCTTACCGCACTGGACATTGCAGGGAGGCTGAATGCCCTCTCATCGGCCGAAAAAACAGATGATGTGGTAAAGACAGTAAAAAAATTATCATCCGAACTTGCTCCCCGGCCCTTTGTAGATGCTCTTTATAAACCACGCATGGATCTCTATAACATAAATGATGAAACCCTTGTCTGCCGCTGTGAAGAGGTAACCGCAGGCAGTATTCGCCAGGCAATCCTCGAAGGCTGTCAAGAACCCAATGAGATAAAGACAATTACAAGATGCGGTATGGGCCACTGCCAGGGCAGAATGTGTGGAATTGCCCTTGCAGAAATTATTGCTGAAAATTTGGAGCTCGACCCCGGTGATCTCAGGCCGTTAAACATCAGACCTCCAGTACGGAATATTTCCCTTTCTGAGCTTTCCAGGGTTACACTTTTGGAGGCTGCAACGCCATGAACAACGTAAAGAGTGCGGATATCATAATTGTTGGTGCAGGATTGATGGGAGCTTCAATAGCCCTTTTTCTCTCAAGAGCGGGGAAAAAAGTCTTCCTGCTGGAAAAAGAGATCAGCCCATGTCATGCTTCGGCCGTTAATGCCGGCGGTTTACGTCGCCTGAACAGGGCCCTGGAGGAAATTCCGATTTCCGTTGCGGCAATGGAGATGTGGCCGCAATTACCGGAAATTGTTGGTAGTGACTGCGGGTTCCAGCCTGTAGGGCAGGTGCGCATTGCTCCCGATGAAAAGAGTATGGCACTGTTTAAAAAAAGAGTCGAAGAAGTTGAAGCGCTGGGATTCTTTCATGAAGAACTTATCAGTAGTGTAGAAATCAAACAGCTTGTCCCGGCATATACAGGCAGTTGCAAAGGCGGAATTGTTACCAGATCAGATGGACATGCACTGCCGGCCCAGGCGTTAAGGGCTTTTTTCAATACAGCCTGTTCAGCCGGCACCGAGCCATTCACACGATGCAAGGTAGTAGATATTTCACGTGGAAAAGAAGGCTTTACTGTAGTTGCGGAGGATGGCCGTCTCTTTACATCAGAGGTTGTGATTAATTGTGCCGGAGCGTGGGGGAAAAACATTGCCGCACTCTTAGATGACCAACTGCCCATTGAACCTGTTGCCCTTTCAATGATGGTAACAGCCCGCATGAAACGATTTATACATCCTGTTATAGGTGTACATGGCCGTAAACTCTCTTTTAAGCAGATGGCCAATGGCACTGTTGTCATCGGGGGGGCACACAAAGCTTTTTTAGATAAGGAAAAAGAAAAAACTACCATCAATATTTCTGAAGTGAAGAAAAGCGCTGAAACCGTTATGAAATATTTCCCGATAATGGAAAAGGCCTCAATTGTACGATGCTGGGCCGGAATAGAAGGCGTTACGAGTGATGGTCTACCGGTTATTGATCAATCTCAAATCACTCCCGGCCTTTTCCATGTATGCGGGTTTTCCGCCCATGGCTTTCAACTGTCTCCAATGATCGGTCGGCTTGTATCCTCGCTGGTACTTGGCAAAAAACCTGAGTTATCTCTTGATGCATTTTCAATGAATCGCTTTAACAGGCATGAACAATGACAACCACCCAGCCCAAAGACTAACTTGTAGAGAATATTTGATAGAAGGAGAGAGTATGACCATTAATAGAATGGAAACCAGGCAGCGTATGAGTAGAATTGTAATCCACAATGATACCATCTATCTTTGTGGTCAGGTTGCTGAAGATGCCGACAAAGGCATCCGAGAACAGACAAGTACAATGCTTGACAAGGTGGAATCCCTACTCAAACAGGCGGGAAGTGATAAAGAACATATCCTGTCAGCCACAATCTATATTAAAGACATGACGTTATTCACCCAGATGAACGAAATCTGGGACAACTGGGTTCCGGAAGGTCATGCCCCTGCCCGTGCATGCGTGGAAGCTCGGATGGCGCGGGCAGAGCTTCTGGTAGAGATATCTGTGATTGCGGCAGTTAAGATAACTTAAGATTTCCCTCCTGAAGTTCAATGAAAGAAAAAAATCCTTTTGCCGTTATTTGAAACAGTTAGTACAATCAGGATTAAGCTATCAATAATGGGAGATAACCTTGATCCAACGAACCACCCTCGATTTTGTCAAAAAACAGCTGGCGTTGCACCCCAAATGGCGGGTTTTGGATATAGGGTCCCGAAAAGGCGGCTGGCCCGAGGCAGATGTGTATTTAGACCTGACCGACTTTTCAGAATTTTATCCCGGAAAATTTTTTGTCCGTGGTAACGCCTGCTGTATGCCCTTTGGCGACAATAGTTTCGATTTCACCATTGCATGCCATATTTTGGAACATGTGGCAGACCCGGAGCACTTTCTAAAAGAACTGGTCAGAGTCTCTCGCGCTGGATATATTGAAGTACCCACACCTCTGGCGGATAATATCTATTCAGGCAATCCCCGGCAGCACCTTTGGTGGGTGGACTTTGACGATATCGGACAGGTGCTTACCTTTCAGCCTCCACTGACTGTTATACCGGAATTGTTGCGGACATCGGACAATCGTTATCTCAATCGATATTTTCGTAAGTCATTCGTGACGGAATTACTGTGGCATCGTGATATCCCGTCTTTACCGCCGCAACAGCTTCAGGAACGGGTTTTCAGCAGCACTACTTCACGTTTACTGATGCGTATGCAGGGGTTGATACAATTCCCACTTTATGTCATTAGAAAAATCAACCAAATTATTATGAAATTGGGAAGGTAACACTCTCGACAGGTGAAAATCGAAAATACCAGACAGAGGGTGGTGTTTGTCGGGGTTTGTCTCTCTGATGGATTCGTAAAAAGGCAGTACGTCCCAGCCAGTTTCTACGGAGTTGCAACATGGCAGGAGACAATGCTGTTCCCTACCTTTCTTATTTCAGGAATCTCATGGCGACAAATATCAATGGCCTGGGGGCAGCGTGGATGGAAAGTACAACCGGGAGGTGGATCCATGGGAGACGGCAGTTCACCATGAAGAACGATACGTTTTTTTTCTTTAAAAGGATCTGCTATCGGAGTTGCTGAGAGGAGAGCCTGGGTATATGGATGTTTCGGCTTTTCAAAAATCGTATCACGACTCGCGGACTCCACCGGAATACCAAGATACATCACCATCACTTCATCCGCTATATGATGAACGACAGAAAGGTCGTGGCTGATAAAAAGATAGGCGAGTTTAAGACGATCCTGAATTTCTGCTATGAGATTCAATACCTGGGCCTGAATAGATACATCAAGAGCTGAGACCGGCTCATCGAGGACAAGAATTTTGGGTTCCAGCATCAGTGCCCGTGCCACAGCTATCCGCTGACGCTGCCCGCCGGAAAACATATGTGGATACCGATCGTAATGCTCGGGGCGCAGCCCGACCATTGCAAGCATATTCCGGGCAGCCTTTTGCCGCTCTGTCTTCGTTTTGCCGGTATTAACCAATAACGGTTCTTCAAGAGCAAGGCCGATCTTCTGCCTTGGATTCAGCGAACCGTAGGGATCCTGGAAAATAATCTGTACTTGCGTACGCAATTTTCGCCGTTGTTTTTCTTCGATCCTGCTAACATCAGTCCTGTCAATCTTGAGAACACCTGAAGTCGGCTGCTCAATCAGGGTTACCAGTCTTGCCAGGGTCGATTTCCCACAACCGGACTCTCCGACTACAGCAAGCGTCCGCCCCTTTTCCAACCTGAAACTTACTCCATCCAACGCTTTTACCACGGCAGGGTCCTTAAACATGCCCCGATTCACCTGATAATGACGGGTAAGATTCTCAGCTTCAAGAACAACTTCCGGCTTCATACAACAGTCTCCTTGGTCAACTGGGGGTATCCGGTAGGTTCACCATCCTGCAGGGGATAATGGCAGAGAGCTCTGCCAAGATCAAAGGAGGCAGGTTCCGGAACGGTACTGCGACAAAGCTTGGTGGCGAAGGTACAGCGGGGAGAAAAGAGACAACCATCCGGCCTGTCATACTGTCCCGGCACTACCCCGGGTATGGAGGGGAGAAGTTTAGATTCCGACCTCTCCGGCAATGACGCCAGCAGTGCCGCAGTATAGGGATGATGGGGATTGGAAAAAAGCCCTCTAACATCCTGCTTTTCAACCTGCTGTCCTGCATACTGCACCATCACTCGTCTGGCTGTTTCCGCCACAACGCCCATATCATGGGTAATGAGGATCAGCGCCATATCCTGTTCCTGCTGCAGTTTCAGCAACAAATCAAGAATCTGGGCCTGGATGGTGACATCAAGAGCAGTAGTCGGCTCATCAGCGATAAGCAGACGCGGATTACAACTGATAGCCATGGCAATCATCACCCTCTGGTTCATTCCGCCCGAGAGTTGATGGGGAAATGCGGCAAGCCGCTTTCGGGGTTCAGGAATTCCCACAAGATCAAGAAGATCAAGCGCCCGATCTCTGCACTCCCTGCGATTCATCCCCCGATGGACCTTGAGTGACTCGGTAAGTTGAAAACCAACAGTAAAGCATGGGTTAAGGCTGGTCATCGGTTCCTGAAAAATCATGGTCATCTCTGATCCTATAATCCGACGAAGTTGTTTTTTGTTCAAGGTCAACAACTCCTGCCCATCAAAACGCATGATATCAGCAGTTACTGTTGCGGTCCATGGCAACAGCCCCATCAGGGCAAGCATGGCAACCGACTTACCTGAACCCGATTCTCCCACAATGGAGACCACCTCACCGGGTTCAATATTCAGGGTAACACGATCAACAGCTTTTAAGAGGCCACCAGCGGTCTGAAAGGTGACTGATAAGTTTTCAATTTCAAGAAGTGGCATTTATTACGACCTTTTGAGTTTTGGATCCAGGGCATCACGAAGCCCATCACCCATCAGGTTAATGGCAAGTACTGTCGTTAAAATGGCAACACCGGGCAGTGTAACCACCCACCATGCCCGCAGTATAAATTCTCTGGCCTCGGCCAGCATAGTCCCCCATTCCGGTGTCGGGGGCTGCGCTCCCATTCCCAGAAAACCAAGGGCAGCAGCATCAAGAATCGCCGAAGAAAAACTGAGCGCAGCCTGGACGATAAGAGGTGCCATGCAGTTTGGCAGGATTGTAACAAACATCAACCTCAACCTTCTGACACCGATTACTTTGGCAGCCGTGACATAATCCCTGGCCGTCTCCCCGATCACCGCCGCCCTGGTCAATCGCACATAGTGAGGCTGCTGAACAATGGCTATCGCTATCATGGCATTGATCAGGCTGGGACCGAGAATAGCCACCAATACCAGAGCAAGGAGCAGACTGGGAAAGGCAAGCACAACATCCATTACCCGCATGATAACAGATTCTACCTTGCCACGAAAAAAGCCGGCACAGAGGCCCAGCATGACCCCGACTACCAGCGAAACAGAAACCACTATACAGCCGATAAAAAGTGAGTATCTCGATCCATGGATGAGACGTGACAGAACATCACGCCCCACAGCATCGGTACCGAGGGGAAACCGAATTTCTCCGCCATCCTGCCAGAAAGGAGGTTGCAGAAAGGCCTCCCTGAACTGCTCATTCGGGTTATGGGGAGCAAGATAACCGGCAAAAATTGCCACAATTACAATACAGACAAAAAAAATCAGGCCGATTACCGCACCGCGATTTTCACTGAAATAGGCCCAAAACTCTGACAGCAGGGCTAAACGTCCACCCTGGCGGCTGTCACTGTTCTCTTCGTAGACGGTAGCTTCGGTCATCTTTAATCCGTATGTCGTATTTGCGGGTTGATCAAGCCATAAAGCAGATCAACCACAAGGTTCACCAGCATGACAACAGCTGCAATAAGGAGAAGTCCTCCCTGCACAGACGGATAGTCACGCCGAAAAATTGAGTCAACCATCCACTTGCCGATTCCCGGCCAGGAAAAGATGGTCTCCGTGAGAATCGCCCCGGCAAACAGTACACCGACCTGCAGCCCTATGACAGTAATGACGGGAATCATTGCGTTTCTAAGGGTATGGAGGCCAATGACTCTGCCGGGCCCCAGTCCTTTTGCTCGGGCGGTTCGAACATAATCCTCCCCAAGGACTTCGAGCATGGCTGAACGAGTCTGACGGGCAATAACCGCAAGGGGGATCGTTCCCAGCACAATAGATGGCAAGATCAGATGGGACAGAGCAGAAGAAAACGCCCCTTTTTGGCCGGAAAGCAGACTGTCAATCGTCATAAAGCCGGTTACCGGCTCAAAAAAATAAAGAAGGGATATCCGTCCCGAGACAGGGGTCCAGCCAAGTATCCCGGAGAACAGAATAATCAACAGAAGCCCCCACCAGAAAATCGGCATGGAATAACCGGTCAGGGCTCCAGCCATTACCGTATGATCAAAGGATGAACCACGGCGTGTGGCAGCAATCATTCCTGCAGGTAAACCAATAAAGATAGCAATAATAATAGCACAGAGGGACAATTCCACAGTAGCCGGGAAGAGCGTCATGAATTCCTCAAGCACCGGTTTTTTAGTAATGATCGAAGTACCAAGATCACCCTGCACCAGATCCCCGATATAAGAGAAATACTGTTCATAAATCGGCCTGTCAAAACCGAATTGTTTCATCATCTCGGCATGTCTTTCCTCCGACATACCACGTTCTCCAGCCATCAAAAGCACAGGATCTCCGGGCAGCATCCTGATAAAAACAAACGCCACCAGAGTCACCCCGAAAAATGTGGGCACAAGAACCCCCATTTTCTTCAACAGAAATGTAATCATCAGAAATTACTATAGAATAATGTTCAGCCTGTCAGGCAGGGAGACTGTCTGAGAAAAAAAGCCGGACAACCTTAGAGATTGTCCGGCCTGTATACAGGATTACTTCAGGTCTACTCCATAAAATACATGGCCGCCAAAAGGACCGATACGATAATCGACAACCTCTTTACGGACAGGTTCATATACAACAGAATGAGCGATGGTTGTCCATGGAGCCTGCTCCTTGAATATGATCTGGGCCTGCTCGTAGAGTTTGGTGCGTTCGGCGGGATCCGCCACAACTTTGGCTTTCTGAATCAAATCTTCAAATGGCTTGTAACACCACTGCGCACGATTTGCAGAACCAACCGCATCACAACCGAGGAGTACTGCCAGGAAATTATCAGGATCACCGTTATCTCCGGTCCAGCCAAGAAGAACCGCTCCATCCCGATCCTTATCTTTTGAACGCTTCAGATACTCACCCCACTCATATGATACAATTTCCGCCTTAACACCAACTTTTGCCCAATCGGCCTGGATCAATTCCGCCATACGACGGGCATTCGGGTTATACGGACGCTGTACAGGCATAGCCCAGATTTTGGTGGTCAAATCTTTAACTCCGGCATCTGCAAGCATTTTTTTGGCTGCATCAGGGTCATAGCTGTCATCGACAACTGCCTCATTGTACGACCAGATAGTTGGCGGGATGGGGTTCTTGGCCACTTTTCCGGCCCCCTGGAAAACAGCTTCCAGGATTGCTTCTTTGTTTATTGCCTTGCTGAGGGCCTTGCGAACAGCCGGGTTGTCGAACGGTGGTATCAGAGAGTTATATGCCAGATAACCAACGTTCAAACCTTCCTGGTTCATCAGATTGATCGCGGGATCTTCGGCCATTGCCTTGAGATCTGCAGGATTCGGATATGGCATGACGTGACATTCACCGGCTTTCAGCTTCTGATAACGTACAGAAGCATCCGGAGTAATGGCAAAAACCAGATTATCAATTGCCGCTTTACCACGCCAGTAACTCGGATTGGCGGCATAACGGATTACTGCGTCTTTTTGATATGCTACAAGCTGAAAAGGTCCGGTACCAACAGGTTCCTGATCAACAGTATCCGGAGTTCCTGCAGCCATCATTTTATCTGCATATTCACTGGACGTAATGGAAGCAAAATCCATTGCGATATTGGCAATCATTGGTGCTTCAGGCCTGTTCAGAATAAACTTCACGGTATAGTCGTCAACTTTAACAATTTCTTTAATCAGATCAGGCATGGACATACTGTTAAAGTATTCATAGTTACCACCGGAGATCTTATGATAAGGGTGGTCTTTATCGAACTGACGCATAAAGCTGAAAATAACGTCATCTGCATTAAAATCCCTTGTTGGAGTGAAATTCTTTGTCGTATGGAATTTCACACCTTTCCGGAGATGGAATGTATATTCCAGACCATTTTCGGAAACATCCCAGCTCTCAGCCAGACCCGGAGTAATTATTGTTGTACCACGTTCAAATTCAACAAGTCTATTGAACAATTGACGGGATGATGCGTCAAAGGTGGTACCAGCAGTATAGAGCGACGGATTAAACCCTTCCGGACTCCCTTCAGAACAGTACACCAGGGTTTTTGCCTGAACCCCGATCGCACCTACGGTCAATAGTGAAAACCCGCAGAAAGCGGCTAACAGCTTCGATGATTTCCCCATACCTGTAATCTCCTCTTTTATTATTTTACGTAACTCTTCGGGGTGGTCCCATACCACACAAGCTTAAATAAAATAAGAACTATTACAATCTATCCTGTTTTTTCAGCCACGACAATAGTTTTTAGCTTAATGCAACGAGAACTGTTCATGTACCTCTCATCAATGTTCTATTTGCATATTGCCTTGATTTGAACTAGCTTGTATCTATCTTAAACTGTGACTCCAAATATAGGCTAAATAATTCATAAAAATAGAGTAATGACAAAATGTTCGCATACTTTTTAAAACGACTGACACCTTATTTTGTTTCTATGCTGTTCTTTCTTACCCTGTTCCCCATTGCCGGCTCAGCAGCATTCAAGAGTGATCTGACCGCGGATCAACTCGAAGGGCAAATCGTTTCCCGCACCGGTGACTTTGATGCAATGGTCAAAGACAGGACAATCAGAATCCTCATGCCCCACAATAAGACATTTTTTTTCTTTGACGGTGCCAGGCCCAGAGGCCTTAGTTACGACAACGCCATGCTCTTTGAGAAATATGTAAACAAAAAACAGAAAACTAAAACAATAAAAATCAACGTCCTTGTCATCCCCACATCCCGTGATAAACTATTTTCGCGATTAAAGGAAGGTTACGGCGATATCGCCATCGGCAATTTAACCCCCACTGATGAACGGAGAAAACTCGTTGATTTCAGTGATCCTTTCTTAGACAATGTGAGTGAAATTGCGGTAACAAATACCAAAACACCGCTAATGAAAACCTATTTTGACCTGGCAGGGAAAGAGGTTCATGTCCGAAAGTCTTCGAGTTATTATGAAAGCCTGATAAATCTCAATAAATTGCTGACTTCTGTTGGTAAGCCCCCCGTCAAGATTGTCATTGCCAATGATCACCTTGAAGATGCGGATCTGCTGGAAATGGTAAATGCCAATCTCATTCCAACCATCATCATTGACAATCATAAGGGGGTTTTCTGGAAACAAATTTTCAAAAACATCAGGCTCCATGAAGAAGTCAAGGTAAGCCATAGCGGACATATAGCCTGGGCCTTACGTAAAAACAGCCCCAAGCTGAAAGCGGTTATCAATGGGTTTGCCAAAAAAAACAAAAAGGGAACTTTAGGGGGAAACGTCGCTTTCAACCGCTATCTGAAAGACACTAAATATATCAAGAGTTCAACCCAGGGGAAAGAGTTTAAAAAATTTCGCAGTACCATTAAACTTTTCAGGAAATATGGCCAGCAGTATGATTTCGACCATCTGATGCTGGCGGCGTTGGGGTACCAGGAGTCACAACTCGATCATAGTGTTAAAAGTTCTGCTGGTGCCGTTGGCATCATGCAGATATTGCCGTCCACCGCCCGTGATAAGAATGTTGGTATACCTGATATCAAAAAAATCGAACCTAACATTCATGCAGGAACCAAATATCTGCGTTTCATGGCTGACAGGTATTTTCCCGTTAAAGATGGGTTGGATGCCATGAACAGTGCTTTTTTTACCTTTGCAGCCTACAATGCAGGGCCGGCAAGGGTAACCAAATTAAGGGCCGAAGCGGAAAAAAAGGGTCTGGATCCGAATATCTGGTTTAACAATGTTGAACTGATTGCAGCAAAACGTATTGGCCGGGAAACTGTCCAGTATGTCAGCAATATTTTGAAATATTATGTAGCATACAAGCTCCTGGAAGATAAAATAGAATAACTGCTCAGACCGGGCTATCTTCTCTTACTTCCTGCTAACTTGTATTGATGAGGACTGAAAAGAGTCTCGTCTATCGGGTTTGAGACTTATCTGGTGTATGCTGAGGAGGTTGTGTCTCCACCTTCACCTGTCCAGTTGGTATGAAAAAACTTTCCTCTTGGTCTATCTATCCGCTCATACGTATGTGCACCAAAGTAATCCCGCTGCGCCTGGAGCAGGTTAGCAGGGAGCCTTGCCGTGCGGAACCCGTCATAGTAGTTAAGAGCACTGGAATGACAGGGAGCCGGGATACCATGCCTGACCGCTGTTGCCAGTATATTTCTCAGGCTCCGCTGAGCTTGGTCAATCCTATCATTAAAGTAAGTCGCAAGAAGAAGATTATTGAGTTTCGGATTCACCCGGTAAGCCTCTGTGATTTTGTCAAGGAAAACGGAGCGAATGATACAGCCACCTCGCCAGATTCTGGCAATCTCGCCATAATTGAGATCCCAATTGTATTCGGCGGAGGCTTCCTGCATCAGGTTAAAACCCTGGGCATAGGAAATTACCTTAGCAAGGTAGAGAGCTTTTTCTAGTTCGGTTAAAAATTCTTCCCTGTTCCCTTTAAACACAATATCAGGCCCGGTTAAAGATAATGAAGCGGAAACTCGTTCTTCTTTTTGTGCGGAAAGGCATCTGGCAAAGACAGATTCACTGATCAGCGAAAGAGGAATACCCGAGTCCAGTGCAGCAATTACCGTCCACTTTCCAGTGCCCTTTTGTCCTGCAGCATCAAGAATAGTATCAATTAGTGGATTTTCGTCCTCATCCTTATAGGCTAGAATATCACGGGTTATTTCAATTAAATAACTACTCAACTCCCCTTCATTCCACCGGGCAAAAACATGATGCATTTCATCGGCTGTCATCTGCAGCACATCCTTCATAATGTGGTATGACTCACAGATTAACTGCATGTCTCCATACTCAATACCGTTGTGTACCATTTTGACGAAATGACCGGCGCCACCGTTTCCCATCCAGCTGCAGCAGAAGGTACCATCGTCCATCTTTGCTGAAATCGGAACCAGGATAGATTCCAGATCTTTCCAGGCAGCAAAAGAGCCCCCAGGCATAATAGACGGTCCTTTTAGAGCTCCCTCTTCCCCACCTGAAACACCGGTACCAATAAAGAGCAGACCTTTTTCCTCCAGATAAGCAACACGGCGCTGGGTATCATGATAGTTGGAATTTCCACCATCAATAACAATATCCCCTTCTTCAAGATGGGGGAGCAACTGCTCTATAAAATCATCCACAACTTCACCGGCCTTCAGCATCATCATGACTTTCCGTGGGCGTTCAAGAGATCCTGTAAAATTTTCAACAGAATAAAAGCCGCTAATATTTTTATCCTTGGCCCGACCTTCCAGGAAGTTCCCGACTTTGGCACCGGTTCTATTGAAGACAGAAACGGAGAAGCCCTTGCTCTCCATGTTCAACACAAGGTTTTCCCCCATAACGGCTAAGCCTGCAACACCTACATTTGATAATTTGATCATCTGTAATTCCTTATAACCATCTAAGTTAACTAATTAAAACAGTATATGAAAGTCATATACTGTCCCGGGAAAAAAGGGAGCCGGAGAGAAAGAACCTTTCAAACAAACCGAAAAGACCCGGTTCTGATCTATACCGAGCGCACGATGATATTTTTTTTCAAGGCAGAACAAGCCAGAACCCTACTGCTCCCATCCGACAGACATCAGCAACCGACAAGCCGACGTACCCTGACCGGTGTGCACCCCATCTTGGCAGAAATGTTTCATACATAATCATAATTGTTTCTGACCGAAACTGCCTGCTTACCTCAATCTCCGAATTACAACATCATATTTTACATTATGATACCAATTATTCTCGAAGGTCTCTGCGTTCGCTATCTGTTAGTAGCTCTAAGTTTCTGATTTCAAAATCCTCTCCCGATTTTTTGTTTTTTATGACAGTTCCCTGATCCTTATCAGCTGATCCTCAAGATCCCGGATTTCACTCTGCCAGTATTCACTCGAGCCAAAGCCGTCTATTGCTCTGGTGCCCCCGTCCTCCTCAACCTGATGAGCACACCATGCCATATAGTGAATAAAGCGCATGGCACGAAGAGGTTCAATCAGGGACAGGGTTCGTCGGTCAAAGGGCCGAAAAGTTTCATACCCTTCTAAAAAGAAATCGATTTCGACAAAGGACTTGTCAAGCTCCCCGGGAAGAAGCATCCAGACATCCTGCACCGGCGGCCCCATCGCCATATCATCAAAATCGATGATAAAAAACGATTCACCCGGACGATATATCATATTGGCAAAATGACAGTCACCGTGAATACGAATCTGCTCAGTTGAACTAAAAAGTGGTGCTATCTCTTTAATGATCTGCTCAATTGCTTTTTGTAACTGCGGTTTAAAATCCTCAGGCACGCAGATGGCAGCCATCAGGTAGTGCAACTGGCTGCGTACAGAATCCTCGGGGTGCATGGAAATGCGGTGTTCCGCCTTTTTTGTCGCCCCCACATTATGCACTCTGCCCAGCAAACGCCCAAGTTCCAGCCACTGGTCATCATTGTACTCATCAAAACTGCGACCACCGCATTTGGGAAAGACTGCAAAAAGAAGAGACTCGGAGCCGGCCAGCGTAGTGCCATCTTGAAACCGAAGAGGGGCAATGACCGGTACTTCCTGTGCCGCCAGATCGAGCAGGAAAGTGTGTTCATCCAGTATACCATCCTTCGGCCAGCGACCGGGTCTATAGAATTTCACGATCAACCCGGTGCCATCCTCCTGCTCAAGCTCATAAACTCTGTTGATATAACTTGTCAAAGGTCGAAAGAGATTTGTACAACGGACTCCCAGTCTATCTTCAACCAGCCCGAGTACCCGGTCAGGTCCGAGATCATCAAACACCCCCTTTTTCTGCCGCTCATTATTTTCCATACTTTCCTTTATGAGATTTTTTTCTTATCCTGTGTCCGAGCTATCTGTTTATTACCCGATATTCTTAGCCGACTTCCGGATAAATTGCCTGCTATTTGATAAAAACAACAGTCACCAGACAAATGCCCCTGACATCCCATGACCACCCACCTCAGACCATAACCAGCGGCTACTGCAAAAGGTGTAAAACCATACACAATCTTGGTAGTGATAAGGCGATCGCAGGCTGCCACAGGTTAATGACAGAACTTGACTCGGAGGATGCCACCAAAGATTATCTCTTTGGCCCTGCCCGGGGGAAAATGTTTGGCGTTATGGAATGTATACAGCCGGATGGCAGCCTTATAACCCTTCGCGCCTTTTCCGGCCAATTTGACGGGTTATGGGAAGTTGAAGGCTGGGTTCCTCCCCTTTTTAACATTAAAGATTTTTTCAGGAAAAGCGACAAGGTCGAAAAACAGATCAAAACTATCGGCAGAGAAATTGAGATGCTGGCACCCCATTCAGAACCGTGGCTCCTGTTAAGAAAAAAACGCCGCCAACTCTCTCAAGCCTTGATGCTGGAGATCCATAACCTCTATCAACTGAAAAACTTTCACGGGGATACTGCTACACTCAGAGAGACATATTATAATAGAAATGGCATCCCCACAGGCACCGGCGACTGCTGTGCTCCGAAGCTACTGAACTACGCAGCCAGACATCGATTAACACCTCTTGGAATAGCAGAATTTTACTGGGGACGTGAAAATAAATCCGGCAGTCGTCAACATGGTTCATTTTACTCGTCGTGCAGAGAAAAATGTGCACCGATATTAGGCTTTATGCTCTGTGGACTGGATTATCTTGATGAAAAATAACCCGAATAAATCGGAATTTTTAGAATGCCTGGATAAGTGCCTCGAAGGTCTCTCTGCGTTCGCTATCTGATGCTGGTATTAACTACTTTAATTAAATAGCACTTTAGTTTTCTTGTTTTTTATTACAACTTTTATGGAGTAAGGCCCTAAATTGCAAATGAAAATCATCTACCAGGATACGGATATAGTCATTGTAAATAAACCCGGTGGACTTTTATCCGTACCCGGAAGAGGGCCGGACAAACAGGATTGCATTGCAAAAAGATTACAAAATCTCTTCCCCCAGATGATAGAACAGCCTGCAGTACACAGGCTCGATATGTACACATCCGGCCTTATGGTCTTTGCCATAACAAAGGAGGCCCATAGAGCCCTCTCAATACAGTTTGAAAAACGTCAGGTATATAAACGCTACCAGGCCATTCTGGACGGTGTGGTTAAAGGAAAGTCGGGAAAGATACACCTCTCCTTTAGGTTGGATCCGGACAATCGTCCCCTGCAGATCTATGACCCGCAGCATGGTAAACCGGGAATAACACACTGGAAAAACTTAGAGTTGGAGTTGGGAAAAAGCCGAATTGAATTTACTCCTCTTACCGGACGAACCCATCAGCTCCGAGTTCACTCATCTCACCCTCTTGGGCTTGGTATACCGATAATAGGAGACAGCCTCTATGGATCTGGAGCTGATGGAGATCAGATGATGCTGCATGCCACCTCTTTACAGTTTTGCCATCCTGTAAGTAAGGAAAGTGTCGTATTTGAATCTTCTCCGCCCTTTTAATTGGTGCTTTACTCCAGAACTTCTGTAATAAAAAACAAGACATCCAGAAAGGTAATTTAAAATTATATCGTTGAATATACTTCCATAGCACTGATCCAAGCATTCTAAAATTCCGATTTATTCGGGTTAGATACCCTAATAATAATTTTCTCTGTAGGGGAAAAAGAGTGATATTGCCCCTTTCCCCGCTTCTGGTATAATGGTGTCATGAAACAAAAATGGAATTATCAGAATTATATTGATCTTGAATATCTCTTTCATGAGGATACTGATAATCCGCCGATGCAGTTACATGAGCGGGACAGAAATATCTTTCTTGAAAAAGGCGGCGAACTGGATGGCAACCCGCCTGATCACCATAAGCTGATCAGCTTATGGCTGAATGAACGCATTCATCATGAATTTCCCGGCAAAGAGAACAAAAGCCCCGGTGAAATATTCCTGGATAGTCACTCAGCATTGAAAGTGTTACTGGTAGTTCTGGGGATTTTTCTGGGTGTTGGGGCCGGTTTGTCTTTTTTCACCTATTCCGGTACCACACCGGTCAATGTCTTTCACTTTCTGATTTTTTTTGTCTTTTCACAGATTCTTCTCACCCTTCTTCTCGCCTTTTCCCTTCTGTTACGACGACTGACCGGCACAACCGTTTCACTTCCCTCCTTTTATTCTCTATTTTTCGGTAAACTCTTCAAAAAGCTGATACAGCTCACCAGCAAACAGTGGAACAAAAACCTTTCTGCATCAAAAAGGGACAGCGCCAACCAGGCTATGGGTTTAGTCAAATCACACGGCCGCAAATACGGATCACTCTTCTACTGGCCGCTGTTCACCCTTTCACAAATTCTAACCTTTTATTTTAATATAGGTTTACTCGGGGCAACACTTTTTAAAATCAGCACCAGCGACCTTGCCTTTGGCTGGCAATCCACCCTGCAGTTCGGGGCAGCTTCACTGTATAAGATAATTCAGCTTATCGCCCTACCCTGGTCATGGTTCATCCCCCGCGCTATCGCTTATCCTTCTCTTGAAGAAATAGAGGGCAGCAGAATTCTTCTTAAAGAGGGGATCTACCACCTGGCAACAAAAGATCTGGTAGCCTGGTGGCCGTTTCTGATCTTTTGTCTTCTCTTCTATGGACTTTTTTTCCGGGGAATCTGTTATCTTGGCGGCAAATGGATGGAGAAAAGGTCGCTGAATAAGATCAGGTTGAACTCTGCGCCATGCCAAAGACTTGTCCAGAGAATGCTGACCCCGCTGGTTTCAACCCAGGCTCAACCTGAACTGAAAAAAACAGAAAGTGAAGCAATTGAAGGTAAAAAAACGTTCAAGCCGACAGTCGGCAACCATTTATTTCCCCAGTACATCCTTATACCGGATGATATTTATAACACCCTGCCAATGGAGAGTTTTGAACAGATTCTGCACAGTCTTGGTTTTGCAGTGAAAGAGCAGCTTAAATTCATGACTGATTATGACAGTGACCAGGAAATAAAAGAATATCTTCAACAGCAACTCTGGGATAACAACACGGGGCTGCTGATCATCATGGAAGGATGGATGGTACCGCTCATCGACTTCCTCACCTATCTTGAAGAGTTACGCTCCGCTGTAGCCAAAGAAACAATTATCACCATAGCACTTATCGGCCGCCCTGCAGAAACAGTTTTCACACCCGTTTCACAAGACGATTACACAATCTGGCAGAAAAAAATACAAGCCCTGGGTGACCCCTGCCTGAATCTTTTTCCCCTGACACCCGGTAAAGAGACATAACCCGAATATGATTCCTGAATTTGCAATCCTCGGCCATCCTAATGAAGGCAAATCCTCAGTTCTCTCCACCCTGGCTGAAGACGATTCCGTCAGAGTCAGCCACACCCCCGGTGAAACCACTGAGTGCCGTACCTTTCCTGTGGTTATAGACGGCGAAGAGATACTGCGATTTACCGACACACCCGGATTCCAGAATCCGGCCAGGGTGCTCAGTCTGTTTAAAAAACTGGATAAAAGCGGCAACGAGCTCCTAGGGGAGTTCAGGCTGCTGGCAGCAGACATCCCCGAACTTCACGATGACCTCGAGTTGCTGAAACCGGTTGAACGGGGTGCTGGAATCATCTATGTGGTTGACGGTTCACGCCCTGTA
>JGI24023J19991_10000176_pt1 | contig 46835 bp, 43 predicted proteins | sample Cruoilmetagenom1_FD_19991 | JGI IMG/M metagenome (IMG submission 19991)
ATTTCCTTGGCCATGAAGTGCCGGTGATTGCCTTTGTCCACCGTAAGGGCCGAGGCAACCGACTTCTGGATCGGCCGTTCTACCGGCTCGCCGTCGCGATTGCGGATCGCAAGGCCGTCCCGGGTCATCACAGCCCAATCGCCGTCTTCGAGATAGCTGATGGTGTCGGTTAGTGGCGCGAGCGCGATGGCATCCGAGCCCAGATACATCTCGCCATCGCCGAAACCGATCGCCAAGGGCGAGCCCTCGCGGGCGGCGATCATCAGGTCATCATGGCCATTGAAAATGATGCCGAGCGCGAAGGCGCCCTCAAGCCGCTTCAGCGCCCGCGACACCGCCGCGACCGGATCGTGGCCGGCCTCCCGTTCCCGGGAGATCAAATGCACGATCACTTCCGTATCGGTATCGGTCGAAAAGGTAGCGCCCGATGCTTCGAGCTCCTGGCGCAGCTCGCGGAAATTTTCGATGATGCCGTTATGCACGACCGAGACCTGATCGGTCATGTGGGGATGGGCGTTTGCTTCCGTGGGAGCGCCATGGGTGGCCCAGCGCGTATGGCCAATGCCAGTGTGCCCATTGAGAGGCTGCTCGGCCAGGCGGGCCTCCAGTTGGCGCAGCTTGCCCTCGGCCCGCCGGCGACGAAGCGTGCCATCCTCGAGCGTGGATATGCCCGCCGAGTCGTAGCCGCGATATTCCAGGCGCCGCAACGCGTCGACCAGAGTCTCGGCCACCGGCGCCCGCCCAAGAATTCCGACTATTCCACACATAAGTCGCTTCGCTCCAAGCGATTGACCTGGCGATTAGATATCCCAACGGAGAACTGTCAACAAATCACGAGGGGTTATCGTTTATTTCTGGGCTTCCTGGTTCGGCGGGCGCGCACCTTGGCGGCCCACCCTTCGCGTTCCTGCTGGGGCGCGCGGGTTACCGCCAGTGCGTCCTCAGCGACATCCTTGGTAATGACGCTGCCGGACCCGACATAGGCGCCCTGCCCGATCCGGACCGGTGCAACCAGTGCACTGTTGGATCCGATAAACGCGCCTGCTCCGATCTCGGTCAGATGCTTGTCGAAGCCGTCGTAATTACAGGTGATTGTGCCCGCGCCGACATTGGCGCCCTCGCCCACCCGGGCGTCACCAACATAGGCCAGGTGGTTGGCCTTAGCACCTTCGGCAAATGTGGCGTTCTTGACCTCGACAAAGTTGCCGATCCGAGCCTGCTCGCCGATTTCGGCTCCAGGACGCAATCGAGCGAACGGACCTATGGTAGCGCCGCGCTTCACGTGGGCGCCCTCCAAATGGGAAAAAGCTTTGACGATCACGCCATCTTCTAGCGTCACATTCCGGCCCAGCACGATGTGCGGTTCGAGCACCACGTCCTCACCCATGACGGTGTCGGCGCTGAGATACACCGTTTCGGGTGCGATCAGCGTCGCGCCATTCGCCATGGCAAGCTCTCGCAAGCGCTGCTGCATGGCGGCCTCGGCCCGGGCCAATTCAGCCCTTGTATTGATGCCGAGCACCTCTTCTTCTTCGCAGGCCACTGCCACCGCTTGGAGGCCGTCCGCGCGGGCGACCTCGACCGCGTCGGTCAAATAAAACTCGCCCTTGGCGTTGTCGTTGCCGATCTTGTCCAGGATTTGCAATACGACCTCGCCGCGAAAGCCGAAAACGCCGGAATTGCAGAGGGTTATGGCGCGCTCTTCCGGACTCGCATCCATTTCTTCGCGGATCGCCATCAGCCTGTCATCGCCATTGGTGATCAATCGGCCATAGCCCGTGGGGTCGCGCGCCTCGAAGCCGAGCACAACGACGTCAGCCCCCTGCCCCAGCGCTTGGCGCACCGTGCCGACCGTCTCTGGGCGCAACAACGGCGTGTCGCCGTAAAGCACAACGACATCGCCCGAGAATCCCTCCAGGCATTTCCGCGCCGTCAGGACGGCGTCTGCGGTGCCGTCCTGCTTGGTCTGGACGATGCATTTGGCTGAGGCGTCGAGATCGCGGCAATAGGCTTCGACCGCATCCATGGCGGGCCCAAGAACTACGGTTTTCTGGTCGAAGCCGGCTGCAACCGCCATCGCCAAGACATGGCCTAGCATGGGTGTGCCGCCCAGCGGGTGGAGCACCTTCTCGAGCTCCGATTTCATCCGCGTTCCCTTGCCCGCTGCAAGAATCACCGCAATCGACGGACGGCCGGTCATGATGAGCGGACCTCTTCAGACGTCACAGCCATGCTTGATCCCGTAAAACCCAGTTGCAACGGCGCATCGCGGCGTGAATCGATGCGGCGTGGTGCTATCGAGGGCTTAGCGTCCGCAGGTCGTGACGCCAAGCAATTTGTAGAAAGGACAGAAGCGCAGGAGGCCGGTGGCCAGCAGAAACAGGCCAAGCCAGCCCCATGGTGTCTGCGGTCCGATGAAGACCAACAGGATCAACGCAACGCCTACGGGCATCCGTATCCAACGGTCGGCGAGGCCTACATTGGCTTCCATCGGCAGCTCTTTAATTCGACCGCCTTGACGCTGCAAACTTCCGGCAGTTCCTCATAGGGATGGGGCGCTAAAGGTATCGCACTGATTGAAGTCGCCGGACTCGAAGCCGCGGCGGAACCAGCGCACGCGTTGCTCCGAAGATCCGTGGGTGAAAGCGTCTGGAACCACATAGCCCTGCGTCTTACGTTGCATCTTGTCATCGCCGATCGCGCTCGCCGCGTTTAGCGCCTCGTCGATATCACCCGGCTCCAAAATATCTTTTGTGCGGTCGGCATTCTTCGCCCAGACGCCGGCAAGGCAGTCCGCCTGCAACTCCATCCGCACCTGAAGCGCGTTGGCGTCGCGTTGTCCCATCCGCATCTTAGCGCGCTGGACCTCTTCGGAGATGCCAAGCAATGTCTGGACATGGTGTCCCACCTCGTGGGCGATCACATAAGCCTGCGCGAAGTCGCCCGGCGCGCCGAACCTGTTCTTAAGATCGCTGTAGAAACTCAGATCGATATAGAGCTTTTGATCGAGCGGACAGTAAAACGGGCCCATCTGAGCCATTCCGACGCCACAGGCCGAGCGAACACCGCCCTCGAACAGCACGAGGGTCGGTTCCCGGTAGCGTTTGCCGGACTGGCGGAAGATCTTTTTCCAGGTGTCTTCGGTGTCGGCCAAAACCACGGAAATGAATTGCTTCATCTCATCGGTACGGCTCGAACGGGGCTGCTGAGTCCGAGGCGCCTGGGGACCGGGACGCTGTGCCGGTGGCAACTGCGTCTGCGGCCTCGGCATTTGCACATCGGGCATCCCGCCCGGTTGTCCGCCTCCCAAGAGTATCCGCGGGTCGATGCCGAAAAACCACATCAACCCTAGTATGACAAGCAGGCCAAAAATTCCGATGCCGCCACTGCGCCCGCCACGGCTTTGCGGCATGGGAACCCGCATGCGGCGGCCACCGCTCGGGAACGGAAAGCCAAATCCTCCGCGGCGAGGACCGCCCGCGCCGCGCCGATCCTCAACGTTGTCGCTTTGCCTGCGGCCGCGCCATTTCATCGCGTCACCTCGTCCGTTTTCTGATCCGCATCGCCCGCCGCCAAGCTCCACCGGCGCCGGTCCAGGGCGAATTCTGCACGGCATATGGCGTTAGGCAAGGTCAAATCCAAGCGACCGCAACCTACTGACTCAAACCTGCTGATAGGCATCGCGGTAGCTCTCGCGCAGCACATTCTTTTGTATTTTGCCCATGGCGTTGCGCGGTAGCGCGTCGACGAAATAGATCCGCTTCGGTCTTTTGAAGGCTGCCGTCTCCGCTTCCAGCGCATCAGCGATCGTGTGCTCGTCCAATTCGGCCCCCGGTTTCTTGGCGATCACCGCGGTAACGCCCTCGCCAAAATCGGGGTGGGGCACGCCGATCACCGCGGACTCCGAGACGCCCGCGATCGCATCGATGGCGGCCTCGATTTCTGCCGGATACACGTTGAGACCGCCGGAGATGATCAAATCTTTGTCTCTGCCGACGATCCAAAGATACCCGTCCTCATCGATCCGCCCGAGATCGCCGGTGATGAAATAGCCGTCTTCGCGAAACTCGCTGGCGGTGAGATCGGGCTTGCGCCAATACCCCTTGAAGACATTGGGTCCGCGGACTTCGATCGCGCCCACTTCGCCGGGTACAACCGCTTCACCGGTCACCTGATCAGATATGCGCAGCTCGACGCCCGGCAATGGAAAGCCAACAGTCCCCGCGCGCCTCTCACCATCGTAGGGGTTGGAGGTGTTCATGCCGGTTTCGCTCATACCGTAACGCTCCAGGATTGCCTGTCCGGTGCGAGCCTTGAACTGGGAGAAGATATCGGGCGAAAGCGGCGCCGAGCCCGAAATGAACAGGCGCATCGAGCGCACTATTTCCCGATCGAGCTGCGGACTTTGCAGAAGGCGGATATAAAAGGTCGGCACGCCCATCATTACCGTCGACGCCGCCAAATGCAGCAGCACGTCGTCCACGTCGAAGCCCGGAAGCAAATGCAGCGACGCGCCCGCCGCCATCACCGTGTTGATCGCCGTGAAAAGGCCGTGGACGTGATAGAGCGGCAGGGCATGCAGCAGGCGGTCGGTCTCGCTAAAACACCAGATCTTGGCCAGCGCCTCGGCATTCGAGATCAAATTCCCATGAGTCAGCATCGCTCCCTTGGAGCGGCCGGTCGTGCCGGAGGTATAAATAATCGAGGCTATGCCGTCGGCGTGCTGCTCCGCGTCTTCGAAGGTCGTATCGGCGGCGGCGGCGCACGCAGCGAATGATCCCTCGTCATCGGCACCTAGCGTTTCGAGCCGGGGCACGCCCGCCTCCGCGGCAACCGGCTCAATTACATTCCTTGAGTCTGGTCCGCACACCATTAGCGCCGGTTCGGCATCGGCCAAAAAGTAACCCAATTCGGAGGGCGTATAGGCCGTGTTGAGAGGGACATAGACGGCGCCCATTCGCACGGCGCCCAGATAAAGCAGCAGAGTTGCTGCCCCCTTAGGAGTTTGCGCCGCAACCCGGTCGCCCGGCGCCACGCCCAAGTCACGCAGCGCGTTCGCGGCCCGAGCCGTTTCCAGATCCAAATCGTGATAGCTGTAGCGTCGGCCGCCAGCGGATTGGAGGAACGGCCTGGATGGGGCCTGCGAGCCCGTTCTCGTCAGGAATTGATAGAGACCCATGCCCATCGGCCGCAACATCCATTACATGGCCACCGATTACGACCGGGCGAGGAAACTGTCTACCGCGACCACTTCATCCTGATTCTGAGGAAATTTAAGATAACACACTGAAAAAAATAATAGAGTGCATGGTGAAGCGGCCACACGTTTAGGAACTGTGGATAACTTCTGCGGCGGCATAGTGGCCGAGCATCTGTCACGAAAGTGAAATGGGAATGAGCGATGCTGCGCTCACCCGGACGCTCCACTCCCGGGAGGAGTAGCTCGGTTCGCGTGCTGCGTATGAGCCCCGGCAAACCCCGCGCCGGGGCTCATTTTATTGATGGTCCACCTTTTGTCGCAAGACGTCTGCAGCCCGGACCGGCGCCGGCCCGCTGCAGTCGAGTCCGGCGCCGCCTGGCCATTAGAAAAGGGCAGGGCTTGCGCCCTGCCCTTTCCTTATCCCGCTGTAAAGCGCTGTCAACAGCGCCCGTCCGGCGAGACGATCCAAAGAGAGTTCGATTCCAAGATCGCTTGATCCGAAGACCTCACGACCCGAGGTTCTCCCTACTCTCCAGACCTTCGGCTCCGGCCCTGGGACCATGGTCTCCCATGGCCTAGGACCTTTGCCTGGGTCCGTGACCCATTGTTTAGCGTCGCGTTCGCGTACGACGTGATCTTGGGATCGGCCAGATCCTAAGATCCCTCGACAATGTTCCTTGGGCCCCCCGATGCCGGTCTGTGCTCTTCCTATTCTCCACCGAAGTGGAGCCTTGGAGGCGCCGCGACACCGGGATGTGAAACACTGCCTAAGCCGCTCTCGGCAAAGAACGACCTCGGACTTGCCGCGTCCTTGTTGCACTGGTTTTCCCCGAAGGGCTCCCGCACAACCAAGTTCAAGCGTACTTCAATTTTTTATTTGCGCCAGGGTTCACGGGCACCGGGTACGTGGTTATCCCCGATATCCTCATTTTCCACAGGAGCGAGCGGTCTCGATGGGTTGTTCAATCAACCATCGAGATAGGAAATCCTCTAGGTCTATGGACCCATCCGGTAGAATTTGCGTAATTCCGCAAGATTGTGCAGAGATATCGCCGCGAATCAGTGCGCCCACCTGGATTGGACATGGCCGAACCGTCAGTCGAGTATCTGACCACCAAGGAACTTGCCCAGCTGCTCCGGATCAAGGAGCGCAAGGTCTATGACCTCGCGGCCTCGGGCGCGATTCCTTGTAGCCGGGCCATGGGCAAGCTGCTGTTTCCCCGTGCCGCCGTCAATGACTGGGTCGCCCAGCACAGTTCCGGCGCCGCGGCGCCGCTCGCGGCAGACCGGCCGGCGGTGATGTTGGGAAGCAGTGATCCGCTGCTGGAATGGGCGCTTCGGGAATCCCATTCCGGTCTCGCGAGCTTCCTCGATGGCAGCATGGATGGCCTGGAGCGTTTTGCCCTCGGTGAAGGTGTTGCGACCGGCCTTCACGTTTTCGATCCCGCAAGTGGAGATTGGAACCGGTCGGCCGCTGCGGCGCGCTTCAAGGGGCAGCCAGTGGTGCTCGCCGAATGGGCCTGGCGCGACCGCGGACTGATTGTCACTCGCGGAAATCCGAAAAATATCGCCGGCGTCGATAGTCTTGGCGGACTGACGATTGTTCCCCGGCAGGCCGCCGCCGGCAGCCAAGTTCTGCTCGAACATTTGCTGCAAGAGGCCAGCATTGGAAGTGGCGATATCGATCAACTGCCCCAGGCGCGAAGTGAAGCGGACGCCGCACTCGCGGTTCTCGAGGGCAAGGCGGACGCAGCCCTCGGGCTCTCGTCACTGGCGAGGCAATATCAGTTGGACTTCGTGGAGATCGTTAAGGAGCGCTTCGACCTGCTGGTGTGGCGGCGGGACTGGTTTGAGCCAGCGTTTCAGGACCTAATGGCATTTTGCCGGTCCAGTGAATTCCTAGAGAAAGCCCAGGAGCTGGGCGGCTACGACATATCGGGGCTTGGCCGCGTGCATTTCAACGGCTGATGCGTTCGCGCTCCGGCGCAGGCGCAGCGTCGACGATCAACTCCCATCCTTGTCGGCATTCGGGAAGAACAACTGCTGACCGTCCAGCTGATAGCTGGCAATCGCGTCCTGGCCGTCCTTGCTCACAATCCAGTCGATGAAGGCCTGCCCTGACTTTGCCCGCACACCAGAATGACGCTCTGGATTGACCAGAATGACCCCATATTGGTTGAACAAGTCGTCGTCGCCCTGAACCTGGATCGCATGATCGCGCCTATTCTTGAAGCTGATCCAGGTCCCTCTGTCGGTCAGTGAATAGGCACCCATTTCCACTGCGGCATTCAGGGTTGCCCCCATGCCCGCACCCATTTCGCGATACCACTTGCCGGAATGTTCCGTTGGATCGACCTTCGCCCCCTGCCACAGCGCCAGTTCCTTTTTGTGTGTCCCGGAGTCGTCGCCGCGGGACGCAAACATCGCCCCGGATTTCGCAATCCCTGCCAGGGCCTCAGAGGCGTTCTTGGAACCGGAAATGCCTGCGGGATCGTTTGCCGGTCCGACGATCACGAAGTCGTTGTACATGACATCGTGCCGCTTCACGCCATGGCCATCGGCCACAAACTTCTCTTCGGCCGGCTTGGCGTGAACCAGCAATACGTCGCCATCGCCATTGCTTGCGTTCTTCAGGGCCTGCCCTGTGCCGACCGCCACCACACGGACATCAATGCCGGTTTTCTTGCTGAAGAGTGGAAGGATGTGATCGTAGAGGCCCGAGTTCTTTGTCGACGTGGTCGATTGCAAGACGATGAAATCGTCCGCGGCCAAGGATCGCGTGGCAATGCCGCCTGGCGCGGCACCGATAGCGAGAACCACAAGAAAAAGCCAAAAACCTGCCAACGCTTTATTCATGCCATCCACTCCAAGCCGACATTACATAACGATCCGACCAGCCAGATAATCCTGGGCCTCAGAGCTCTGGGGATTGTCGAAAAACTGCTCCGCCAGCGCCTGCTCAATGATCCGGCCCTGGTCGATGAATATGACCTCATCCGCCAGCCTCTTGGCTTGGCCGAAAGCATGGGTCACGAAGACGATCTTAGTCCCCCGGGATTCGGCCTCCTTGACCAAACTCTCGATGGCCGAGACCGATGCGGGGTCCAAGCTCGCGGTTGGTTCATCTAGAAACAAGACATCGGGATCGAGCGCCAAGGCCCGAATGAGCGCGAGGCGCTGCTGTTCGCCGCCTGACAGCTTGCGTGCTGGGGAATTCGCCAGATGGCCTAGCGCGCCCATCGCCAGCAGCTCATCTCGGCGCGGCGCGATTTCGCCGTCCCTGGACTTCAGAACAAATTCGATATTGGCGGCCACCGAACGGCGCAACAGTACCGGTTGCTGAAAAACCATGGCCTGGCGTTTCCGGATTTCGATCGAAACCGGCTTGCCTTGCCACAGAACTTCGCCTGACGTGGGGACAATCAGCCCATGGAGCAAGCGCAACAGCAGGCTTTTGCCAGCGCCGTTTGGGCCCATCACCACGGTTATGGGACCTGCGCCAATTGTCAGGCTCACATCGTCGATCAACCGCTTGCCGCCCGCCTCGAAGACGAGATTGCGGGTTTCGACGGGCAGAATGCCGTCGCGCTCATTGCCGGCGCTCGCGACCGACTTGGGCTTTGCGGCCATATCAAGCATAGGCAAATCTCGCCGCCGTGCCGCGCAGCGCCATCACGGCCCCATTCACCGAGAGCGCAATCGCGATCAGCACAATGCCGAGCGCCAGCGCCAACGCCAAATCGCCGCGCGACGTCTCCAGCGCGATCGCCGTGGTCATGACCCGTGTCAAATGATCGATATTGCCGCCGACGATAATCACGGCGCCGACTTCAGCGATCGCGCGGCCAAAGCCCGCCAGAGCGACCGTTAGCAGGCTGAAGCGGCCATCCCATAGCAGCGCCCCGATCGCGCGGCCCGGCCCCACGCAAAGCGACCGAAACTGTTCGGCGTATTCGCTATGCAAGTCCTCGATGATTTGCCGCGATAGCGCGGCTACGATCGGCGTCACCAGCACGATCTGAGCAATGATCATAGCGGTCGGCGTATAGAGCAGCTCAAGCCATCCAAACGGGCCCGCGCGGGAGAATGTGAGATAGACCAACAGGCCCACCACCACCGGCGGTAAGCTCATCAGAGCGTTCATCAAGACCGCAATGGCGCCGCGCCCCGGAAATCGCCAGGCCCCGGCGGCGGCGCCTAGGGGAAACCCGATCAGACAGGAAACCGCCACCGCCGTCAGCGAGACCCGCAGGGACAGGCCCACGATTTCCATCAGATCGGGATTGGCGTTAAACACCAATTCGAGGGCGAGGCGAAAGGCCTGGGCGAATTCATGCATCTAGATGGTCCATGCGCGACTTTCTGCACTATCCTGTATTATTCTGCATAATTTACGATGAATTGACAATGCGTCGGTAGATCGAGTCGGTCTTATGGAGACAGTCTACGGTGTAGGCCCTCGCGCCTTCAGCCTGCCCCGCCGGTTCTCTGAGATCTCTAGCCTTCCCGGCTCGAAGGCTTGCTCCAGGGCCGGCACGGCTTGGTAGGCATCGCAGTCACCGCACATGAATATGTCGACTGCTGCGTACGCGCGCTCCGGCCAGGTGTGGATGCTGATATGGGACTCAGCCAATAGAGCAACGCCCGTCACGCCGCCGCTGGAAAGAAATTTGTGAAGGCGGATGTCAAGAACGGTGGCCTGCGCCGCCTCGGCGGCCCGCCTTAGCGTGGCTTCGATGAAGTCTTCATCATCGAGACGCTGGGCGCCCCACAGCTCCAGCAATAAGTGCAATCCGGCAAAGCGCTCGCCGTCTAACTCGACAAATTTGTCGTCCAGCCCCACCTGTCCGGTTTCAGCTTCTTTCGTCTCGACGAGCGGTCGATTCATTAGCGAATTGTTCCCATCACTTCACGCTGGCCAATGGCCGGCGTCTGCTTATCACAGGAAACTCATTTCGGCACGCTGATCTCAATTCAAGTGCGGCCAGTTGGGTGGCGGCGTCCCAAATGCGGTTGTCTCCGTCAATGGAACAGGCCTGGCAGCAGCTAGCCTGTTGATTATGCGGGTAAACCCAGCGATAGGGCCCGGTTCGCCTTGCTGTTGCCACGTTGCTGGCCAATGGAAGAAGCTGCGGGCCATCGAAATGTACTGAAGCACGGGGCCTAACAACCACGCGCATTGCGTGGTGGTTCAGTATGGGTGGTGGAATGAGGGTGTCGGTTTTCCGAACGGTCCGGCGGGGGCTGCCGCGCTCGCCTTGCATTCATTTTCTCTTCCTCGCCTGCGCCATTGTGGCGCCGACCGCAGCCTCGGCGGAATCTATGGGCGAGGCCCTCTCCTCCGCATATGTCACCAATCCAACGCTGAATGCGGCGCGCGCCCAGCAACGCTCAGTCGACGAGCAGATCCCGATCGCCAATGCGGACCTGCTGCCCGACGTCAAGTTCAACGCCGACAGGGGGCAGGAGGTCCGCAACCTAAAGCTTTCGGAACAGGCAGGCAGTGGTCTTTCGTCTGTGTTCTCGGAGGGCAAGACTCGGCCGGCCGGCTATTCCTTCACACTCAATCAAAACCTGTTTCGCGGGTTTCGCACCATCAGCGCCATTCGCGAAGCTAAGGCCAATATTTTTGCGGGCATCGAGAATCTCAGGAACTCCGAGCAGACCACTCTGCTCAACGGAGCAACCGCCTATATCGATGTTTTGCAGAACCAGGCCATCGTCCGGCTGCAGGAGAACAACGTCAAAGTGCTGCGCGAGCAGCTCAAGGCGACCCAGGACCGCTTCGAGGTCGGCGAAGTGACGAGAACCGACGTTGCGCAATCCCAGGCGAGCTTGAGCAGCGCCATATCGCAGCTCAGCCTGGCCCGCTCCAATCTCAAGACCGCCCGGGCGAACTACGAAGAAGTTATCGGCCATCCGCCAAGCGATCTGAGCCAGCCGACTCCGATCGATGGCCTCCTGCCTACGGACCAGCAGTCCGCGCTGGCAATGGCAGATGAAGAAAGCCCGACGATCCTGAATGCCATCTTTCTGGCGGAAGCCTCGCGCTACGCCGTCAAAGAGCTGGTTGGCGAACTTCTGCCTGAAGTCACGTTTGAAGCCGAACACCAATTTCGCTTCGAGCCCTCGCGCACCGTTGAAGAGCAGGAAACCACCACCTTTGTAGGCCGGGTGAACGTACCGCTGTACCAGGGTGGTGGGGTCGCCGCCCAGGTGCGCCAAGCCAAAGAGGTGAACCGGCAGCGTCTCGATGAGGTCGTCGCCTCGCGCACCCAGGTCCGCGCCGATGTGGTTTCAGCCTGGGGCCAGCTTGTTGCCGCGCGGGCCCAGATCGAATCGGACGAATCTGCAGTCAACGCCAACAACATCGCGCTTCGTGGTGTTCGCGAGGAAGAACGGGTCGGTCAGCGCACGGTGTTGGACGTGCTGGACGCCGAACAAACCCTGTTGGATTCTCAAGTCAACTTGGTGACCTCCAAGCGGGACAAGGTCGTGGCCGCATATACGGTGCTGCAATCCGTCGGCCGCCTCGACTCCTACACCTTGAACTTGCCCGTACAGCACTACGATCCGCTGCTGCATTACCGGAAGGCTAAGTTCAAGCTCCTTGGACTGAATCCCGACCGGGGCAGCCTGATCTTCCAGATCTTCAACAGCGGCGACGCCTACTCCAATTATCCCAACCGCTGAACGGGTGGTGCGGCTGGTGGCCCCCAGCGCGCGATTGATCCAACAAACCTGCTCCGTTGCCTGGAGATAAGCGCCGGAACCGATTAAGTTGCTGATCGCGCATAATGGGCACCACTGCCCATGTGTTTCGACGCTAAAGACTTGTACCCTGCGTTTGACGGCGATCGGCCCTTGATTTACGCAATCACAATCTCCGCCTCGGCAATGCTTGAGAACTGCTCATGAGTATTCGCAGCTGGCTCGGTATCGCGCTGATCGCGCTCGCGGCGGGCATCCTCGCATTATGGTATTTCGGGGACCGCCGCGAATACATGATTTCGATTGCTGCCGGCCAAAAGTCCGAGCAAGCCTTCCGGCTCATCAAAGCGATCCAGCTTGTCACCCACCGGCACTATCCCGAGATCGAGATCGAGGTTTTCGAAACTCGCGGATCGCTGCAGAACGCCAGACTGCTCGACAGCGGCGCCGTCGATCTTGCCACCACCCAGGCCGATCTTGTGTTTGGCCGCCGGGCACAGCTGGTGGCGGAACTTTATCCGGATGCCTTCCAGCTGGTGGTGCGGCGCGAAAGCGGCATCAGGGACATTGGCGACCTGGTTGGCAAGCGGATCGCGCTGCCTCCCGATCAGAGCGGTGAGTATGAATCTTTTTGGTTCCTGGCATCGCACTACGATCTGACAATGGACGAATTGGAGGTGTTCCCCGGCACCGAGGCGACAACCGATTGGTTGATGATCAACGGCGATGTGGACGCGCTGTTCCGTGTTCGCGCGGCAGGTGATGCCTCAGTCCTGCGGCTGATCGACGAGCTCGACGCCGAGGTCATTCCAATCCCCCAGGCGAGCGCTTTGCGGCTGAAGCAGCCCGCGCTGGAGGTCGGCGTCATTCCGGAGGGTTCCTATAATGGCCGCCCGGCCGTTCCTGGGCGCAACCTTCCGACCGTGTCGGTCCAGCGGCTGCTGGTGGCCCGCGAAGACGTGCCGGACGAGGTCATCTCGAAGCTCACTTCGATCCTATTTGAGCGACGCCGCGAGCTGATTGATCTTGTTCCGCTTGCGGGTTCGATCACCGCACCCAACCGCAGCGGCGGCACGTTCTTGCCCATCCATGCCGGCGCGCAAGCGTTTTACGACCGGGACCAACCGTCGTTTCTGCAGGAGAATGCCGAGGCGCTGGCGCTCGCGGTCTCCATCGTGGTGGTCTTTTTCTCCGGCATGCTGCAGCTGGCTTCTCGTCGGCGCAAACGGGTGATGGATACCTATAATCGCGAACTGCTCGAACTGGCCCAGCGCGCCCGAAAGGCGACCAGCTTTCAGGCTCTCGATCAGTGCCACGCTCAGCTCGCCGATTTTGTTGGCCGGATCGTCCAGGCAGCCGAACGCGGCAACATCAACGCCCAGGAATTCAATCTGTTCAATTTCACCTATTACGCGGTGGAGGACGCCATCCGAGACCGGGAGGTCCAGATGGAACGGGCCGAAAGGACTGACACGGGCGCAAGAAGGAACTCGATGCGCCGGATCAAGGGGCCAAGGGAGGCCGCTTCGTGATGGGCCGGTCTCGCATTGTCGACTTTTGCGTGATTGCCGGTTTCGCGCTGCTGATCGGCTTAGGCACCGGCCTTGTGGTCGAGCGCTACGCCCGCGCCAGCACCGTCGAGTCAGCATTCGATCGGATGAGGCTGTTTCATGACTTGAGAAAGGCAGCCGTCGAGGACTTCATGCGCTCGATGACATCCGACGTCAGGGCCATGAGCCGAAACGGCCGGATGATCGAGGCGGTCAAGAGCTTCGATGAGTCCTGGAACCAGATGGGAACCGATGCGCCCCAAGTGCTGAGGCGGCTTTACATTGATGAGAATCCCTATGCTCTGGGAGAGCGAGGGCTGTTGAAGGACGCGGGCGACGGCTCCCGCTACAGCAAGGTTCATGCCGAGTTTCACGAATGGGCCAGACGCTTTCTCGGCCACTTCCGCTACTACAACATGTTCCTGATCGATCGCGACGGAAACATCGTCTACAGCGCCGCCAAAGAGGAAGACTTTGCCACTAACTTGAACGACGGCCCCTATAGCGATAGCCCGTTGGGGCGGGTTTTCCAGCTCGCGGTCAATCGTGGCCCAGACCGGGTGTCTGTCTCCGATTTCGAACTCTACGCGCCGAGCCAGGAAGTGCCCGCGACCTTCATCGCCACCGCGATCTATTCAAAAGACCGGGAATTACAGGGCGTCTTGGCGATCGAACTGCTCGCCGGGCCCATCAACGACCTGCTGCACTTCACCGCAGGGATGGGCGAGACGGGGGAGACCTATCTGGTGGGCAATGACAGTTTGATGCGCAGCCAATCACGGTTCATCCGGCATTCGACCCTGCTCTCGCAGCGGGTGGATACGCCTTCGGTCAAGAACGCGCTTGCTGGATTCAGCGGCGCCCTGGTGATCGACGATTACCGCGGCGTTCCGGTGCTCTCGGTTTACTCGCCAGTAGATTTCGGCGGCCAGCCCTGGGTGCTGCTGGCCGAGATCGACCGCGACGAAATTCTGGGGCAAATGGATATATGGCCGATTCTGATGTCGGGATTGATCGCAGGCCTGTTGGCTGCACTGGCGGCAATCACTGTCTATCGCATCTATATCTGGCGTTAGCGCCAGCACGAATCAGCACTGTATTGGCACCGTTGCCGATACGCCGATAGCCCGCGGCACGCCTTTAATAAGCTCATTTATGAATTGAGCTTAATTGTATAAGCCTTTGAAAAAAAATGGTGAGCCCGGTAGGAATCGAACCTACGACCTGCTGATTAAAAGTCAGATGCTCTACCAACTGAGCTACGGGCCCCGTGAGGCGATGGTATAGCTCATGCCCTCGCCGCAAAACAATCCGATTCCTCGGAAATGCGCTTTCAATCCATTTGGCAGCACTCAAGGGATTTCCGATGACGGTCCAATAGGCGCCCCCTATAAAGGGCGGCCATGCCTCCGACCGACTCAAACATTGTCCTAGACGGCCTTGCGGCAGCGTCCCGTGCACGGCGCCTTCGCGCCATAGTCCTAATGTGCCTCACCATTCTGATGTTCGCGGTGCTCGATACCACCGGCAAGTATTTGGTCACCACCGCCGGAATGCCGGTTACCCAGGTCGTGTGGCTACGTTTCCTAAGCCAAGTCGTCTTTACGTTGCTGATTTTTGGACCCCTCGCCGCCATCAGGCTCGCGGGCTCAAATAAGCTCGGCATGCAGGTTGCTCGGTCCACGTTGATGTTCGTGATCACGATTCTCAACTTCATTGCGCTGAAACAGCTGCAACTCGATCAGAACATCACTATCTTTTTTCTCTCCCCCCTGGTGATCGCCGCCCTTTCCGGGCCCTTGCTCGGCGAGTGGATCGATTGGCGTCGCGCGCTTGCAATTGGATTTGGATTCTTGGGCGTGCTGGTCGTCATCAGACCAGGCTTCGGTGGTTTTCAGCCGGCCTATCTGATCGCGATCTGCGCCATGCTCTGTTATTCGCTTTACAATATTTCAACGCGATATCTTGCGGCCTTCGACGCCTCGGAAATCACGTTCTTCTATTCTCCGCTGGTCGGCTTCGTTGCGTGCGCGCCGTTTGCGCTGGCGCATTGGCAATCGCCCCAGAACCTGACGACATGGATTCTGCTGCTCTCCATGGGCGCCTCGGGCGGCCTCGGACACTGGCTGCTGATATTGGCCCACCGCGACGCGCCGGCGCCGATTCTGGCGCCCTTTGTCTATACCGGACTGCTATGGGTTGGGCTGGGTGGATATATCGTGTTCGGCGACGTTCCGGCCTACTGGACGATTGGCGGATGCGCGATCGTGATCGCATCGGGCATATATCTAATCCACCGCGAGCAGCTTCGAGGGGTGCAAGGTTAAATTTTCGTTAACTTTTTTTCCACGGCACCTTGGCGGCGGACAGCCGAATTACCATATCTTTTCAACTAGACGAGCCGGGGGGCACGCCGCGGGAGGCACCCCATGAAAGCTCTAGCGGCCCTGGCTACGATAACAATCGTGGCGGCGACCGGTGTTGTGCTGGCGACCGCTGCGGAACGGACGGCAAGACTCACGGACCCGGCTGTGACCAGCCCGGGGAAGAACGTGACTGTTGCGCTTCGCCAACCGCGAGCGCCAGATCCCGTGTCAGCTCGGTCGTTGAACGGCCTCGGCCTTTCGGAGGTCGAGCGCGACCACATCCGGGCTGCTGTCCGCGGCCAAATCCATGCGCTCGCTTCCCGTGACGCTGACCAGGCGTTCTCCTACCTCGCCCCCGTGACCAAGGATTTCTTCTCCGATTCCGATAATTTCCTGCAGACGCTCAATCGCCAGATGATTCCGATGATGCACGCCAAGCGGTTCCTGATGGCCGAGCTAGAGCGTGAAGCGCTAGATGCGGTCCAGACCGTGTTGCTTACGGGTCCCAAGAATCACGAATGGCTTGCCCGCTTCAAGGTGGAGCGTCAGCCCGATGGCAGCTGGCGGGTCAAGAGCTGTCATATGGAGCTCGCCAAGGGTCAGCGAATTTAGCTGGCTGTATTTCTTCTAATTGGTAGTTTCGGACGAACCCGCCAGACGGTGGCGGGTTTCGCTGGCAAAGTCGGCGAACCGGCCTTTTGCTATCGCTTGGCGCGCTGCCCCCATAAGCTCCTGATAGAAATGAATATTTGCCCAGCTGAGCAGCATGGGTCCCAGAAGCTCTCCGGCCTTGAACAAGTGATGGAGATAAGCGCGCTCGTAATCCCTGGCCGCCGGGCATGAGCTGGTCTCGTCCAGGGGCCGGGGATCCTCGGCGTGAACCGCATTCTTCAGGTTGAGCTTCCCGTTCCAAGTGAAGGCCTGCCCGTGCCGGCCCGATCGGGTCGGCATCACGCAATCAAACATATCGACGCCCCGCTCGACCGAGGCCAAGATATCCAAGGGCGTGCCGACACCCATCAGATATCGCGGGCGCTCTTCTGGGAGCAGCGGCGCTGTGATGCTCAGCATGTCGAGCATGAGTTCCTGGCCTTCGCCAACGCCAAGCCCGCCAATCGCGTAGCCGTCAAAGCCCAGATCGCGCAGCGCCGCGGCCGATTTCTCACGAAGATCGGGATAGACGCTTCCTTGGACGATACCGAACAACGCCTGATCGGCCCGCGCATGCACTTCGAAGGCTTGTTTCGATCGCTCCGCCCAACGCATCGAGAGTTCCATCGAGCGACGCGCCGGATCTCTTTCGCAAGGGTACGGCGTGCACTCGTCGAGCACCATCTGGATGTCGGCGTCGAGCTTCACCTGAATGTCGATTGCTCGCTCGGGCGTCAGTTCTAGCGTTTGCCCATCAATGTGAGACTGAAACGTCACGCCCTGCTCCGCAATGGTCCGCAGCTTGGAAAGAGAAAACACCTGAAACCCGCCGGAGTCCGTGAGTATCGGCCCAGGCCAGTTCATGAAGGTATGCAACCCACCGAGCTGCGCGACGCGCTCGGCGCCAGGCCGCAGCATCAAATGATAGGTGTTGCCAAGAATGATGTCGGAGCCGCTGGCTTCGACCCAATCGGGAAGCATGGCCTTAACCGAACCCGCCGTCCCTACCGGCATGAAGGCTGGCGTTCGAACGATTCCCCGGGACGTCTTGATCTCGCCAAGCCGAGCATTGCCGTTTTTGGCCTTCAGCGTGAATTTAGGCCGCTTGCTCATGGCGTTGCGCGGGCGGGTTCCAGCAGGCACGCATCTCCATAGGAATAAAACCGGTAGCCGGACTCCACAGCATGGGCATAGGCGCTCTTCATGAGATCGAGACCCGAAAAAGCCGACACCAGCATGTAGAGTGTGGAGCGCGGCAGGTGGAAATTGGTCAATAGCAGGTCCACCGCCTTGAAACGATAGCCAGGTGTGATGAAAAGCTCGGTTTCACCCCGAAAGGCTTCGATCTTGCCATTCTCCCGGGCGGCACTCTCGAGCAGCCTGAGGGCCGTGGTGCCGACCGCGACGAGCCTGCCGCCGGTACCGCGCACCGCGTTGAGGGCTTGCGCCGTCGCAGCGTCGATCTCGCCCCATTCGGAAAGCATCCGATGCCGCTCTACGTCTTCCTGCTTGACGGGCAAGAAAGTGCCGGGACCTACATGCAGCGTCACGAAATGCAAAGCGATCCCCCGCTTCTTGAGCCTCTCCAACAAATCATCGGTGAAATGGAGCCCTGCTGTCGGCGCCGCCACGGCGCCCTCATGGGCTGCGTAGACGGTCTGATAGTCTTGCCTGTCCTGGTGGTCGGGCGCGCGCTTTCGACCGATATAGGGCGGCAAGGGCATATGGCCGGATTTCCGCAGCGCCGTATCTAGCTCGCTGCCCTCCAGATCGAAAGCGAGTGTTACTTCCCCTTCCCCGCCCCGCTCCTCAACATTTGCCCAAAGAGGAGCGTCTCCTTCACCGCCAAAGGCGATCCGATCCAAGGGTTTCAGTCTCTTGGCTGGCCGCGCGAAAGCGCGCCAACGGGCCGGGTCCAACCGCCGGTAAAGCGTGACCTCGACATGGGCAACCGTGTCACCGCGCCGCCTGGTGCCCGCAAGGCCCGCGGGAATCACCCTGGTGTCATTGAAGATCAGGGCATCGCCCGGACTCAGCAGCTCAGGAAGATCTCTGATGCAGCGGTCTTGCAAAGGCTCGGCAATATCCGGCGAAACCGTGAGCAGACGCGCGGCGTCCCGCGGATGGACCGGCCGCAGAGCGATCCGGTCCGGGGGCAGCTCATAATCGAAGTCGTCGAGACGCAGTTGAACCAAGTCTGGCCGCCGGTCACTCGATGTCGGCAGCGACCCGCATGGAGACGATCTTGTCGGGATCCTGGACGGGCTCGCCGCGCTTGATCTTGTCAACATTCTCCATGCCCTCGATCACGCGGCCCCAGACTGTGTACTGCCCATCCAGAAAGTTCGAATCGGCGAAACAGATGAAGAACTGGCTGTCGGCCGAATTTGGGGGCTGGGCGCGCGCCATCGAGGCCGTGCCGCGAAGGTGTGGTTCGGCGGAAAACTCCGCCACCAGATTCTGTCCCGAGCCCCCGGTGCCGGTACCGTGGGGACAGCCCGTCTGGGCCATAAAGCCATCGATCACTCGATGAAAGTTGAGCCCATCATAGAAGCCTTGGCGGGCAAGCTCCTTGATCCTAGCGCAGTGCTTGGGCGCCAAATCGGGGCGCATCTCGATCACTACCGGACCGTGTTGCGTCTCCAGTACCAATGTGTTTTCCGGGTCTTTGATTTCCATGCTGTCGTACTCCTTAAGGCCGGTTCCGGGCCGTTGTGGTCGACAGCCCTTGGGGATTGCGGGGATCAAAGAGACCTCGACGCGCGCCGTCAACCCAATGGGGGCGCAAATCGTCGGATCGGATGACGGATGTCTTTAGATCAGGATGCGAATTTCTTTGCCAACCGCACGGCCACGGGCTTTGGCACGAAGGGCGTCACATCGCCCCCCATGGCCGCGATCTGGCGCACGAAGGTGCCGGCAACATGGCGGACTTCCGGTGCGGCGGCCAGAAAAATGGTCTCAATGTCGGGGGCCATGGCGCCGTTCATGCCGGCCATTTGCATCTCATAGTCGAAGTCCCCCGAATCCCGCAAACCACGGATAATGACGCCGGCGCCGGCCTGCCGCGCCGCATCCACCGTCAAATTGTCGAAGGTGCTGACGGATATGTCGATTCCCGCGTCCGCCGCGAGCGGTCTTACCTGCTGCTCCAGCAGTGCGACGCGATCTTTGGCATCGAACAATGGCGGCTTGCCATGATGCACGCCGACTGCAATTACCAGCCCGTCGACCAGGCGTGCGGCCCTCGCAATGATATCGACATGGCCGTTGGTGACCGGATCAAAACTCCCTGGATAAAACCCGACCCGAGCCATTACTCGTCTGCCCCTTCCGGACTCTCATCTTGGGCGTCTTCGTCTTGGGTATCTTCGTCTTGGACATCCTCGCCCTCGCCGTTTTCGACTTCGGGAACGCGCTCGACGGAAACCACGCGTTCGCCCTCGGCGGTGTCGAAGACGATTACACCCTGGGTCGAGCGGCCCAACGTCGAGATTCCGTCAATGGGAACGCGGATCAGTTGGCCGCCATCAGTCACCAACATGATCTGGTCGCCATCCTCCACCGGAAACGCTGCGATCAGACGACCATTGCGCTCGTTTACCGTCATACCAATGATGCCTTTGCCGCCGCGCCCGGAGGTCCGGTATTCGTAAGCCGAGCTTCGCTTGCCATAACCGTTTTGCGACACCGTCAGGATGAATTGTTCCTGGCCACCGAGCTCGGCGTAGCGTTCCGGCGAAATCGGCGTGATCTCGGTATCAGTATCCACATCATTCTCAACCGGTTCTTCCAACGCGGCTCCAGCTTCGCCGTTGGCGGCGCGGCGAATGGCGTTGGCTTGCCGGACATATTGAGCGCGCTCGGCGGGCTCCGATTCCACGTGGCGCAGGATTGCCATCGAAATTACGCGGTCGTCCTTGTCGAGCTTGATCCCGCGCACCCCGGTCGAAGTTCGACCGGTAAAGACGCGCACGTCTCCGACAGAAAAGCGGATCGCCTGCCCACCCGCTGATGTCAGCAAAACATCGTCGCCCTCGGAGCAGGTCTGAACGCCGACAATCTGGTCCTCGTCCTTGAGCTTCATGGCGATCTTGCCGTTTTGCCGGACCTCGACGAAATCGGAGAGCTTGTTGCGGCGCACGGTTCCCGTCCGCGTGGCAAAGAACACATCCAGCGTCGCCCAGCTTTCCTCGTCCTCGGGCAGCGGCATCACGGTGGTGATGCGTTCGTCCTTTTCGAGCGGCAGCAGATTGATCAACGCCTTGCCGCGGGCCTGCGGCTCGGCGGCGGGTAGCCGCCAAGCCTTCAACTTGTAGACCATGCCGCGGGAGGAGAAGAACAAGATTGGGGTGTGGGTGTTGGCGACGTAAATACGGGCGACGAAGTCTTCATCGCGTGTCGCCATCCCAGCCCGGCCCTTGCCGCCACGATGCTGCGCCCTGTAAGTCGTGAGCGGCACTCGCTTGATGTAACCCTTGTGCGAGACCGTAACGACGACGTCCTCGCGCTGGATCAGATCCTCGTCCTCAACCTCGCTTTCAGCCTCGAGGATTTCGGTGCGCCGTTCGGTGCCAAACTCGTCCTTGATGGCGAGCAGCTCTTCCTTGACGATCGAAATGACCCGGGCCCGCGAGCGCAAAATGTCCAGATAATTCTCGATTTTCTCGCCGAGCCCCGCGAGCTCATCGCCGATCTCGTCGCGGCCCAACGCAGTCAGGCGCTGCAGTCGAAGATCGAGGATGGCCCGGGCCTGCTCTTCTGAGAGGCGATAGGTGCCGTCGCTTGCCACCTTGTGGCGGGGATCAGCGATTAACTCCACCAGCGGGCCCACGTCCTTGGCGGGCCAGTCGCGCTCCAGCAGCTTGGCGCGAGCTTCTGCTGGATCGCCCGCCTTGCGGATCAGCGCGATAATCTCATCGATATTGGCGACCGCGATCGCCAGACCCACCAACACATGTGCCCGCTCCCGCGCCTTAACCAGCAAATGCTTGGTGCGCCGCTCAATGACTTGTTCGCGGAATTCTGTGAAGGCGCGAATCAGATCTTTCAAATTGAGCTGCTCGGGCCGGCCGCCATTTAGAGCGACGATGTTGCAGCCGAAACTGCTTTGCAGAGCCGAAAAGCGATAGAGCTGATTGAGCACTACGTCGGCGATCGCATCTCGCCGCAATTCAATGACGACGCGCATCCCATCGCGGTCGGATTCGTCCCTGATGTCGCCAATGCCCTCGATCCGCTTCTCGCGCACCAGTTCGGCGATCTTTTCGATCATCGAGGCCTTGTTCACCTGATAAGGAATCTCGGTGATCACCAGCGCTTCGCGGTCCTTGCGGACGGTCTCGGTGTGCACGCGGCCGCGCATGATGACGGAGCCTCGGCCGTTATGGTAGGCGGAGCGGATGCCCCCTCGGCCCATGATCATGCCGGCGGTGGGGAAATCGGGGCCCGGCACTATCGTATTCAGCTCGTCGATGCTGATCTCGGGCATGTCAAGATAGGCGATGCAGGCGTCGATCACCTCGCCCAGATTGTGCGGCGGGATATTCGTCGCCATGCCGACAGCGATGCCACCGGCGCCGTTCACCAGCAGATTGGGGAAGCGTGCCGGCAGAACCACCGGCTCCTGCTCACTGCCGTCGTAGTTTTCCTGGAAGTCGACCGTATCCTTGTCGATGTCCTCGATCAGGCTGTGAGCGGGCTTGGCCAGGCGGCATTCGGTGTAGCGCATCGCCGCTGGCGGATCGCCGTCGACGGAACCGAAATTGCCCTGGCCGTCGATCAACGGCAGACGCATGGAAAAATTTTGAGCCATGCGCACCAGAGCGTCGTAAATGGCGTTATCGCCGTGGGGATGATACTTGCCCATCACGTCGCCTACGACGCGTGCCGCCTTCTTGTAGGGGCGATTCCACTCGATCCCGTTTTCATGCATCGTGTAGAGGATCCGCCGGTGCACCGGCTTCAACCCGTCCCGCACATCTGGCAAGGCGCGGGCCACGATCACGCTCATCGCATAATCGAGATAAGACCGCTTCATCTCCTCCATAATGGAGATGGGGCGGATATCGGAGGGATCCTCCGGGCCCGGGCCGCCGCCCTCGCCTCTAGTGTCGTCGATATCTGACAAGGTAGATCAAAGACTCCGAAAGCATGCGATCCCGGCCCCTAAAGGGCCCGCGGCGGATGCTGAACGAGCTCAGCGAAAAATGAGCGGGATGGCGCGTTATAATACACTTGATTATAGCCGATTCAGGCCCGAACCTGCAATCTTCGCGGACCTTTAATCGAAAAATAGATATGGGAATTTTATATTATTTTTCAATAGGTTGATATTCGCATGGATGGGTGCGACATGCGGTCTCGCAACGCCGTCCCACCGTAAGCCCAATTGCCTTCGCCAGATGCGTCGAATCAAATGTCGTTGGGACGCATTCGATGCACTCATATACACTTCGGCGGGCCGGCAGTGGGCCTATTGGAAGACATCATACTTCGACCCAGTTCTGGCGGCCGTAACCATCCTTGCGGGGCTCCCCAATGACGTCATAGGGTGGCGGATCGGACGTTTGAGGGAACCCCAAGCATGGCGTCGCACGGCTCCAAGAAGGTGATCTACGCCGCATTGTTCGGCAATGGCCTGATCGCCATCACCAAATTCGCAGCCGCAACTATCACCGGCTCATCGGCCATGCTGTCGGAGGCGGTTCACTCGGTGGTCGATACCGGCAATCAGGGCCTGCTGCTCCACGGCATTAGGCGCTCGCGGCAGCCGCCCGACAGCCAACACCCCTTCGGCTACGGTTCGGAGGTCTATTTTTGGAGCTTCGTCGTGGCGATTCTCATCTTCGGGCTCGGCGCCGGTATCTCAATCTATGAAGGCGTGCAGAAATTGCTACACCCGCACCCGATAACCAATCCCTGGTTCAACTACATCGTCTTGGGCATCGCCATGATCTTCGAATCGGTGGCCTGGTGGATCGCCTATCGAGAATTCGGCAAGGTTCGCGGCAATTTCGGTCTGTTCGAGGCGGTCCGCAGGTCCAAGGATCCAACCGTGTTCACCGTCTTGTTCGAGGATACGGCTGCAATGCTCGGGCTAATGGTGGCCGCTGTGGGCATTGCCATCGCCTACCATTTGGGCATTGCTTTCGCGGATGGCGCCGCCTCGATCGTGATTGGCCTGATCCTGGCTGGAACTGCTGCGCTGCTGGCCTATGAGACCAAGGGGTTGCTGATCGGTGAAGCGGCGAGCCGGACCGTGATTGGCGGCATTCGGATGATCGTGGGGCACCGAAAGGCCGTGCTCAACATCAATGAGATGCGGACAATGCATCTGGCTCCTGACGACATCCTATTGGCGCTCAGCCTCGATTTCCGCGACGACCTGTCGGCGGGACAAGTGGAAGCGGAGATTCAGGGTCTGGAGCGTGAAATCAAAAGGCGATATCCGGAAATCAAGCGTCTCTTCATCGAGGTCCAATCGCAAAGAGGCCACGACCGCACTATCACAGAGGAGCGGCGCCGAACCCGCGCCGCGGCGCAGGAAGACTAGAGCAGACGACCGTTCCCACTACTTGAACCTATTACGTCGAACTGTGCAGCCGTCGAAACCCCGGCCAGCTAGAACGGGATCTCGTCGTCGAGTTCCTTGTCGAAGGTGCCGGTCTTGGCCGTATCCATCGGACCCGATTGGCCAAAATCACCCGCGCCAGAAGACGTGTAGTCCTGCCCGCCCTCGCCCGCTCCCGAATTGCGCGAATCCAGCATGGTCAATTGGGAATTGAAGCCCTGCAGCACGACTTCGGTGGTGTAGCGCTCCTGCCCCGATTGATCTTCCCATTTGCGGGTTTGCAGCTGGCCCTCCAGATAGACTTTCGAGCCCTTGCGCAAATATTGCTCTGCGATCCGGCAGAGCCCCTCGTTGAAGATCACCACGCGGTGCCATTCGGTGCGCTCGCGACGCTCCCCGGTCGCCTTATCCCGCCAACTCTCACTGGTGGCGACGCGAAGATTGGCGATCGGACGCCCGTCCTGCGTGTGCCGGATCTCCGGATCGGCGCCGAGATTTCCGATCAATATCACCTTGTTGATTGAACCAGCCATGGACCGCTCCTTTCCAGGCGAACCCCTCGGGAACGCCGATCTTCAGGCCACTCTAACGCGGAACAAAGATTAGCTGCCAGCGGCACAATTTTCTGTCCACAGCAGAGTTTCCAATTCGCTTGTACCTGTTTTGTTCTATATAGCGATTTTTAATGTGCCGCGCAATATGGCGGAGATTTGGGAAATCTTGCCGATCACGCGACAACACGCATCGGTAAATTTCCGGTGGGCTCCCGGGAAAATAATAGCCAAATGGGTGAAGTTTTCGTATGAGCACGCCATAATGACCAATTGGGGATAGCTTGCTAGCGCGGCGTCCCGCTGTTGCCGAAGCTGACCCCACGCCCCGGGCCCCCAACACGCACCAAAGCATATGTCACCCAGCGACAGACAGGCCGCAGCACGGGCCGTAGCGAAAAGTCAGGCTCGTCACCGCGTGACAAAAGCACGTTTCGGCTTCTCCGAAGAGCAATGGCCTTTTGTTCTCGTCTTGGTGGGAAACTGGCTTTTTGCAGCCGTCTGGTTCCTAGGACTTAAGCTGTTCATCTTTTGGCAGCCTGATCTCTGGAACGGATATGGCGACCGTCTCGCATTGGTCATGAAATGTGCGGTCTTCGCGATCGTGCCCGGTGTCATCGGAGTCGCGATCGTCGCGGCGCAGAGGCTCAACCCGGAAATGTGGGTGGGCCAGAAGGTGCGGCCTAATTCTTCGCTAGACATCAATACGAGGTTCATCCTCAACACGTTTGAGCAGTTCTCCCTCTTCATCATTGGCCTTGCCGGTTTGGCCGTTTACGCGCCTATCGAGGAGGCGCGTTCGCTGGCGATCCTGACCGCATTATTTCTATTGGGCCGCGTCTTATTTTGGATTGGTTATCACAAGAATCCGCTGCTGCGCGCCTTTGGGTTTGGCATCACCTTCTATCCCACGGTCGCTGTCTATACCTGGCTGCTGCTCTATATGCTGTTCGACATCTACGTGCCCATATAGCGGCTATAGTCGGTCTACCCACTCGCTTCATCTTCCCGTGGACAGGCGGTCCGTGCCATCTTGTGCGGTGCCGGCCCGCGGGCTAAGCCTTGGTGCTAGGCCGGTTACGTACGCGGCAAAACCATGTCCGAAAACAAGATCATCGCGATCCGTGGCGCCCGGGAACACAATCTCAAGAGCGTCGACGTCGACCTTCCCCGGGAGCAGCTGACGGTCATTACCGGGCTATCAGGCTCGGGCAAGTCTTCGCTCGCCTTCGATACCATCTACGCCGAGGGCCAGCGGCGCTATGTCGAGTCGCTGTCGGCCTATGCCCGGCAATTTCTGGAAATGATGCAAAAACCCGATGTGGATCACATCGAGGGATTGTCGCCTGCAATTTCCATCGAGCAGAAGACCACTTCGCGCAACCCGCGCTCGACCGTCGGAACGGTCACCGAGATCTACGACTATATGCGGTTGCTGTTCGCCCGCGTCGGCATCCCGTATTCGCCCGCCACCGGCCTGCCGATCGAGAGCCAGACTGTCACCCAAATGGTGGACCGCGTGCTCGAGCAAGAAGAGGGCACGCGGGCCTATCTGTTGGCGCCGATTGTGCGGGGCCGCAAGGGCGAGTACCGCAAGGAATTCGCCGAGTTTCAGAAGCTAGGGTTCCAGCGGGTTAAGGTGGACGGGACGTTTTATGAACTTCCCGACGTACCGGCGCTGGACAAGAAATTTACCCACGACATCGATGTCGTGGTCGACCGGATCGTGATCCGTCCAGATATTGCCACGCGGCTCGCGGACTCGCTGGAGACCGCCCTGCAATTGGCCGACGGCATCGCGGTGCTGGAGATGGCCGACAAGCCGCTGGATGCATCACAAGTCGGCGGCCCAAACACCTCCAAGAACGAAACTCACGAGCGGGTTATCTTCTCGTCACGCTTCGCTTGCCCGGTTTCGGGTTTCACGATCGATGAGATCGAGCCGCGGCTGTTCTCTTTCAACAACCCCTATGGCGCATGTCCTTCCTGCGACGGGTTGGGAACCGAATTGCGGTTTGAACCCGATCTGGTGGTTCCCGATAGCTCGCTCAGCCTGCGTGGGGGCGCAGTCACGCCCTGGGCCCGCACTGGCAACACATCGCCTTACTATTCGCAAACGCTGGAGGCGATCGCCAAGCATTTCAAAGTCACGATGTCGGCCCCGTGGTCGGAGCTGCCTGAGAAGGTGCGCGATGTCATTCTGTTCGGCTCGGGCGATGAAACCATCAAATTCGTTTATGACGACGGCATACGAAGTTATGAAACTGCCAAGCCATTCGAGGGCGTGATCGGCAATATCGAACGGCGCTGGCGCGAGACCGATTCTTCCTGGGTCCGCGAGGAGCTGGCGCGCTACCAATCGCAGCACGCCTGCGCCGCTTGTGAGGGCTACCGGCTTAAGGGCCAGGCGCTGGCGGTGAAGATTGGGGGGTCACACATTGGCGAAGTGGCGGCGATGTCGATCCGCCACGCCGGGGAATGGTTCACCGCCCTGCCCGGTCAGCTGACCAAAAAACAAAACGAAATCGCCCAACGGATCCTCAAGGAGATCCGTGACCGGCTGAAGTTCCTGAACAATGTCGGGCTCGAATATTTGACCCTGTCGCGCTCGTCGCGCACGCTTTCGGGGGGCGAATCCCAGCGCATCCGGCTAGCGAGCCAGATCGGCTCCGGCCTCACCGGCGTGCTCTACGTGCTGGATGAACCCTCGATCGGCCTGCACCAGCGCGATAACGCCCGTTTGCTGGAAACGCTTGGCGCCCTGCGCGAGCTTGGCAATTCCGTAATCGTCGTGGAGCACGACGAAGAGGCTATTTTGGCTGCGGACCATGTGATCGATATGGGGCCGGGCGCCGGGATCCATGGCGGTGAAGTCGTGGCCGAGGGAACGCCCGAAGACGTCATGCGGACGCCCGACAGTCTCACCGGACAATACCTCACCGGCTTCAAGCAGATCCCCACGCCGCGGACGCGACGCAATATTTCCGAGACCCGCCGATTGCGCGTGACCGGCGCGCGCGCCAACAATCTGCGGGAACTAACGGCCGAAATCCCGCTTTCGACCTTTACCTGCATCACTGGCGTATCAGGTGGCGGCAAATCCACGCTTTTGATCGAGACGATCTACAAGGCGGTGGCGCGGCGCCTGAACAATTCGCGCGAGCATCCAGGCGCCCACGACAGCATTGAGGGCGTCGAATTCCTGGACAAGATCATCGACATCGATCAATCGCCGATTGGCCGCACGCCGCGCTCGAATCCCGCTACCTACACCGGCGCATTCACGCCGATCCGCGAATGGTTCGCCGAGCTTCCCGAGGCCCGCGCCCGGGGCTACAAGCCCGGACGGTTTTCATTCAACGTCAAGGGCGGACGCTGCGAGGCTTGTCAGGGCGACGGGCTGATCAAGATCGAGATGCATTTCCTGCCCGATATTTACGTGACCTGCGACCAGTGCAAAGGCAAGCGTTACAACCGCGAGACCCTTGAGATCAAATTCAAAGGCAAGTCGATCGCCGATGTGCTCGATATGACGGTCGAGGAAGGCGCCGAGTTCTTCAAGGCCGTACCCGCAGTTCGGGACAAGCTGGAAACGCTCGCCCGCGTCGGCCTCGGCTACATTCATGTGGGCCAGCAGGCGACCACGCTTTCCGGCGGCGAGGCCCAGCGGGTCAAGCTCTCCAAGGAACTGTCGCGGCGCGCCACAGGACGCACGCTCTACATCTTGGATGAGCCCACCACGGGGCTGCATTTCCACGATGTCGCAAAGCTGCTCGACGTGCTGCATGAGCTGGTGGATCAGGGCAACACGGTGGTGGTGATCGAGCACAATCTCGAGGTCATCAAGACCGCGGATTGGATCATTGATCTAGGCCCCGAGGGCGGTGATGCAGGCGGCGAGATCGTCGCGGCCGGTACTCCGGAAGAGGTCGCCAAAGCGAAGGGCAGCTATACGGGGCAGTTCCTAAAACGCCTCTTCAGCCGCCGCCCCGCCGCCAAGCAACCCAAGGCCGCGGAATAAGCGCCAGCTTTCCACCTCCCGTCATTCCCGCAAAGGCGGGAATCCAGGACTGACTCTCAAAACAGATTTTGGATTGGGGTTGGCGTTAAGGCCGACCCAGTTCAGGTCGTCGAGTCGGGCAGGTTATCGATATCCTCGATATACCATTCCTCGACCGTCACCACGGCCGGGTTCTCGCCGTTCTTGTAAATCCAGGAATCCACCGCATAGCGCTGACCGGTTTTGGTCTCTTCCAACACCGCCGTCCAATGCGGCCAGTATTTCACCGGATTTCCTTGGATCGCCCCTTTGAGCACATTGCCCTTCGCAAAGGGAACCCGCACCTCGTGATGCTTGATCAGCCCCTTGCTATGCAAGAACATCAAATAGGCGGTTGTGTTGGTGGCCTCGTCCACGCAGTCCTGCTGGGTCGGATCGCCGGAGGAGTTGAACTGCATGCCGGGCTTGTCGGCGGAGGTACCGATTTTTTCACCGACATACTGCTCCATCCAAGCCACCGCATAGGCCACAGCGCGGCGCTCCTCATGCGGCGTGTCCGCCTTCTTGGTCCGCTCCATCACCTTGGCGACTTCCCGAACGTCCTTGGCCTTGATCACCACCTTATTGGTGGTCTGGCAGCCATACCCACTGCACACGGTTACCGCGTTCTTGGTGGGCGGTTGGCTGTTCCAATCGACGAAATGGACGGTGGGATCGCCCGTGCGGGTATAGGTGCAGCCGCCGAGTAGCGCCGCAGCCAGCATCGCAATGACAAAAACCAGTCGTGATCGCATTGAATTCCCAGCGAATCTTATGGTTTTTCTTGGCTCCCGGCGACTTGTATACCACCGGTATTGGGGCAACAGTAAGCGCAAGCGTTGAGAGCGCCTGCTTTTTTCCTTAACCTGTCACATCATGGCAACAGTTCAGCCGATTCACGTCGTCGGAGGCGGTCTGGCGGGCTCCGAGGCGGCCTGGCAGGCCGCGCACGCGGGCGTGCCCGTGGTCCTGCATGAAATGCGCCCCACCCGCATGACCGATGCCCATAAAACCCAGGGATTAGCGGAGCTTGTCTGCTCCAACTCGTTCCGATCCGATGACGCCCAGACCAACGCGGTCGGCTTGCTGCATGCCGAAATGCGCCTGGCGGGCTCTCTGATCATGGCGGCGGGGGATAGACACAAACTGCCCGCTGGCGGCGCGCTCGCCGTCGACCGCGACGGCTTTTCTGACCATGTCACGGCCCAACTGGAAGCCCATCGGCAGATTACCATCGAACGCGGCGAAATCGACGGGGCGCCGCCCGCCGATTGGATGAGCGTCATCATTGCCACCGGCCCCCTCACCTCGCCCGCGCTTGGGACCGCTGTTCAAGCGCTTACCGGCGAGGACGAGCTGGCGTTCTTCGACGCCATCGCCCCCATCGTGCATAGGGAATCCGTCGATTTCGGCGTGTGTTGGCTGCAATCGCGATACGACAAGGCGGGTCCCGGCGGAACAGGCGCCGATTACATCAATTGCCCGCTGAATCGGGAACAATACGAAGCTTTCATCGATGCACTGCTGGCGGGCGAAAAAACAGTGTTTCACGACTGGGAGCGCGCAACACCCTATTTCGAGGGCTGTTTGCCGATCGAGGTGATGGCCGAGCGGGGCCGCGAGACCCTGCGGCATGGGCCGATGAAGCCTGTCGGGCTGACCAATGCACATGATCCAGGCACCAAACCCCATGCCGTCGTGCAACTGCGCCAAGACAATGCGCTGGGCACGTTGTGGAACATGGTGGGTTTCCAGACCAAGCTGAAACATGGCGAGCAAACCCGAGTTTTCCGTATGATTCCTGGACTCGAACAGGCCCAGTTCGCCAGGCTCGGCGGCATCCATCGCAACACGTTTTTGAACAGCCCCAAGGTGCTCGATGGCTCGCTGCGTTTGCGGGCCGATCCGCGCCTGCGCTTCGCCGGCCAGATCACCGGCGTCGAGGGCTATGTGGAATCTGCGGCGATCGGACTGATCTGCGGGCGGCTGGCCGCAGCCGAGCGCTTGGGCGAGCCGCTCGCCGTGCCGCCTGGAACGACCGCCATAGGCGCCCTGATCAACCACATTACGGGTGGCCATTTGAGTGATGAGACATCGAGCGGCCGCAGCTTCCAGCCGATGAACGTGAATTTTGGCCTTTTCCCGCCGGTTGAACAGCCGACGAGTGCCGACGGCAAACGGCTCAAGGGCAAGGAAAAGGGGCTAGCCCGCAAAAAGGCGCTCTCCGCTCGCGCGCTCAGAGACTTCGAAGCCTGGCTCGCGGAACCGATGCATGTTGCGGCCGAATAATCGGCGAATTCGCTGAATTTCCAGGGCAAGCAGCCATTAAGGTTTCTGTCATATTCGCCCGCTGATCGCCGCCCAGGCGAGCCGTCCATACCGGTTCAGCGGCGAAATGTCGGCGATCTCCAGCAGCGAACGCTCGCGACCGATAGCAAGCACCGTGAGATAGGGTTCGACCAGAGCCAGGGTCAAGAAAGCCTTCCGGACACCCGGCGACGCTCGCCGCAAGGCTTGGCGCGCCCGCCCCAGTGCGGACTCGGCTTCCATGGTCATTATCTGAATTGCCTCGACCATGCGCGGCACGTGTTCGGGGCGAAAGATATTATCGGGATCGATGTCACGCTCAACGAGCAGGTCGCGGGGCACGAAACAGCGGCCGCGGGGCAAACTAACGGCCATTGCGCGGAGTTGGCCGGTAAATCCGAACGCGAGGCCCGCATCGGCAACTGCATGTTCGGCCTCGATCTCCCGGCCTGCAATCAGCTTGACGCCGAGCAAATAGAGCGTTCCCGCCGTCTTGTGCAAATAGGCGCGCAAGGAGGGCATATCGGGCATCACGCCGCCCACCACATCAAAGCTGCGCGCGTCAATCAGCCCCTTCAGCAAGGGCACCAATTCGCCGTGCGCGGCGACGATACCGCCAAGTGCATCGGCAACCGGGTGGTCAGTCCCCTCGCCCGCCTGCAGCGCATCGAGCGCGTCGCGCCACCATTGCAGCCGAATTTCGCCTAGTCCCGGTTCAGTGACGCGATCTGCGATCTGAGCGATTTCCGCATTGAAGGCAATCAGCGCCATCAGGTCGTTGCGCACCGATTGGGGCGCAAAGAGCGCGGCCAAATAGCGATCCATGTCGGCGTTGCGGGCAGTCCACCAGATTAGATCGCGGTTTGCATCGACCACTGGCTCTTGCTGAGGAGTGCTCATCGATCTAATCAACCGCGATCAAAGCCGCTGCAACCGCTCGGGCCTCAGCCAGCAACACGTTGAAGGTTCGGCACGCGGCGCCTGTATCCATGACCTCCAGGCCAATGCCCTTCTTCAGAAAGGCCTCCCGAAGTTCTGAGGTCGGAAATTTCTGAGTCTGGCCGGTACCCAACAACAGGAATTCGATGTCATCGGATTCGTCGAAGACCGCCTGAAAGCACTTCGGCGCCAATCTTGAGGCGCCGCCTATCTCCCAGCCATAGATACCACTGGGCAGAATAAGCAGCGAGCCCTTGTGGCTCATGTCGGCGAAGCGGAACCCGCCATTGCCATAGGCATCGATGGGTACGGGAGAGGGAAAATGCGCCGCCGGTCCTGGCATTGCTCTTGAGTCGCGCTCAGGTCCGGCGCAAAGCAGGCTCCTTGAGCTTCGGAGCGGGAGAGCCGCCCCGGTCGCGGTTTACCCCCAGCATCATCAGAACCGGCGAAGCGATAAAGACCGATGAATAAGTGCCGACCACCACGCCCCAAATCATCGCGAAGGTGAACCCGCGGATTACCTGGCCGCCAAAGATATAGAGCGAGCCGAGCGCCAGAAGCGTGGTGACCGAGGTCAAAATGGTGCGTGATAGGGTCTCGTTCAGCGATAGGTCGACCAGGTCGCTGAGCTCCATTTTTTTGAATTTTCGCAGGTTTTCGCGGATTCGGTCAAAAACCACCACGGTATCGTTCAGCGAGTAGCCGACGATGGTCAAGATGGCGGCAATGATCGAGAGATTGAACTCCAACTGCAGCAGACAGAAGATCCCGATCGTCAGAATCACGTCGTGCACCAGCGCCGCGACGGCGCCGATCGAGAACTGCCATTCGAATCTGAACCAGATATAGAGCAGCACCGCGAATATCGCGGCCACCACGGCGATCGTCCCATCCCGGATCAACTCGCCCGAAACTGTCGGCCCTACCACCTCGACGCGGCGGTAGTCGACGGCGTCTCCCAGGGTTTCCTTCACCAATTGTATGGAGCGCTGCTGATTCTGCTCGCCGCCCGTCTGCTGCTCGATCCGGATCAAGACCTCGGAGGGGTCGCCAAACTCTTGGATCTGGACGTCGCCCAGACCTATTCCGCCCAACCGGCTGCGCAAATCCCCAAGATCGGCAGGCCCATCCTTGGTGCGGATTTCTATCAGCGTGCCGCCCCGGAAATCGATCCCGTAATTGAGATTGACGGTAAAGAACAGAAACAACGACGCCAGGATCAGGATGCTGGAAATCACGATCCCGGCCATTCGGAATCGCGTGAAGGGAATCCGGGTCCCGCTGGGAATGAATCTGAGGCCTTGCATATGAATTTCCCTAAATCGGAACCTTGGAGGGCCGCCTGTACTTCACCCATTGCGACACCAGGAGCCGGGTGAAAGTGAAGGCGGTGAAGACAGATGTGATGATGCCGATCGAAAGGGTCACAGCGAAGCCCCGGATCGGGCCAGAGCCCAGCCAGAATAGGATCGCCGCCGCGATGAAGGTGGTGATATTAGCGTCGAGAATCGTGCCAATGGCCCGCGAGTAGCCGGCATCGATTGACGCAATGGGCGATTTGCCGGTACGCAATTCCTCGCGGATCCTCTCAAATATCAGCACATTGGCGTCCACCGCCATGCCCATGGTGAGCACGATGCCCGCGATGCCGGGCAGTGTGAGCGTCGCCTGAAGCAGGGAAAGCGCACCGACGATCAGGGCGATATTCACGGCAAGCGCGATGTTAGCGAAGATTCCGAACAGGCCGTAGGACACCAGAATGAAGGCGAGCACCAATGCAATGCCGATCAGGGCCGCGACCTGGCCGGCAGCAATGGAGTCCGCGCCAAGACTGGCGCCAACCGTGCGCTCCTCGATAATGGTTAGCTGTGCCGGCAGCGCGCCTGAGCGTAATAGGACCGCCAAATCGTTGGCCTCTTGAACGGTGAAACTTCCGCTGATCTGCCCGGTGCCGCCCAAGATCGGCTCGCGGATGACGGGTGCCGAGATCACCTTATTGTCGAGAATGATTGCGAAGGGCTTGCCCACATTGCTCTGGGTCACCCGGCCGAACCGCGTGCCGCCCTGGGTGTCGAAACGGAAGGTGACGACGGGCTCATTGGTCCTTTGATCGAAACCAGGTTGTGCATCCACCAGATTCTCACCGGTCACCATGGCCCGCGACTTCACGATGTAGTCGGCGGCGAAGCCATCGCCCGAAGGAATCTTTTCGCTTCCGGGCGGAACCCGGCCAGATTCTGCGCCCTGCCCGCCCCTCACGGCGGTGTCGACCAGTTTGAACTCGAGCTTGCCGGTCTTACCCACCATTTCCTTGAGTCTGGTGACATCGCGGATACCCGGCACCTGGACGAGGATGCGTTCGCGCCCCTGACGTTGAATGGTGGGTTCAGTTGTGCCGAAGGCGTCCACGCGGCGGCGCACGGTCTCGATCGAGGCCTCGATGGCCGAACTGATCCGCTGTTGCAGCCCTTGCTCGGTGATAGTCAGCGTGATCACGCCGTCGTCCTGGCGCTCCACGTCAAGCGTGTTACCGGCCGGGCCCGTGAATACAGATGCGCTAAGGGGCAGCGAAAGCTCCCTAAGCTGGCTGTAGGCTTGATCCAGTTGGGCCGCGTCGCGGATGCGGACCTGGACCTGACGCTTGGGAATCGAAAGCGCCAAGCCTCGATAGCCGATGCGTTCCTTGCGCAGGGCGTCCCTTGCGTCGCCCCTTATGGTCTTGAGCCAATCCTCGATCAGCTCGTTCTCGTCCATCCGGTACAGCAGATGGGCGCCGCCCTGGAGGTCCAGCCCCAGATTGATCTGCTGATGCGGGATCCAATCGGGCACGACTTCCAGCGATTTCGAATTGATCAGATTCGGCAGCGCGAAAAATGCCCCGCCGACAACCAGCAGCGTGATCAGAGCGATCTTCCAATTTGCGAAATGCAGCATTCGCTTTCCCAGGCTATCGGTTGCCGGTCCCGTCAGCCCTTACAGCTACGGATTCATTTAGTCGCGGTAGCGCGCCAATCAACTCTTCTTGGCCGCTTCCTTCGGTTTGCCCTTGATCGGGATGTCGGTGATAGAGCTCCGCATCAGCTTGACGCGCACGCCATCGGCGATCTCGACCTGCACCTCGTTGTCGTCCACAACCCGCGTCACTTTTCCAACGATGCCACCGCCCGTCACTACCGTATCACCGCGGCGCACGCCCGATATCATATCGCGCAGTTGCTTTGCCTTTCGCTGCTGGGGCCTGATCACCAGAAAATACATGATGAGCACGACGATCAGCAGCGGCATTATGAAGCTGGTGAAGAATTCGGGGCCGCCTGTCTGGCCCGCCTGTGCAAAGGCTGGAGTTACGAACATATCGGCTATCCCTTGTAGTGATCGGTGCGCCAAGCTGGGCTAGAGGGCAGCGCTGGCTCTCGGCTAATTCGGCTCCAAGCGGGGAGGATTCGGGGCGACTATAATCTGCCCGCCCGGCAAAGCAAACCATAGCTGACGAAGCCGCTTGCCGCCGCAAACCTTGATGTTTAAGGATCATCCGGGAACCACCGCTCAGTCCTGGTTGCGTCATGAATTTTGAAGAGCCATTCTCCGGTTTGCTGCAGCGAATTGCCGCCGCGTTGGACCGTTTGGCGCCGCCCCACGGGCAATCGCCGGCATTCGATTCCAGCGATGCTTTTGTCTGGCAGACCGACCACGATGTTTTCATGCCCGTGGACGCCGTGAACCGGGTCCCCCTGAAACTCCTGCAAGGGATCGACTCCGTTCGAGACCGCCTGATGGCCAATACCGAGCGCTTTGCCCACGGATTGCCGGCCAACAATGCCCTGCTATGGGGCGCGCGGGGCATGGGCAAGAGCTCGCTGGTCAAGGCCGTACACGCGGAAATCGCGGCCAACTTGAAGACCGAGGGAACGAATAGAGACGCGGATCTAAAGCTGATCGAAATCCACCGCGAGGACATCGCGTCTTTGCCGCGCTGCCTGGCTTATCCGCGGCGCAGCCCGCACCGCTTTATCGTATTTTGCGACGACCTCTCCTTCGAAGGCGACGACACGTCCTACAAATCGCTGAAAGCGGTGCTTGAGGGCGGGATCGAGGGCCGACCGCCCAATGTGGTGTTCTACGCCACGTCGAACCGGCGCCATTTGGTGCCGCGCGACATGGCCGAGAACGAGCGTTCGACCGCGATCAACCCTTCGGAAGGTGCTGAGGAGAAAGTCTCGCTGTCCGACCGGTTCGGACTTTGGCTGGGCTTCCACAATTGCAGCCAAGACGAATATCTGGCGATGGTGCGGAGCTACGCCGAGTTCTTCCGCCTCGACATCAAGCCCGATATGCTCGAAGCCGAGGCGCTGGAATGGTCGGCCGGGCGCGGCGCCCGCTCGGGGCGCGTTGCCTGGCAGTTCATTCAGGATTTGGCCGGCAGGTTGGGTGCGCAGATCACGCTCTGAGGTCTGTCTAACGCCCTAAAGAGAAGCGCCCAGCCTGGGCTTAGATTCCCGCCAAGTGTTTCATCGGGTTCATGGGCCGCGAGCCTTTTCGGAGCTCGAAATGGACCTGCGGCTTGCTCACCGTGCCGGATTGCCCCGCCTTGGCGATGATCTGGCCGCGGCGGACCTTGTCGCCCCGCTTCACCAGCAGTTCCTCATTATGGGCATAGGCCGACACCCAATCATCGGAATGGCGGATCAAAACCAATTTGCCATAGCCTTTAAGTTCGCTGCCGGCGTAAGCGACGACGCCATTTTCGGCTGCCTTCACCGATGTGCCCTGGGGCACCGCAATGTTGATGCCGTCATTGTGCTTGCCGTTCGGCTTGCTGCCATAGCCTGAGATCACCCGGCCCCGCACCGGCCAGCGGAATTGGCTCGCCGACATCGGCTGCGGCTTCGGCAGCTTGCCTAGATGGGCAATTCTTTGAGGCTTTGGCGTGCTTGCCTTGGGCGCGCTCGGCAACTGCAGGGATGAGCTGTTGGAGGCGACCCGGACCGGCTTGATGTCGGGTCTCCTATTGGTGCCGGAGGCGAGGTGCACGCCGCCCCGATTGGGTTTCGCCGCGGGCAACGGCATGCGCCGGGCGCGGTTGGTGTCGGCGCGCGCCACCACGACCGGTGTCGCTCCGGATGGCAATTTGATTGTTTGTCCCGGCTGCAATGCCTCCGGGTTGCTCATATTGTTGAGCTTGGCGAGCTGCTGATGGGTCACGCCATGGCGCCCGGCGATCACGGCGAGCGACTCGCCCTGCTTCACCGTATAACTGGCGTTCTGCGCGGCCGGCGTCGCCGCGGTTTGGCTGCGCGGAATAATCAACGTCCGGCCAACTGCCACGTTGGAGCTTGTCAGATTATTGGCGGTCTTGATGCGGTCGACGGGCACGCCGTGGCGCTCGGAAATAGAATAGAGCGTTTCGCCCTGTCGGACCGTGACGGTTTCCCCAGCCGCGGCTGTTCTCGGCGGTTGATAGGAATTTGGCGGCGCGAGGCTTCGCGGACGCGCATTGGCATATGTCGGGGCGGGCCGATAGCTCGGCTGCTGACCGCCATAAGCTGGTTCACCTGGAATCGGTGCCAGTGAGGAGGTTACGATTTTGTCGTTGCCGGACGAATTCTGCACAAGCCCGAAGCCCGAGCCTTCAAAGCGTGAGAACCCGCCGCTGCATGCGCCCAGCATCAGCGATACCCCCACAACTCCACTTGCACTGATAATTCGCTTAAACGGCCAATTGGATCCGGTACTCAATACTCGCCACATCAGACACGTCTCCTTTGTCAGAGGAGTAAAGCGCCTGAGCCGTAAACAAGCTGTTAAAGCCGGACCTCAAAAGCTGAGATAGATGGTAGGCACTTGGCCTCCGGATTTCCCCAGATGGCCGAGTCAGCAGGTTTGTGAAGGGGATTAAAGGTTGTTCGCTGCGGAGAGTGACTGGGACGACGACGCGCCCGGATTGGATAGCTCCGCATCAGCCTTTTTGGGCTCGGAGGTCAGCCCGAACCTCGGAAACTCAAAGCCTGTGAGATTGGTGGCACAACCCGTCAGCGTGAACAGAGCCAGGATCACCGCTCCCGCGCATAGCGTCCGCCGGAGCATCGATCTGGAGCCATCTCGGATAGACGCGTTGGTCATACCTGTCCTCATGCCGTCGGCCGCATCACATCAGGAGTCTGTAAAGAAGATGTGAAACTGCCTGAAATAACACAAAGAATGCGGCGATATCGCGATCCGGGCGCACCAGCGTCCCGATTGGCGAAGTCGTTCTAGCGGCGCTTGACCCTGCCCTTCACCAGCGGCACGAAACGAACCGGCAGCAGCTCGGTTTGCTCGATGCCATCATCGTGCTTGTCCAATTGCATCAGGAACTGTGTCTCCCGGGTTGGCCCGAGTGGCACAATCATGCGTCCGCCGACCTTGAGCTGCTCGATAAGGGTGTCCAGAGGTTCCTCAGATGCCGCAGTAACGATGATCCGGTCGAAAGGGGCCTGGGGCGGCCAACCAAGACGGCCATCCCCGATGATCGTGGTCACGTTGGTGATGCCCAATTCCGCCAACCGGTCACTTGCGGTCTTCTGCAGCTCGCGATAGCGCTCGACCGTATAGACGCGGCGGCAGAGATGCGACAGCACCGCGGCCTGGTAGCCCGATCCTGTACCGATCTCGAGGACCTTATGATTGGGTTCGACGGCCAGCCGCTCCGTCATATAGGCCACCACATAGGGCTGCGAGATGGTTTGCCCGCAATCAATCGGAAGCGCGGTGTCCGAATAGGCCTGGTCGGAAAAGGCGGGATCGACAAACAGATCGCGGGGCACCAACTCCATCGCCCGCAGCACCCGCGTGTCGCTGATGCCGCGCCGGCGCAGCTGCATAATCAAACCGATCCGGTCGCGGGTCCCCGCCATCAAGCACCGTCATGCCGCCGCAAAATGCATTCCTAACCGGTAATTCTGACCGATTTCGTACCGCCGCGCCAATGTGGCGACTGCTAGTCGGAGAATACCGACTTGAGTGCCATGCAGGTCTTGTCATGAGTCAAATTTAGATTGAGCGGCGTTACCGAGATCCGGCCCTCATAGACGGCCCACAGGTCGGTGCCTTCGGCCGGGCTCGAGCGGCGGCGCTCGAAGCCGAACCAGTAATAGGGCGTCCCCCTGGTATCGAGACGATCCTCAATAGTAAGCAGTCCCTGGTCGCGCCGCCCTTGCGCTGTGACCACCAAGCCCTCGACCTTGTGGGGATGCCGGTCGGGAAAGTTGACATTGAGCATCACGCCTTCCGGCCAGCCGGTATCAAGCAGCTGGCGAATCAGATCGGCGCCATGATGCAGCGGGGTTTCCCACCGGACCGATCGCGGGCCTTCCATATTGGTGGCGAGCGACAACGCGATCGAGGGAATGCCGAGCAGCGTGCCTTCTATCGCGCCCGCGACCGTGCCGGAATAGGTGACGTCGTCGGCAAGATTCTGGCCGCGATTGACGCCCGAGAGCACCAGGTCGGGCGGCTTGTCGCGCATAAGATAGCGAACGCCCATGATGACGCAGTCCGTCGGAGTGCCCCGCACGGCGTAGGTCTGATCGTTGATCGGGCGGCAACGCAGCGGGTCTTGCAGCGTGAGCGAGTGTCCAGCACCGCTCTGATCGGTTTCCGGCGCGACGACCCAAATATCGTCGCTCATCTCCGAGGCGATTTTCTTTAGGACCCCAAGACCATCCGCCTCGATGCCGTCGTCGTTTGTGAGAAGGATACGCATACCGCCGCCCTATCAGCGCGCGGCGATCTTGTCGAGGCCGCCCATATAGGGACGAAGCGCTTCGGGAATGGCAACGCTGCCATCCTCTTCCTGATAATTCTCCAGAATGGCTATCAGCGTACGCCCCACCGCGAGCCCAGATCCATTCAGGGTATGGACGAAACCAAGTTCCTTGCCGTCCTCCGGGCGATAGCGTGCATTCATGCGACGGGCTTGAAAGTCACCGCACACCGAGCAACTCGAAATCTCCCGATAAGCGCCCTGCCCCGGCAACCAAACTTCGATGTCGTGGGTCTTGCGGGCGGCGAACCCCATGTCGCCGGTGGAGAGCACGACCACGCGATAAGGCAGCTCCAACCGTTTCAGCACTTCTTCAGCACAGCCGGTCATGCGTTCCAATTCGTCCAACGAAGCCTCTGGCGTAGTGATCGAGACCAGTTCGACCTTGGAGAATTGGTGCTGGCGGATCATGCCGCGGGTGTCCTTGCCGGCGGCGCCAGCTTCCGAGCGAAAACATTGCGTCCACGCGGTGAGCCGGAGTGGCAAATCGGATTCGTCCAAAATCGTCTCGCGCACCAGATTGGTCAGCGGAACTTCAGCCGTGGGGATCAACCAATAGTCGTTTGTTGTGACAAACAGATCTTCCGCGAACTTGGGAAGCTGGCCCGTGCCGAAGAGAGCATCATCGCGGACAAGCGCCGGCGGCACGACTTCCTGATAGCCGAACTCGCCGGTGTGAAGGTCAAGCATGAACGACGCAAGCGCGCGCTCGAGCCGGGCCAACGCGCCCTTCAGCACAACGAAACGCGAGCCCGAAATCTTGGCCGCCTGCTCGAAGTCCATTAGGCGCAAAGCTTCGCCGATTTCGAAATGCTCGCGGGGCTCAAACTTGAACTCGGGCGGTTCCCCCCATTTCCGTATTTCCAGATTCGCGCTCTCGTCCTCGCCAACGGGAACGTCGTTGAGCGGAATGTTGGGAAGCTCAGCGAGCGCAGCAGCGAGTGAGGCGTCGATGCGCCGCTCCTCGTCCTCGCCTTGCTGGATTAAGGCTTTGAGTTCGGCGACTTCGTCGATCAGGCTTTGAGCCGTCTTTTCGTCGCCCCCGGCCTTGGCCTTGCCGATTTCCTTGGAAGCCGCGTTACGCCTGGCCTGGGCGTCTTGAAGCTTTTGGATATGGTTCCGGCGCGCCTCGTCCAGCTCAAGCAGCTTGGCCGAGTGCGGCTCCAGGCCCAGTTTTCTTAGACCCTCGTCGAAGCCTTGGGGATCATCCCTGATCCACTTCAGATCGTGCACCGGCCGTGCTCCGCCTTGCGAATAGCGCTGCGCCGCCGGCAGCCTGCGAGCGATGACCGAGCTGGGCGGGCGCCCTCGTAATACGCGTTGGAGCTTGGACCGTCCAGGTCTGAGGGCGGATGGAAGAGCCCGCTAGGTCGCCTCGTCAGGCTGAGTCTGTTGGCCGGTTGCCTGGCGTTTCTTTTCGGCCAATCTGATGGCCCAAATCGATAGCTCGAAGAGCAGAAGCGTGGGCACTGCCAAGCCGATTTGGCTGATGGGATCGGGCGGGGTGAGGAAAGCAGCCAACGCGAACACGCCGACGATCGCGTATTTGCGCTTGGACTTGAGCCAATCGGAGGTCACCAGGCCCGCGCGCGCCAGCAGCATCAGCAGGACCGGCATCTGGAAGCAAATCCCGAATGCCAGCATAAGCGTCATGATCAGGCTGAGATACTCGCTGACCCGGGCGGTAAGTTGGATCTGAACCTGGGTATCGCCGGTCTGCTGCATGGAGAGAAAAAACGTCATAGCCAGCGGCATCACCAGAAAATAGACCAGTGCAGCGCCCAACATGAACAGGATCGGCGTGGCGAGCAGAAATGGCAGGAAGGCCCTGCGTTCGTTCTTATAGAGCCCGGGCGCCACAAACATGTAGAGCTGCGAAGCGATCACCGGAAAGGCTAGGAAGATCGCACCGAACAGCGCCAACCGCAGCTCGGTAAAAAAGAATTCCTGCGGCGCCGTGTAGATCATTTCGATCGGCGTATCGAAGCCGACGGCCTGGCGGTAAGGACGCAGCAGAATATTGTAGATCTGCTTTGCAAAAGCGAAGCAGACGAGAAATCCGATAAAGACGGCGACGATCGACCACATCAAGCGCTTGCGCAGCTCGATCAGGTGATCGATCAGCGGCGCTTTGGTGGCGTCGATATCGTCCTGGGACATCTTGCTTCAAGCCCGGCTTCTTGCCGTACCCGCCTTGCTCTTTTTGGCTGCCGCATGGGCGCGCGGTTTGCGGGCTCGCGTGGTCTTTTTCGGCGTGGCTTTTTTCGGCGCCGCCGATTTCGCGCGGGCGGCTTTTTTGCGTGGTGTTTTCGGCTTGGCGGCGGTCGTCTCGTACAAGAGATCGCTATCGACGTCGTCGATCTGTTTCTGGACCGGCTCGATGCTCTTGCTCACTGCGTCCTTGACGGCATTAGCGGGATTGATGTTCCGCAGGCCAGCCAGTTCATTGCGCATCTCTTCCAAATCGGATTCGCGAATTGCATCTTCGAACTGACCGCGAAACTCGCTCGCGGTGCGCCTGAGCTTCCCGACATAACGCCCCATCGTCCGCAGCATGGCTGGGAGATCCTTTGGCCCGACGACAATGATCATCACCACCGCGATGACCAACAATTCGGTCCAGCCTATGTCGAACATGAGTTTTGCGCCTCTCGCCAACGAGCCGGCCAATCAGAGACTAGCCGATACGGTCCGCCCATTGCGGCCACGGCCGGTCGATCGCTGCTTCCTATGAGGATTTGGCCTTGCGACGCTGGGTTGTCTTGGTCGACGCCGCCGGCTTGCTCTCGATGGTTTTTGCGGAATCGTCGCCGTCTTGCTCATCGTCCTCGGTGATGCCCTTCTTGAAGCTCTTGATGCCTTGGGCCACATCGCCCATCAGCTCGGAAATCTTGCCGCGTCCGAACAGCAGCACGAGCAGTACCACGACGATCAGTATTTGAATCCAACTTGGCGTCATTCCAGCAAACTCCTTCGCGGCTCGACGGCATTCTCAAGCCGCCAGCACTATTGCATCAATGTCCCTTTAGCAGCAAGCAAGCGCCCCAATCAGCCTTAAGCGCCTGCCGGCCCCTAAAATCTCGCACGATTTTCAACGTCAGCGGCCGGTCCGTTCGAAGATCATGACGCTTGACTGTTCTATCGCAACGCCGATTTCCGTACCCAGCGGCGGCGCTTCATCACCCCGCACACGCGCTACCAGTGGTTGTTCCATGCCTTGAATGCCGATTTCAAGCAGAGCGGACTCGCCCAGAAACCGAATGCCGAGGACCTGGGCCCCCTTGCCCTTCTTTGGCTGAATCAGGCGGACATCGCTTTGGCGTACACAAAGCACCGCATCGGCGCCATTGGCGAGGCCATTCGCCGGAAACCGCCCCAATGGTGTTTTCACGGCCCCGCGCTCCACCTTGCAGAGGATCTCGTTCAGGTCTGAAAACAGGCGAGCCGTGTCGACGTCGGTGGGATTGCGGAACAGTTCCTCCGCCGTACCGACCTGAATCAACCTTCCCTTGCGCATCAAGGCGATCCGATTTCCCAACCGCATCGCCTCTTCGGGCGCGTGAGTCACAATCATGCAGGTGGCCCGGGTCTCCTTGAGTATGGCCAGCGTCTCTTCCCGCATCACGTCGCGCAAGCGGCTGTCGAGACCTGAGAAAGGTTCGTCCATCAGCAGCACGCTGGGCCGTGGCGTAATGGCGCGCGCAAGCGCCACCCGCTGCTGCTCACCGCCCGACAGAATATGGGGATATTCATCGGCGTAACGCTCGAGGCCTACTCGCTTCAAGGCCGCCCGCGCCTCCCGCAAAGCTTCCCTGCGGCCAAGACTCACCAGTCCGAACGCCACATTGTCGATGATGCTGAGATGCGGAAACAGCGCGAAATCCTGGAACATCAGCCCGACTCCGCGGCGTTCAGGCGGCACAAATCGATTGGGTCCCGCGACCTCCTGCTTGTCGATCAGAATCCGGCCTGACGTGGGCCGTTCGACGCCGGCGGCCAACCGCAGCAATGTGGTCTTGCCGCAGCCCGAGGGGCCGAGCAGGCATAGGATCTCGCCCGGTTGAATATCGAGGGTCACGTCTTCCAGGACCGCGGCCCCGCGGTAATGGCGCCCCACATGCTCGAAGGTCAGTTGCGCGGCTATGGTGGCCGCGGCGGTGCCGCGCGGACCCCAGGGCCTCGATTGATCTAGGCTAGCTTCTTTGCTGGCGCGGCGTTGTTCCACTGGTCGGTCAAACTCGATTCGGGCGAGGCGCCGCGACCCCCACCCCTCGTCGCCGTGTCAGATGGCGCTGCGGTCGCTCGAAGGGCTGGCGTCCGGATCTATGTCATCGGCCTCGGCTGCGAGCGGCTCCTCCTCGCCCGGTTCACTATCCAGTGGATCCTCATCTTCCCGCAGACCGTCGGCATCACTGGGGAGCGGAACGCTAAAACCCGGTGGCAAGGCATTGTCAAGCAGCCCCGCACCCTTCAATTCGCCAAGCCCGGGCAAATCCTCGATGGTCTCGAAGCCGAAATGCTCAAGGAACGCTGGCGTTGTGCCATAGGTGATGGGCCTGCCAGGCGAGCGCCGGCGTCCCCTCATTCTAATCCATCCGGTCTCCAGCAGCAGGTCGAGCGTCCCTTTGGAGAGACTCACGCCCCGGATCTCCTCGATCTCGGCGCGCGTCACCGGCTGGTGGTAGGCCACGATCGCCAAGGTCTCTAGGGCTGCTTTAGAGAGCCGCCGCTGGTCTACGGCGTGGCGCTCAAGCAGGAATGCCAGGTCATCGGCTGTCCGGAACGCCCATTTGCCGGCGACCCGGACCAGATTAACGCCGCGCCCGGCATAGAAGCCTTGCAACTCCTCGAGAAGCGCCGCGATATCTTCGCCACTTGGCAGATGACCCGCTAGGGTCTCTTCGTCGAGCGGCTCGGAGGCGGCGAACAGCAGCGCCTCGATCACCCGCAGGCGCTCTCGCCGGTCGGCGGAGGGAAGCGCGGTAACATTTTCCGGAAAGGCCAACGGCAGCCGGTCATCGCGTTGTTTCGGCGGCTCGCGGTCCGAACCCGTCATCGCATCGTCTCTCAAGTTCCTGCTCATAATCGGTCCTAAGCTCTAGCCTTCTTTATCTTGGATGGACGCGACTTTCACTGATTCTTGGATGCCCGCCGCCGCAGATAGAGCGGCGCAAAGGCTCTCGACTGCTTCAATTCGATCTGACCCTCGCGCGCGAGCTCAAGGCTTGCCCCGAAACTGCTGGCCATCGCTGTCGAGCGCATCTCCGCCTCGTCCAGAAACTGAGCAAGCAGAACGTCGAGTGGCGCCCACTCGGCTGAGGCACCAAGTATTGGCTCGAGCCGGGCACGGGCCTCCTTGATCGACCAAACCTCGCGTTTAGCAAACTGTATGGTGTGAACGCTGGCACGCCGCCTGCGCTCCGCATAGGCCTTCAGCAGGTCGTAGACGTTCGCCTCATATTCGCTGGTCCGCATCAACCGGATGCCTTCGGGCATGCCTCTGGCAAAGAAATCGCGGCCAAGCCGCTTGCGCGTCATCAGCTGCGCTGCGGCATCCCGCATCGCCTCCAGTCGCCGCAAACGAAACGCCAGCATCGCGGCCAATTCCTCCCCCGTCGGCTCCTCGTCATCTTCGTCCTCGGGCAGCAGGAGTTTTGACTTCAGAAAGGCGAGCCACGCCGCCATCACCAGATAATCCGCCGCCATTTCCAAGCGAAGCTGGCGCAGCGCCGTTATGAATTCGAGATATTGCTCGGCCAGCGCCAACATGGAAATCTTGGTGAGATCCAGCTTGTTGGCCCGCGCCAAAGAGAGCAGCAGGTCGAGCGGACCCTCGAAACCCTCGACATCCACGACGAAGGCATCACCCCTTCTGACGTCCTCGAAGTCGTCGAAGCCGGCGGCGTCCACAGCCTCGCCGCTCTGCGCGACCGGCTCGATGGGAAGCTCGTCTTTGGGTTTGGCGGTCATGAAGTTCGAACCAACGTCCTTCCCTTTGCCCGTGGGCTCAGCCCACTAAACGAGCGCCATGATTTTGCCCAGCAGGGCATTCGCGCGATCCTGATCAAATTCCTTCGGTTCGCCTATTTGGCCGAGCGCCGCTTCTAACCGTTGCTTCGCTTTAGCGTCCAATTCCGGCACCACCTCGACAATCGCCGTCATTTCCCGAATGTCGCCATTACAATGAAGCGCCACATCTACGCCAGCGGAGATCGCCCCCTTTGCCCTTTGCTCAACCGGTCCTTCTAGCGCGCCCATGCTCAAATCATCGCACATCAGCAGGCCATCGAATCCGATCTGATCACGAATCACTTGGCTTATTATAGCCGGAGAAAGGCTCGCAGGCCGCTCTGTGTCGATATCGGGGATCAGCACATGGGCTGTCATCGCGGCCGGTAATTCGCGGAGTTTGGCGAAGGGCTCGAAGTCCAAGTCCGCCAGCTCTTGCCGGCTCGCGTCTATTACGGGGAGCGACTTGTGGCTATCGACGCCAGCGCGCCCGTGACCCGGAATGTGCTTCATCACCGGCAAGACACCGCCATCGAGATAGCCGCGGGCCACGGCTCCGCCCAGATCAGCCACGATCTGCGGATCCGAGCCATAGGCGCGGTCACCAATGATGTCGTGGGCCCCGGGTGCTGGAATATCGAGCACAGGCGCGCAGTTGACATTGATGCCAAGTCCCGTGAGTTCCAGCGCGGTTAGCCGGGCGACCAAATACGCCGCCTCTAACGCCTCGCCGGCATCGCGCGCATAGAGCTCTCCAAATGCCCTTGCCGGCGGCAACTCGCGCCAATGGGGTGGCTTCAATCGGCGGACCCTGCCGCCCTCTTGATCGATCAGGACCATCAGGCCGTTCTCGCCAACGGCGCCGCGAAAATCCCCTACCAGGCGGCGTAGCTGGCCGGGCTCGACGCAATTGCGCGCGAACAAAATCAACCCGCATGGGCGAGCCTCGCGGAAAAATGAGCGTTCTTTGTCGGTGAGCTCGGGCCCCGACACGCCGCAGATGAAGGCCTTTAGAGGCATGGCCGCGGCATATCGGCCGCGGTTAGCCCGGTCAAGAGCCGGTATGCGGACGCACGAGACAGCTGCGCATGCCGGCCGACTTCAGCTTTTCGCACAGGGTCGCAGCCGCCGTCTTTTC